>ERZ1027012.461-NODE-461-length-11071-cov-6.633987_pt1 | contig 11071 bp, 10 predicted proteins | sample MGYA00519447_ERZ1027012 | MGnify/ENA primary metagenome ERZ1027012 (study PRJEB26926, sample SAMN06164700) | human gut metagenome | biome: ENVO:00009003; feature: ENVO:2100002; material: ENVO:00002003 | host: Homo sapiens | place: USA | collected 2012 ... | reverse complement strand
ACGAGATCTAGTACGGTCTCGTGGGCTCGGAGATGTGTATAAGAGACAGCCATTCTCCTTTAATTACAATTCTGTTTTAATAGTATCACTATTCGGCTCTGCTTTCAATGTAAAGCAAATCCTTTATGCGCAAAGATATTATATAATAGCCGGTGAGTAAATTTTATCTCATTATAATAAAAAATTGTATAAAAACGGACTGAATTCCTTTTCAAAAACGATTATAGCGCGCAGGGTGATGTCCTATAAAGTGCACATAACCTGCGGTATAATCAAATCACAAAATGAAAAGGAGAAAATTTTATGAAAACAAACGCTTTTGACAAAATTATCGGTTACGAAAATATTAAAGAAGAACTCATGCAGATCACGGATGTGCTTACAAATCCAGATGTATATTCCAAACTCGGCGTTGCTCCGCCGGCGGGGTTATTGCTGCACGGCGAGCCGGGACTCGGCAAAACGCTTATGGCGCAATGCCTCATCAACGCCTGCGGCAGATATACCGTTACCTGCCGTAAAGATAAGCCGGACGGCGATTTCACAAAGCATATTAAAGACTGTTTTAAAAAGGCGGCGGAAAACGCCCCGTCCATATTGCTGCTTGATGATCTGGATAAGTTCTCAAACAGTGATGACAGGCGCCGAGATACAGAGGAATATGTTACGGTGCAGTCCTGCATAGATGAAATTAAAGGCAGAAATATTTTTGTTCTTGCAACCGTAAATGATATCAACAAACTGCCCCAATCTTTATGCCGCGCAGGGCGGTTTGATCGGATTATTAAAATAGAACCGCCAACGGGTGAAGACGCTGCGAAAATAATAGAATATTACCTCAGCAAAAAGAAATTCCATGTGGAACCCGACCCGAAGTTTATTGGAGATGTGCTTAACGGCTGTTCCTGCGCAAAACTTGAAACCGTTATAAATGAAGCTGGTATCTATGCCGGGGCGGAGCGTTCGGATCTGATCACGACGGAGCATTTCGTGCGTGCCTGTATGTATGTCGTGTTTGATGTGCATGAAAACTGCTTTTCCGCCAATATGGATCTGTGCAAAAATTTAAATAACGCAAACAGCCGCTCAGCTCAGGTGATTTACCACGAGGCCGGTCACGCAGTTCTTTCCGAGATCCTGAATCCGGGCAGTGTAACAATTGTTTCCCTTCTCGGAGGCAGAAACGGAGTAGGCGGACTGACTGTTTGCTCGGATCTGAACAGTGAAGACGCAGATCCATTTAATCTTAAAATACAGCACATCATTTCCGGGCTCGGCGGAATGGCAGGCGTGGAATGCAAATTCGGAATTGCTAATTGCGGTGCAAGCGAGGATCTGGATATCGTTTACCGACGGATGTATGGTCTGATCAGAAGTGATTGTGTATGGGGATTGTCAAATCATTCAAAAGGCTTTGACGATTCAGAGCATAAAAAGCATCAGCTTGAAGTAATTGCCTCTGCGCAGGTAGAAAAATATTATCATAAAGCAAAAGAGATCATCACACAGAATAAGGAATTGTTTGAGGCAATTGCCCACGTCCTTGCCGAAAAAGTAACCATCACAAAAATAGATATTCAAAAAATTAAAAAACGCCTTGCCGGTCAAACGGCAGCATAAAACAACACCCCCGCAGTGTAAATCTGCGGGGATTTGTTTTAAGATTTTATTTACTTATTTCTTGAAAACTTTGTATCCGGCAAGTTCAAGGTCAAGGCCTAATTTATACCAGTCCGATTTGCTCATGTTTTTGGCTTCACTTGCGGATAAAACAAACGGCATTTTGTCCGGGTCGAGTCCTGCAAGTTCCTGATCTTGGCGCATCAGCCGGTAATCGCTTTTCGTCATGATCGGGTTTCCGTTTTTATCCACTTTATTGGAATACGCCGCCGATGTTCCCATAAATAATGACATTGCTAGCAGCCCGATAAAGATAACAGGGGAAAGCAGGATCAATTTCCAAACGGGGATGCCGCACTGACCTAACTGCGGATCATAGAAGATTCCGTAAAGCATAAAGATGAACGGGCTGAAAGCACATAGACCGCACAGGGCTTTCAACACACTGCCCGGCAAAGTGAAACATTTCCTGCCGTCGCTTAGCCGCGGTGTTTTAACTTTCATCTGAGTAAGCAGAATAAATACCATAGGAATGTCAATTACAAATGCTGTAATGTGTCCCCAGGCTGAAACGGTGGATGGTTCGCAAGTTTGCTGCAGGATAAAGAAAAAGAGAAAATAGAGGATCGGCACAAGCACAAATCTGGAAAATTTTTTGAGCCAAAATCTGTTATAATCCTCTTTGATCTTTTTGTCCTGCTCGGCGGATTCAATGATCCTTTCCTTAAGGTTATTCAGTTTTTCATCAGTCATAATCAGACCTCCTTCGGATTTTCTTTTCCTATAACCGTTTCAGAATCTGAATTTGGTCCGCATTTTGAAAAAAACACCGCTGTATTAAACAGCGGTGTTACAAATATATAATCTCAAGAATGTGTTGCGAGCACAAAGCAATTAAAACGCGATAATATGACAATTCTTAGTTTGTTAAACAAATAAACAATGTAAAAATTTGCTGTAATTTTCTGCATTATATCCGCATCTTGCCGAAGGGTGCCTCATCCCATAAAAATCAACTTTTTTATTCAGCAGCACATTAGTATATTTATGTGCTGCATCCGGTAAATAAACACAGTGACTTATCCAATCTCTTTTACTTTTAACTTTTAAAGTTCCATCGTCAAAATTTTTTTGCCTTTCGTTCGATTTTAAAGATTCAGAAAAAGACGGCAGTGAATTATACACTAATCTGCTGAAAACTAAAACCATATCAATATTTTTTTCATTAATAAATTTGAATAAGTTGTCATTATAGAGTACTCTGTTATCTCTAGCTAAATTTTTTGCTGTAGAAGTTTTAATTTCACACAGATCTTCAATATAGTTCCCAAAGTATACTTTGTTCCAAAACATTTCAAATTCCATTTCTGTGCAGCTGAATTTTGCGCCGCAGGATTTTGCTACTTTGTGAAAAAAATGAAATGCGTCGTTTGTTGGGCATCTTTTCATATGTTGAATAACTCCTGCTGTAGTAAAATCACCATTTCCGTCCTTTGAATGATGTGATTCTCCTAAAATCAATATTTTTTTGGATTGTTTATCAGCATCTACACCTTCATACACACCCTTATACATAATTTTATCTCCTTGTTTTAATCCTTTATAATACTTTAACATATATCATCCAACTTTTCCAGAATCTTCACCATGGCAAGCGTGTCCAGACGGCAATAGGCAAGCAGATTTTTGCGTATCTGAGCCACTTCCTCCGGCGGGCGTTTTTCAAGCCCGTCAAATGCCGCCATTGCTTCGCCCCCGTTGTGTATTCCGTCAAGATTATGATAATTCAGTTCCGGGTCGTTCGGGCACATTGCAGGCAGAACATATTTTATGGAATACGAGCCTTCAAAAGCCCGGTCATAATAATATTTCTTTTCGAACGGCACCATCAGGTCTTTGATGTTTTCGTAAATATTCATCAGGTGCGGCGCAAGATCGGCAAATTCCTCGGCAAGCGATTTTATGATCATTTTTTCAAACTTCATATTGTAAGCGAGGGTGCAAACATCACGCGGTATGTCTTCGCATAGTTTTTCAGCGAGCGATCGGCGCGGGTCCGTGCCTTCTTTTGCCAGAAATTCGCGGTGTTCCGGTTCTGCGCCTTTGCAGTCTTGGATGTGCAGTGAGTACTGAAACGGTATCTGCATATAAGGTTTTGTGCCGTCAAATTTCGGTATGGCAGGCTGAAAGGTTTCAAAGTCAAGAAAATACAAAGGATAAGAGAATTCGTCAAGGCATTCTTTTATCTTCTTTTTATTTATTTTCGGAGGTTTTTCATAATATTCGGCCTCTACCTGTAATTGCTGGTTTACGCTTAAGCGTGCGCCGCTCTTGATAACATCCTCAAAACTTACGATTCCGCTATCAAACAGATCGTATTTTCGTTTTCCCTTCATGTTTGAGCGTATATCAAAAACATTCGGGTGAGGCAGATTCCTGCGGCAGTAATCTGTATAAGCGCAGTTATACGGTTTATCGCAGTGCAAGCCAAGGATGGTTTCCGGCTCCATATCATCAGCCACTGCCATGAATTTTCTTATATTATCAATGTTTGTTCTAACATATTCCTGTTTACTTAAAACAATGTCCGTGCAGTCTTCAATGCTAAAAAGTCTGCCGAGTTCCAGTCTGCCCCGGCGCACATACTCAGAGTTCAGATGCATATTGTAAATCCCGGTTATGCTGAGCCCCGATTTTTTTAAAACATAATACTGAAACGCCATATCCTCTATGTAAACCGGCGTAATATGCGTTGAACTTTTCACTTCAATTATATCCCAACCATATGGATTCTTGTGCAGGATATCGACACTGCAAAACAGATCGTCCCACATAAAACTCGCTTCCGCAATATTCTTTGCGCCGCTGTAAGTGTATTTTTCCGTATCCTCGATCATCTGTTTTTTGTCAAAACTGAAATCCACCAAGGCATATTCGCCGAAATAGGAGCGCGCAAGATTTCCTACTTCGGTTCCCGTTTCAAATATAGTTTCCAGATTGTCGTTGCAAACGGCTTTGTCCGGCATGAACTTGTCCATCCAAAGCATCTTTGGGCATTGCAATGCCCTTATGTATTGTGATTTGCTCAGTTTCATTTGTTATTCCTCGCTGTACTTATCCACCGCGCGGGCAAGGTCTCCTTTTATCTCATCAACAAGACTTTGCGGTGATAATACCTTTACTTGCAGTGCGTACTGAAATGCCCAGAGTCTCATATCCTTCTCGTTTACTTTTGCTGTAACGGTTATTTTATCTTTTGTCTCATTGGTGAATTTAACATCATCACCAAAATAATCAAGGATGTCGCTTATGATGAATTTCTCTGCAACAAACTGCGTCACAACGCTCTTTCCGTCAAACATATAGATATGCTCGCTCATGTGCTTTGAAAGGTCAAGCCCGTGCTCAATGCCATGCACTTTGCTCTTCGGTTTTACCGGCGTGTCAAGCAGTTCGATATCCATGATCCTGTCTACTCTGTAGTTGGATAGATTATCATACTTGTCATAATTGCACACAAGATAATATCTGCCGTTCGTGGCCACGATCTGATACGGGTTTATGATGTATTCCCGGATTTTGCCGTCACTGCTTTTTTGCGGGTGCAGTTTTTTATCCGCACCGTAAAGCCCGTAGTGAAATTTTACCTGCTTTTCCTTGCTTATTGCCTCGTCAAGTATATCAATCGTGTAAAACAACTGCTTGTTTTCGGGCTTGTTTTTCGGCAGCATTTTAATGTGCTTGACCTTCGCCTCAAAGTATTTGTTTGAAAGCCCCTCCAATTTTTCAATCAGTTCCTTACACTGACTGTAGGGGATATGCTTTGAAAACAGCAGGCTGTCGATCAAAAGGCGAAGTTCGGCGTCGGAAAAATCACGCTCAAGGTAAAAATCGGATAAAATCACATTTTCCTCAAGCTCCCCCGTATTTCTGTTTGGCGTCATTCTTATGGATTCGCTGTATTCAATAGGGTAACCGAAATCGATCAGGTTCATCAGGTTGCGCTTTACCGATTTCCTGTCCACCGTCATCATGTATTCGTCTTTTAGAATGTCAACGATCTCTTTTTGCGAAAGCCGGTGATCCTCGTCCGTGTATTTTTTCAGAATATCAAGAATGTTGATGATCAGCATCTTCTTTGGCTGTTTGGTATACATATCCTCACCTCTAATTTATTTTACATCTTATACTCGGATTTTACAATGCTTTATGTGACATTTTTGGCTCATCGCTTTATGAACATGATCTTTTAGTATTAATCATTTGGCGCAATATCTATTTTTTTGTTTATTTCATCAAGTTCTTTCTCACATTTTTTAATTGCTTCAGCGTATTTTGAATCTGATCTGTGATTCAAGGCGCTGGTAATTATCAATATCGCTTTTTATTTCATATCCCGTTAAACAGTCAGTAACGCCCATAACATCGCATATTGCTCCGCCTATGTTTTCTCCTGGTATATCCTTATCTCTCGGCTTGTCGTTTTTAAATATGAAATCAGTATTTTTCTGATCTTTTTGTCATCCATACTTTACAACTCCTTCGCGAACATTATATAAAAACGCATGCACATAAAACAGCGCGTGCGTCATCGTGTCAAAAAGGGATTGTTCTGCTTAAAACATTCCCTATCATGGGGATTGCACTTTGGCACATCGGAAAGGTTTCACTCAATTTGAATTTAGATACCGGATTTTTATTTCAACAGGTATAACAGATGGTATGTGCTGAAAAAGGGATATGGCAGGTTATACGATATTATCAAGCTTGAAAAAAATGGAGGTTGTGATATTATAATGATTGAGTAATACTTTCAAGAAACTAAAAAACAGAGTGTGAAGAAGGAGATTTCAAATGTGTAATAATAAAGTTGTGTGTAAAGAAACGAATTGTTATGTCCCGTTCGAGCCTAAGAAGCAAGATGCGCGCGATCTTAAAGAAGAAATTCGCAAAACCGTTGGTCAGCTGGAAGTGGGCGATAACGAAGTCCTGCTTGCTTCTTACGCAGAGGGCAACCCAAAAAGAAAATATGATTTGGAAAACAGGCTGTTTTATAACATAGGCTCGGGTGCGTTTTCTGATATCTTTTGTACTTACCCGAAGGAAGCAGCATTCGTGGCAGCTTCTAAGCCAAATAATGGGCAATATATCTACAAGTATAAGGTCGTTAGCGAAGAAGAAGTAAAGGAGTATCTGGAAGGAAAAACGCTAATAGTAAAATGGCAGGATATTCCAATCGGACCCAAACAAGGCAGAGACGATAAACCAGATCGGTATTATGAAGCAATTAGGAGGGAAACAGATTCAATAAAGATCATGATAGATGATCCTAAACCGGATCATATCCTCGATAGAGCACCTTTTGGAATTAAAATCGAACTGACTGTTCCCGGCTCAAATAAACGATTACGCCCACAACCTGCTTCGGTTATGAAACCGCTTTTGGACGGCGTGATCTGTGCTTTTCATGGAGAAGATGGAGAAAAGACAAAAGAGGCAGTTAAGAAAAGATTTGGGTTGGAAAAAAATAATAACGAACTCTTTGAGGCAAGCAAACTGAATATTTTCGGAAACCATAATTATCTTACGAAAAGCAATCGCTGGAACCCGGAAGATGACAGATTACAGTTTGGCTGGATCATTGTAAATAGTAGTGAGGGCGAGAAGTATAAGATGAGCGGAAGCATCTATAAGTGGTAATTTTGCTCCGGTAACTCAAAAAATAAAAAGGTCGGCACAGGAATAATTCCTGCATCGGCCTTTTATTAATGCCTTAAGACAGTTGAACGAAGAGAGACAAAGAACCACCCTATATGCGGGCGCGCAAAGAAAGTCATATAAAAAGATTGGCTGTTTACTGATTAAAATTTTTATGGCTTTCCGATTCTATTGTGTGGTTAAACATTTAACATGCTTGATTTTTGATCATCTATAAAGATCGCCATAATATCCATTTTTTAATATATTTTCATATTTATCAGGAAGTATTGGCATATCGCCATATTTACTGCGAAATTCCAGCATAGAAACATTATTGCTTGCAATATGATCAATTATGCTTTTGTACTCTTCGGCAAAATAAAATTCATGTGTGCTTGCCAGCATACGAATACAGCCGTTTCTGACAGCCGTGTATTTACATAGGAGCTGATCCGCTTTGATATTTGGCATTTTCTGATAAAGGCCGGATAAATGTTCTAACCATGTATTCGCTTCATCTGTGTTCTCCAGAAAACTATCAAAAATAACTTTTTTATAATATTCGCGCGATGGCTTTGCAGCAAAATATTCAAAATTGTCTGCTCTGTTAAATGGCATAATTTTAGAACGCCGGGCTCCATGTTTTAACTTTTTGCCTTTATGATATTCTTGCCCTTGGTGCTTCCTGCGGCGCGGATAAGACAGACTGCCGATAAACCAAAATTTGATGCTCGCCATAAGAAGCCAATAATCATATTGCGGATGGTCGTGCCCAAACGCAAGGCACGCAACAAGATTTTCATTGAGATCTGCTTTCTCAAGCTGAACGTAAAGTTCTTCTCTCGAAACGATGATCTGATTGTAATGCCGGTGATAAAAATATCCGCTTCGGAACGGCGCTTTTTGCGTTCGTAGTTTTGAATATCTGCAAAATTCTTTTTCATTTCTGCCCGCTCCAATTTGTATCAAGATAACAGCGATAGTGAGCAGTATATTCATAGTGTATTTCAGATTCGCAGGTAATTCCAAAAAAAGTTTTGATCTTTGGTAAGAATTCTTCTGTGATGTTCGGATTAAGATAAATATGCACAGAACCGTCTTGCCTTATATGTACCCTCCCTCTGGGATAATAATTATAAGGTTTATTACAGCCTTTCGGGCAAACCTCTCTCCGCAGATTTTTATGAGTATAAGTAACCTTTGATTTTGCAAGTGCGCGCGGATATTTTCCCTCTTTATACACAAAAGCATACAGTTTTCCGTCTATGATCCAAAAAACACCGCGCTTAGGAGCATTTGTTTCACGCATATGCCTCCCTCCTTTTCGCTAACAGAATAGCAAACAGGATGGAACAAAAAAGTCATATGTGAATTATTACTGGACAGGCGCATAATATTTGCGCAGGATCAAGCAAGATAAAACAGGTTTACAAGAGCGAAAAACAATACGATGACTCCAAAAAACGTCAGGCGGAAAGAATGATTATATGTTAAATGAAAGTAAAATAATAGCAGCCATCAATGCAAACACGGATAAAAAGAGAGGGGTGATATAGAAAAATATAAGACCGTGGTATTATGCCACGCAGAATTACAAAGCCGAATAATGCGCCTTGCCTTTGCAACATGAAATTGAGCGTGATAAGCGGCTTATAAAGCATCCCTGAAAATGGAGAAAAATACAGCCGTAGGAAACGGTTAGGATTTATTATCTTGCGTAAGCGGCAGTGTTTCCAAACTGAGGAACGCTGCCGCTTTTGCCTCTTTAAAAAAGAAATTATTTCATTTATTTTTGTTGTTTGCGTTGAGCCCGCGATTGTCAAAAGACGGGTTGAACGCATAGAAATTCTTGCTGTCCATCTTGTCTGTCAGAAGCCTCAGCGCTTCGCCAAAAAGGTTGTATGATACCTATGTCTTTTGAGGTTATGCGTATTTTTGAAGATGCTGGGTTTAAATTAAAAGAACTTATTATAAAAGAACAGCATAATTGCAAAGCAACAGGCTATTGGAAAACAAATAGTGTGAAATACAATTTTTTACTTATAGCACACGAATATTTGTTTGTCTTTAGGAAGTAAAATCAGACTAATTCACGCTTGGCTAGCTCTTCAAAAAGCATTCTTCGACCTGAATAATTCCAATAAGCACAGTCCTGTTCCATAAAAAGCCACTTAATGGCTAAAAGAATTATTAGAATTGGATGTGCTGTTAATTCAAAATTGAGAAAATATGTAATTGCAAAATCGTATAATATATTTGTTTAGTGTGTGTCAATAAAAATGAAAATTATGCTAAATAATTTTATACAAACTAGTTAAATATAATTACTATACACTTAAATCTATGAAATGCATCAATAATTCGCTTAATATAACCCCTATACCTGCATAATTCTGAATATTATGCAGGTATAGGGGTTGACTTTTTAATTATACGTGTTATAATTTAGAAAAAAGGCAAAGAAGTGGATGATATGAAAGAATTAAAATTTTTAAAAGAAAGAATAAACGATTATGACGCTACTAGTTTCATGAATGAACTTTTTTTTGCCTCAAAAAAACTAGGCATATTAGAGGGGAAAATTAACAGCTATAAATTCAATAGCATATTGATACCATATTTTCATATTAAGGAAGCTGTTTCTACAATGTATATTGAAGGAACACAAACAACAATTAATGATGTTTATGAAAATGAAGTATCATTGCAAAAAAGTGATGATAAAATAATGAGGGAAGTCAAGAACCACACAAAGGCTCTTTTATACGGTTCAGAATTTTTAAATGTTAATGATTTTTCTCATTCATTCATAAAAAAACTTCACGAAATTATGTTGAGAGATATTATAACTAAAGACAATATAACATTGGGGGAATACAAATCAAAAGATAATCGAATTATAAATAGCTATGGAAAAACTATATTTATTCCCCCAGCAGTTACTAAAACAAAAAAATATATGGATGAACTAATTGATTTTATGAATAGTTCAAATGATGGAATCAATCCATTGGTCAAGGCTGCTATTATTCATTCACAATTTGAATCGATTCATCCTTTTGATGACGGAAATGGTAGAGTTGGACGATTGCTTGTAAGTTTATATTTATATAAGTCAAAAGTTATTAATTTTCCGTTTTTTTATATTAGTGAAGCAATAAGTCAAGATAAAAATGTTTACTACAACAAACTTACCGATTCTAGAGTAAACAATTATAATGAATGGATTAAATTCTTTTTGAAAAAGTGTGCTGTACAAGCAGACAAACACATTTCATATGTTGACTCTTTAAATCATTTATATGATCGGACAAAAAAAGTATTAAATGATGTGTTAAAGAGTACTAAATATGAATTGGTTATAGAGTGTATATTTACACATCCAATACTTAACTCAACATACCTATCGGAAAAGCTTAATGTATCTATCGGACAAGCAAAACGATATTTAGATGCTATGGAGCAAAATCATATATTATCCGGAGATGATAGAAAAAGAAACAGATTATATTATTTTATTGATTTGCTTGATTTAGCAAGGAGAAATAATTAACATATTTTATTCAACAAGGAGGTAAAATATTTTGTTGCAAAAAAATAAAGCATCACCAAACTATCAAACTTGATATTTGGCAATGCTTTTGGATGTGTTAACATCCCTAATGCACTTATGATGATAACACATTCGAAAGCAGACTACAATCTGTCTCTTATACACATCTCCGAGCCCACGAGACCGTACTAGATCTCG
>ERZ1027012.449-NODE-449-length-11280-cov-5.103519_pt1 | contig 11280 bp, 10 predicted proteins | sample MGYA00519447_ERZ1027012 | MGnify/ENA primary metagenome ERZ1027012 (study PRJEB26926, sample SAMN06164700) | human gut metagenome | biome: ENVO:00009003; feature: ENVO:2100002; material: ENVO:00002003 | host: Homo sapiens | place: USA | collected 2012 ... | reverse complement strand
CTCCGGTATTGCTCTAATAAAAATAATTTTTCCTTGCATCATGCCCAAAGCGCAGGCGGCGGGCTGCTGGCCAACGTGGCGGATGTGAAGAGCCTTGTCATCCACCCGGCCTCCACCACCCACAGCCAGCTGAACGAGCAGGAGCTGGCCGAGCAGCAGATCTATCAGAACACCATCCGCCTGTCCATCGGCACCGAGCACATTGATGATATCCTTGCCGATCTGGAAGCCGGCTTCGCAGCCGTCCGCGGCAAGTAAGCAGCGATTCTCTTTCCCGCAAAGGGAATGTGATCTTCCTTTTATTCCTGTCCAAGTCTCCATAAGTGTGCGACAAGACCCCCGGCTGCCCGCCGGGGGTCTTGTCATCATTAAAAAAGTGGTTCAGAAACGCCTGTGGGCGTTTCTGAACCACAAATTATACTGCCGTTTTTCCGATTAGCGGCCGATCAGCAGGTCGCGGCGGCAGCGCAGACCCACAGAGAGGGTAGCATTGCTGCCCAGATGCCGCAGGGTGACGCGGGTGCCGGACTTCTGTCCCTCGCACAGCAGCGAGAGGTTCAGGGTGGTGGTGTTCTTCTCGGTCACCAGCACCAGCGTTTTCACGCCGTTGGCCTGCAAAGTCTGCATATCCTCGATGGTGGTGCGGAAAGTAGCCACCTCGGCGGGGACGTCCAGCGTCAGCACGCCGTCCTTCTGGCGGGCGGTGTACAGCAGCTGCTTGCCCAGCAGACCCTTGACGGTGTAGCGTGCCTCGGTCTTTGCGGTGTCGGCCAGCTCATCGCCGGAGATCAGCATGATATTGCCCTGAATGGGATTGCCCTCCGGGGCACCGTAGCCGCCGTAGCTGGGGTCTTTTTCGCCCACGGCAACGTCACCGCTGTGCAGTGCGATGTCACCCTGCACCATCTGCTCCTGCGGGGGCAGATAGCCCTCCACGCAGGTGGAATCCACCTCGGCGGCAAATGCACCCACGCTCAGCATGGCAGCGGCACACACCGCCACAGCGGCACAGCTCAGGGTACGGACAAACTTTTTGTTCAGCATCTTCATAGGAAATACCTCCTGAAAACGGCAGCCGCAGGGACTGCCTTGTTTTTTTGCATCATAATCTTTTTTGGAACCATGGTTCAGCTGCGGCGCATTCACAATGGAAAACCGCCGTATCTGCTTTGTAAACGGATACGGCGGCCGGATTATTGCAAAAGATTCAAAAATTTTTATTTTCAGGGATTTTCTGGTTTATTTTCGGTGTCGTCGCGGTTGAGGATATCCATGAACTCCTCGCCGGTGATGGTCTCTTTCTGGTACAGGTACTGGGCCAGTTCGTCCAGTTTGGCGCGGTTCTCGGTCAGGATGCGGATGGCCTTTTCGTGCTGGGTCTTGACCAGATCTACCACCTTCTGATCGATCTCGCGCTGGGTCTGGGCACTGCAGGCCAGCGAGGTATCGCCGCCCAGATACTGGTTGTTCACGGTCTCCAGCGCCACCATGTCAAATTCATCGCTCATGCCGTAGCGGGTCAGCATGGCGCGGGCAAGTTTGGTGGCCTGCTCGATATCGTTAGACGCGCCGGTGGTGATAGAATTGAAGGCTACCTCCTCGGCGGCGCGGCCGCCGGTCAGGGTAGCGATCTTGTTTTCCAGCTCGGCCTTGTTCATCAGGTAGTGGTTGCCCTCGTCCACCTGCATGGTGTAGCCCAGTGCGCCGGAGGTGCGGGGAATGATGGTGATCTTCTGCACCGGGGCAGAGTTGGACTGCTTGGCTGCCACAAGGGCATGGCCGATCTCGTGGTAGGCTACGATGCACTTTTCGTGGTCGGTCAGGATGGAGTTCTTCTTCTGGTAGCCGGCAATGACCACCTCGATGCTCTCCTCAAGGTCGGCCTGCGTCACGCTCTTGCGCCCTGCCCGTACGGCACGAAGAGCAGCTTCATTCACAATGTTGGCCAGCTCTGCGCCGGAGGCACCGGAGGCCATGCGTGCCACGGTGTTGAAGTCCACACCCGGGGCGATCTTCACCTTTTTGGCGTGTACCTTCAAAATTTCTTCGCGGCCCTTCAGGTCGGGCAGCTCCACGGGCACACGGCGGTCAAACCGGCCGGGACGGGTCAGGGCAGGGTCGAGGGAATCCGGGCGGTTGGTAGCCGCCAGAATAATGACACCGGTGTTGCCCTCAAAGCCGTCCATCTCGGTAAGCAGCTGGTTCAGGGTCTGCTCGCGCTCATCGTTGCCGCCAAACTGGCCGCTGTTGCGCTTCTGGCCAATGGCGTCGATTTCATCAATGAATACGATGCAGGGTGCTTTTTCTTTGGCCTGCTTGAACAGGTCACGCACCTTGGAGGCACCCATGCCCACGAACATCTCCACGAACTCCGAGCCGGAGATGGAGAAGAAGGGCACGTTGGATTCGCCTGCCACGGCCTTGGCCAGCATGGTCTTGCCGGTGCCCGGAGGGCCTACCAGCAGAATGCCCTTGGGCATGGAGGCGCCGATCTCCTCGTACTGCTTGGGGTCGTGCAGATAATTGACGATCTCCTGCAGGTTCTCCTTGGCTTCGTCCTCACCGGCCACATCCGCAAAGCGGATGCCGTGGGTGGACTGCACATACACCTTTGCGTTGGATTTGCCCGCGCCGCCAAACATCATGGAGCCCGGGCCGCCGCCTGCTTTTTCCATCAGCTTTTTGTTCATCTGGTTGCCGATGAAGCTGAACAGCAGGATGGGCAGCACGAACCACAGCAGAAAGCTGAGCACCGGCGAACCCTGCTCCACGATCTCGCTGGAGAACTGTGCACCTGCGTCGTACAGGCGCTCGGTCAGACTGGGGTCGTTCATCAGGCCGGTCTTGTAGATCTGCTTGTTGTCCTTATCCGTAAAAATGATCTGGTTGGACTGGATATCCACCTTGCCGATGTTTTCCTGCTCGGTCATGCTCATAAAGGTGCCGTAGTCTACCTCCTGCACCTGACGCTCGGCCAGCCACGGCATGACCACAAGGTTGATGACCAGCAGCACCAGCAACACGATGGCATAGTAGATAGCCAGCGGCTTTTTGGATGGCTTGACTTCTTTCATGGGATGTTCCTCCTTCTATATAAAGTGGGCTTCCACCCGTTTGCTGCGTCCAGTATACCACACCTTACCGCCTAGCAACAGCGCAGCGAGGGCAACTTTGCAAAAACTTAGCAGTTTCTTAACAAAGAGGGCTAAAGCCGCTCAGTTACCATATTATAGGTGCGCAAAGGGCTTGCCGGATGAGGGGGCAGGGGAGCAACGACCTCAATTTTGCATGATTTACCCCATGGTATTGTGAAATGCTTTCATCTTTATCCTGAACGAAACTTCTTGACACTTTCTGGCAGTCGTGCTAAAATTATCTCACTTTCAACAAAGTGCAAATGCGTTGACAGGGATAAAACGATCTTTCTTCTGCGTGCAGAGAGCCGCCGGGTGGTGCAAGGCGGGTGCAGAGAACTTCGGATACTGGCCCCCGAGCGGCAGAACTGAACGGACAAGTAGGTTCTGACGGATGCCCACCGTTACAAGGGCAGCGATTCGCTGTTTTGGCCGATCGTGCAAAGTGGCTGTACCTGACCGTGCAGCAAGGAGAGTGGTACCACGGGTGCCCTGTAAAAGCAATTTACAGGCTCTCGTCTCTCAAGGTTTTCGCCTTGAAAGACGGGAGCCTTTTTGTATGCGGATACCCCTTCAGGCATCGCTACGCGATGCCAGCTCCCCCAAGGGGGCGCCTTTGGGCAATGCCGCAAACTTTACCGCATTCCGGAAAGCCGTCCCCTTGGGGAAGGTGGATGCGAGTGAAACGAGCAGACGGAAGGGGTGCATTTTTATGCACCACAACATCAGGAGGACAACAGGATGATGGACGCTACCAAGTACGCACCGGGGTACTATCCGGTACCCGCCGGTTATGACAGCTGGGTAAAAAAAGACCATATTGAAAAGGCTCCCGCATGGTGCAGCGTGGATCTGCGGGACGGCAATCAGGCGCTGATCGTGCCCATGAGCCTTGCAGAAAAGCTGGAGTTCTTCCAGATGCTGGTGAAGATCGGCTTCAAGGAAATCGAGGTGGGCTTCCCCGCCGCCAGTGAGACCGAGTACGAGTTCCTGCGCACCCTGATCGAAAAGAATATGATTCCCGCCGATGTCACCGTGCAGGTGCTGACCCAGTGCCGCGACCACATCATCCGCCGCACCTTCGAGGCCGTCAAGGGCGCACCCCGGGCGGTGATCCATTTCTACAACTCCACCTCCGTGGCACAGCGGGAGCAGGTGTTCCACAAGTCCAAAGAGGAGATCAAGCAGATCGCCGTGGACGGTGCAAAGCTGGTCAAGCAGCTCAGCGAGGAGTACGAGGGCAACTTCCTGTTTGAGTACAGCCCCGAAAGCTTTACCGGCACCGAGGTGGATTACGCCGTAGAGGTGTGCAACGCCGTGCTGGATATCATGCAGCCCACCCCGGAGCGCCCCATGATTATCAACCTGCCGGTGACCGTGGAGATGAGCATGCCCCATGTGTACGCCAACCAGATCGAGTACTGCGACAAGCACCTGAAGTACCGCGACAGCGTGATCATCTCCACCCATCCCCACAACGACCGCGGCACTGGCGTAGCCTGCGCAGAGTTGGCAGTGCTGGCGGGCGCACAGCGCGTGGAGTGCTGCCTGTTTGGCAACGGCGAGCGCACCGGCAATGTGGACGCCGTAACGCTGGCCATGAATATGTACAGCCACGGCGTAGACCCCAAGCTGGACTTCTCGGATATGCCCGCCATCTGCGCCACCTACGAGCGGGTGACCCGGATGCACATCTACGAGCGCACCCCCTACGCCGGGCAGCTGGTGTTTGCCGCCTTCTCCGGTAGCCATCAGGACGCCATTGCCAAGGGCATGGCGTACCGCAAGCAGACCGGCGAACACCGCTGGACCTGTCCCTACATCCCGGTGGACCCCCACGACATCGGCCGCACCTACGATGCCGACGTTATCCGCATCAACAGCCAAAGCGGCAAGGGCGGCATCGGTTTTGTACTGGAACAGAACTACGGCTACAATCTGTCCCCCAAGATGCGGGAGGCGCTGGGCTACAAGGTCAAGAGCGTGTCCGACCACAGCCACAAGGAGCTGAGCGCTGCCGAGGTGCTGCACATCTTCGAGGATACCTACCTCAACCGTGCAAAGCCGCTGAATGTGGTGGAAGCCCACTTTGCGCAGGTAAACGGCATTACCGCCACAGTCACGCTGGAGCTGAACGGCCAGCGCAAGGTGGTCACCTCGGTGGGCAACGGCCGTCTGGATGCCGTAGCCAACGCCATCCAGAGCGCCACCGGCATGGACTTCCATCTGGAAAACTACTCTGAGCACAGTCTGGACGAGGGCTCCACCTCCCGCGCAGCCTCCTATGTGGGGCTTGTCTGGGGAGACAACACGGTCACATGGGGTGCCGGTACCGACACCGACATTATCGTGGCCGGTATCCGCGCCCTTGTCAGCGCAATCAACAATCGATAAAAAGGAGAAAACTACCATGGGAATGACCCTGACGCAGAAGATCCTTGCCGCACACGCCGGACTGCCGGAGGTCAAGGCAGGCCAGCTGATCAACGCAAAGTTGGACATTGTGCTGGGCAACGATATCACCACCCCGGTGGCCATCAACGAGTTTGAACGCGCCGGTTTTAACCGCGTGTTTGATAAAGAGCATATCGCTATCGTGCTGGATCACTTTGTACCCAATAAGGATATCAAGAGCGCTACCCAGTCCAAGCAGTGCCGAGAGTTCGCCAATAAGTACGATATCCTCAACTTCTACGATGTCGGTCAGATGGGCATTGAGCACGCGCTGCTGCCGGAAAAAGGCATCGTCACTGCCGGTGACTGCGTGATCGGCGCGGACAGCCACACCTGCACCTATGGTGCGCTGGGTGCCTTCTCCACCGGTGTAGGCTCTACCGATATGGCCGCTGGCATGGCTACCGGCATGGCATGGTTCAAGGTGCCCTCTGCCATCAAGTTCGTGCTTACCGGCAAGTTTAACCCCCGGGTGTCCGGCAAGGACCTGATTTTGCATATCATCGGCATGATCGGTGTGGACGGCGCACTGTATAAGTCTATGGAGTTCACCGGCCCGGGCGTGGCAGGCCTTACCATGGACGACCGCCTGTGCATCTGCAATATGGCGATTGAGGCCGGTGCCAAGAACGGCATCTTCCCGGTGGACGAGGTGACCAAGGCTTATCTTGCAGGCCGCAGCCAGCGCCCGCCGGTGTTCTACGAAGCTGACCCCGATGCCGTGTATGAAAAGACCATCGAGATCGACCTCAGCGCACTGGAGCCCACCGTCAGCTACCCCCACCTGCCCGAGAATACCCATGTTGCCAGCGAGGGCAAGGACATCAAGATCGATCAGGTGGTCATCGGCAGCTGCACCAACGGCCGTCTGGAGGACATGGAAGCCGCCTACAACATCCTCAAGGGCAAGCACATCGCCAAGGGCGTGCGCGGCATCATCATCCCCGCCACCATGGCTGTTTATAAGGAGTGCATCCTGCGGGGCTGGACTACCGCCTTTATCGATGCGGGCTGCATCGTATCCACCCCCACCTGCGGCCCCTGTCTGGGCGGCTACATGGGCATTCTGGCAGCGGGCGAGCGCTGCGTTTCCACCACCAACCGCAACTTTGTGGGACGCATGGGTCATGTGGACAGTGAGGTCTATCTAGCTTCTCCCGCCACCGCCGCCGCCAGCGCCCTGACCGGCTACATCACCGACCCGCGCACGGTCTGACCCGAAAGGAGCATGAGCATGAACGCAAGAGGTTCTGTTTTCAAATACCCGGATAACGTGGATACCGATGTCATCATCCCGGCACGCCACCTGAACACGCAGGACGCCAAGGAGCTTGCCAGCCACTGCATGGAGGATATCGACAAGGACTTTGTGAACCGGGTGCAGCCCGGCGATATCATGGTGGGCGGCTGGAACTTTGGCTGCGGCTCCTCCCGCGAGCACGCACCCCTGTGCATCAAGACTGCCGGCATTGCGGTGGTTATTGCCAAAAGCTTTGCCCGTATCTTCTACCGCAACAGCATCAACATCGGCCTGCCCATCATGGAATGCCCGGAGGCTGTGGACGCCATTGAAGCAGGGGACACCGTTCAGGTAGATTTTGACACCGGCGTCATCACCGACGAGACCAACGGCAAGGTGTTCCACGCCGAGCCCTTCCCGCCCTTTATCCAGAACATCATCTCTGCCGGTGGCCTGATGAAGGCAATCCAGAAATAAGCCCCCTCAGCCTCACTTCGTTCGGCAGCTCCCCCAAGGGGGCGCCTTACAGCAATGCCGCAAACTTTCCCACTACCGCGAAAAGCCGTCCCCTTGGGGAAGGTGGCACGGCGTAAGCCGTGACGGAAGGGGTGGTTTGCAGGCGCTGCTAATTATTGTAAAAGGAGTACCTCATGGAAAAAAATATTGCTGTCATCTGGGGCGATTGCTCCAGCCCGGAGATCGTAAAGCAGACCCTCCGGGTGCTGGATAAGGTGGCTGAAAAGTACGGCCATACCTTCCACTACACCGCTGCCGCCATGGGCGGCGAGGCCATTGATAAATACGGCGACCCGCTGCCCCAGCACGAGCTGGACAAGTGTCTTGCCGCCGACAGCGTGCTGCTGGGCGCGGTAGGCGGCCCCAAATGGGAGGGCCTGCCCGGGGAGCAGCGGCCAGAAAAGGGCCTGCTGCGGCTGCGCGCCGGCATGGGGCTGTACGCCAACAACCGCCCCGCCAAGATCTGGCCGCAGCTGGCGCCTGCCAGCCCCTTAAAGCCCGAGATCGTGGCACAGGGCATTGACTTTATCATTGTGCGGGAGCTGATCGGCGGCGTGTACTTCGGCCAGCACCAGACCCACACGCTGGAAAACGGCGAAAAGCAGGCCGTGGACACCATGCCCTATGCGGAGCACGAGATCGAGCGCATTGGCCGCATCGGCTTCGAGACCGCCCGCAAGCGCCGCAAAAAGTTGTGCTGCGTGGACAAGGCCAACGTGCTGGACACCAGCCGCCTGTGGCGCACCGTGATGCACCGGCTGCAGGCCGAGTACCCGGACGTGGAGTACAGCGAGATGTTCGTGGACAACTGCGCTATGCAGATCGTGAAGAACCCCGCGCAGTTTGACGTGATCGTCACCGAGAATATGTTCGGCGATATCCTGTCGGACGAGGCTTCCATGATCACTGGCTCCATCGGTATGATTCCGTCCTCCAGCCTTGGCGACGGCACCCGCGGCCTGTACGAGCCCATCCACGGCTCGGCTCCGGACATTGCGGGCAAGGACATCGTAAACCCCACTGCCTGTATCCTGTCCGCCGCCATGATGCTGCGGTACTCCTTTGGCATGGCAGAGGAAGCCGATGCCATTGAGAACGCTGTGAGCCGTGTGCTGGATAAGGGTCTGCGCACCGCCGACAACATGAGCGATGGCTGCACCTGCCTTGGCTGCACCGCCATGGGCGACGCCATTCTGGCAGAGCTTTAAGCCGCAGCACTATTTTTAATGAAACAAGCCCGAAAGGTCTACCGACCTTCCGGGCTTGAATTTTATATATTATTACAGCATCTTGGAGAGGAAGGCTTTCAGGCGGGGGTGCTTGGGGTTGGTGAACAGCTCCTGCGGCGGCTCGTCCTCCTGAATCTTGCCATCGTCGATGAAGATGACCCGGTTGGACACCTCGCGGGCAAAGCCCATCTCATGGGTGACCACCAGCATGGTGATGCCGGTGTGTGCCAGCTCCTTCATCAGCTCCAGCACCTCGCCCACCATCTCGGGGTCAAGGGCGCTGGTGGGCTCGTCGAACAGGATCACGTCCGGGTCCATAGCCAGCGCGCGGGCGATGGCTATGCGCTGCTGCTGACCACCGGACAGGCTCTTGGGGTAGACGTTGGCCTTGTCGGCCAGACCTACGCGGGCCAGCAGCTCGTCTGCACGGGCAGAGATGGCCTCTTTGTCCTTTAGCTTCAGCAGGCTGGGTGCCAGCTCAAGGTTCTTTTTCACGGTCAGGTGGGGGAACAGGTTGAAGTGCTGGAACACCATGCCCATCTTCTGGCGCACGGGGTCGATGTGCGCTTCGTCCACCTCCACGCCTTCAAACTTGATAGAGCCGGAGGAGGGGGTCTCCAGCCGGTTCAGGCAGCGCAGAAAGGTGGACTTGCCGCAGCCGGAAGGGCCGATCAGGCAAACCACATCGCCGCGGTAGATGTCAAGGTCGATGCCCTTCAGCACGTCCAGCGTGGGGTCGGCCTTTTTTGCGCCGCGCTTCTTTACGCCGCCATAGGTCTTGGTCAGGCCGCGTACTTCCAAAATCTTATCGGTCACTTTGTGCCAGCCTCCTCTCAAACTTGCTCAGCAGCCATGTAAACAGCATAACAAGGATCAGGTAGATCAATGCAACGCCCAGCAGGGGGAACATGGCGTCGTAGGTACGGTTCATAATGCCCTGTGCAGCATACAGCAGCTCCTTGCCGCCGATGGTGGTGATCAGGGAAGTATCCTTGAGCAGAATGATGAACTCGTTGCCCAGTGCAGGCAGCACCGCACGGATGGCCTGCGGGATGATGATGACCACCATGGTGGTCATGTAGTTCAGGCCAAGGCTGCGTCCGGCTTCCATCTGGCCGGGGTCCACAGCCATCAGGCCGCCGCGGATGATCTCGGATACATACGCGCCAGAGTTGATGCCTAAGGTCAGCGCACCTACCATGGTAAAGTTGCGGCTGTTGGCAAAAATGACCATACTCATGATCAGCAGCTGCACCATCATGGGCGTGCCGCGGATGATGGTGGTGTACACCTGACACACCGCGTTAAAAAAGCCCAGCACCGCGTTTTTGTGGCCGGGGCGCTGCTGGTCGTGGGTCACGCGCACCAGCGCCACCACGCTGCCCAGCACCACGCCCAGCGCCAGCGCCAGTGCGGTGACCAGCAGGGTGGTGCCCACACCGCTGATGTACTGCATCCAGCGGTCCTTCAGCAGAAAGGCCTGATAAAACTTGAAAAAGAAATCCTGTTCAAAGCTTAGCTTTGTGCCGCTGTTGAGCAGCTCTTTGAGCAGTTCGTATTGCGCAGCCATTCACATCCTCGCTTTCTGTTTGTCAATAAATTGTAACCACTTTTTTCTAAAAAAAGAGGTGCCCCGGAGCGGGGCGCCTCCTTGGGTACGGAAATGGTACAGGGCACGCAGCTTAGTTTGCGTTGATGTACTTGTCCACGATGGCCTGCAGGGTGCCGTCAGCCTTCAGCTCCTCCAGAGCCTTGTTGACAGCGTCCTCCAGTGCAGAACCCTTTGCCATGCCGATGGCGTAATCCTCCTCGGCGTAGCTGGTGTCCAGCACCTTCAGGCCGGGGTTGGCGGCAACGTACTCCGTAGCGGGAGCGTTGTCGATGACCACTGCATCCACCTGACCGTTGTTCAGTGCCTGCACAGCGGTCAGGCCGCTGTCGTAGGCCACAACAGAGTCCTCGCCGAAGTCATCGGAGCAGTAGATGTAGCCGGTGGTGCCGCGCTGGGTGCCGATCTTCTTGCCGGCCAGATCGTCGGGAGAAGCAATGTCGGAATCGTTGGGCACGATGATGGACTGGATGCCGGTGGCGTAGCTGTCGGAGAAGTCCATCACAGCCTTGCGCTCGTCGGTCACGGTAACGCCAGCCATCACGATGTCGGCCTTGCCCTGCTGCACGCTGAGCAGTGCGGCATCAAACTCCATGTCATCGATCTGCAGCTCCAGACCCAGCTTTTCAGCAATGGCCTTGGCGGTGTCCACATCGATGCCCTCGATCTCACCGGAGTCGGTGGTCATCTCGTACGGAGGGAAGGTGGCGTTGGTGGCCATGGTCAGCTTACCAGCCTCCACGGTGGTCAGCTCAGCGGCAGCGGCGGAAGAAACAGCCTCGGAGGAAGCGGCAGAGCTGGCCGGGGTGCCGGATGCGCCGCAGCCGGTGAGAGAACCAGCCAGCACAGCGCCGGCCAGCAAAAGAGCAAATTTATGGTTCAGTTTCATGATGATATACCTCGAAGTATCTATTTTACAGAAAAGATTATAACACGCAATGGCCCGAATTCAAAGCAGGCCGAAAAAGAAATTGCCCGAAAAGGCACTCCTTTCCGGGCAATCATAAACTTATGCTCAGCCGTTCAGGGAATCGACAGCGGCCTTGGTGTGTGCGACGTAGAGCTGCTGGATGTCAGCGACCTCGCCCAGACCGGCGA
>ERZ1027012.446-NODE-446-length-11352-cov-4.807648_pt1 | contig 11352 bp, 10 predicted proteins | sample MGYA00519447_ERZ1027012 | MGnify/ENA primary metagenome ERZ1027012 (study PRJEB26926, sample SAMN06164700) | human gut metagenome | biome: ENVO:00009003; feature: ENVO:2100002; material: ENVO:00002003 | host: Homo sapiens | place: USA | collected 2012 ... | reverse complement strand
GGCAGCGTCAGATGTGTATAAGAGACAGTGCCCGGACAGGGCAATGCCCAGCGGGTAGAGCAGCCAGCCGTTCTTTTTGCCCAGCTCCTCAGCCTTCGCCTTGCAGGCATCGAACACGACATCGCGGTTTGCAAAATCCAGCGCCTCGTCGCTCAGCACCGGCAGCAGGGCTTCCAGTGCTTCCTTGGCCGTTTCCGGGGTGGTCTTTTGCTTTTTGTTGGCGTACAGGCTCACGTCGTAGTCCGGCATGGCGTCAAAGAAATCCAGCTGCTCGGGGATCTCGCCCAGCACCTCGCACCGGGGCTGCAGGTTTGCGCACAGCAGCTTTTTGTCGATGGCGCTGTGTACGGCGCTGTCGATCCACGGCTCGGCCTTTTTCTGGAACTCCTCGGGGCTCAGGCGGCGGATATACTCTGCATTGATGGCGCGCAGCTTGAGGGGGTCGAAGATGGCGGGGGACTTGGAGATGCCCTCCGGCGACCAGATCTTGACCAGCTCCGGCAGGGAGAAGATCTCCTGCTCGGCGTACTCGCCGCGGGGGCTCCAGCCCAGCAGGCAGATATAGTTCAGCACCGCCTCGGTCAGGTAGCCCTTTGCCACCAGATCCTGATAGCTGGCATCGCCGTTGCGCTTGGACAGCTTGTTCTGGGCGTCCTTCATCACCGGCGGGCAGTGGATATAGGTGGGGATGTCCCAGCCAAAGGCCTGATACAGCAGGTTATACTTGGGGGTGGAGGACAGATACTCGCTGCCGCGGATGACGTGGGTAATGCCCATCAGGTGGTCGTCCACAACGTTGGCAAAGTTGTAGGTGGGCATCCCGTCGGTCTTGATGAGGATCTGGTCGTCCATCTCGCTGTTGTTCACCTCGATGTGGCCGTACACCACATCGTCAAAGCCGGTCACGCCCTCGCGGGGGATCTTTTGGCGGATGACGTAAGGCTCGCCTGCGGCAAGGCGCTTTTCCACTTCCTCCTTGGGCAGCTCTCGGCAGCAGCCGTCGTAGTGGGTCATCTCACCGGCAGCGCGCTGCTCGGCGTGCAGGGCTTCCAGACGCTCTTCGGTGCAGAAGCAGTAATAGGCCTTGCCCTCTGCCACCAGCTGCTCGGCATACTGCTTGAACATGCCCATGCGCTCGCTCTGCACATAGGGGCCCACAGGGCCGCCGATATCCGGGCCCTCGTCCCACAGAAGGCCGGTCTCCCGCAGGGTGTTGTAGATGACATCCACAGCGCCCTCCACATAGCGGCCCTGATCGGTATCCTCGATGCGCAGGATGAAGGTACCATCCTCGTGCTTGGCCATCAGGTAGGTGTACAGGGCAGTACGCAGGTTGCCAACGTGCATATAACCCGTGGGCGAGGGTGCAAAACGGGTGCGGACTTTATTGCTCGGCATAGAAAAACGCTCCTTTATTCTCATGCAAAAAATTTGCGGATAGCTATGTTTTATTGTACTTATTCTGCGCAGATTTGTCAATGCGGGATAATATCATGCACCCATGCAAAAAGGGGCTGCTGCATCAAATGCTGTGCAGCAGCCCCTTTTTATAATATTATTCTCCGTCCTTCGGGTCATCCAGATGCTCGCGCCGTTTGCGTGTCAATGCGGCGCACAGCTGCAGCAATGCAAAGCACAGGATGCCGGTAAAAACACCGGCAAAAGCGGCACCGACCCAGTATCCATAGGAAAAACCGCAGATCAGCGTAACCGCCACCGCAGCCACCAGAGAATACACGGCATTGGCCGGGGCCTTATCCGAAAGGTGGCGATCCCACAGACCATTGCGCAGACACGCGACAACCGTATAGATACAGCCGATCATGAATACGACCCACTCTCCGGCAGCCTTGTCCGCAGCCCCGAACACCGTCTGCACGATCCACGCCGCCAGAAGGCTGCCCCACAGCAGCCAGAAGCCATGGCTTTCAATTTTGCGCATGGTCTGCTCCTGCATCTCGTCCAACCGGTTTTTCTTGCTGTATAGTGAAAATTTCATAACTCATTCCTCCCAGAACAGTTCATCCAATGTCTTATCCAGAATTTTACAGATACTGCGGCAAAGGTTGATGGTGGGGTTGTACTCCCCTTTTTCAATGGCGTTGATGGTCTGGCGCGAAACGCCTGCCGCCTCGGCAAGCGCGCCTTGCGTCATATCCTTTTCCGCGCGGGCGGCCTTTAATTTCAGGTTCTTCGGCATTGATACGCTCCTTTCCTGCCGGGTCGGCATTTGTTTTATCCTCTGGACATATAGTAGCATTTACCATTCTAAATGTCAAGTATATATTACAAAAAGTTTTTATGACCAGACAAAAAGCACCCCGGCTGTTTCCAGCCGGGGTGCTTTGCGGTTATGATTATTTCAGCACGACTTCGCCGTTTTCATCGGCATCCACCACAAGGGTGCCGCCGGATGCCAGCGTGCCGTCGATCAGGCGCTCGGCGGCGGGGTCCTCCACGGCCTTGCGGATGGTGCGGCGCAGATCGCGTGCGCCGAAGCGCCCGCCCTGACTCTTTTGCACCAGTGCCTTGAGCGCTGCCGGGGTGTAGCTGTAAGCGATACCCTTGGCTTCCATGCCGGGCTTGTACTCGTCCAGCATCAGGGCGGCGATGCCCTGCAGGGTCTGTTCGGTCAGGGGCTTGAAGGCGATTACTTCATCCACGCGGCCAAGGAACTCCGGGCGCAGGAACTGCGCCAGTGCCTTGCGGGTCTTTTCCTCGCTGCGCTGGGCGTCGCTCTTGTTAAAGCCAAGACTGCCCGCGCTCTGGTCGCTGCTGCCCGCGTTGGAGGTCATGCAGATGACCGTGTTGGAAAAATCCACCGTGCGTCCCTGCGCATCGTTGATCTTGCCCTCGTCCAGAATCTGCAGCAGGATGTTCATCACGTCCGGGTGTGCCTTTTCAATCTCGTCGAACAGCACCACACTGTAGGGGCGGCGGCGCACCTTCTCGGTCAGCTGACCGGCTTCCTCGTAGCCCACATAGCCCGGAGGAGAGCCGATCATACGGGACACCGCGTATTTTTCCATGTACTCGCTCATGTCCAGACGGATGAGCGGGTCGGGACCATCGAACAGCTGTTCTGCCAGCTGCTTGACCAGCTCGGTCTTGCCCACGCCGGTGGGGCCCACAAAGATGAAGCTTGCGGGACGGCGGCGGCCGGAAAGGTCGGCGCGGCTGCGCTTGATGGCCTGCGCCACCAGATGCACGGCTTCGTCCTGACCGATGACCTTCTGCTTGAGGGCATTTTCCAGCCCTGCCAGCTTGACGAACTCGGTCTCACGGATCTTTACCGCCGGGATGCCCGTCCACAGCTCGATGACCTTTGCCACATCGTCCATGGTCACCTGAATTTCACTGGCAGCGGCCTGCTTTGCAGGCAGCTCGGATTCCAGCTTGGCGATGCGGGTCTTGCGCTCGGCTACGCGCTCGTAGTCGATGGCTTCGTTCACATCCGCGCTTTCCATCTCGGCTTCTTCCTGCTTCAGGGCGTCCAGCTCCTTCTGCATCCCCAGATACTCGGAGATGACCGGGTGCGCCAGATTGCAGCAGGCGCAGGCTTCGTCCAGCAGGTCGATGGCCTTATCCGGCAAAAAGCGGTCGGTGATGTACCGCTCGCTCAGGGTGACCACCGCTGAAAGCACCTCGGCGGGCACCTGCACATGATGGTGCTGCTCGTAGTAGCGCTTGATGCCGTTCATCACGGCAAGGGTGTCGGCTACGCTGGGCTCTTCCACCCGCACAGGCTGGAAGCGGCGCTCCAGCGCCTGATCTTTTTCAATGTACTTGCGGTACTCGGTAAAGGTGGTGGCGCCGATGACCTGAATTTCTCCACGGGAGAGGGCGGGCTTTAAGATGTTGCCCGCGTTCATGGCGCCCTCGCTCTCACCGGCAGAGGTGATGGTGTGGATCTCGTCAATGAACAGGATCACGTTGCCTGCGGCCTTTACCTCGCTCAGCAAGCCCTTGACCCGCTGCTCGAACTGACCACGGAACTGGGTGCCCGCCACAAGGCTGGTGAGGTCCAGCAGAAAAATTTCCTTATCCCGCAGACCGATGGGCACCTGCCCCTTGGCAATGCGCTCGGCAATACCCTCGGCGATGGCGGTCTTGCCCACACCGGCTTCACCGATAAGGCAGGGGTTATTCTTCTGGCGGCGGCTCAAAATCTGGATGGTGCGGTAAATTTCGCGGTCGCGGCCGATGATATCATCCAGCTTGCCCTCCCGCGCCTTGCGGGTCAGGTTTTCGCAGTAGGTATCCAAAAACTTGCGCTTGGGCGGCTTTTTGCCGTTTTTGCGGTCGGCCTTTTTTTCGCCGTCCTGCTTTTCCGTGCCGGTAAAGCCCAGCGGGAAGGTGGCATTGCTGCCGGGTACAAGATCTTCGTCCATGTTCTCCGCATCGGCATCCTCGCCGCTGCCGGACATATTCATCAGCATGGAAAGCGGGTTGGAGTCGCCCAGCTCCTCCATCATGCTCTCCATGCGGTTTTCCATGTTATCCAGATCCTGCTCCGACATCCCGAATTGTTTCATCAGATCGTCCACGGGCTTGATGTGCAGTTCCCGGGCACAGTGCAGACAGTACCCCTCCTGCTTCATCTGACCATTCTCCATCCGCTGGATAAAGATGATCGCCGGACGCTTCTGGCATCGAATACAGACCATAGTTCCTCCTTGTCGCCCCTGTTACAAAAAGGGGTTGAACACATTAAACGCTTTATAGTAAAGACTGCTGTGCATTACAGTGTCGTTAAGCACATTCAGGTTGCCGCCGGTGATGACCACCAGCCCCCACACCACGCACAGCACGAGGTATAGGTCCAGCAGAGCGGTCATGCCGCCGGTCAGCCAGCCCAGGCCCCGGTTCACTGTACCGATGACCGGCAGCTTGTTCACCAGCCCCAGCACGGTGACCAGCATACTGACCAGCAGCCGCAGCACCGCGTAGAACACAAAGAACAGCACCAGCATGATCACCGGGGTGAGCAGCGGCTGCAATACTTTTTCCACGATGGTGTCGGCCAGCACCACGGCGTTGTCTGCCAGCACGGCGTTGATGCTGCGCTCGCAGGCTGCCACGATGGAAGCGCGGAAGCTTTCCGGCAAAAAGCCCGCGTACTGCTGGGCAATGCCGGAAAGGTTCACCACGCCGTCCTCCGAAAGGTGGGCGGCGATCTGGGTGCGGAAGCCCCCGGCCAGCAGATTTTCGAACACCCAGCCCGCACAGGCGGCAGAACACTGCCGTGCGCCCAGCAGGCTGATGAGGTTGCCGGACAGCTGCACGATGCTGGCAAGAAAGCCCTTGCGGGCATAGCGTACCATCAGCACCAGCCAGACCACCGTACATAGGATATCAAAAAGAAATGACGGATTCTTGAACATACCTTGTTTTCCCTGTTATAAAGATCACTTTCCCCGCAAAAATACCGGTTTCCCCCTCGTTCACCGGGCGCTGGAGGCCGTTTGCTCCGGCGGGACGATCTGCTGCACCGTGTTGCCGCACAGCACCAGCAGCTGCTTGCCCGCGATGAGCGCCTGCGGACGGACGGAAAGCGTCTGTCCCCACTGGTACACCCCGTCTGCGGCAAAGCATTCCACGCCGCTGTCGGTAAGCAGATAAAAGTTTTGACCCCGGCGCAGGATCTGGTTTGCCGCAGGCACATTGCCGCTGTACTGCACATTCAGGTCTTTATCCAGCAGCACGGCGGTGCACACCTGCCCGTTTTCCAGCAGCAGAGCGGCGTTTGCACCGTCCTGCGAAACGCTGACAAGACTGCCGCCGCCAAGGTCAAAGCGTCCCCGCTCGCCGCCGTCCGCACCGTACACCACAGCGCAGTTCTCGTACACAGCCAGCACGGTATCGTTGTTCAGCCAGCCCAGCCATTGGGGCACGCTGTCCCCGCTGCTCAGCTGCACCGGGTCGCCCTGCGCAAGGCTGAGCACAAAGAGGTTTGCCTGTAACTGTCCGGCGCTGGAGGTGACAGCCGCCACCGCCAGACGGCGGCTGTCGGCGGCAAAGGCCATCCGCACCGGGGTGCCCTGCGCGCTGGTCATATCCCAGTGCAGCTGCTCCGTCATGGTGGGGGTATACACGGTCAGCCGGGCGGTGCTGTCGGCAGAGTCCGTTGCCACTGCCAGCGTGCCGGTGTCCGACATGGCACACAGATAGATGCTGTTTTCCAGCGTTTTGCTGTAAAGGTTCTGGGTGCGGCTTTCCACCCGCAGCTCGTTGCCGGAGCGGTTGTACAGCACAAAGCGGGTCTTGCCCGCAGCCAGCGCCGGGCGGGCGTAGCCGCTCTGGATGCTGGCAAGGCGGGTGCCGCCTAAGCTGTACACCGCACAGGCATCCTCGTCCATGGCCACAAAGCTGCCGGACATGGGCTGCACGGCCGTCAGCTCGCCAAGGCCGGTCTGCTGCGGCCAGCCCACCGCCGGGGACAGAGCGATGTGCACCGTATCCACCAGATCCTTTACCCGGGCGATGGATGCCCCCACCGCACCGGTGGCAAACAGCGTGACCAGTATCAGCGCCGCCAGAATGATGGCGGTACGGCGCAGACGGCGGCGGCGCACTCGCTGGCGCGCTGCCTCCAGATATTCCACACGCCCGGCAGAAAGCGGCTCTCCGTCCGGATTGCCGCCGCGATGAAGCTTTTTCATGGCTGCTCTTCCTTCCTTTCCGGGTAATCCACGCACTTTAAAAACAAGCCCTTTGCGGGCAGAGTGGGACCCGCCCGGCTGCGGTCCCGGCTTGCCAGAATGGCGGGGATGTCCGCAGCGCGCAGCCGCCCTGCGCCCACCTCGCACAAAGTACCCGCCAGAATACGCACCATATTGTACAGGTAGCCGTCGGCGGTCACTTCAATGTCCACCTCGTCCCCGCGCCGGGTGACATGGCAGTCCGTGATGGTGCGCACGGTATCCCCGTGGGCGGCAGCAGAACTGCCCGCCGCGCACAGGGCCAGAAAATCGTGGGTGCCCACAAACTGCTGCGCCGCCGCCTGCATGGCGGCTTCATCCAGCCGCCGGGGCACGCGGGTGTAGTAGGCGGCATCAAAAGGCGAGTCGATGGGGTGGTTATGGATGCGGTACAGGTAGGTCTTGGTATGGGCGGCGTACCGGGCGTGGAAATCCTCCGGCACGGTCTGCGCCGCAAGCACCCGGATATCCGGCGGCAGATGCTGGTTGAGCGCCAGCGGCAGCTTTTGTGGCGGGATGCGAGTGTCGGCATGGAAGTTCAGCCGGAAGCCCAGCGCGTGCACCCCGGCATCGGTGCGGCTGCAGCCCTTGATATCGGGGCGTGAGCCCAGCACCGCTTCCAGCGCATCCTGAAAGGTGGCCGCCACACTGCGCCCGTTGGGCTGCACCTGAAAGCCGCAGTAATTTGTGCCGTCGTAGGCAAGGGTAAGTAAAAAGTTCATAGTTTTGATTTAAAATGGCCTTTTGCGGAAAGCCTTCCCCCGGTCGGGGGAAGGCTTAAAAGGTGTTCTCCTCTTTAATAATTCGGGAACACCAGCCGGGAGGCAAGGATGACGGCAAAGCAGGCGATGCAGACCGCAAGGTCGATGTAGTCCTGCTTTTCGCAGCGCAGCACCTTCAGGCGGGTGCGGCCTGTGCCGCCGCGGTAGCAGCGGCACTCCATAGCCATAGCCAGCTCGTCTGCGCGGCGGAAGGCCGAGATGAACAGCGGGATGAGTACCGGCACCAGCGCCTTGACCCGGTCGGTCATCTTGCCGGTGTCCAGCTGCGCGCCGCGCGCTTTTTGCGCGTTCATGATCTTATCCGTCTCCTCGATGAGGGTAGGGATAAAGCGCAGCGCAATGCTCATCATCATCGCCAGCTCGTGCACCGGGAAGTGCAGCTTGCCCAAGGGCTTGAGCAGCTGCTCAATGGCATCGGTCAGCACGATGGGGCTGGTGGTGTAGGTAAGCAGGCTGGTGCCCGCAATGAGCGCCATCACACGCACTGCCATCAGCACCGCGTAGCGCACGCCCTCGGCGTAGATGTTCAAAAACCAGAAATGCACCAGCGGGTCGCCCTCGCCGGAGACAAAGAAGAGGTTCAGCACCGCCGTGAACAGCACGATGGGCAGAATGGGCTTCAGGCTTTTGCCGATCATCTTGACCGGAATTTTTGCCACCTTGTACATGACTCCCAAAAAGAGGATGGACAAAGTAAGCCCCAAGGGATTGGAGGCTGCAAACAGCAGCACGATATAAGCGACCGTCAGCACAAGCTTCAGTCTGGGGTCGAACCGGTGCACCAGACTGTTGCCCGGGAAGTGCTGACCGATGGTGATATCTCGCAGCATCAGACAGCACCCCCTTTCTGGGCAGCACTGCGGGGCAGCACAAGGCTTTCCCCGGCATCGCGGCGGCGCTTGGCTTCCAGCAGGGTCTTGACCGCGTAGGGGATGGTGTACACGTCCGCCGGGACGTCCACCCCCATCTCCCGCAGCTTGAGGAAAATTTTAGTCACCTGCGGCACCGACAGCCCCAGCTCCAGCAGCTCCGGGGCGCGGGCAAAGACCTTTTCCACCGTGTCATACATGGCAATTTTCTTGTTGCTCATCACCAGCACGCGGTTGGCGTACTTGGCAATATCCTCCATGCTGTGGGACACCAGCAGCACGGTGGTGCCGGTCTTTTTGTGGTACTCCTTCACCTCGGAAAGGATATCGTCCCGTCCCTCCGGGTCAAGACCGGCGGCAGGCTCGTCCAGCACAAGGATGCGGGGCTTCATGGCCATGACGCCCGCCACCGCCACCCGGCGCTTCTGACCGCCGGACAGCTCAAAGGGGCTGCGCTCCAAAAGCGCCGGGTCTAAGCCTACAAAGTCTGCGGCTTCGTGGACGCGGCGGTCTACCTCGGCTTCGTCCAAGCCCATGTTCTTGGGGCCAAAGGCGATGTCCTTGTAGCAGGTCTCCTCAAACAGCTGGTATTCCGGGTACTGGAACACAAGCCCGGTGAGGAAGCGGAAATCCCGGATCTTTTCCGGGTCTGCCCACAGGTCGCGGCCGTCAATATAAATTTTGCCGCTGGTGGGCTTGTTCAGGCCGTTCATGTGGGTGATGAGGGTGCTTTTGCCGGAGCCTGTGGCCCCGATGATGCCCACAAAATCGCCCTCTTCTACAGTAAAGCTCACGTCATCCAGCGCGGTCACTGCGGTGGGCAGGCCGGGGTTATAGACGTAGCTCAGATGTTCTACCTTAATGATATCTGCCATTTCGTCCGCCCCCCTTACTGCAGCAGCTCATACAGCGCCTGTGCGCAGGCACCGGTGTCGATGATGCCCTCCGGCATCGGGATGCCGGCCTTCACCAGCTCGTCCCGCAGCTCAGCGGCCTGCGGCACGTCCAGATGCAGACTGCGCACCTTTTCGGTCTGGCTGAACACCTCTTTCGGGGTGCCCTCCATCACTACATGGCCCTTACTCATCACCAGCACACGGTCGGCCTGTGCGGCTTCTTCCATATAGTGGGTGATGGACACTACCGTGATGCCCATGTTCCTGTTCAGGTAGTGGATGGTCTGCATCACCTGCTCGCGGCCGCGCGGGTCCAGCATGGCGGTGGCTTCGTCCAAGATCAGGCAGTCCGGGCGCATGGCAACCACACCGGCGATGGCCACCCGCTGCTTCTGACCGCCGGAAAGGTTGTGGGGTGCGCGCTCACGGTATTCGTAGATGCCGGCCATCTTCATGGAGTCGTCCACCCGGCGGCGCATCTCGTCCTGCGGCACACCGAGGTTTTCCAGCGCAAAGGCCACGTCCTCTTCCACCACGGTGGCAACGATCTGGTTGTCCGGGTTCTGGAACACCATGCCCACGGTCTGGCGGATATCGTAGAGCTTGTCTTCGTCTGCGGTGTCCATGCCCTCCACATACACCTTGCCGCTCTCCGGCAGCAGAATGGCGTTGAAGTGCTTGGCCAGCGTGGATTTACCACAGCCGTTTGCACCCAGTACCGCCACGAACTCCCCGCGCTTTACCTGCACGGATACGCCGTCCAGCGCATAGACCGGCTGCTCGGCATCGTAGCGGAACTTCAAATTTTCAGCAGTTAAAATCGTTTCACTCATGCTTTGTTTCTCTTTCTGGTGGTGCGCCCCTCCGAAAGGGGCTGTACCCCATTCTTAGCATATATCTATCTCAGTCACGGCTATCGCCGTGACTGAGATAGTATTTTATTTTTATTCTTCCCAAATCGCGGTGGCGCCGCAGGGCACCACGCCGCCGGTGGCAGACACCGGCAGGCCGATCTCATCGCAGCTGGTCTTGCCGCCAAAACGGGGCACCAGCGTGGTCTTGAGCATATACTCCATGACTGCCGGAGACAGGCCGGTGGTGTAGCTGTTGACCGCAAAGAACAGCGGGGTATCGCTGAGCACCTCTTCACACTGGCTGATGAGGTCGTAGATGCAATCCTCCAGCTTCCAGATCTCGCCGCCGGGGCCGCGCCCGTAGCTGGGCGGGTCCATGATGATGCCATCGTAGGTGTTGCCCCGGCGCTTTTCCCGCGCCACGAATTTGGCGCAGTCGTCCACCAGCCAGCGGATGGGCTTGTCGGTCAGGCCGCTTGCCACGGCGTTGTCCTTGCCCCATGCCACGATGCCCTTGGAGGCATCCACATGGCAGACGGTAGCACCGGCAGCGGCGCAAGCCAGCGTAGCGCCGCCGGTGTAGCCGAACAGGTTCAGCACCTTCACCGGGCGGTTCGCGGCGCGGATCTTCTGCTGGTACCACGCCCAGTTGACCGCCTGCTCCGGGAACACGCCCGTGTGCTTGAAGTTCATGGGCTTGATATTGAAGGTGAGGCTGCCATAGGACACCGTCCAGCGCTCCGGCATGGACTTGTTCTGCCACTGCCCGCCGCCGCTGGAGGAGCGGGCGTACCGGCCCGCATTCTGCTTCCAGCCCCGGTGGGTGCGGGGGGTGATCCAGATGGCCTGGGGATCGGGCCGGACCAGCAGCTGGTCACCCCAGCGCTCCAGCTTTTCCCCCTTTGAACAGTCGATGACTTCATAATCCTTCCATCCGTCTGCAATCCACATATATGATACCGTCGCTTTCTATGATTATCGTTTGGTTTCTGTGGATATTATACGTGATTCGGGGGAACGTGTCAAATACCATATGGGATTGCGGCAGTTTTGCGGCATTTGCCGGGAGTATGTAAGAGAATTGAAAGATTCTTCTGGTTGAATATTTTGTAAGATACTGGTAGAATGATACCAGGGATATACGGCTCCGGGATAGATCGTAAAGCAGGGGCTGTATGAAAAAAGGCAGATGGTAAGGAGATGGAGCTATGAAAACGAAGGGACTGAAGGTACTGACAGCTGCCGCCGTT
>ERZ1027012.444-NODE-444-length-11411-cov-82.742163_pt1 | contig 11411 bp, 17 predicted proteins | sample MGYA00519447_ERZ1027012 | MGnify/ENA primary metagenome ERZ1027012 (study PRJEB26926, sample SAMN06164700) | human gut metagenome | biome: ENVO:00009003; feature: ENVO:2100002; material: ENVO:00002003 | host: Homo sapiens | place: USA | collected 2012 ... | reverse complement strand
ATCAATCAGTACCGGCTTACGCCGGGCTTCGGCGGTTTTACTCCGGTATCATATGTAACAACGGAGTGCCGCCTTCCATGCCGCTGACGCGGCATAAATCTCTGTTCCTCAGTGAAACAAAAAAAACATGCTGAAAGGGTAGTAACCTGGTAGCCGCGACAACTACCAGCCATCTTAGCTTACAGATTAATTTTATCTTGGCTGTAATTAACCTGTGGGTTAATATTAATTGGAATGGGAGGTCGCATGTTTAGCGTCGTTTATCACCCGGAAGCCAGAGAAGAAGCCACAGCATTACCCGTAAAAATCAGGGTAAAGTTTGACCGTCTCATCGGCAAACTGGAGTATGATGCCCGATTACTGCGGGAACCGGACACAAAGCCCTTGGGTGATGGACTTTTTGAGATCCGCACGATGGGGACAGACATAGCCAGAGGCATCTGGGTATATCACAAAGGCAATACCATCATCATGCTCCGGGTTTTCATCAAGAAGTCTCAGAAAACGCCAGCAAAAGAAATCAATCTCGCCAGAAAGCGGTTAGCGGAGGTACTTAATGAAACTGGTAAGCCATAAAGAACTGCATAACGAGTGGATGAAGGACGAGGAATATCGTGCTGCATGGCAGGAAGAAGAACGCAAGGAGAAGCTCAGGGCGTTGCTTGCAGAATGGCGTAAGCATGACAACCTGACAAAAGCGCAGGTTGCTGAACGCATGGGGGTTACACCTCCGGTTATTTCCCGCCTGGAAAACAACATCACTAAAGCCAGCATCGATACACTGACTCGCTATGCCCATGCGTGTGGTATCAAAAAACCTGTAATTGCCCTTTATTGAATGAAGGGGGAATAACACCAGAGTGGCCATAAAGGGGCTGTATGGAGTCAGTTGTGAATTATGACGAAGAAATATTGGGGCGAGCACAGATACACTGTGAGCTCCAGCTCCAACGAATACCGGCAGAGCAACAACCCAGCTAGCCATTAATTTTAGATTACCGATTGATTTTTTCATACTGGTTTCCTTGATTTCCTGGGCAATTAAGATTGGTTGTTCTTTGTTCTCAGTGGGAATTTTTCCCAATAGTCGTACGGTTCATTATAATGAAATAATTGGTTATTGTTGTATATGAATATATTCTTTATTATGAGGATTTAATATGAAAAAATGTATTATTTGTCTGGAGGAAAAAGAAGCAACATCATTTGGTGAGGAACATGTTATTCCAGAGACTATTGGTGGTAATTATATTATAAATAATGTTTGTAATTCTTGTAATTCAAACCTTGGGCAAAAAGTTGATATAAAAATAATAAATGAATTTTTACCGGTTTGTCTCAGGCATGAGAAAGATATTCGAGGTAAAAGTGGTTTACTACCAATTATGTTTCCTGGTACTTTTGAGAATGAGTTTGACAAAAAAGAAAAATATAGACTAGAACACGACGAAAATGGAAATATACGACCGGTACTTATTTATAAGCAACCATCAATAAAAAAGGTTGAAGAAGAGATATATAGCATTCAGATAGCATTCGATAATTCTTTGTCTGAAGATGAAATGCTTAAAAAAAGTAAGCAAATAATATCAAAGGAAATGAAAAGGAGAGGGGTGGAAATTTATGATATTGATCATTGCTTTGAAAAAGTTAACACTAATATAAAGCTATCAATAAACAGGGAGATAACTAATTCTGATAGTTTTATTTCTATATTGAAAATGGCTTATGAGTTTGCAGCATCCAATATAAATGGATATGTAGATGATGAGAAAGCTATAGCTATAGCCGATGTGCTAAGAAAAGCATCTTATTCAGATGCATTAGATTATGTGTTTATAGGAGTAAATAGCTGGGGGAGGGGAATGTTTGATAAATTATTCCCTGATAGTCATTTTATTATTGTCAATTGTTTTGATGGAATCCTGGGTGCATTGGTATCTTTGCACAATATAGGATATTATGCTGTTAAACTATCCAGTGAATCTTTCGTTATTAATAACAAACCTAGTTCTAAAATGTTGATTAATAACATTAAGGATAAAAACTATAAAATAATACCAATGGATTAGGAACGCCGGAATAAAGCCGGGAGAAGATATCAGTCACCTGCATCATCGTGGCTTCGGGCCAAGAAACGCAAAAACATATATGGGGACTGCTTACGAAACGGAAAAAGTCGTACGCTAAGGGGGCCGCCTAGAATTCGGAAAACAAACCACGTTAAGACTATTTTTTAGCCAAATGACTTTCAGGGATCGCCAGAATGGCGGGACAACAGCGGTCGGTTTTGGTGTCGAAATCGTACGATTCTGTATATCTACGCAAGGGAATGCACGGAAGTAAGCTAAATGGTTATCGGACGGTCAGAACATTTCGTACAGCCTTTACGTTCAGTGAGTTAGCTGGCCTGGATGTAACTACTTGTTCAACTCAATTCTCTTAGCGTGGGAAAAATTCCGTTTTCCAGGTGGCCCCCTTAATAAAACAGGTCCTCAGAGCATACATATTCTGCGGAGCGTGCGGCAACAACAGGGCCGGTTTTCAATTTGCAGCCGTCAGGCTGCCGTGGTTCTGTTCGCGTGATAAACATACGCTTGATTTTTATTCAGTTAAAGTTAATGTGGTGAGAATTACCTAAGTGATAGTAAATGATGCTGTACATCATAATTTCTCTTGGCGATTATTAACCTACAAACCAGAAAGGAGATTAGGATGGGACGTTCTGTATCGGTGACGATTGGTCAGACGAAGTTTAAATCCAAAAAAGCAGCCGTGGAGTATTTCATGGATCAGCGTGAGGCAGTCAAAATTGCGGGGCCCTTGAAAAAGGGAGAGTTATTTGATGAATTGCGCGACCTTTATCTGCGTTACTGTGAAATCACAGAACATTCCTTGGGCAACCGGGAGATTTACGCATTCAGCGTGAATTATGAAACTCGTCATACCGACCAGAACTACGGTACGTATTTGTGCTATTGGGTACATTTCTCACCGAAAGATACGGATGGAGTATCCTTTTCGGTTAAACAAGCAGTGGATGCGATCGCCAGCGTTGTGGCTGAACACCCCTGATGGTGGGCGGGATTTTTGGTCGTTTGTGGGAGTCTGTAACTGTCTTTTGTCCATAAATATACGGGCATTCATTTTATTGGGTTGCGTTTGGGAAACTTACAATATTGTACGGGTGGCGGGAAAGGCTATGGGTCAATGCTGGTGTCCGACATGCTCACATTAAACTCTAGCCAGCCGATGATGGCGAAGTGTTACGTCAAATCCTCACAAATGGCCGACATGCTTAAACGCAGAGGTTTTTACCTTTTCGACACGTCACCCAAAGGCACGCAGATGCTGTTTCGCGACCCAAAGTAAAAATTACTTATATTGCCCCAACGGAATTACTCCCGGATGCCTCTGTATTGATATTCTGAAAGCTATCAGAAAGAAAATAGAGTTCTTTTTACAGATAAAAAGATAGACACAAAAAAGCCCGACTGGTAATCGGGCTTTTTGCTTTCCGGTTCTGAGTTGGTTGCTCTGGCCGGAGGGTGACTCTCAATATCCAACGTTTATATAGTAACGTCAGATAGACGACTATGTCAAATGAACCGCCCCGGAAAAACTCCCTGAGATCTTTAGGACACTCGGGACGGTTCAAAAAGCCAGTTTATTTGGTTATACTCCGGTTGTTTGTTAGGTGCTGTTTGGGATTTCTGCTTCTGCTCCGCTGGCTGCGGCATGAATGAATCTAAAGTCCTGGCTGAATAAACAGGTGGTGCTGTATTCAGTGCTCTGGCAGGAGTGGGACTCTCAATATCCAACAGATACCGAGAGCCGTTGTGACAGGCAGTGTATGGGTAAGCAACGGTGTCTCTACTCCATTAATGGAGTAAACGGATGATTAATCTGTTAATCATCGTTCTCAGGGCTGTGGTCGCCGTTGCAAACGCGCTGATTGCAATTCTGGAACTGATTCGCCAGTTCATCGACTGATGACAGCGGAAACGTAACTAAGGGCAGGAAGTGAACCGCTTCCTGCCCTTTAACGTTTCAAAAAACTCGCCAATATCTTTAGTGATCTGCTATTGCCTTTAAGTTATTGCTTTTCTCTTATCGCAGCCCTTAAAGGACATCAACACGCATTCGGCGTTCTTCTTTGTCCAATTGTGATTTCCGTGAGCTCCGTATCAGTAAAATTTCCCTTTCCTGATTGTGTGTCAAAGTCACCAGGTTTGAACCGATGTACATCCTGCCATACAGAGAAACAGGTGTGGCAGGTGACAGGCAGTTCTCCATCAGCCACCTTTTCGCAGTTTTCAATCAGTACCCGTTCCTTGTTGTACTGTAAGTTATAACCACTTGTGCAAAGCGTTTCATACCCGTGAGCGCCTGTCATGATATGTGTGGCAATCCGTTCCCTGACTTTTCCGTCCACTAATAACTGTTCACGTGTGGTGATCGTTCGCATTTTTCTTCCTCATCAGCTTTCCTGTTGAAGCCTTCTGACTATAAAGCTCCGGATATATTACCCGCCCATTTTGGCTGGAGGTACTGGTGGAGTCAGGGGATGAATTGCAGATATTGCTGTATGTAAGCCTTGAGTTTTTTTCTGAATTTTAACTACATTTGTCTTTGGTAGTTCTAGTTTATTCTCTGATGTGCTGTTTGAGTTGGTATTTGTCTTTATTTTTCTTTATTTTTCTATTTGTAGCCGATATTAGGTCTTTACTGATGCGTGCTTTTAGGTGATAATCGTTTTTGATCCCGTATTTTTCTAAAAAAATCCATTTTATTTATGTGAGGTTCTAGATGCGTATCTTTGTAGATGACGGTTCTACCAACATCAAACTGGCCTGGGTTGAAGACGGTGCAGTGAAAACGTTAATTAGTCCGAATAGTTTTAAGCCGGAATGGTCTATGACGCTGCAGGGACTGACTGATGCCACTGTACCCGCTTCCGCAAACTATGAGATTGATGGAGAGAAATACAGCTTTGATCAATTGAGTCCGGATGCAGTGCGCACCACAGAAACGCGTTATCAGTACAGCGACGTTAATGTGGTTGCTATTCATCATGCGTTGATGCAGTCAGGTATTGCTCCACAACCTGTTGATATTGTTGTGACTTTACCTTTAGGTGAGTATCTGGATGAGAACGATCAGCCAAATCTGGCTAATATCGAACGTAAGAAAAATAATGTCCGGCGAACTGTAACAGTTCAGGGGCGTGAAAACTTTACCATTCGTAAAGTCAGTGTCTTGCCTGAGTCCGTGCCTGCCGGTTTTGACGTGCTGAAAGATCTGAATGATCTGGAGTCGCTGTTGATTGTTGATATCGGTGGAACGACCCTTGATATTGCACATGTCCGCAGCAAAATGTCAGGTTTCACAAAAACCTATTGTGACCCCAAGACTGGCGTCTCCATCATTACTGAAGCAGTTAAGCATGCGATGGATGTGAATGTGAGTACACGAACCAGTTCTTATTTTGCAGATCGTCTAATCCAGGGCCGGAATGACAATGAATTCCTGACCCGTTATATCCCGAATGCAGAACAGCGTGAGCGGATCCTGACAGTATTACGTGACCGGGAAAAAAAACTGCAGCATCGTGTGGCGGATTCAGTAGGACGCTTTGCTGGTTTTACTCATGTTATGGTTGTTGGCGGTGGTGCCAGCCTTGTTGCTGGGGCAGTAAAAAAAGCGACAGGAGTGGGTGATAACCGTTTCTTTGTCAGTGACAATCCTCAGTTCGATCTGGTGTTGGGAATGATGGCAATGAAGGGATGAGTATGGCTGATAATCGTAAGTGCTCTTTTTATATTTATCCGGAACGAAATGCAGCTGATCGGGTGGCCGACAGGTTTCTTGAAAAATTGCCTCAGAAAGAACGTGGTCGGGCAATGCGGGCCATGATGTTGTGTGGCGCTGCATTGATGAAGCAGGATGAACGATTGCCGTTCCTGATAGCTGAATTCCTGACAGACAGCACGTCTATGCAGGATATTCAGCGAATTATCAGTAGTACGCTACCCCAACAGGAAAATGGTGAAGTCGTTCGTTTGCTGGAGGCATTTCTGCAGTCTGCCGGTAATAATGCAAAAGCGATCCTGCCTGCGGTTGATTCTGCTACGCAAGAAATATCCGCTCCAGTCGATCAGAATCTCCTGGAAACAAGAAACAACATTAAGAACTTGTTTCCGGATGATGAATAAGAACTGAACTCTGTTAAAGGACGCTGTTGCGTCCTTTTTTCTTTTCCGGCAAAGGATGTCGCCGTGCTCCTCTTTTTACTGCGCCGGCTGACGCGGCGCGGCAGGAACGCTGCCTGTGGTCAGTATCCCGCGTCCGGCCGGGCACGGGACGGGCGCTTTTGCCGCTCCCGGCTGGCGTTAGTGACAGTGTACGCCAGCCCGTCGCCCTTTTCTGATGAACGCCCTTCAAGCCGCTTTCGCGGCATAGCCTTGCCGTCAAAAAGACGACGGCTGCGGTATTCCACGGTCGGCCTGACCCGTTACCGGACGCGGTGAACAGCCCACAGGCAGCGGGGAACGGGCACCACAGGGGTGCCCTCCCGGTGCTCCTGTGAGGAGAATTCCCATGCCAAACTGGTGCGCGAACCGTATGTATTTTTCTGCCGAACCGGCACAGATTGCCGAGATTAAACGACTGGCCAGCGGTGCAGTCACACCGTTTTATCGCCGCGCCACAAATGAAGGTATTCAGCTGTTTCTGGCCGGAAGTGCCGGACTTCTGCAGACCACTGAAGATGTGCAGTTTGAACCGTGCCCCGGACTGACGGCTGCCGGACGTGGTGTTGTATCGCCGGAGAATATCGCGTTCACCCGCTGGCTGACACACCTGCAGAACGGTGTGCTACTGGATGAACAAAACTGCCTGATGCTGCATGAACTCTGGCTGCAGAGTGGTACTGGCCAGCGTCGCTGGGAAGGATTACCGGATGAGGTCAGGGAAACCATCACCGTGCATTTCACCGCTAAAAGAGGTGACTGGTGTGGCTTCTGGAGTAACGAGGATGTATCGGTGTGGTGGAACCGTCTGTGTGACAACGTGCTGCCGGAAAAAACCATGCCGTTTGACCTGCTGACGGTTCTGCCCACCCGCCTGGATGTTGAAGTGAATGGCTTTAACGGTGGTGTTCTGAACGGTGTTCCTTCCGCATATCACTGGTATACGGAACAGTATGGCGTGAAGTGGCCTGTGGGGTATGGACTGAATATCAGCCGTCAGGGAGAAAACTTCATTCAGGTGGATTTTGATACGCCGTGGTGTCAGCCGGAGAATGCCGTTGTTGCAGAATTAAGCCGCCGTTTCGGCTGCACGCTGGAGCACTGGTACGCCGAACAAGGCTGCAATTTCTGTGGCTGGCAGCGATATGAGCGTGGAGAGCTTGTTGATGTGCTGTGGGGGGAACTGGAATGGTCTTCCCCGACAGATGATGATGAGCTGCCGGAAGTTACCGCGCCGGAGTGGATAGTCGATAAGGTGGCGCATTACGGGGGATGAAGTATGACGGAGACGGGCGGGCAACCGCCCGTTTCTTTTCCGGTAAAGGATGTCGCTGTGCTCCTCTTTTTACTGCGCCGGCTGACGCGGCGCGGCAGGAACGCTGCCTGTGGTCAGTATCCCGCGTCCGGCCGGGCACGGGACGGGCGCTTTTGCCGCTCCCGGCTGGCGTTAGTGACAGTGTACGCCAGCCCGTCGCCCTTTTCTGATGAACGCCCTTCAAGCCGCTTTCGCGGCATAGCCTTGCCGTCAAAAAGACGACGGCTGCGGTATTCCACGGTCGGCCTGACCCGTTACCGGACGCGGTGAACAGCCCACAGGCAGCGGGGAACGGGCGCCACAGGGGCGCCCTCCCGGTGCCCTCTGTAAGAGAAGGAGTGCTGTTATGTCCCGTTTTATCCTGGGTGACTGCGTGCGTGTTATGGCCACGTTTCCGGGCAATGCTGTCGATTTCATCCTCACCGACCCGCCATATCTCGTCGGTTTCCGTGACCGTCAGGGGCGTACCATCGCCGGCGATAAAACCGATGAATGGCTGCAACCGGCCTGTAATGAAATGTACCGCGTGCTGAAAAAAGATGCGCTGATGGTGAGCTTCTATGGCTGGAACCGCGTCGATCGCTTTATGGCCGCCTGGAAAAATGCGGGATTCAGCGTGGTTGGCCACCTGGTGTTTACCAAAACCTACACATCGAAGGCCGCATATGTGGGCTATCGCCACGAATGCGCCTACATCCTGGCAAAAGGGCGTCCGGCGTTGCCTCAGAAGCCATTGCCCGACGTGCTGGGCTGGAAATATTCAGGCAATCGTCATCACCCGACGGAAAAGCCTGTTACCAGCCTGCAACCACTGATTGAGAGCTTCACACATCCGAACGCGATTGTGCTGGACCCGTTTGCAGGCAGCGGCTCAACCTGCGTCGCCGCCCTTCAGTCCGGACGCCGGTATATCGGTATCGAGCTGCTTGAACAGTATCACCGTGCCGGACAGCAACGACTGGCCGCCGTGCAACGGGCCATGCAGCAGGGGGCCGCGAATGATAACTGGTTTGAACCGGAGGCTGCGTAAATGAACTATGCCGGACACGAAAACCTTCGCGCTGAAGTGGCGGAAGTGGCCAATGCCATGTGTGACCTTCGGGCCAGGCTGAACGATATGGAGCATCGCTGTCGCTTTGATTCCGATGTGCTCGTTGAACGCCTGGCACGCCAGACGCTGTATCGCGCCAATCGCCTGTTCATGGAGGCATATACCGAAATTCTGGAACTGGATTCCTGCTTCAAAGATTAAGGAGAGAGAGTATGTACGGAACATGCGAAACGCTCTGCCGGGAGCTGGCAGCAAAGTATCCGGGAGACACGCCACTGATGCTGGTTGTCTGGTCCCCGGAAGAGATTCAGGCACTGGCTGACGGTATGGAAATTTCTCTGACCGATCATGAAATCAGGACTGTCCTGGCGCGCCTGGAGGACATCCCGGAAGACCAGCGGATTGAGTCCGGTATTTCTTCCGGTGCGGCGATGGAGATTATCAGCAACGTGAGCGAAAACCGCCAGGTAACCGTCCCGGCTGAACTGCTGGCGTCCCTGATTCAGACCGCTGAACAGGCATTGTGGAAGCGTGAATGGGCCGCCCGGGATCATGGCCTCGCCGTCCCGGAATGCGTCACCCGCCGTCAGGCGGTGATTAATCAGGCCCGCACCCTGCTGAAAAACAACACACACGAAAACGACTGATGTTATCGCCGCCTGCCCTGCGGGCGGCGATACAGGGAGAACGCTTAATCATGAACGAAAACACAACGCTGAATGCACTGATTTATCGCCACGCCCGTAACCTGCTGCTGGCGCAGGGCTGGCCGGAGGAGACGGATGTTGATCAGCGAGATCCGCAGAACTATCCGGGCTGGATCAGCATTTACGTGCGGCTGGATGTGCCCCGGCTGGCGACGTTGCTCGTCAACCTCCACGATGGCGTACTGCCGCCGGTCCTGGCTTCCGCCATGCAAAAACTGACCGGAACCGGGGCGGAACTGGTACTGTCCGGCAGTCAGTGGCAGTCGCTGCCGGTACTTCCGGCAGACGGAACGCAGGTGTCTTTCCCGTATGCCGGTGAATGGCTGACGGAGGAGGAAATCAGGGCTGTACTTGCGGCGGTGCGCGATGCGGTACGCAGTGTCAGTTGCCGGGTGGCAGAAGATGCGCGGCGTATCCGGGCGGCGCTGACCACAACCGGTCAGACGTTGCTGACCCGCCAGACGCGCTGCTTTCGCCTGGTCGTGAAGGAAAGCGATCACCCCTGCTGGCTCGATGAAGATGACGAAAACCTGCCCGTGGTGCTCGATGCCATCCTGAACCGGGGCGCACGTTTTTCGTCGGTGGAAATGTACCTGGTCAGTGAGTGTGTGGAGCATATCCTGGCCAGTGGGCTGGCCTGCGATGTGCTGCGTATACCTGGCGAACCGCCCCGCCGCTGGTTTGACCGTGATGTTCTGCGGGAGGTGGTCCGGGAGGCCCGGAGCGAAATCCGCAGCATGGCGGATGCCCTGGCAAAAATCAGGGGTTGATGATGGCGGGGAAAATCCCCGCCTTTTCCTGCCGGTTTCCGGACAGAGCACAAAGGATGTCGCCGGTGGCTCCGCTTTTACCCGGCCATGCGGGGCATGGCCTTGTGGGTTTTCAGTTATGTGACCGCCGTGTCGTGTGCGGGCAGTGCCGTGCCTCCATCTTAGCCGGGCTGGCGGGGATGCAAGGGTAAAATGAACGCGGCGGTCACCCGGTCCCTCCTTCCCGTCTGCCGTGATTTTCCGGCCGGCCGTCCGCGAAAACGCGTCCGTCCCCTTCAACTCCCGCCAGCCGTGTGCGTCAGGCTGCGGCTTCCCTTGCGCCCCTGCATCCCCGCCTTGTCGCCCGGCTTTTATGGAGGCACGGCACCGCCCGGTGTCGCGGAATATGTGAACAACGGAGGAAAACATCATGCAATATGCGAAACCTGTCACTCTGAACGTTGAAGAGTGCGACCGTTTGTCTTTTCTGCCTTACCTGTTTGGCCAGGATTTTCTGTATGCCGAAGCGTCTGTATACGCGCTGGCGAAACAAATGATGCCGGAATATGAAGGTGGATTCTGGCACTTCATCCGCCTGCCGGACGGTGGCGGTTACATGATGCCGGATGGCGACCGTTTTCATCTGGTCAACGGTGAAAACTGGTTTGACCGTACCGTGAGTGCCGACGCCGCAGGCATCATTCTGACCTCTCTTGTGATTAACCGTCAGTTGTGGCTGTACCACGACAGTGGTGATGCAGGGCTGACACACCTGTACAGGATGCGTGATGCGCAGTTGTGGAGCCACATCGAATTTCACCCCGAATGCAACGCGATTTACGCAGCACTGGACTGATTAACGGACGGGGCGGCAATGCCGCCCCTGTGAAGGAGGCGAAGAAAAATGAACATCAGCACGGAAACCCGCGAAATTCTGCGTAATTACAAAACCGTGATTAATGCGCGGCGTCGTGAAATGGGGCAGAAACCGCTTACCACCGCGCAGATTGTTGATGAAATCTGCGATTTTGTGGCGAATCAGCAGGCGGTTTTCCTCGGTGGTCACTACATCTTTCAGGGCAGCAGAAACAGGTGATACCCGGGCAGGCGGTGGAGGCCGCCTGTCAGCCCGCGCGAAAAACCCCTGGCAGGCTGGCGCCTGCCGGAAGGGAAGCGGGCCACGCTGACGCGTCGCCCGTTACCCTTCCTGCCGGTGACTGGTGTTGTTTCTGGTGTTTTTTCAGGAAGTACCGGTTACAGCATTAAAGAACCTTCTTACACACGCGCACCTTCGGCTCCCGGCTGCCTGGCGGCATCCGGTCGTCAGGCCCGACTCCG
>ERZ1027012.443-NODE-443-length-11514-cov-7.076883_pt1 | contig 11514 bp, 8 predicted proteins | sample MGYA00519447_ERZ1027012 | MGnify/ENA primary metagenome ERZ1027012 (study PRJEB26926, sample SAMN06164700) | human gut metagenome | biome: ENVO:00009003; feature: ENVO:2100002; material: ENVO:00002003 | host: Homo sapiens | place: USA | collected 2012 ... | reverse complement strand
AGATCTAGTACGGTCTCGTGGGCTCGGAGATGTGTATAAGAGACAGATTATGATAAAATCAAAATTAAAAAACAAAAAGCTCGTTTTAATACTTTTATTGTCCTTCGCAGTGCCCCTTATAGTAATGTGTGTTGTGTGTTTTCTTCGAGACATTCAACCTTTTGGAGATACATCAATTCTCTTCTGGGATTCAAAACTTCAGTATAAAGATTATTTCGGTTACTTGTGGGATATTCTTCACGGAGAGGCAAGTCTTGAGTACTCAGCTTCTAAATCTCTCGGCGGTCAAACAATAGGTCTTGTTGCTTATTATCTTACCTGTCCTTTGAATCTTTTATTGTATTTTATAGATAAATCGCAGATTTCACTGTTTATTGCTATTACAACTCTGCTTAAAATTGCATTTTCAGGTTTGACATCTGCATATTTTATCAATAAAAGATTTAAAATAAATTCATTTGCAGTAGTTATTCTTTCAACTTGTTATGCTCTTATGGAGTATAATGTTATTTACGGAAAGAATTTAATGTGGCTTGACGGTGTTGTAATTCTTCCGCTCGCCTGCCTCGGTGTGTATGAATTGCTTTATAACAGGAAAAAATCACTTTTGTTTTTCTCTGTGTTTATAGCAATATTCTCAAACTGGTATTCAGGATATATGGTATGCCTGATGACAGGCTTCTATTTCCTTTATGAGCTTATATTAAAGTACGATTTCAACAATATCAAAAATGAATTTAAGAAATTCATATCCGATTTATTTACGGTTGCCGCAGATATGGTTCTCGGTGTCCTTGCAAGCGGTGCTCTTTTGGTTCCCGCATTGCTTTCTCTTGTTGGCGGAAAAGCCAAAATGGATATTTTTGACACCACAATAAATGTTGGAATTCTCGAAGCACTCAAGGGTTTCGACATTAATGCTCAGAGCAACTCAAAGGGCGCAACCATGCTCTATACAGGAGCAATAGTACTTATTCTTGCCGTTTATCTCATCGTAAGCAAGAAAACGGATTTGAAAAAACGAATCTGCGCCGGAGCATTTTTCGTGTTTATGATGCTTTGTTTCTCTTTCAGAGAACTTGATATTATGTGGACGGCATTTGTTAAGAGTAATTCATATAGTTACAGATGGGGCTTTGTTTTCGGATTTTTGATGGTAACATTTGCCGCAGATGCTGTTTCAAATATCAGAAAGTATAAGCTTGATATTAAAACATTGTTTAAATCTCTTGCAATAATAGTTGCAATGTTCCTGCTTTTGGATTTAAACGATTTGTTTAAATCCCGCTTTATTACTTATGCTTATGTAATTCTTATAGTCATTTATTGCCTTGTAATTGCTTTCACCTCTGTGCTCAAAAACAAAAAGATTTTGAAGATGCTTTGTCTTGCTCTTGTTTTTGTTATCACTGTTGGTGAACTTACATTTAATGCTTACAAAGCATTTGGTATATTTGAAGATAAAAACTCTGTTTTTACCGATTATGTAGACGGCATGGAAAATGTTATTGACGAAGTAAAAAGTAACGATGATTCTTTCTATCGCCTTGAAAAAACAGTATCTTATCTCACTATTGTAGGCAGAACGGTTGCGGACAGTGAAACATTTATGTTCGGCTATAACGGAATTGAAAACTATACTTCAACTTACGATGCTAATGTTGATGAATTTATGGCAAGAATGGGCTATTCAGATTCAACAAATATACCGGATGAAAATTCTGATAAATCAATTTTAAATCCGACGGATGTTTTCTGGAACAGTCCTATGCTCTTAACTGATTCACTTCTCGGCATCAAATATCAGATTCTTGACAAGGATTACGCAGGACTTGAAAAAATACAAATAAATTCTGAACTTCCTAACGGATTTGAAATTTATAAAAATAATTACGCTCTCGGTCTCGCATATAATGTTTCATCGCAGCTTAAAGATGAAATTGAGTATTCGCTTAATCCGTTTGAAAACCAGGAGGCATTTCTCAATGCCGCTCTTGGTTATGATACCGATGTGTATAATGAGCCTAATATGACCGAACAGTCGCTTTCAGACAATGTTGAAAAAATAACATTTGTAACTAATACTGACGGCCCTGTATATTTCTATACTGACGGCTCGCAGGTTCACAAGAAGGTTACAGAGCCAAATTGCACAGTTTATGTAAACGGCGAAATGGTTCAGAATATCTGCAACAGATTTGAAATCAATGCACTCTATCTCGGTGATTTTGATAAGGGTGAAACAGTTGAGGTGGAAATCAAGCACGAAAGCGGGCTTGAAAAAACCCATACAGTTTATCTTGCTCAGCTTGATATGAATAATTTTGAAAAAGCATATTCAGATTTAACGAGCGGTTATGAAAATGATTTGAATATAGATAAAAATGTTGTTTCGGGAACTTATACAACGGATGCTGATTCAACAGTTATGTTAACGCTTCCATACACAGATGGCTGGACGCTTTATGTTGACGGAGTTGAAACAGAATACACTGTTCTCGGCGATACTTTTATCGGATTTGACCTTTCAGCAGGTACTCACGAAATAGAGATGAAATATACAACTCTTCATAAAAATGCAGGTATAGCTGCTTCAGTTATCGGCTTTGGCGGATTTGCCGCTTGGTGTGTATTCGATATTCTTAAAAAGAGAAAAAACTATTCTGTTTCTAAATAATTAAATTTATTATGACGCCTCAGACGCCGTAAGTATTATAACTTTTCGGAGGTGCTTTTATGGCTTCTACTAGTAAGCTAACACGAAAAAAGAAAACAGGTTATGCGTTCGGAATTTTTACCGAATCGCTCATATATAATATGTTTTACACATATTATCTTACATTTCTTATTGAGATAGTTGGAATTAAACCTGCTTTCAGTTCAATTATAATTTTTATTTCAATAGCGTGGGATGCTGTTACAGACCCGATGATAGGTAATTATACAGACCGCCCCGGCGTTGATAAGCGAAAAGTTATGAAAATGTCCCTTGTTCCGCTCGGTCTTGTGTTTATTCTTGCATGGACGAGTATAGGAGCAGGCCTATCTTCGCAGTTAGCTAAAATCCTCCTCTACACCGTAATATCTATGGCGCTGTGGGTATTCTATACAATGTATACAATTCCTTATTACGCAGTAGTTGCAGAACTGACTGAGGATTATGATGAAAGAACACAGATTCGTTCTCTTTCATCTCTCCTCAACGCAATCGCCGTCGGACTTGGAAATATACTTCCCGCACTCGTGCCCACACTTGCAATTCTCCTTACGGAAAAGTACGCAAGCAACGCCTATGCCGCTGTAGCCGCAATTATCAGCGTTATGGCTGTTATACTCGGCTTTGTCTGCTGTAAATCTCTTAAAGGCGTGTATAAGCCTAAGGAGGCAACTGCCGAAACAGCTAATGAAAAGCATACAATAGGGAGCACCTTAAAAGCTTTCGGTCAAATATTAAGCCTTAAGCCTTCAAAATATTTTCTTTTGTTTGTGTTTTTCTTCCTTGCCGCATCGTCCATGATTCAGTCTAATCTTACATATATGGTTATAGACTGTATCGGTATGGATTATGACAGCGGAATAGCGATAGTTATAATATCACTTGTTGTTTCAATGGCAATCGTTGTACCTATCGTTGAAAAGGTTGCAGAAAAGAAAGACAGGCGCTTTGCCGCTATACTGTTTCTTTCCATTACCTGTATTCTTGAGGTAGTGTTAAAACTTGTAGGTCTTGATTTGAAAATCGGCGAATTTAGAATTATGAGCGTAATCAGTCCTGCTGTTTTGGGTATGGGCGCAGGCACTTTCTGGACATTGTTTTATTCAATGGGTTATGACCTTGTTGAGCTTGACGAATTTAAAACAGGACAGAGAAGAGAGTCAACTATTACTGCTCTTCCACAGCTCGTTCAAAAATTCGGTTCAGCGTTCGGAATTTTAATGGCGGGTCAGCTTCTCGGTGCATACGGTTATGACTCCTCGGCAGATGTTGCAGGCTCTGAGAATTTAATAAAGCAGGTTACAGACCCTTATATTGTTAACGGTATGGAAAATATTTCAACAATAATTCCTGCACTGCTTTTGTTCCTTTGTGTTGTTTCGCTTATTCTTTATCCTATGACAAGAAAGCGAGTAAACGCTCTTATGCTCCAGCTTAAAAAGAAAAGAAATAATGAGCCATACTCAACAGAAGGCTTTGAAAAGTTGCTTTAAATCAAAATGTAGAATAAAAAAGGAGAAGACATTGTCTTCTCCTTTTTTGTGTTGCTTATTTATCAGTATGAAATATATACGCTCATTTCATTTTCGCCCCTGTTTGCCCATTTATAATACGGAATAAATTTTAGCCTTTGAAGTTTTTCCTGCGGTGCGCTGTATTCGTAATAAAGCTTTTGCGTGTTAATTTCTTTTCTGTAACCGTTTGCCGTTATATTTTCATCGTCAAAACTGAACTTGGGATGATGCGAAAGTCTTAATAAATGAAGATACTTTCCGTTGTCAACCTCTTCAAGGCAGTATACAACAGGTCCCCTTGTAACGGCAACTCTGCCTGCGTTTTCTCTGACAAGCGGATTACTTGCAGTTATAGTTATTTCAGGGTTGAATTTTGCTGTTATTTCTCCGTCATTGCATATTTCAAAATAAGCATATCCGTTTTTGATATACGGATTATTAACGCTGAAAACAGCGCTTTTGCTGTATGACGGAATTCTGAGTGCAAGTGTAAACGGTCTTTTTACTTTGAATTTTATTTTCATTTCACCGTCTTTAAGATAATTGCCATCTATTTCAATATCTGCATGGCTTGATTTTATTTTGCATCCCTGATAAAGATTTATAAAAACTGTTGAATCATTTTCAGTTGCGCAGTAATCAGAGTAGCCCGAAATTATTCTTGCAATGTTTGGCGGACAGCAGGCACAGCCAAACCATTTTTGCCTAACAGGTTTGATGTGATGCTTTCGTGAATCTCCTTTGCACGCAACGGGGTCAACCTCAAGCGGATTTACATAAAAGAATGATTTGCCGTCAAGCGCAATTCCTGCCAGAATACAGTTGTATAAACATCTCTCAGCAGTATCTGCGTAAACAGAATTGAAATCGGATTGCAAAAGCCGCCTTGCAAACATAGTAAGTCCGATTGATGCACAGCTTTCGGAATAAGCAAGGTCGTTCGGCAGATCATACGCAAATGTGAATGCTTCTCCGTCAGGCGTGGAGCCTATGCCGCCTGTTATATACATTTTTCGTTCTGTTATATCTTTAAAGAGTTGAATACTCTTGTTCAGCATTTTTTTACTGCTGTTTTCGTATGCAAGATGAGCGAGCGCAGTATAAAGATAAACGGCCCTTACAGCGTGACCGACAGCTTCATTCTGCTCTTCAATGGGCAAATGCGCTTGATTGTAAATATACTTTATTTCTTTTTCTCCGCACTCAGCGCCTCTCTCTGTGTCAAAATAATAAGGCTTTCTTCCTCGCCTTTCAATAAATAACTCGGCTTGCTTTAAATATTTTTCGTCTTTTACAGCGTCATATAACTCTAAAAAAGCCTCTTCAGCTATCGGGTGTCCGTCATATCCCTCTTTTTTGCCTTCGCCGAAAATATCACATATAAGGTCTGCAAATCGGCACGCTGTGTCAAGCAGTAACTTCTTTCCCGTTGCGTTATAATACGCTGTCGCCGCCAACGCAAGATGACCGAAACAGTAAAGCTCGTGGTGGTCTCTCAAATTTGTGAATCGTGCGGCGGGGTTGTTGATAGTATAAAGGGTATCTATATAACCGTCATCTTCACAAGCGTCTGCAATAAGCTTAATTGCATTATCTGCAAGTTCCTCAAGTTCTTTGTCGGGATAGTGAATTAATGTGTTAGCAACCGCCTCGATCCATTTATATAAATCTGTGTCCTGAAAAACCCAGCCTAAAAACGAATTGCCGTCTGCATTATCCTCTGTGTAATGCCATTTGTCAGTCGGATATATCTGCCTCTCTGTTCCTGCTTTTCTTTCGCTGATTGCTTTAGCCGCTTTTTTAAAATTAGATATGCAGTGGCTTTTTTCAGCACCCTCAACATTGTCGCAAAGCAGTTCGTATTGATAGGGGATAACCTCGTTTTTTATTAGCAGTTGTTTTTCTTTCCAAAATTTATCGGTAATTTCAACATTTCTTCCTGTTATAGGTTTTGCACCGTTCATAATGCACCGCCTTTCTATCCACATTTTAACATAAAAAAACGGCAAATCAATACAATTGTAAAGATTTGCCGCTTTAATAATATTAATGATTTTACGCTGCTATATCGTAGTTATAAACTCTTATACCTTTAAGCGATTCATTTCTCGTCTCAACTCTTTCACAGTGCTTTTCAAATGCCTCTTGCGCTTTTCTTTTTCTCTGTTCTTTTGCCTCTTTCCTGAGGAAGACGGCACAGAATATAGCAACAGAAACTGCTATTTCTGCGATGAGTAAAATTCTCATCTGTGTTTGAGTTAATTCTGTGAAAAGTTTAAAGGGAACAGCCATTGCAAAAAATCCCACTACTGTTGTTGCTATGAATAAGAGTAAATTCTTGATGTTTTCTTTCATAATAATTCTCCTCTCAAATGAATTGTTTTTCCTTACAATTTCATTTTACACAAAGGAGCTTTGAAATCAACAGTCAATATGGTAATTGTCCCAAAATAAGTACTAATAGAACAAAAATTCTAATTTTCGATTGCTTTTTTCAGAGCGTTTACGCTGTTTTCAAGCTCTTTTTCGGGAATTGAGCCGGGATTCAGAACAAGCGTTATTTTGTTTTCGTCCCGTTTTTCAATGAATACTTTTACCCCGTACTCGTCAAATATATTCTCAGGTTTAAAGAAATCTGTTGTAATTATTACCTGTAAAAGATTTTCGCTTATTTCAATGTCAGCATTCGGAAAAGACTTTTTCAGCATATTGTAAAAACGCTTGTTTTTCGCTGTGTAAAAACGCCTTGTCTTTCTGATTTGCGCTTTAAGATTTCCGTCTCTTATAAAACTACAAAGCGCAAGCTGTTCTGTTTTGCTTGCTGTCTGGCTGAATTTATATATGTTGTTTTTATATTTATCGGCAAGTTCCTGAGTAAGCACCATAAAACTTATTCTGATAGACGGCAAAAGCAGTTTTGAAAACGAGCCTATATAAACAACATTGTTTCCGCCTGAAAGGGCGTAAAGCGACGGCGTGGGTTTGCAGTTATATTGAAAATCACTTTCATAATCGTCTTCAATTACAAGACTTTCTTTTTTAGCCGAATATTTTACAAGTTCAACTCTTCTTTTGTTTGGCATAACATCGCCCCAGCGTGTCATATGAGACGGAGAAACATAGATTATATCGGCGTCCTTGTGCCTGTAACGAACATCAAAGCCGTAATCTGTAAAAAGTGAAGCCCCCTGAACAAAACTTCTGTCTGGAAATGAAACCGTCTTGTTTCCGCCTATTAAGGAACACAGAATATGAAGCAGACTTTGTACGCCTGCGCCAATGACTATTCTGTCAGCGCTTGCAGTAACATTTCTTTTATCTCTAATATATTCGGATATTGCCATTCTCAGTTCATATTCGCCCTGCGGCTCGCTGTAAGATAAAAGCCTGCTGTCAAGGCGCAGAGCGGCTTTTATATGTCTTCTCCATATATCAAAATCAAAGCTTTCGCCGTCAGCAGCGGAACTTGTAAAATTATAACGGATTTTGTTATTATCTTTTTCCTGTTCTTTTTTTTCGTCTTTTTTAGGTGTTCTGTACGAAACATAGTAACCGCTCTGAGGCTCACTTATGATAAAACCGTCAGCAGCAAGTGCAAAATAGGCGTTTTGAACGGAAGTTCTGCTCACCGAAAAAAGCTCGCTCGCTTTTCTCACTGACGGAAGACGGCCGCCGTATCCAATCTGACCGCTTATTATTTCCTTTTTTATATAGTTGTAAATATCTAAATACTTGCTCATAACTGTACCTTAAAAAAATACTAAAATTGGGTATATAAATAATGCCACAATTATTATATAATCAAATCAAACAAAAATCAATAAGCTTTGTTTTAGCTTTATTTGGTGATGGTTATGAAAAAGTGTGCTGTTTTTAATGATATATGCGGCTTTGGAAAATGCTCCCTTGCCGCGTCAATTCCCATTCTGTCTGCAATGGAAACTGAAGTGCATTCCATGCCCACGGCGGTGTTGTCAAACCAAACAGCTTACGGCAGTTTTTCAAGCGTTGATTTAACAGATGTTTTTCCCGAATTTATAAAACAGTGGGAAAAACTAAATGCTCAGTTTGACGCCGTGCTGACTGGGTATTTTGCGTCAGAAAAGCAGATTGATATAGTCAGAAATTATATTAAAGAAAGCGATGTGCCTTTAATAGTTGTTGATCCTGTTCTTGGTGACAACGGCAGCCTTTATGACGGGTTTGATGATTCAATCTGCGGCGAAATGAAAAAACTTGCCCTTTGCGCAGATATTATTACGCCTAATATAACTGAACTTTTCTGCCTTTCAGGTGAAAATGATATTGAAAAGGCGGCTTATGCTCTTATTAAACAGGGGATAGGGTGCGTTGTTGTAACAGGCGTTGAAAAGAAAGATAAAATCGGATGCCGTGTTTTTACTGCGGATGACGATAAATCGTTTTATTCCGATAAAACAGGCGGTTATTATTCAGGAACGGGCGATATTTTTTCTGCAGTGCTTACAGGCTCGGTTCTTCGTGGCAAAAGCGTGTTTGAAGCTGCGCTGACAGCAACTGATTTTGTATCCGCGGTTATTAAGGACACCAATCAGGGAAATCCCGAAAACGGCGTTGATTTTGAGAGAAAATTGGGAGAACTTATATGAAAAAATCTACGAAAAATATTTGCTTTACGGCAATGTTTGCGGCAATGGTGTTTGCGCTTACAATGCTTCATATTCCCATAGGTACGGGATATATTCATGTTGGCGATTCGGTAATTTATATTGTTGCGCTTCTCCTCGGCGGGCCGTGGGCGTTTCTTTCCGCCGCAATCGGTGCAGTGCTTGCCGATGTTGTTTCGGGATATGCTGTTTATGCAATCCCATCTCTTATCGTCAAGTCGCTTATAGCTGTTCCTTTTGTTTTGGCGGCGAAAAAAAGCGATAAGCTTTTGAGTATCAAAACTGCTCTGTTTACTGTTTTAAGCGGAGCGATTACTGTTTTGGGCTACTATATAGCAGAACTTATAATTTACGGCGAGGGTGCAATCGGTGCAGTACTTGCCAATGTAGTGCAGGCGGCGGGAAGCGCAGTTGTATTTATAGTGCTTGCGTTTGCTCTTGATAAAGCAAATATCAAAAAGAAATTTAAAGAGGAGATGAATAAATAATGGCTGATATTATTTATACTTGGGACGGAGCCACTTATTTTAATATAACGAATAAATGCCCTTGCAACTGTGCGTTTTGTATAAGAAGCAAGGGAGACGCTGTAGGCGATGCAAAACGCCTGTGGCACGACAGCGAGCCGACATTTGAAGAAATTAAGAAAGCTGTTGACGAATATGATTTTTCAGATGTTGAAGAAGCAGTTTTCTGTGGATACGGCGAGCCGACAAACGCACTTGATAATCTTATTAAAACCGCTAAGTATCTCAAATCGCTGTACCCTAATATAAGACTTAGACTTAATACAAACGGTCTTTCCGATTTGATTAACGAAAGAAAAACAGCGCCTGAAATCTGCGATGTGATTGATATAGTTTCAATATCACTCAATGACCCCACATCGGAGAAATATGACAAAATAACAAGAAACATTTATCCGGGCAGGGCTTTTCCCGCAATGCTTGAATTTACAAAAGACTGCGTTGCCTGCGGTGCAGAGGTGTGGATGACTGTTGTGGATGTTATTTCAAAAGATGACATAGAGAAATCCCGTGAAATCTGTAAAGAGTGCGGCGCTAATTTCAGAGTTCGTTCATTTGAAAGAGGAAAATAAATTATTAATAAGAAAAAGAGAGTACCCATGCGAGTACTCTCTTTTGTTTTATACTGTTTCGGTTATTTTCAATGATTTGATTTTATCGGAATATTCTTTCAGGTTTTCCGTTCGTGCATATCCGTTGTCCTCATAACAGCTTGAAACTGCCTGAACAAGGCCGAAAAGAATCATAATAATTATTATCTGTTTGGGTGAGTTAAATATGTAATCCGTAAGACCGAAACCGAGGAAAAGCATAATGCTTGTGAAAATGTAAAATACAAGCGAATATCTTATTCCGTGAGGGTCTTTGGTTTTGAAAAGAATAACACAGCACATTATTACGGCTGTAATCAATAATGCTATTCCTACAATACCTGTTTCAACCCATATTTCAAGCACGAAATTATGAGCGTGCGGTTTATCAAGCCCGTATTTTTCCTCAAGAAAAATTCCCGTGCTTTCACAGCCAAATCCGAGACCTATCAGAAAGACTTTAACACTTTCAAAAATATAGTCCATAACGCTGTCCCATATAATGAAGTGGTTTGCCGTGGATTTCTGAGCAACTTCGCTTCCAAGATTGGGAGCGGCAGTAATCGTTGTGGTATTACCTGTTCCTTCAACACTTGGCCCTGTGAAAATCAAACCGTAGCGTGTAAGAATTGAAGGAATAATGATGGCAACAGTTGGAATGAAAGTGAGAAGCAGTTTCTTTGAATGTCTTTTAATCAAAACCGCAAACATAAATATCCAACCTGCAAGAGCGATAACACAGCCTGCTCTTGTCATTGTTGAGCTTATACCTGCACTGATAAAAAGGTTTATGAAGAAATAAAATATTCTTTCTTTCTTCGATTTAGCGTTAACATAGAGATAAATGGACAGGGGATAAGCAAACATCATATAAGATGTGAGCAAATTGGGGTTTGAAAAGAATCCGCTTGCCCTGTCACTGAAAGTGTTTGTGCTTATTTTAAAAGGAAGCCATGTATATACAGCCTTGTCTAATCCTTTATAAAACGGAGTTGTAACAACAAGTTTTTCGCTTATATATCCGTATCTGTTTAAAACATGAGTGCATATTTGAAGCGTTCCGAGAAGTCCGTTGAGCGCACCGCTTAAAACGGCATATTTAATGATTTCATCAATCTTTTGTTTTGTGTTTGCAAGATTATAAATCATAACAAGAATTAGAAATACCGCCCACCAAAGACCTATTGAGCCAAGGGTGTCAAGCTTTGTGTCAGACCATAACACGCTGGCAAGGGAAAAAGTCATAAATGCCATAACAACTTTTCCTATGGGTCCAACCTTTGCTTTGCGGCCCTCTTTACTCCACTGCCGTTTGAAAACAATAAAGCCTGCGAATAATATAAACGGGCTTATGTATTCAGGCAAAACAGGGAAAAGAAAAACAGTAGCAACCAACCATTTCCATGCAGGGCTGCTGCCGTGCTTTATGTTTTCAGCCATAAATATTCTCCGATTTTAAATTTATAAAAATATCGTCTTTGTTAATTTTTTGTTTATATACCATTAAAGATAATACTACAA
>ERZ1027012.436-NODE-436-length-11636-cov-8.539850_pt1 | contig 11636 bp, 10 predicted proteins | sample MGYA00519447_ERZ1027012 | MGnify/ENA primary metagenome ERZ1027012 (study PRJEB26926, sample SAMN06164700) | human gut metagenome | biome: ENVO:00009003; feature: ENVO:2100002; material: ENVO:00002003 | host: Homo sapiens | place: USA | collected 2012 ... | reverse complement strand
GGGCTCGGAGATGTGTATAAGAGACAGATTATTATATGACAAGGGGGAATTTTGGTATGAAAGTTAAATCAAAACTCGACATTTTAAACAGAATATTAGCTGTAATTCTTGTTTGCGTATTTGTTGCGCTCATTCTTGTTGTTAATCTTTATCGCACAGAGTCAAAGATCGTTGAATCAGCTGACGGCGGTGCAGAAGAAAATGTTATCACAATAGATGAATTTGTTGCAGGCACATACGGCGGCAAAGAGTTTGCCACAATGGAAGATGTAGTAAATTATTATGTTGAATGCTACAATCACACAAAAACACTTACCGCAAGCTATAATGAAAACGGCGAAACCAAAACATATTATAAATTGGTTGGCGAGGAATACCTTACGGTTGAGAATGTTCTCGTTGAGGGTCAGTCAAACTCTATGATTGACGGTCTTGTACCCACAATCGTTGGTCAGCTCTTCTCCGGCAATGTTATCGGTCTTCCGCCTTCAGACAACAGAGACCCCAATCTCGACAAGAACGATACATATGATTTCACAACATCAATGCTTACAGTTGATGATGTTGAGGCTTGTAATGTTGTTGACAATGGCGACGGCACTATAACTATCACAATCCAGCCTAAGGGCGTTCTCCTTTCTTCAAAGGGTGCAGACTCACAGGGTAAATTCTTCAACACACTTGGCGATATTACTTCAACAGTTGAGTCAATCAGCATGCTTTCATTCTCATCTGGTTCAATCAATGATAACTTCGTTGTTGATTACAACGGCGGTTCAGGTTCTATTAAGATTGATGTTGCATCAGGAGAAATCGTTGAAGCTGATTACACAATGAATGTTCATATTGATGTATCACACGCAAATGTTTCTGTTCTTAAAGACAAGAGCGCATCACTTGATGTTGTTTATAAGAACCACTTCCCTGCAAGTGATGAATATCTTCTTAAAACAAAGAATATAACAAAAGCGTAATTTAATACAGCTATTTATATTGCGGCGACCGAAAGCGTTTTCGGTCGCCCTTTTTGTTCTTTAATATTTTAAAACTATTTGCTTATTATGTGAAAAGACAGAAAAAAATAATGGTTTTTCATATTTTTGTCAATGCTGTTAAAAAGTGTGACAAACATATAACAAACCTTGAAAAACGGCTTGGTTATGCAGTTTTTTGAAAAAAATACCAACTTAAAAATGCACATAAAAACGGTTTTATACGGCGACTTTTTATAACCTTTGCCGAAAATTTGTTAAAATATTGACAATCATTTTTTACTATATTATTATATTAACAAAGCTAAAATCAGTCCCTTTGGAATTGAGGGGCGTAGCAAATAAAGTGAGGTAATAATTATGTCTAAAAAAGTAGTTCTTGCAGGCGCATGCCGCACAGCTATCGGCACAATGGGCGGAACGCTTAGCACAACACCTGCGGTAGACCTCGGCTCTATCGTAATCAAAAACGCTCTTGAAAGAGCAGGCGTACCCGCAAATGAAGTAGACCATGTTTACATGGGTTGCGTTATCCAGGCAGGTCTCGGTCAGAATGTTGCCCGTCAGGCTTCAATCAAGGCTGGTCTTCCTATTGAAACTCCCGCTGTTACAATCAATGTTGTTTGCGGCTCAGGTCTTAACTGCGTAAACCTTGCAGCTCAGATGATTCAGTGCGGCGATGCTGACATCGTTGTTGCAGGCGGTATGGAAAATATGAGCATGGCTCCCTATGCTCTCAAGCAGGCTCGTTACGGCTATCGTATGGGTCACGCTCAGGCAATCGACACTATGATTAACGATGCTCTTTGGGATGCATTCAACGATTACCATATGGGTATCACAGCAGAAAATGTTTGTGAGAAATATGGTATCACTCGTGAAGAGCTTGATGAGTTTGCTGCAAACAGCCAGCAGAAATGCGAAAAGGCAAGAGCAGAGGGCAAGTTCAAGGACGAAATCGTTCCTGTTGAAGTTAAAAAGAAGAAAGAGACAATCATTTTTGATACAGACGAAGGCCCGAGAGCAGGCGTTACAGCTGAAAGCCTTGCAAAACTTCGTCCCGCATTCAAGAAAGACGGTATCGTTACAGCAGGTAACTCCTCAGGTATCAACGACGGCGCAGCTGCTATCGTAGTAATGAGCGAGGAGAAGGCTAAAGAGCTCGGCGTTAAGCCTATGGCTACATGGGTTGGCGGCGCACTCGGCGGTGTAGATCCCTCAATCATGGGTGTAGGCCCTGTTGCTTCAACAAGAAAACTTATGGATAAACTCAACATGAGCGTTGCTGATATGGATCTTATCGAGGCTAACGAAGCTTTCGCTGCTCAGTCAATCGCAGTAGGCAGAGACCTTGAATTTGATCTTTCAAAGCTCAATGTTAACGGCGGCGCAATCGCACTCGGTCACCCCGTAGGTGCATCAGGATGCCGTATCCTTGTTACTCTTCTTCACGAAATGCAGAGAAGAGACGCTAAGAAAGGTCTTGCAACGCTTTGCATCGGCGGCGGTATGGGCTGCTCAACAGTTGTTGAAAGAGACTGATTATATTAAACATTAATAATTGCAGAGGAAAATATAATGGAATTTATTAATTACGAAGCAGAGGGCGCGGTTGCCGTTCTCACAATAAACCGCCCCAAGGCTCTTAATGCTCTTAACAGCGCTGTTCTTGATGAAATCAATGAAACACTTGACGCTATCGACCTTGACACTGTTCGTGCTCTTATCATCACAGGCGCAGGTGAAAAGTCATTCGTAGCAGGCGCTGACATCGGCGAAATGAGCACTCTTACAAAAGCAGAGGGTGAGGCATTCGGCAAAAAGGGCAACGATGTTTTCAGAAAAATTGAAACTCTTCCCATTCCCGTAATCGCTGCCGTAAACGGCTTTGCTCTCGGCGGCGGCTGCGAAATCTCAATGGCTTGCGATATCAGAATTTGCTCTGAAAACGCAGTTTTCGGTCAGCCTGAGGTTGGCCTCGGAATTACTCCGGGATTCGGCGGCACACAGCGTCTTGCACGCACAGTAGGAATCGGAATGGCAAAACAGCTTATTTTCACAGCAAGAAACATCAAAGCTCCCGAGGCATTGAGAATCGGTCTTGTAAACGCTGTTTATCCGCTTGAGGAGCTTATGCCCGCAGCAAAGAAGATGGCAGGCATAATCGCAGCTAACGCTCCTATCGCAGTTCGCAACTGCAAAAAGGCTATCAACGATGGTCTTCAGACAGATATTGACAATGCTCTTGTTATTGAAGAGAAGCTTTTCGGCGACTGCTTTGAAACAGAGGATCAGAAATACGGTATGGCATTCTTCCTTGACAGAAACAAGGATAAGGTTAAAGAGCCGTTCCAGAATAAATAATCACAACAGGAGGATATCATAATGAAAGTTGGAATTATCGGCGCAGGCACAATGGGCTCAGGTATTGCTCAGGCTTTTGCACAGGTTGACGGATATGAAGTAGTTCTTTGCGACATCAACGATGAGTTTGCCGCAAACGGTAAAAACAAGATTGCAAAGGGCTTTGAAAAGAGAGTTGCTAAGGGCAAGATGGAGCAGGCAGCTGCTGACGCTATCCTTGCTAAAATCACCACAGGCACAAAAGAAATCTGCACAGACTGCGACCTCATCGTTGAGGCTGCTCTCGAGGTTATGGATGTTAAAAAGCAGACATTCAAAGAGCTTCAGGATATTGTTAAGCCCGATTGTATGTTCGCTACAAACACATCTTCTCTTTCAATTACAGAAATCGGCGCAGGACTTGACAGACCGCTTATCGGTATGCACTTCTTCAACCCCGCTCCCGTTATGAAGCTTGTTGAGGTTATCGCAGGCGCAAACACACCGGCTGATATGGTTGAGAAAATCAAGGCAATCGCTGCTGAAATCGGCAAGACACCCGTTGAGGTTAACGAGGCTCCCGGTTTCGTTGTAAACAGAATCCTTATTCCTCTTATCAACGAGGGTATCACAGTATATGAAATGGGCATTGCAAGCGTAGAGGATATCGACACAGCTATGAAGCTCGGTGCAAACCACCCGATGGGTCCCCTCGAGCTTGGCGACTATGTTGGTCTTGATATTGTTCTTGCAATTATGGAAGTTATTTATGCTGAAACAGGCGACCCGAAATACCGCCCCGCAACTCTTCTTAAGAAGATGGTTCGTGCAGGCAAGCTCGGCCGCAAAACAGGTATCGGCTTCTACGACTACCGCAAGTAATTATTTAATACAGGCTTTCGCTGAAAGGCGGAAGCCTATATCGCTGTAAAGCAGTATTTTAACGGAGGATAATCAAATGGATTTTACATTTAGTAAAGAACATGAGATGGCAAGAAAGCTTTTTGCAGACTTCACTGAAAACGAAGTTAAGCCGCTTGCCATTGAAACCGATGAAACAGAGCAGTTCCCCAAGGAAACAGTTGCTAAAATGCAGAAGCTCGGTTTTCTCGGAATACCGATTCCAAAGGAGTACGGCGGTCAGGGCTGTGACCCTCTCACATATGTAATGTGTGTTGAGGAGCTTGCAAAGGCTTGCGCAACAACAAGCGTTATCGTTTCTGCGCACACTTCACTTTGCTGTGACCCGATTCTTACTTACGGAACAGAAGAACAGAAAGAGAAATTCTTAAAGCCTCTCGCTTCAGGTGAAATGCTCGGCGCATTTGCTCTTACAGAGCCCGGCGCAGGTACAGACGCTCAGGGCGCTCAGACAAAAGCTGTTCTTGAGGGCGACGAGTGGGTTCTCAATGGCTCAAAGTGCTTTATCACAAACGGTAAAGAGGCAGATATTTATATCGTTATCGCAGTAACAGATGTTGTTGAGGACAAGAGAGGCAGAAAGAAGAAGCTCTTCTCTGCATTCATCGTTCCCAAGACCGCTCCCGGCTTCCTTTTCGGTACAAAGGAAAAGAAAATGGGTATCCGCGGTTCATCAACTTACGAGCTTATTTTCCAGGATTGCAGAATCCCCAAGGACAATCTTCTCGGCGCAAGAGGCAAGGGCTTCGGTATTGCTATGCATACTCTTGACGGCGGTAGAATCGGTATCGCTGCTCAGGCTCTCGGTATCGCAGAGGGCGCTCTTGACAGAACTGTTGAATATGTTAAGGAAAGAAAGCAGTTCGGCAGAGCAATCGGTGCTTTCCAGAACACACAGTTCCAGCTTGCTAACATGGCAACTGAGGTTGAGGCTGCTAAGATGCTTGTTTACAAAGCAGCTATGGCAAAGGCAACTCAGAAATCATATTCCGTTGAAGCTGCTCAGGCAAAGCTTTTTGCCGCAGAGGTTGCAATGGATGTTACAACTAAGGCAGTTCAGCTCTTCGGCGGTTACGGATATATCCGTGAATACGAAGTTGAGCGTATGATGCGTGACGCAAAGATTACCGAAATCTACGAGGGTACTTCAGAAGTTCAGCGTATGGTAATCAGCGGAAATCTGTTGAAGTAAGGAGGGTTAAAAATGAAGATTGTAGTTTGTATTAAGCAGGTTCCCGATACAAAGGGCGGCGTTCAGTTTAACCCTGACGGAACTTTGAACAGAGCGGCAATGCTCACAATTATGAACCCCGACGATAAGGCGGGACTTGAAGCGGCTCTTCGCATTAAGGAAGAGACAGGCGCAGAGGTAACAGCTCTTACAATGGGTCTTCCCAAGGCTGAAGAAGTTTTGCGTGAGGCTATGGCTATGGGCGCAGACAACGGTATTCTTGTTACAGACAGAGTACTCGGCGGTGCTGACACATGGGCTACCTCAACAACTATCGCAGGTGCGCTTCGCAATATTGATTATGATATTATCATCACAGGCCGTCAGGCTATCGACGGTGATACAGCACAGGTTGGTCCGCAGATTGCAGAGCATCTCGGTCTCCCCGTAATTTCCTATGCTCAGGAAATCAAGGTTGAGGGCGACAGCGTTGTTGTTAAGCGTCAGTTTGATGACAGATACCATATGCTTAAGGCTAAAATGCCTGTTCTCATCACAGCTCTTTCAGAGCTCAATGACCCCAGATATATGACTCCCGGCGGTATTTTTGACGCTTACAAAAAGGAAATCACAGTTTGGGGCAGAGCAGACCTCAAGGATGTTGACGATTCAAACCTTGGTCTTAACGGCTCACCCACAAAAATCGCAAAGGCTTCCGATAAGGTAAGAAAGGGCGCAGGCGAAAAAGTTGCTCTTGATACACCTAAGGAGTCAGCAGACTATATTGTTTCCAAGCTTTTGGAAAAGCACATTATTTAAGGAGGGCTGAGTAATGGTTACAGAAAATATTGAACAGTACAAGGGTGTATATATTTACGCGCAGCAGGTTGACAATGAAATCAGCCCGATAGCTTACGAGCTTCTCGGAAAGGCAAAAGACCTTGCCGCAGACCTTGATACACAGGTTACAGCTGTACTTCTCGGCAGCAATGTAAAATCTCTTGCAGATTCTCTTGCTCAGTACGGCGCAGACAGAGTTATCGTTGTTGATAACCCTGTTCTTGAAACATACAGAACAGAGCCTTACACTCAGGCACTTGCAGCAGTTATCAACGAATACAAGCCCGAAATTATGCTTGTAGGCGCAACTGCAATCGGTCGTGACCTTGGCCCCAGAGTTTCAGCAAGAGTTGGCACTGGTCTTACAGCGGACTGCACCGTTCTTGAAATCGGCGACTTCCCGCTCAACCCGCTTCCGAACAGAGAGCAGAAGCACAATCAGCTTCTTATGACTCGTCCTGCATTCGGCGGTAACACAATCGCAACTATCGCTTGCCCCGACAACCGCCCTCAGATGGCAACAGTTCGTCCCGGCGTTATGCAGAAGATTGAGCCTATCGCAGACGCAAAGGCAGAGATTATCGAGTTCAATCCTGAGCTTGAAGAAAACAACTGCTATGTTGAAATTCTTGACATCGTTAAAGAGGTTTCAACTGCTGTTGACATTCAGGAAGCAAAAATTCTTGTTTCAGGCGGACGCGGCGTAGGCAGCAAAGAAAACTTCAAACTTCTTGAAGACCTTGCAGAAGCACTCGGCGGAACAGTTTCCTGCTCAAGAGCAGTTGTTGATAACGGCTGGCTTCCCAAAGACCTCCAGGTTGGTCAGACAGGTAAAACAGTTCGTCCCAATGTTTATTTTGCTATCGGTATCAGCGGCGCTATTCAGCACACCGCAGGTATGGAAGAGTCCGATGTTATTATCGCAATCAACAAGGACGAGAGCGCTCCTATTTTTGATGTTGCAGATTACGGTATCGTAGGCGACCTCAATAAAATTGTTCCTCTTCTTACAGAGGCAATCAAAGCGCAGGCAAATAAATAATTGTTATAATTCAGTAGCGGCAGGCTTGTCCTGCCGCTATTTTTTTGCACTTATTGCCGTGTTGCTAAGCGGCGTGTTTAATGATATAATGCAGATATGGAACTTATAGAGAAAAGATTTTTAGAACTTGCCCGCAGGGCTGATGAAAAGTATTACACCACTTTTTCAGAATTTCTCAATGCGGGCGAGGAAGCAATGCTTTTGAATTTAAAACTTGATACGCCGTTTAAGCTTTGCGGCGGGTATGACGGGGCGGAACGCTGTATCGCCGCATTCGGATATGATTGTGAAGATGCGCAGTTTCCGATTTCCGTTGTCAAAATAGAGCCCGTTGCTCAGAAATTTGCCGATAAACTCTCTCACCGTGATTTTTTAGGCTCGCTTATGGGTCTCGGTATTAAAAGAGAGGTCCTCGGCGACATTCTTATAAAAGAAAATATCGGTTATCTTTTCTGCCTTGATTCAATTGCAGAATTTATAGTTGATAATATTTCTAAAATCCGCCATACAACCGTTAAATGTGAGATTATAGGCGAAGTACCTGAGAGTATTCAGTCAACCGCCGTTGAAATGCAGGAAATTGTGGCGTCTGAAAGGCTTGATGTGCTTGTTGCGGCGGTTTACAGGATGTCACGAAATGCGGTTAAAGAGTATTTTACAAACAGAAAGGTCTTTGTTAACAGCGTTCTGTGTGAAAACTTTTCATTCATACCGAAAGAGGGGGATATAATCTCTGTCAGAGGTATGGGCAGATTTGTTTTTAACGGCGTTTCGGGAAAAACAAAAAAAGGCAGGCTTGTTGCGCATCTGTCAGTTTATAAATAAGTGGGAATAAGATATGAAAATAGGAATAATAACTTGGTATGGAAATTTGAATTACGGTTCAGTGCTTCAAGCCTTTGCTTTGCAAAAATATCTCAAAGATACTTTCAAAGCAGATGTTGAACTGATAGATTATAAGTGCCTTAGCGGTGATGTAGTCTGCAATTATCAGAAAAAAGCAGAACATTTTGCATATAAAACATTTGAAAAGATTGAGCACCGATTAAATGAAAATAAATATAATTATGCAACTCGTCTAAAAAGTGAATTTGCAGATTATTATGAAAAGAAACAGATTAATTTCAGCAATATACTAAGTGAAATTAAATTTACCGACCCAATATGCAGTCAGGCAGATTTTGAAAAATGCAAAGATTTTGATGTTATAATATGCGGAAGCGACCAAATATGGAATCCTCAGCTTTTAGACAAGAATTATTTTTTGGCTTTTGGACAGAATGTGAAAAAAATCGCCTATGCAACAAGTTTTGGTATAGATTATATTCCTAAATATTCTCAAAGCTATATAAAAGAATGGCTAAAAGATTTTAAAGCAGTCGGACTAAGAGAAGATACTTGCCTGACACAACTGAAAAAGACAATAAAAAGAAATGATATAACAACCGTCTGTGACCCTTGCTTATTATATACGGCGTCGGAATGGGAGTCTTTTTTCAGCACTGACATTAACCGTAAAAATTATTTCGTTACATATTTTCTTGGCACTAACGAACTCGGATATTATGCAGAAAACAGGTTGAAAAACAAATTGTCAATTTCAAATGTTGTTTTGCCGGCTACATCAAAAGGGCTTGATGATTGTGAAAAAGAAAGCATAACATACGGCCCTGCTGAATTTATTTACCTTGTAAAAAATTCTGAATTTGTAGTGACTGATTCTTTCCACGCTGTTATTTTTAGTCTTATTTTTGAAAAGGATTTTTGTGTTGTTTATAAGCATAAAAAAACAAATCCTTTTAATCAAAACAGCAGAATAGATTTTATTCTTAAGACATTGGGCTTAAACGACAGAATTGCGGAAAGTGAATCAGATGTAGAAAAAATTATAAATACAAAAATTGATTATTCTTTATGCAGAAATAAGATTGCAGATTTTATAAAGCATTCCAAGGAGTTTTTAAAGGATAATATATTACAGCACAAACCTGAATATATATGCGAAAGCGATAAATGCACGGGTTGCTCTGCTTGTGTAAGTGTGTGCCCGGTAATGTGCATTGAAATTAAAACAGCAGATGATCTTTGTGAACGGGCGGTTATTGACAGTTCAAAATGTATTGGCTGCAACAAGTGTGTTAATATTTGTCCTGTTAATAATCCTTGTGAACTGAATCGACCGGTTAAAGCAATTGTTGCCAGAAGAAAAAATCTTGATAAACTGAAAAATTCAACTTCAGGCGGAATTGCTGCAGCTGTAAGTGAAAAGATTATAGAAAACGGCGGCGTTGTGTATTCAACGGTAATTGATAAAGATTTACGCGCAAAGGTTGTTCGTTGCGACAGCAGTGAAAACTTAGAAAGATTTAAAGGCTCAAAATATGTATACAGCCATCCGCTTGATAGTTTTAAAAATATTGTGAAGGACTTAAAGGAAAATAAAACTGTTTTGTTTGTGGGAACTCCTTGCCAGATTTCAGGACTTAAAAAGGTTGCGAGTCTGAATAATTGTGAAGATAACCTGTTCACGATTGATTTGATTTGCCACGGAGTACCTTCACAGGAAGTTTTTCTTCAGTATTCAAAATATATTCTAAAGGAAAATTATGAAAAAGCGGTATACTGCAAATTTAGAAGCAATAAAGATTATGTGCTTACTTATTTAGATGAGAACGGCAAAACAATTAATTCTGAAAAAGACAGAGAGTCGCTTTATGTATATAATTTCTTAGACGGATTCAGCTTGAGAAAAAACTGCCACACCTGCAGTTATGCTCAGCCAAACAGGAGCGGCGATATTACGCTGGGAGATGTAAAGGGCAATATGTCAGGAGATTTTGACACTTCGCTTTATGGACTTAACAGCGTTTTAATAAACAGCCAAAAGGGATTGAGCCTTTTTGATTCTATAAAAGATGAAACTGATTATTTTGAACGCGATATTGATACTGCGTTGAAAGAAAATAATCAGCTCAATAGACCTTGTGAGGCAACAGAAGAAAGCAAAAGATTTGAAGTCTGCTGCAAAGAGGGAAATGCTGTTTTGGCGCTGAAAAAATCAAATACTAAAAAATATTTTATGTCAAACCTAAGAAAGTGCATAAATAGAAATAAAATACTCAAAAGCGTACTTATGAAAATAAAGTTTTTAGAAAATAAAATATAAGTTTATTGCAAAAAAAATAACTCCGATACATTTTGTATCGGAGCATTTTTTATATATGATGTTTTTAAAATCAGTCGAGCTTGATTTCGTGAACCCAACCCTCGGGAGCTTCCATTGTGCCCATCTGAATACCTGTAAGAGCGTCATAAAGCTTCTTGGTAACGGGGCCCATTTCGTCCATACCGCTGGGGAAGCAGATTTCGTTGCCGTGGTCAACAATCTTGCCAACGGGGCTGATAACTGCCGCTGTGCCGCAAAGTCCGCACTCTGCGAAATCCTTAACCTCGTCAAATCTAACGGGTCTGTGCTCAACTTTCATGCCGAGAATGTGCTCTGCAACATAGCAAAGAGAGCGTCTTGTGATAGACGGAAGAATTGAGCCTGATTTAGGAGTTACAACGGTGCCGTCCTTAGTTACGAAAAGAAAGTTTGCGCCGCCTGTTTCTTCAACATATGTTCTTGTAGCCGCATCAAGATACATATTTTCGTCAAAGCCGTTATTGTGAGCGTCAACGATTGCGTAAAGGCTCATTGCGTAGTTAAGACCTGCTTTGATATGGCCTGTTCCGTGAGGAGCGGCACGGTCATAATCGCAAACACGGATTGTAATCGGCTTTGCGCCGCCCTTGAAATAAGGGCCAACAGGTGTGCAGAATACTCTGAACTGATATTCCTCGGCAGGTTTTACACCGATAACGGAGTTTGAGCCGAACATATAAGGACGAAGATAAAGAGTTGCGCCTGAGCCGTAGGGGGGTACCCATGCAGCATTAGCTTTTACAACCTTTTCAACTGCCTCGATGAATTTATCCTCGGGATAAACGGGCATCTGAAGTCTTTTTGCAGAAGCCGCAAGACGAGCTGCATTGAGGTCGGGACGGAAGCAAACGATTCTGCCGTCAGCCGTTGTGTAAGCTTTAAGACCTTCAAAAACAGTCTGCGCATACTGAAGAACGCAAGCGCATTCGTTCATTGTGATGTTGGCGTCATCGGTAAGGGTTCCCTCATCCCAAGCGCCGTCTTTGTAGTTGGAAACAAATCTGGCGTCTGTCTGCATATATCCGAAGCCGAGGTTTGACCAATCTATATTTTTCTTTTCCATAGATAAGACCCTGTCTCTTATACACATCTCCGAGCCCACGAGACCGTACTAGATCTCGT
>ERZ1027012.435-NODE-435-length-11655-cov-7.834828_pt1 | contig 11655 bp, 10 predicted proteins | sample MGYA00519447_ERZ1027012 | MGnify/ENA primary metagenome ERZ1027012 (study PRJEB26926, sample SAMN06164700) | human gut metagenome | biome: ENVO:00009003; feature: ENVO:2100002; material: ENVO:00002003 | host: Homo sapiens | place: USA | collected 2012 ... | reverse complement strand
GAGCCTTATCGTCGGCAGCGTCAGATGTGTATAAGAGACAGATAGATATGCACCTGTCGAATTTAAAAGCTGATTTTCTTTCGTCATTATTTACAAATATTGCTTGTAATAGATTTGTAATTTTTGCGAAAACAGAGATTTTCAAAAATAAATAAATTTTGAAAAACTCCGTTATTTAGCTGTTTTTTCGCTTAAATACAATATATCTTGTTGTTTTCGGGCAAAAAATATATGTTACAAAAGTGTATCGAATTATTAAAAGGTCTTTATTTTTACTATTCGTTCTGCTATAATATGCAATAATTAATAAAACAAATTACCAGACGAATGTCTTTTTTATAGTATTCCGGTTTCAAAGAGGGAAGAATTTTGGAAAATTTTGTAATTAACGGCGGACATGAATTGTTCGGTGAGGTTAATATCAGCGGCGCAAAAAATGCTGCCGTTGCAATTATTCCTGCGGCAATTCTTGCTGATGATATAGTTAAAATAGAAAACATACCAAATATTTCAGATGTATCTCTTATCATAAAAATTCTCAGCCAGATGGGTGCTCAGATTAAAATGATAAGCAAGGATTCACTTGAAATTGATACACGAACAATCAAATACCAAAGCGTTCCGTATGAATTCGCTTCTCATTTCAGAGCAAGCTATTATCTTATAGGCGCAATGCTTGGCAGATTTAAAAGGGCGGAGGTTGCTCTTCCCGGCGGCTGTGATTTCGGTGACAGACCGATAGACCAGCATATCAAAGGCTTTGAGATGCTTGGCGCTGATGTCAAAATCATCAACGGAATGGTTACAGCCAATGCCGATAAACTTGTAGGCACATCAGTATATATGGATGTGGTTTCAGTTGGCGCAACAATCAATGTAATGCTTGCCGCTGTTCTTGCAAGAGGGCTTACCGTTATTGAAAACGCCGCAAAAGAGCCGCATATAGTTGACCTTGCAAACTTCCTTAACACAATGGGTGCGGATGTCAGGGGCGCAGGTACGGATGTGATTAAAATCCGTGGTGTTGAAAAGCTTCACGGCTGCACATATTCAATTATTCCCGATCAGATTGAAGCGGGAACTTACATGGTTGCCGCAGCTGCTTGCGGAGGAGATGTTCTTATTAAAAACATCATCCCCAAGCACCTCGAGTCAATCAGCGCAAAGCTTGAAGAGGCGGGCGCAGAGATTATTGAATATGACGATGCTGTTCGTGTAACACGCTTTAAGCCGCTTACAAGATGCAATGTAAAAACAATGCCTCATCCTGGTTTCCCAACGGATATGCAGCCTCAGATGGCAGTTTTGCTTTCTGTTGCAAAGGGTACTTCTATCCTTTCAGAATCTGTTTGGGACAACAGATTTCAGTATGTTGGTCAGCTTCTCAGAATGGGCGCTAATATCCAGGTTGACGGTAAGATTGCCGTTATTGAGGGCGTTGAGAATCTTACAGGCGTTAAGGTTAAGGCAACTGATTTAAGAGCAGGCGCCGCAATGGTTATTGCAGGCCTTATAGCTAAGGGCGAAACCACTGTTGAGAAAATTCAGTATATTGACAGAGGTTATGAAAATATCGTTGAAAAGCTTACGGAGCTTGGAGCTCAGATAAAGAGAGTTACTGTAACGGAAGCTGAAACAACGGTTAACGCAGGTTAATAAAGATTTTACAGGGGCGAATTTTCGCCCCTTTTTGAATGATTGGAAAGAGTTATATGGCAAAAGTTTGTCAGCTGTTTTCGGGCAGCAGCGGAAATTCAATATATATAGGCGCTAATGACGGCGGAGTGCTTGTTGACATAGGCGTTTCGGCAAAAAGGTGCGAAGCGGCTTTGAGGGAAAGAGGAATTGACCCTAACAATATCAAAGCCATTTTTATAACGCACGAGCACAGAGACCATATTGCAGGTGTGCGTGTGTTTGCCGCAAGGCATAAAACGCCTGTATTTGCATCTCCCGCCACGCTTGAAGAAATGAGGTTTACGGGTATTGTAAATAATACCGTGAAATCATTTGAGATAAACGATGTTATGAATATAGGCTCAATGTATGTAAAGCCGTTTCATAATTCGCACGATGCTGTTGACTGCGTGGGATACAGATTTTATATGTCAGAGGGAAGAAGCGTTTCCGTTTGTACTGATACGGGATATGTTACTGATGACGCTAAAAAGACAATGGCTGGGTCTGATTTGGTTTTTCTTGAATCAAATCACGAAATCTCAATGCTTCAAAACGGTGCTTATCCGTATCATCTTAAAAAACGAATTTTGTCAGACAGAGGTCATCTTTCAAATGTTGCGGCAGATGAATTTGCCAAAGAACTTTTAAACGGCGGAACAACAAGATTTGTTCTTGCCCACCTCAGCAGGGAAAACAATGTGCCCGAAATAGCAAGGCAGTCGGCAATATCTGCACTCTGCGAAATAGGCGCGCATGAAAATGATGATTACAGGCTGTATGTTTCAAAACCTCAGGATGACGGGGGACTTATAATATTATGATGAGCGTTCATATTGTCTGCGTGGGAAAATTAAAAGAAAAGTATCTCAAAGACGGGTGCGAAGAATACATAAAGCGTCTTTCAGCCTTTGCAAAGGTTACCGTTACGGAAGTTTCCGAGGAACGATGCGGAGATAATCCCTCTGATTTGCAGATTAAAAATGTTATTGAAAAAGAGGGCGAGCGCATAATTTCAAAAATACCAAAAGGCGCCTGCGTTATTCCCATGTGTATTGAGGGCAGGGAATACTCCTCTACCGATTTTTCTAATCTTATCGAAAATATAAGTATGAATAATTCTTCTATATGTTTTGTTATAGGCGGCTCTTTCGGGTTGTCTGACAGCGTTAAATCTCTCGGTAAAATTAAACTCTCATTCGGGAAAATGACTCTTCCTCACCAGCTTGCAAGGCTTGTTCTTTTGGAACAGGTTTACAGGGCGTTTTCAATATCAAATAATTCAAAATATCATAAATGACATAATGGCAAAACAAAAGCGCCGAAGCAATATGCTTCAGCGCTGTTTTTTATATGTGCTTGTTTTATTCTTCGCCGTTCCAGCAGTAAGTGCAAAGCTTGTCCTGGTCGATTCCAACCGCTTCAAGCATATCGTCAAGTCTGTTGTATCTGAGCGATGTGAAATGAAGCTGTTTTCCGATTTCTTCAACCATTTTTTTGTATTTTTCGCTGTCGGGGTCTGTGTATTCCTTGAGTGTTGCGTCGTCAGGGTCACATCCCTCAAGCTCTTTTATAACTCTTCTTGTGATAAGCTCCATTTCAGAGGATGAACGGGAGAAGTTCAAATATTTGCAGCCGTAAACAAGGGGCGGACATGCGGGGCGGATATGCACCTCTTTAGCGCCGCTTGAATAAAGAAATTCTGTTGTTTCTCTAAGCTGTGTTCCTCTTACGATAGAGTCGTCAATCAAAAGCAGGCTCTTTCCCTCAATTAAATCATGAATGGGGATAAGTTTCATTTTAGCAATAAGATTTCTCTTGCTCTGATGAGTCGGCATAAATGAACGGGGCCATGTGGGAGTGTATTTAACAAACGGGCGGGAGAAAGGTACGCCTGACTCGTTTGCATATCCGATAGCGTGGGCAATACCAGAATCGGGAACACCTGCAACAATATCTGGTTTAACATTATCTCTTCTTGCAAGAAGTTTGCCGCAGTTGTAACGCATTTTTTCAACGCTGATGCCCTCGTAGGAAGATGACGGATAGCCGTAGTAAACCCACAGGAATGTGCATATCTTCATATCTTTTCCGGGGGCAACAAGAGTTTTTACTCCGTCAGCAGTCATAACAACTATTTCGCCTGGGCCGAGTTCCTTGTAGTCGGTGTAGCCGAGATTGAGATAAGCAAAGCTTTCAAAGCTTGCGCAGTAACCCTCGTCTTTCTTTCCGAGAACGATAGGCGTTCTGCCCATTTTATCTCTTGCCGCATAAATACCTTTGGGAGTTAAAATCAAAATGCTGATTGAGCCGTCAATAATTTCCTGAGCATATCTTATGCCGTCAATAAAGTTGCCTTTCTGATTGATGATTGAGGCAACAAGTTCCGTCGGGTTGATTTCTCCGTTTTGCATTTCAAAAAAGTGAATGTTTGATTTGATTATATTGCTTACTATTTCGTCCGCATTGTTAATTTTGCCAACGGTAGTAACCGCAAATGTACCGTGGTGTGAACGAACAAGAATCGGCTGAGCCTCAAAATCGGAAATACAGCCTATGCCGAGTGTGCCGTGCATTTCGTTTGATTCTTTAGTAAACTTTGTTCTGAAAGGCGCGTTTTCAATGTTGTGAATAGCCTTGTCAAAACCGTTTTTCTCATCGTAAACCGCAAGACCTGCGCGCCTTGTTCCAAGGTGTGAGTGATAGTCAACTCCGAAAAACAAGTCAAATACGCAGTCTTCTTTGGACGCTGTTGCAAAAAATCCGCCCATATAAAATCCTCCCTTTGCATATAAAAATATCTGCTGTGAATAAACAAGCTAAAATTTATCCGCAAATATTATAGCAGAAACAGGAATAAACATAAATATAAATTTTTAAATATTTCGTATAAAAATCGTAAAAAGTCAAAATAAACAAATATCGCCGTTGTTTCTTGGTATGTTTAAGTATATTTTTAAAAATTCCTTTATGCTACAATTGAATCATAACGGCAGGAGGGAGAATTATGAAATACATATCTAAAAAAGAAAAGATAAATTATTATGTGGGATTAAGCGGTCAAAATATGGTTTATGCGCTTATCGGCGGCTCGTTTTTTAATTACTTTTTAACTGATATTGCGCTTTTTCCTGCAATTGTTGTTTCCGTTTTGCTTATAATTATGAAAGTGTGGGACGGTGTGAACGACCCTATTGTAGGCTCTTTCATAGATAAGCATACCTTTAAAAACGGGGAAAAACTGCGACCGTTTTTAAAATACACTCCGCTTCCTGTCGGCATATTCACCGTGTTGGTGTTTGTAGTTTTCTCAACCGATGAAAATCTTCTTTGGCTCAGGGTGTCATATTTCATAATTATGTATATCTGCTGGGACCTCTGTTATACTCTCCAGGATGTAGCCGTTTGGGGCATTACCTCAAGCATTTCTCCCAATTCTGACGAGAGGGATACTTTCGTTCAATGGGCTCGCACAATAGGCTCTTGTTTTTACGGCGCTCTCGGCGTGGGTATACCTATGGTGCTTGAAATGATTGCAAACGCTACGGGAGGCAGCATGGCGCTTTTAACAGTTGTTTTTGCTGTTATCTTCGGTCTTGGCGGCGCAATGATAAGTTATAGGTGCAGTGCGGCGCAGGAAAGAGTAAAGGTCGTAAAAGCTCAGCAGCAGGAATCGCTTAGGGAAAGCTTTTCAATGCTCTTTAAAAATAAGATGCTGATGCTTGTAACTGCCGCAAACCTTTTGGGCTCGCTCGGTTTCGGTGCAAATCTCGTAACTTATTTTTTCAAATACGAAATTCCTGCCGATTTTCTCGGGCAGGACAGTTTGATAGGTGCGCTCGGTCTTACAACAATCTATTCAGCAATTACGGGTCTGCCTGGCTTTGTCGGAATGGTTTTTGCCGATAAATTGAAGAAATGGTGCAAAGGATATGTCAATGCGCTGATTATGATGCAGGCAGCGAATATAGTTGTCCGCATAATAGCATATCTTATCGGCTACGAGGGCAAAAGCCTTTGGTTTGCACTCACACTTATAGGTATAGGTTGTATTCCTCTCGGAGCGGCATCCATTGCGCAAACATCTATATTTTGCGACAGTGTTGATTATATGGAGTGGAAAACAGGCAAACGCACCGAGGGTATAACATTCTCAATGCAGACAATGTTTACTAAAATTTCAAGCGGTATAACGGCAGGGCTTGCCGCTCTTGCACTTCATCTTCTTGATTACAAAGCGATAGACGGAGCGTCTGTTTATGTAGGCACTCAGTCAGCCGCTTTTGATAAATGGATATGGCCGCTTGTTATTTTAACACCTGCAATAGCAAGTCTTTTATACATAATTCCGCTGTTGTTTATAAGGTATACTCCCGAACAGAGAACGAAAGTTGAAAGCGAACTTGCTCAGCGCAGGGATATGAATGAAAAGGCAGAATAATATAAAAAATCGGGCAGTGGAAAACCATTGCCCGATAATTTTTTGCCTTTTCTGTTTTCAGTCCCCTCTGTAAGTGGGGGCGTTTTTGGGAGATTTACCCTTGATGACATTGTGGTAGTAAGCGTAAGTCATCGGCTCGCCGTCATTGAGTACGCCTGCGCCCGTAACTTCGCCGAGAAAAACGGTATGTGTTGACGCTTCCATCTTGTCTATAACCTTGCAGGTTATATAAGCGCTTGCGGCAGGAACAACGGGGAGCATATCTTTGATAAGCGGGTCGTATTCTGAGAATTTATTTGTATCTCGTCCGCTCTTAAAGCCGAAATTGCCGATAACGCTCGGGTCGCAGTTTTCTCCGAGAATGTTGAGCGCAAACACGCCCGATTCTTTTATACATTCGTTTGTATAGTTATCGTGGTTTATAGAAATTGCAACGGTAGCGGGCAATGATGTTATCTGCATTGCCGAATTTGCCGTACAGCCTGTTGCTTTTCCGTCTTTCCATGTTGTTACAACATAAACACCGTATGAAAGTTTATATAACGCTTCTTTATTCATAAAGGCATCCCCCTTAATAAATTATCATAAAACGCAAAAGGAGGCGGATTTCCGCCTCCTTATTATATGCATTATTCTCCGAAATATCTCTTGAGAAGTCCTGCAAAAGCTTTGCCGTGGCGGGCTTCATCTCTTGCCATTTCATGAACTGTGTCGTGGATAGCGTCAAGGCCCTGCTCCTTAGCAAGTCTTGCAAGGTCTGTCTTGCCCTGAGTTGCGCCGTTTTCAGCTGCAACACGCATTTCAAGGTTTTTCTTTGTTGAATCTGTTACAACTTCGCCAAGCATCTCTGCAAATTTAGCAGCGTGCTCTGCCTCTTCGTAAGCAGCCTTTTCCCAGTAAAGACCGATTTCGGGATAGCCTTCTCTGTGTGCAACTCTTGCCATTGCAAGATACATACCAACCTCTGAGCATTCGCCGTTGAAGTTCTCACGAAGACCGTTTACGATTTCCTCGCTAACGCCGTCAATAATTCCTACCTTGTGCTCTGAAGCCCAAGTCATTTCGCCTGTGTTTTCACGAACTGCCATTTTTGCTCCGCAGATGGGGCACTTCTCAATCGGTTCGTCACTTTCGTATCCGCATACGGGACAATAATACTTCTTAGCCATAATAATAACTCCTTAATAAAACATTTTATTTATTGTTACAAGCGGGGCATACGCCGCTGTAATATACATCTTTTTGATTTACGATGAAGCCGTGAAGCTCGTCTGTTTTAGGTTCCGGCACATCAAAATCATAAATTTCTTTGCAGCACTCACAAATGAAGTGCCCGTGAAAGTTTGTATTTGCGTCAAAATGCGTTTTAACGCCGTCTATTGTAACGGGAACTATAAACCCATTATCGCAAAGGGAATTGAGCGCATTATAAACCGTTGTTTTTGAAAAGCTTGGATTATTTTTTAAAACGCTTTCGTAAATTTCAAGAGCGTCCGGATGAGTTCTGTGCTCATAAACATAATCATAAACAGCTATTCTCTGCGGAGTTGCTCTGTATCCCTTTGATTTGAAAAGAGAAATAATATTTTCTGTTTGCATTGTTTACCACCTTGCAATCATTACTAACTTGTATTGATTACAATTTGAGTATACCACAAAAAAAGAATTTGTCAACACTTTTTTTGAAAAAATTTGACTTGCAGGTTTATATTTGTTATTTTAGATAAAAGCTTTTTTCGGGGTGTGTGTTATGATTAAGGTAAATTGGGATAAAATCAAGCCTTTTGAAAGAAAACCTTTTGCAATATTCGCAATAACGGCTCTTTTGGTTTTGCTTATAGGCGCTCTTGTTATAGGGGCAATCAATCCGTTGATGTATATGCCGTTAAAACTTCTTACGGCAGTATTTGTATTTATAACAGTTGCGTTTAAGGTGCGTATTGAATCAAGAATGCTGCAAATATATATGCTGCTCGGAGTTCTTGATGTTTCGCTTTTCTGCGCCGCAATTATGCCGTTTCCGATAGGGCTCACATTTTTCTTTTTCGCTGTTTCACTGCTTTCTGTAATTCTGTGTGTGGCAACTACCGTGTGGGCTTCAGTGTTTGTTAAAAAAGACACGGCATACAATTTCCCCGAGGCGGACAGAAGTTCGGTATTCGCAAATAAGAATGTTATGTTTTTTGCCCCTCACGAGGATGATGAGATAAATATTTACGGCGGCGTAATCGAACAGTATGTAAAATACGGTTCAGATGTAAGAATAGTATTTTATACAAACGGTGATTATCATAATCTCGGTCAGCTAAGAATTAAAGAGACGCTTTGTGTAGCTAAAAAATATAATATTCCCGAAAAGAATATAATTTTTCTCGGTTACAGCGACAGCCTTACAGATAAAAATTCATTACATATTTATAACAGTAAGGACGGGGAAGAGGTGTTCTACTCTCGCTACGTTGTTTCTCAGACATACGGAATAAAACCAAAACCGCCCTATAAGGAACATAAGTTTACAAGAAATAATATACTTTCTGATATTAAAAGCGTAATCCTTGAATATAAGCCCGACACACTATTTTGCTGTGATTATGACGAGCATATGGACCATAGGGCGCTGAGTATGTTTTTTGAAGAGGCGCTTTACTCTATTCTCAAAGAAAACACATTGTATTTTCCAGAGGTTTATAAAGGCTTTGCGTATTCCACAGCGTGGCACGGCAATGAGGACTATTACAGTTTAAACGCATTATCAACACGCCTTATAGAGCCCTCTGCTTATATGAAAGAGACAGGCTATTACGATTGGAAAGACAGAGTGCGTTTTCCTGTTGCAAAAGAAAGTCTCTCAAGAGTAATGCAGAATACTTCAAGCTATTCGGCAATGTCAGAATATTCAAGCCAAACTGCAACAGACCACGCAAACGGCATTTTAAATTCGGATAAGGTGTTCTGGAAAAGAAGAACTGACTGCGTGCTTTATAACGCACAGATAACGGCAACGAGCGGCAACCCCCAAAAACTTATAGAATTTCCGCTTGCCTGCTGTAATGATATTGCAAAAGATAATGGAATGCCTGCGGACGGCTTGTGGACTGCGGATAAAAATGATGAGCAGAGAATAATCGCCGTGAAACTGCCCGCACCGAGAAAAATTTGCTGTATAGCAATTTATGAAAATCCGTCTGAAAACAGCCATATATTAAATGCTCAGATTAATTTAGGGGCTGTCAGATATGAAACGGGAGAATTAAAGAATAACGGCGCCGCAACGGTGTTCGAATTTCCGCCCGTTACAACCGATATTATAGGTATTAAAATTAAAAGCTTTACAGGTGACTGCTCACTTCTTAAAATAGAAGCTTTTGACAGGTATGAAAATAACGCCTGCGAATTTGTAAAACTTCAAAATGCAGACGGTGATTTCTGCTATGATTATATAGTTAAAAAATCGGGTAAAGAAGAATTTACGGTTTATACTTATCCGAATCAGGAAAGTTTTGAATTTACCGCCGAAAGCAGTGAAGAGGGCGTTTTGTGCAGTGTTGAAAACGGTGTTTTAAAGGTTAATTGCCCTGAGGGCGAAAAGAGTGTAATAACAATTAAATCCACTCAGAATCCCGCTGTGTGCGACAGTATAACCGTCAGAAACCTTGATGAAAGAGAAAGATATATAATCTCTCTTAAACAAAAAATAGAGCCTGATTTGCCGTCTTTCCCTATGTTGTGGGATTATTACAGGGGCTTGCTCAGAAGACTTAAAACATATAAAACCAAATAACACAGTATGTATACAGTTAAAAAGGAAGAACATTTTGTTCTTCCTTTTTCTTTTACATTGTCAAGATTGTGTTCATAATATACAAAATTTAGTTAAATATTTCTTTAAATTGTTGCAACTTAACCACTCGTCATATATAATACGACTATAAGGGGGTTAATTTATGGAAAAATATGTATCAACAAAAGAATGGATGGCATATGCTGTCGGAGCTCTCGGACAGGGCATGGTTTATGCTATTATGAGCTCGTATATTTCAGACTTTTATCTAACGGTATTAAAGCTTACGCCTATATTTGTTCTTTTGCTAATGCTTCTTGCAAGAATATGGGACGCTGTTAATGACCCGATTATGGGTTATATCGTAGACCGCACAAATCTCAAAAACGGCAAAATGCGTCCGTATCTTCTTTTCACCCCCATACCGATTGCTATATTAACTGTGTTGCTTTTTTATTCGCCTAATCTTTCGGGCACAGCGCTTATGGCTTATGCGGCAATAACTTATGTTGCGTGGGGTATGATTTATACGGCGTCAGATGTGCCTTTCTGGAGCCTGCCCAATATTATGACACCAAACCCTGATGAGCGCGGAAATATTATCAGTAAAGCAAGAACGGCAAACGGCGTTGGTTCAGCCGTGCCTATGGCAATTTTTATGCTTCTCGGTTTTATTCTGCCGTCATTCGGTCTCACAGGCACTCAGCTTGAGGAGACAAAGTATATGACGATTGCGCTTATCTGTGCAATTTTCGGAAATCTTCTGTTTATAAGGGTATATTTCAAAACAAAGGAAAGAGTAAATATTCCAATGCCCAAGAAAAGGGAAAAGGGCGAGCCGAGCGCACTCAAACTTATACTGACCTGCAAACCGCTTATTCTTACTGCGCTTATGGGTATACTTTCCGCCGCAAGATATATGTATCAGGCAGGCGCGGTTCATGTTGCAAGATACAGCTTTTACATAGGCGGAGACCTCACGGGTCTTTCCGTTGCAGAGCGTGAACAGCAGCTTCAGTCTAATATCAGCCTTGTTTCAACTGTGTTCGCCGTTGCAACAGCGGCAGGAATGTTCGGCGCAATGCTCATAATGCCCCTGCTTTTCAAAAAGTTTAATTATAAGCAGATTGTTATTGCAACATCGCTTTTAGGCTTTGTATCATCCTTAATTATGTGGTTTATAGGATATGATAATTTCTGGGCGTGCGTGCCTTTCCTTGTACTCTCCTGTATACCGTGCGGAGCTATTAATATCTGCGCTTTTGCAATGGTTGGCGACTGCCTTGATTATATGGAGTGGAAAACAGGCGTGCGCCTTACAGGTATGGGAAGCGCAATTCAGAGCTTTGTTACAAAACTCGGAAACGCCATCTCAACCTCATTTATCGTGCTTATGTATATAATAGTTAATCTTGATGTTGCAAGCATAAATGCCGATATAACAGCCAATCCGCTTGAAATGAGCGAAAGTATCAGAACGGGAATGTTCAGCCTTGTATCCCTCATCCCCGGAATTTCGCTTTTGATTTGCATTATTCCTATGTTCTTCTATGACCTTGTGGGCGAAAAGAAAAAACGCATAACAAAGGAACTTGAGGAGCAGAGAAAAGCAAAAGGAATAACAATAGAACAATAAAAATATAAACACCCTCCTGTGATTTATTTTAATTTGCAGAAGGGTGTTTTTCATTTGTGTTTTTACATAAAATTCAGTGAAAAATTAAACATTTTTTTCCTTTTACAATAACTTTTAATT
>ERZ1027012.431-NODE-431-length-11873-cov-3.804112_pt1 | contig 11873 bp, 8 predicted proteins | sample MGYA00519447_ERZ1027012 | MGnify/ENA primary metagenome ERZ1027012 (study PRJEB26926, sample SAMN06164700) | human gut metagenome | biome: ENVO:00009003; feature: ENVO:2100002; material: ENVO:00002003 | host: Homo sapiens | place: USA | collected 2012 ... | reverse complement strand
GAGCCTTATCGTCGGCAGCGTCAGATGTGTATAAGAGACAGATGGAGGATATCAAGTCCGGTAAAGATGGCGTGTCCTATGTGCTGGTGTTCAAGTTATCACGTTTTGGCAGAAATGCGGCAGATGTGCTGTCTACCTTACAGGTGATGCAAGATTTCGATGTCAATCTGATTTGTGTGGAGGATGGCATTGATTCTTCCAAAGATGCCGGTAAGCTGATGATTTCCGTGCTTTCTGCGGTTGCCGAGATTGAGCGTGAGAATATCCGTGTTCAGACGATGGAAGGCAGAATCCAGAAAGCTCGTGAGGGTAAATGGAACGGTGGTTTTGCTCCCTACGGATACAAATTGGAAAAAGGTATGCTGTATATCAACGAGGAAGAAGCCGAGGCAATCCGCATTATCTTTGACCAGTATGTGCATACCGATATAGGAGCTAACGGACTTGCGAAATACCTTGCCAATCACGGTATCAACAAAATTCAGCGGCAGAATGGAAAAAATCCTCTGTTTGATGCAGCCCTGATTCGCAGAATTTTGAAAAATCCCGTTTACTGTGGTAAAATTGCTTACGGCAGGAGAAGAACAGAAAAGGTACATGGAACTCGCAATGATTACCGACTTGTGGAGCAGGAAAATTATCTGTTAGTTGACGGTCTGCATGAAGCCATTGTATCAGAAGGACTCTGGCATGAAGCCCAAGTAAAACTTCTTGCTCAGGCGAAGAAGTATGAAAAGGTCAACAACGGTAAAGACAACAAGGTACACCTGCTGACCGGATTACTTAAATGTCCTATTTGCGGAGCCGGAATGTACGGCAACAAAAGCATCAAGCACAAGCCGGACGGCACGAAATATAAGGATTTCTTCTATTATGGCTGCAAACACCGCACTATGACCCGTGGTCATAAGTGTGAATACAAGAAGCAAATCAATGAGGAATTGCTGGACGGTGCTGTTGCAGAGGTTATTATCAAACTGGTCAGCAATCCGAAGTTTGCGGCGATGATGCAGCAAAAAATCAATATGAAGATAGATACATCCGCCATTGAACAGGAGATTGCCAATTATGAAAAACAGCTTCGTCAGAGCTATGCTACGAAGTCCCGTTTGATTGATGAGATTGATACCCTTGACCCAGATGATAAGCACTACATCAAGCGTAAAGCAGACCTTGATGATCGCCTTTATAAAATGTATGATAAGATAGAGGATACGGAGAATCTGTTGATTGAAGCCAGAGCAAAGAAAATGGCAATAGAAGCAGAAAAACTCACTGCTGACAATATCTACAAAGTGCTGATTTATTTTGAAAAGCTGTACGCTGTCATGGACGAGCAGGAGAAGCGACAGATTATGGAATCGCTGATTTCTGAAATACATATCTGTGAGGAACGACAGCCAAACGGTCAGTGGCTCAAATCCATCAAATTCAAGCTTCCGATTATTGAGGAAGATATGGAAATGAGTTTGGACAGTGATACACATGTCGAATGCGTGCTCTTGATGTCAAAAAGCCAGTAATATAGTTCGGTGATTCGTTCAATATCGTTCGGACATCATTTCACAGTCTGAGCCGTTCTCGTCCTTGGAAACAGGTCGAGGGCGGTTTTCGAGAATTTGAGCAATATCTAAATCGTAGCCACAGGGGTAGTGGATAATTGAGTTTCTGGATTAGATGTTTGGGCTAACAGCGAATCCACTAACTCAGGTATCTGGGGGTATCCAGTGTAGGATTTAGATGTCATCCCCCTATAACGCAAAAACGCCGCCAGCGTATCATGTGAAATCCATCACACGGTACGCTGGCGGCGTTTTCATTTTATCTGCTTATACAGCTTTCGGCGTGAGCCACTTTTCTAAGGAAGACGTCCGTTGCGTTTCACATAAAGAATCCTCCGGCCAACGAAAAAGAGTGAAGCTGATTTTTATGCCCTCATTATTCTCTATAAATAGCACTGCACCGCAACTCTTGACGTTTCTCATCCAGAGAATACCGGATCGTAATCACACCATTTTCTGTCTCTACTTCTACCTGTTTTGCATGTTCAAACAACCTGCGCAGGCGGCGGTACTCGTCCCGCTGCGCATCCGTGTAGCGGGACGGCATATCCGATGTAAGGAACACATTGCCCAGCAGGGCATTGACTGTGGCAAGGGTGCGCTTTTGCTCTGCCGTCAGCTTGCAGTTTTCCTCCCGGAGGAAGAACACATCCGGGTCGCTGCCGTAGGCGCGACCATTGAGCTGACGCCGGAACACCGTGTTGTTCAGCGCCTGCTTTGTGGACACCCGCTCCCGGTGGAACAGGCGCATATACCACACATCGTCCCAGTCCAAGCTCACGTCGCAACTGACACGGCAGTAATCCACCAGCCCGAAGGCAGGCATCACCGGCACGCCGCAGCCGAGGATGGCTTTTTGTCCGCACCAACTGCGCAGCAGCTCCATGGCACGGCGCATCCGGGCGGCACGGCTCTCGTGGGCGTTGCCAAAGGGGGCAGCGCCATACAGAAAATCCAGCTTGACAAGGTCGAAGCCCCAGTCGTTCAGCACCCGGTCGAACACCCGGCGCAGATATTCCAGCACGGCCGGGTTGTCGATATCCAGCGCATAAAAGCCGCTCCAGTTGCTGCCGCAGCACCACGGTTTGCTGTCCGCTTTCAGCAGCCAGTCCGGGTGCTGAAGGAAAAGGGCAGAGTCCTTTTCGCACACAAAGGGTGCAAGCCATAGCCCAGCCTGAAATCCGGCGGCGTGAATTTCCTCCACCATGCCTTTCAGCCCGTGGGGGAATTTCTGTGCATCTGTTTCCAGCCAGTCGCCCACCTTCGGCTCCCAGCCATCATCGATCTGGAACAGGTCTCCCGGGCAAAGCAGGCTGCGGCATCCGGTCAGGTCCTCCCGGATGGTGTCCTCGGTAATGTCCTGATAGCGGTTGTACCAACTGGAATAGCCTGCCAGCTTCTTCTCCGTCCGGGGCTTGATGCCCATGGCCCGAAACCAACCGTCAAACACTTCGGTCTCGCCGCCCTCGGCAAAAAACAGGTCGAACAGAGCAAAGCTGCCGCCGGGATGCTCCACCCCGGCGCAGTCCCGCTCCAGCGTCAGCAGGGCTTTGCCGCTGTCGTACCGGAGGATGGTGTAGCCCGGGGTTTCGTCCAACGATGCCACCAGCTGAAACTGCCCGCCCTTGCGGAAATAGCAGTAGGAAAAGCCGTGGCTTTGGCCGTTATGATGCCCGTATGTCACAAAATGATAATCGCCGTAGCGGTCAAAGGCATATTTCTTCAGTAGAAATCCCGGAATGTGATCGGTGCCGCGCAGCTTGCCGTTCCGGCTTAGCTCCGGGCTGTATGTCCATGTCTGGTAGCCGTTCATGAACAGGCGCTCGTCTGCTTCCATCTTCCACGGCAGCTCGGCACGCACGGCTTTCAGCGTCCCGGCAGGCAGGTCAGCGGAAAGATGCACCGCACCGCAGCCCGAGTGCACCGGGGCATCGCCCTGCCGCACACCGCCGGAAGTTTCCGCGTACCAGTGCAACGTTTCAGTCATGGTGCGTTTCCTCCCCGTGGAGCTGTGCGCTGATCTCGGCAGCGCGGGCATCCGTCAAAACGAACTTGCGGCGGAACAGCACCAGCGCACCTGCCAGCACCAGCATGGGCAGGACCGTCATCATCAGACGCAGACCCAGCAGCGTTCCGGCGCTCTGTACTGCTACGGGGCCGGTCTCCTCCGTGTTGCCCACAAGACCGATGAGATCCAGCCCGATGCCGGTCAGGAACACCGCCACGCCGGAGGCAGCCTTGACCACAAAGGTCTGCATGGAAAAGATGACGCTCTCCTCCCGGCGTCCGGTCTTGAGCTGGCCGTAATCCACACTGTTGGAAAGGAACAGGGTGGTCAGCACGGTCAGCATCCCGTTGCAGGCGAACACGACAACGCCCGGGATGCACAGCAGAGCAAGGCTATGGGAAAGCCCGGTCAGGCAGAACACCAGCAGCGTGCCGTAGCCGCACAGTGCCAGCACAAGGCTCAGGTGAAACACCTGCGTACTGCTGAACTTTTTGCGCAGCAAGGGGTAAAGCACCATCATGCCAAGAATCTGCGCCGCACCGCCCACGGTGGAAAACAGGGTGTAGGTGGCTTTCCAACCTGCACCACCAAGGTCGTATTTGAAGAAATAGATGATGAAGTTGGAGGTAAGGTACAGTGCCGAGTTGATCAGCACGATGCTGCCCACCACTACCATAGCCTGATCGTTGCGGAACAGGGCGGAGAACATCTCCTTTACGGTGGCGGTCTTCATCTCACTGGGGGTGGTTTCTTTCATGGAAATGCAGCACACCAGCTCTGTCACTGCAAAAATTGCCGCTACGATCAATGCCACCAAGCGGAAGCCGGCGCGCTCGCTGTCGCCGCCAAGGGCTCCCACCAGCAGCATGGTGAACATGGCAATGAGTGCCGAACCAACGCCCGCACAGGTACGGCCCACCATGGAGAGGTTCTCCCGGTCTTTGGGCGTGCGGGTCACGGCGGGGATCATGGACCAGTACGGAATATCCATCATGGTATAGGTGACGCCCCACAGGATGTACACCACGCTGAAATAGACCATCAGCGCTGCTTCGTCCAGCACAGGGGCGGCAAACAGGGCGTAGAGTACCAGCGCATTGAGCAGCGTACCGGAAAAGATCCATGGACGGAAACGCCCCCATCGGGTGCGAGTCTTTGCCACTAGAACCCCCATAAAGGGGTCGTTGAAGGCATCGAAGAACCGGGCTGCCATGAGCACCAGCCCCACAAAGCTGGCCGAAAGCCCCAGCACATCCTGATAATAATACATGACGTAGGAAGCCGACAAGGCATACACCATATCCTTGCCCACGGCACCAATGCCGAACGCGGTTTTCTGTTTCAGGGTCAGTTCCATACAGCATCCTCCTTTTCAATGGTGAACCGCAGCACAACGGGCTGGGTCTGCGGTGCAGAAACGGTCAGCACGGCTTCTCCGGCAGTGCCCACGGTGCGCAGATAGGTTCCGGTCATGCCGCCCTCGGCAACGGCGGTCTGTGGACCCACAAGGGCAGCGCTGCCCTCCACCGCAAACTGCACCGGGAACTGTGCGTAGGGGGCTGGGGTGCCGTTCTCGTCCAGAATGCGCACCCGCACAGCCGCCATATCGTAAGTGTCTTTTTCCCGAAGAACCGTCCGGCTGACTTTGACTTCCAAGTGCAGCTTTGCACTGGGGCAGAGGGTCACGCTGCGCACCACGTTGCCGTCCTGTACGGCATCGAACCGCCAGCGGGTGGCTTCGCCGCCCCAGTTGCCCACATATTTGCCGTAAAGGGCCACGCCGTCCTTAAAGGCCATTTTATAGCGCAGCATACACCAGCCGAATTTGACCTTGTAGGCCAGCGGCAGTCCCGCTAAGCCATATTTCCCGGCAGCCAGCAGGCAGTCCCGCACAGCGGCTGCCTTGGAGGGAGAAAAGTGTTCCTGCGTTTCCAGCAGCTCGCCGATGGTATCGTCCATCACAAAGGGCGGGTGGGGCAGCGCCGTCCACTCGCTTTGGCGCAGGGCGGTGACGAACACATCGTTTTTGTAAAGCCTTACCTGTTGGGCATTGCTGAAAACATAGGCCGTGCCCAGCTGCCCGGCGGGGTTATCTCCGATGTCCATGGAGGAGCTGACCGCCAGCACCGGGTCAGTATCGCCCTGACTGGCATAGACCGCCGCCGCCAACTTCGGGTTGCGGAAGCTGTCCAGCACGCCATGGTAGCAGATGCGGTCGCCGGAGCCGAAGTCCTTGTGGGTCTGGTAGTCGAACATACACCAGCCAAAGCACCCGGCGTGCTCCTTGCTGGCATAGGCGGCGTTCTGCACCCGGACGTGCCGCAAGGCGTGCTCCTGCCGGTGCGGGCCATCGTCAAAGGGCTTGGTGGGGTACATGTGGCCGTTGCACTCCGAGATGAGCAGCGCCTTGCCCATATCGGGGGTCACGTCCTTTTTAGGCTTTGCACCGGGCGTTACGCCGTTGTGAGAAAAATCGTTGTAGGCATAGACATCCTCCAGCAGATGGCTTTTTTCCAGATAGCGCACGCCGGAGGTAGCACGGCTGGGGTCCAGCTGATGGGCGATTTTGTTGGTGCGGGTATAGAAGGCATCGTCGTCCACGCTCTCGTTGATGCGCACACCCCACAGGATGATGCTGGGGTGATTGCGGTTCTGCAAGAGCATCTCCTGCAGCATCTCGCAGGCGGCGTCCTTCCAGTTGTCGTCCCCGATGTGCTGCCAGCCCGGCAATTCAGTGAACACCAGCAGACCCCGCCGGTCGCACTCGTCCAGAAAATACTGGCTTTGGGGGTAGTGGCTGGTGCGCACGGCGGTGCAATGCAGCTCCTCCTGCAAAATGCGGGCATCCTCCCGCTGCAGGCTTTCCGGTGCGGCGTAACCGATGTAAGGGTAGCTCTGGTGTCGGTTCAGACCCCGCAGAAAGGTCTTTTTGCCGTTGAGGTAGAAACCATCCGCCCGGAACTCTGCGGTGCGGAAGCCAAACGTCACCTGTTTGCGGTCGATGGGCTGCCCCGCTGCGTTCAAAAGCTCTGCAATGGCATGATGCAAAACCGGGTGCTCTGTATCCCACGGCTGTGCTTCCGGCACAGAAAGCTGCATCTTCCCGGTTTCTGCCGCCTGTGCGGTCTGCTGGGCCAGCAGGGTGCCGTCTGCGGTCTCCAGCCGGATGCGGACCGCCGCGGCTGCGGGCGTAAGCTCTGCCGTCCACTGCACCACAGCCTCCTGCAGGGTGGGCGTGTAGACGAACAGATCGGTCAGGCGGCTTTCTGCCGTAGCTTCCAGCCAGACCTCCCGGTACAACCCGCCGTAGGTCAGGTAATCAATGACAAAACCAAAGGGTGGAATCGTTGGGTCTTCACGGGTGTCCAGCTGCACGGTCAGCAGGTTTTCACCCTCCCGGTCCACAAGGTCGGTGATCTCCACCGCAAAGCCGGTATAGCCACCCCGGTGCTGCCCGGCAACCCTGCCGTTGACCCGCACCACCGCCTGATGGGCAGCGCCGTCAAAGCGGACAAACAGTCGGGGCGCAGCCTGCACCGGCGGCACCCGGAACCGCTTCCGGTAGCCACAGACCATCTCGTAATCAGCGGGGGTGGCATAGTGCAGCGGCACCTCCCGGCAGGTATGGGGCAAGCGGACGGCTTGTTGTTTTGGCACCGGCAGCCCCTTGCCAAAGGCCTCTGTCCAGTGTCGTGTGAACTCCCAATCCTCACAAAAGCTGTGTTTCATCGCGACAGCACTCCTTCCAGTAAAATCGAGATCATTTCCTCCAGTACAGCCACATACTGCACCCCGCTTTCTGCCAGACTGCGGTCTGCCAGAAAGCTCTCGATGGATGCGGTGATCATCTGCCGCAGCACCGGCAGGGATACCGGACGCATGACCCCCTCAGCCACAGCCTGCTCCAGCAGCGCCATGGTGGGCTCCCACCCGTTTTCCAACTGGCTGCGCACCCGCGCCGCCACCACCGGATATTTTTCGTCCAGCTCCTTCATCTGCCGCAGATCCAGCGCGGCATATTCTGCCGGCATGGCAATGATGACCGCCCGCAGCTTTTCCTGCAAAGTACCACCGCCCGCCAGAATTTCCTGCTTGCAGCGGTGGATCTCTGCAAAGGCGTGGTCTACCATATCCAGCAAAAGCGCCTCCTTGGAGGGGTAAACGGTGTAGATGGTCTTTTTGCTGATGTGCAGCGGCTCTGCCACCTGCTGCATGGTGAAATGCAGCCCCTGTTGACGGAACAACTGCATCGCCTGCGTGCGCACCAGCGCATCGAGCTTTTCCTGCATAAGCGTCCTCCCTGTGGAAACTGTATTTGCCTTTCCAGTTTCCATTCTAGTACGGAAACCAAGTTAAATCAAGCAGTTTCCGCATTTTCTGCGTTCTGACGAAGAACCCGAGAAGAATCACAGCAGAATGCCATATCTCAAAACGCAGCAGCCGGAATGGTATCCGTAAAGCTGCGCATAGTACTGTTTATGATCCGATAACAAAATTGATATTTCTACCTGCCAATGATAAGATCGCGACAAGACCATATTTCACTCAGAGGAACTTTACAATGGCAAAAAAGAAAGCTGCTGCCTACCGCCTTGCAAAACTGAGCCTTACACTGCGCGGCATCAGCCATAATCTTGGCGAGACCAACGATTCCCGCTTTGCCCACGCTCTGCACAAGGGACTGTATTTCGACTACATGATGGCAAACCCGCCTGTCTGATTTTCAGGCGGGCATTTTACTTTGCCAGGATTTTGAGAACTACGATAAACTGCCCCCGAAACAGCACGATCTAGCGCGCTGCTTCGGGGGCAGTCTGTTGTTTATTCAATTATAAAGTTACTGCTTTGCACTTTCCGGGGCGACCTCAAAGTCGATCTTGCCCAGATTGACGTCCGCACGCACGATGGTGATCATCATGGTATCGCCCAGATTCCAGTTCTTGCCGGAAACGGGATCAGAAAGGCGCACGCCCTCGGTAAGCATGGTGCCGGTGGCGGTCAGGCTGGAAGCAGGTACAAAGCCTTCCACGCCGTTTTCCAACTCGATGAACAGGCCGCGCTGGGTCACGCCGGAGATGCGGCCCTCGTAGCACTCGCCCAGATGGCGGCGTGCATACTCGGCCTTGTAGCAGTCCTCGGCCTTGCGCTCGATCTGCATAGCGATGACTTCGCGCTCGCTGGCCTGCTTGCTGACGTCCTCGGCAAACTCGCTGTAACGCAGGATCATGGTGTCCTTGTCCGTGCCCTTGAGCTGGGCGGTCATGATACGGTGGATAGCCAAGTCCGGGTAGCGGCGGATGGGGCTGGTGAAGTGGGCATAGTCCTGCAGCACCAGACCGTAGTGTCCCTTGGGTTTTTCCTCGTACACAGCCTTGGACATGCAGCGCAGCATACCAACATTGATGATCTGCTCGTAGGCAGTGCCGCGCACGCCCTCCAGAATGGCGCTCAGCTCCTTGGGGGTGGGCACATCCTTGGCAAAGTGGTCGTTGACGCCGCAGGCCTGCAGCAGGCCGTGCAGACGCTCCAGCTTTTCGGCGTTGGGCTCCTCGTGCACGCGGTACACAAAGGGGATCTGCTTCACCCGGGCAAAGTGGGCGGCGCACTGGTTGGCCAGCAGCATGAACTCCTCGATCATGGCCTCGCTCTCGCCGGAGGTGCGCTTTTTCACGTCGATGCAGTGACCATCTTCGTCCAGGATCAGCTTCACCTCGCCGCTCTCGATATCCATGCAGCCGCGCTCCTTGCGCAGGCGGGCACGGTGGCCATACAGCTCCTTCATAGCAGGCAGCTGCGCCAGTACTTCATGGTACTTGCCGGTCAGTTCGTCATCGGTGCTGCCGGCCAGCAGGGCGTTGATCTCGGAGTACACGCCCTTGACCCGGCTGCGGATGACGGACTTGACAAAGCGGTAGTCGGTCAGATTGCCGTCCTTATCCAGCCGCATCAGGCAGGAGAAAGCCAGCCGCAGCACGCCCTCGTTCAGGCTGCAGATGCCGTTGGACAGCTGCTTGGGCAGCATGGGCACCACCTGATCGGCGTAGTAGACGCTGGTAGCGCGGTTAAAGGCCTCGTTGTCCAGCTCGGAGCCGGGCTTGACGTAGTTGGAAACATCCGCAATGTGCACGCCCAGCTCAAAGCCGCCGTCCGGGGTCTTGGTCAGGCTGATGGCATCGTCGATATCCTTGGTCTCGGCGCTGTCGATGGTAAAAATGGGCAGGGCGCGCAGATCCATGCGGCCCTCGCAGTCCGCAGCAGACACCTCGGCGTTGTCCAGCTTTTTGGCCTCGTCCCGCACCTTGTCCGGGAAGCGGTTGCGGATATCCTGCGCGTAGAGCAGTGCCTTTGCGCAGCGCTTTGCCTCGTCGCAGCTGCCAAAGCGCATGGCAACGCCTACGCGGTGATCCTCCTGACGGCTGCCGCGCAGCAGAATCTCCACTGCCACCTTGTCGCCGTCCTTGGCGCTGCCTTCGCAGTCCCGCATGACCTGCATGGAGATGGCGGGGCAATCGTCCGGCACAAACTTCAGGCGGCCCTCCATGCGGTGCATGGTGCCCACCAGAGAATTCTTCTCTTCCAGAACAGCAAGGATCTCGCCCTCATCGCTGCCCTCTACCCGGGGGTGTGCAAACTTTTCCACCAGCACCTTGTCGCCGGGCATTGCGCCGCGGGTGAACCGGCCGGGGATAAAGATATCGCTGGTGCCGTCCTCCAGCATGACAAAGGCAAAGTTCTTGCCCAGCTTTACCACCTTGCACAGCAGTGCCTTGTCGGCACGGCCGCTGCGCACGGTGAAGAACACGCCCTGGCGCTGGCAGATGACAGCCTCGTGCACCAGCTGGTCCACAGCCTCCATCACCTTGCGGTCTGCGCCGCGATCCCCGCCGAACTTATTCTTCAGATCTTTTACGGTGCACGGCTGATTCTGGATCGCGTGCTCAATTTTATCGCGCATTGCCATAAAATATTTTCTCCTTCACTTCCGTGGCCGTGCATCTCCTGCGGAGCACAGCCCTGCCTTGGGACGGGCACTTTCCCCTGTCCCCTCTTTGCGGCAGCCCGCAGAACCGGCTGCCCACACTTTTTTCTGCACAGAAAAACAGCCCCGTCCGTTCACGGGGCTGCAACGCCTTCTCAGCCTGCCAGACGGCCTGCAAACAGGCAGGCCAGAATAGCAACCACAAAGAACACCACGCCTGCAATGCGGGTGACCTTAGCCAGCATCTGATCTGCCGGGGTCAGACGTGCATTGTTGGCACCGCCCACACTGCCGTTGATGGCACCGGACAGGCCCTGACCGTGGGTGTGCTGCATGAGGGTGAGGAAAACGATGACCAGCGAAGCCACCAGCAGAATGGCACCGCCAACAATTTCGATAACAGACATGAATCGTAACGCTCCTTTTATTTGTAAATACGGAAAACTACGCAAAAATACAACTATATAGTAGCATAACAAAGCCAAAATTGCAAGTAGAATCCGCGCATTTAACCCGCTGCTTCCAGCGCGTTGCAGACCTGCGCAAAGATGGCTGCACCGGAGTACGCCGTGTGCACCGCACCGTCCTGCAATACCACAATGGTGTAGCGGGGCTTTTCTGCCGGCCAGAACCCCGCAAACCACAGGTTACAGCGCTCGGTGCCCTCCGGGGTGAACTGCCCGGTCTGAGCAGTGCCGGTCTTGCCGCCCGCCCCGCCGGAAAGCCCGGCGGCATCCTGCGCGGTGCCCTGCTGCACCACCTGTACCAGCATAGCGCGCAAAAGCGCTGCGCTCTGCGTCGGAATCACCCGCCGTCCCCGGGGGTGGCTGAGGGTCTCCACCGGCTGTCCGGTGGTCTCGTCCAGCGTGGCTTGCAGCACATAGGGAGCGCGGTATACGCCGTCCGCCGCAAGGGTGTTGAACAGTGCCGCCACCTGCATGGGTGTCGCCAGCAGGCTGCCCTGCCCAAAGCTGAAATTAGCCAGCTGCCCGCTTTGCGCCAGCTCCTGCGGGGCGGGCAGCTGCCCCTGCGCACCGTACAGCGTGCGGGTGTAGTTCTGCACGCCGAGGAAGTCATCCTCTTTAATATAAGGAAGATAGTGGGTGAACTCCTCCTCCCATGCGGCGGCGGCAAAGGCTTCACCGCCCGGCTGAGCCTGCAGGTCATGCAGCGAGAGGGTCAGACCGACCTTGACTTGGGGGCAGATTGCCTTGATGGCCTCCCGCGCGGCGGCATGGGCGCGCAGAACCAGCAGATCACCCTCCGGTGTGCGCCTGTCTCTTATACACATCTCCGAGCCCACGAGACCGTACTAGATCTCGTA
>ERZ1027012.421-NODE-421-length-12106-cov-6.104307_pt1 | contig 12106 bp, 6 predicted proteins | sample MGYA00519447_ERZ1027012 | MGnify/ENA primary metagenome ERZ1027012 (study PRJEB26926, sample SAMN06164700) | human gut metagenome | biome: ENVO:00009003; feature: ENVO:2100002; material: ENVO:00002003 | host: Homo sapiens | place: USA | collected 2012 ... | reverse complement strand
AGCCTTATCGTCGGCAGCGTCAGATGTGTATAAGAGACAGCTTTCAAGCTTTGTCACCTCTCCGCTTCCCTGCATTTTTCCTTATCCTTTACAGGCGAATATTTAACTCCGTTATTTTCGCACAATTCCGCAAACTGGCAGATATGATAAAGCTGACTGCCTACCTCGGTATGGTAATCGTCAATATATCTGTAAGTCCTGACGCACTTTTCACCGTCTGAATATTCCATCAGTATTTTACCGCCGTCGGGAATACGGAAAAGCTCATTGTAACGGCTGTTTATAAAGCGGATTCCCTTTTCAGCCTGTTGTATATGCCCGTCAAGCCGATACCTTTCATATGCGTACACATAAAAGTTATAATCTCCTTTTTTCGGTATGCAAAGCAGCATAAAGGTATACTTTTCACTGTCAAGACGAAAACCATAACCGTCTCTGTCCCATCCGGTTATTTTCGCTTTGCTGTGGGCTCTGCAATATTTCCGCATTGAATCCAAGTCCTTTAACACCTCTCCGAATTTATCTGTCCTGAGCGCGTTTACAGCCTCGTTAAGCTCCGATTTAAATTCCTCGGTTTTTAAACCGTAGAATCCGTCAAACCATGTAGTATAAAACTCGTTTGAAAAATTAAAGTCTCCCCGAAGCCGCCCTATGTTTCCTGTCTGTCCCATTAGCTGCATACTCTGACTGAACAGATATACGCTTTCATTTTCTTTAGCCGCTCTGAAATCATATTTCATCTTTTAACTCTCCTTTCAAAATAATTTAATTATGAATGTCCACCCCCTTTCCAATATGTAAAAGGGACGGAAAACCGCCCCTGTTTAAATTACTTTTTCCGCAGTCTGAAATATATCAAAGCTGCTATCACTAAAGCCGCAATTATAATCCCAAAAATAGCTTTTGCGTCCATCGCTTTTTATTCCTCCGTATCCTTTCTTTTCTTTTTCATGCTTATTGCAAGCAATAAAGCGCCTATCCCCGATAGTCCCATTAAAACGGCTGCTGTCCGTATATTTCTTGAATCGCCTGTTTTCGGCGCCGTATCGTTTGTTTTAGGAGTGTACTTTTCCGGCGTTTCCTCCTGTTCAGCCTCGTCGATCATAACGATCAGCGGATTGCCGTTTTCAGATACGGCGGTCGTTTCAGCGCCGTCAACCGTGACCGTACCGTCATTAAGGACTTCAAAGCAAATATCCGTCGCCAAAATATATCCCTCCGGAGCGGCGGTTTCTTTCAGAATATATTTTCCGGCGGAAAGCTTTGCGACAATATGATTAGTTCCGTCGGAAGTCCATTCGTCCACAACTGTTCCCTTATCATCCAGCAGCTGCATTTGCGCGCCTTTAAGCTCGTTTCCGTCCGCGTCCCGCTTGGATATTTCCACAGTTACAGGCTTGTTTTATACCCTATTTGATAGGGTATGTCAATAGATAATAAGGAGGTTTCAAATGAAAAAATTATTTATACTGTCGTCAGCAATCCTTATAAGCTGCGCCGTATTGCTCGGATGCGCTGAAAAGGTCAAGGAAAAGCCGGAAACGGATATTGTAACTGAACCGGAAGATTTAAGCTATGCTAAAACTCCGGAGGAAATGGCGATACGTATTACCGAATCAATAGCGGGATTTGACGAACAGGCATATATTAAATATTTTCCGGAATTTTATGAAAGAAATTCATTTAATACAATAAAAAATTCCTTTTATATGCACTGCCGTTCTGAAGGCCTTGATTATGAAAATAAACGTTCCATAGACGATTTTAACGTGTATATATACACAGACAGGAGAAATGAAGACGGATTTGTATCTGCACTGTCTTTTTTAAAAGACAGTGATATTATAAAGCTGCATATTAAAATGCAGTATGATATCGAAAAAAACGGATATTATGTTACCGACGTTTTTTCAAGCGGTCCTGAGGACCCCGGAACTCCTGAAGATATTATCATAGAACAGGGCGGCAAGCTTATAAATACAAACGATTATTGAAAAAGGAGAAGCTATGAATATAAGCACAGTAAAAAACATTCTTAATAATGAAAAAAAGAAACTGAATACGGACGTTTCAGAATGGCTTTCATTTCTGGAGGTTTCAGCATATCACTATAAGCATTCGGTAGACGATCAGGTTATGATACACGCCTTTAATCCATCTGCAAAGGCCTGCGCCGATATTATGGTATGGACTAACCTGAGAAGAAATACCGTATCAGGAAACAGTATTCCGATTTTAAAAAACGGTAATATTGTTTATCTTTACGACATCGCTCAGACGGAATCCAGGGAGGACGGAAGTTCCGTTAATCCTTGGATATGGTCGGTAGAGGATAAGACCTTAAACGCAAGCTATGAAGGGGCGGTTAGTGAAAATCTGACAGAAAAGTATAGACTTAAATCAGAAAAGCTGCCTGATAAGCTCTACGAGCTTTCGTTTCTTAAAACAGCCCGATATCTAAACGACAGAAAATCCGCTTTTGCATGGCTTACGGCTGAATCGGCCGCATACTGCGTTATGCACAGATGCTGTCCCGACGAGGTTTACCCTTCCCTAAAGAATCTTTCTCATTTGGATAAATTTGATTTTGAGAAAATCGCGGAAGCGGTATGCGGCGTCAGCTCGGAAATTTTATCGGAAATAGAAGCTATAGCCAAATCAGAAAGAGTAAAAAAATATGAAAGTATAAGGAGTAAAAATAATGACAAAGCATTTCAGAGAAAAGAAAATAATCAACGGAATGAATCACACGCTAAGCGTACAGACGGGAGAATGGATTCCGGAAATAAAGTACGAAAACGGATTGACTTGGATACTGGACGAACGCTCGGAAACAATGACGTATTACGCTCTGGCGGCGGGCAAATTGAAGCCGTCGGAGATAACAAGGGAAATGAAAGACAAGATTTTCAGGCAGGCGGACGAAGCGAGCATGAAAACGAAGGAACGGCTGAAGAAATACGGAATGACGGAAACGGAATTCAGTCTGATACCTCCGGAGGAGGCTCACAGATATTACAAAACGGAACAGGGCTTTTGGAAGGAAATTCAGGAAGAGGAAGTACCGGAGAATCTTCACGGGAAATATATAACGCTGCGCCGGAATTATCTGATGAATCATCTTCCGGAGACGTATCTAAAATTGAAAGAAAGCGGACGTCTGAATTATCATCTGACGGAAATAAATCAGAGAGCGCACGAACTGATGGAGATTATAACAGAGCAGCTGAAAGAAAACAGTCAGGAATACCAGCAGGCGGAGGAACAGGCGGACTTCCTAAAAATGGTACGGCTGACGGAAACATACGGAAAAATAGCGGAGGAAACGATACTAAAGGAGATAATTTACAGCGAGTAAATAGTTCTGATATTATAGGAAATACAGTTTACAGATATATAAAGCAAAAGACATATCATAAATACGATACGGAAACCGCAAAGAAAATAGCGTCGGAGCTTAAAAGTTACGGTGTTAAATTTTCAGGTAAAATCAACGGTGAAAGTACTACTCTGACTATTTCTAAATTTGACTTAGAAAAATTCAAGGAGATCGAGGACAAGGTTGCCAACGGCGAATCCGAGAAGCTTCAAAAAGAATTTCTAAAGAATAATGAAAATAATCAATCCATGAGCATTCCGAAGCCTGAAAAGGCTTTGCCCGGAGAGCCGATAGTAACCGTCGGATTTTCAGAACATCCCGAGCTTAGCGAAGGAATGAAATTCCCTATTTCACAGGCTGACAGACTATTGGCCGAGCTTGATAAAAAGCAGCGGTCCGACCGTGAGTATCATAAAACGGATTTTACTGTAGAATACAGTATAAACGGCGAAAAAAACACATTTGAGGGAAGATACGATATCGGCGACGGAGACGGCTCTCTGACAGAACATATCAAATCATATGCGCAATATATGCTGAAGGACGATATTATTAAAAGCTTCAGTTCCGATGAAAAAGAGCTTGATGAAAACAAGAGAAATTATAAATATATTCTGAATGAATTAATACCGCTTTTTGAAGACTTTACCGAAAAGAGCAAATATAAGTATACCCCTTTAATAACGGAAGAAAACTATGATACTGACAGAGCCGACGTTAATACGTTCAGGAATAAAGGTAAAACCGTCAGGTCTGTAGATATTCCGGTTAAGGCGTCCGACGAGCTGCGAAGAAGATTTGAGCTTTACGGTCTTAAACCGTCGGACGAACAGACAGAAATAAGCTTTTCTACTTATGGCGATGATTGGAACAGATTTGAAATAAAGGATAAATACGGCAACAGATGGGTTTATGTTAACGCACAGGATATACTTTCTCCTGAAGAGCTTGAAACAATGAATGCAGTTGTTTCCGGCTTTTATAATGATAAAATTCAGGAACGCTCTGAAATAGACGATATGCTGGAATTTGCCCAAAGAGTTTATTATGATTCACAGTATTCAGGAAAAGATTTGTATGTTTACGGTGCAGAGCCGCAAATGGAGCAGATGTCGCTGTTCGGTGAGAAAGAAGCGACAGAACAGGTTTCTGTAAAAAGCAGTCGGGAAAAAGCAATAACTGCCGTTTTAATGTATGGCAGCGGCTTTGCAGACGGTAAATTCCGTATAGCGGATTATGCCGATAAAAACCATTCTATAAATGATTTTGCCGAAATGCTGAAAAAAGAATACGGTATCGGCGGTCACAGCGGCGACGATGTAAATTATTCATGGACGAGTCACGACGGAAAAGGTATACAGATTACACTGCCGCGTACTAATGAATCCGAGGAGGGCGAAAAAGTAACCGTTTCATGGAAAGAAGCGGCAAAGCGTATTTCAAAGCTGTGCGAACAGGGAGAATATATAACCGAGGAACTTGCAGACCGCAGAGGGGCTATTATGAATATGGACGCTTTGGGGTATGAACCCGCACAGGTTGACGGATTTTCTGATGATTTTCTCATGTGGAAGCCGAAGAATGAGAATGAGGAAGAAATTGGATTTGACGGTTGGGACGCTGTAAGAGATTTTACACATGATGTTCAAACGCTGATGAATGATTACACGGTACAGCAGTTGCGGGACAGGGCAAACGGAGATTACAGCGTGATTGAATATGGTTCGTTTGGGGACGGGGAAGTTGAAACGGCAATTAACAACCACCCGCAGAATATCTATCGTATTTACCAACTGAAGGGCGATGAAAAATATCATGGAATACGGTTTGAGGACAGAGCGACGCTTCAGAAATCAGGTATTCAGCTTGGAATTAATGATTATAACCTTGTTTATGAGGGTAATTTTAATGATGTCGAAGGAGATTCATTTGACGATAAACTGAATACTCTGTATGACCGTTTCAATTTCGAACAGCCGGAGGATTTTAAGGGCAGATCGCTTTCAGTAAGCGACGTTATTACCGTTAAAAACGGTAAAAATGAAAGCGCGTATTATGTTGATAGTATTGGATTTACCGATATTCCTGAATTTTTCAACAAGTTTAATGAAAACAGTAAAACTGAAAACATAAAAGCGCAGAATTATCATATTAACAACGATCTTGAAATCGGCGGCGCAAAAGCAAAATTTAAGGCTAACATAGCGGCAATTGAAACATTGCAGAAAATTGAAATTGAAAATCGTTATGCAACTCCTGAAGAACAAGAAATCATGTCCCGGTATACGGGCTGGGGCGGTCTTTCCGAAGCCTTTGACAGCTCCAAAGAAAAGTGGACCGAGGAATATAATCGGCTTAAAGAACTGCTTACAGAAGAAGAATATAAGTCGGCTAAGGCTTCTGTTCTCGATTCCTTCTATACTCCTCCGTATATAATTGAATCCATATATTCCGCATTAAAGAACATGGGCTTCGATGGCGGAAATATCCTTGAGCCTGCGCTGGGAACAGGAAATTTTTTAGGAAAAATGCCTGAATCAACGTATAAGGAATCACGTATTTACGGTACTGAAATTGACAGTATATCAGGTCGGATTGCAAAGCGGCTTTATCCTGACGCGGATATATCAATAACCGGGTTTGAAAAGAAAGACTTTCCGGACAGCTTCTTTGATATTGCCGTGGGAAACGTGCCGTTCGGCGGCTTTAAAGTACCCGACCGAAGATACGATAAATACAATTTTGCAGTGCATGATTATTTCTTTGCCAAAACTCTCGATAAGGTACGTCCCGGAGGAATCGTTGCGTTTATTACTTCAAAAGGTACGCTGGATAAGGCAAATCCGTCGGTAAGAAAATATATATCGCAAAGGGCGGAGCTTTTAGGCGCAGTCAGACTTCCGAACACCGCTTTCAAGTCTTATGCCGGAACGGAGGTTACTTCCGATATAATATTTTTACAGAAACGCGAAAGAATGATAGATATTGCTCCCGAATGGGTATATACCGAAGCGGACGGCAATGGTTTTGCCTGCAATCGTTACTTCATAGATAATCCCGATATGATATTGGGAAAAACCGTTGAGGGCAACAAGCTTTACGGAAAAGGTACTATGGTAATTCCGTTTGAAAACTCCGATCTGAAGGAACAACTGCAAAAAGCCGTTCTAAAAATAAAGGGAGAATACGGTAAAGAGAGCGCCGTTATAGCCGACGTAAGCAATACTAAAAAATCCGCTTTCGTTCCGGAGGTACTACCGGCCGATCCCGGCGTCAAGAACTTTACATATACTGAAATCAACGGTAAAATATTCTACCGTGAAAATTCTATTATGACTGAAATCTCATTTAAGGGAAAAAAGCTTGAGCGTATAAAGGGTATGACCGCAATAAATAAATGCGTAAGAGAACTGCTTGATATGCAGCTTTCCGGATATTCTGATGAAGCTGTAAAGGAGAAGCAGACAGAGCTTAACAGTATTTATTCCTCTTTTACAAAGAAGTACGGCTTGCTGAATTCTCAGGTAAATAAAAGCGCTTTTAAAGAGGACGTTTCGCTTCCTTTGCTTATTGCTCTTGAAAAAGTCAAAGACGGAAAGCTCGTGCAGAAAGCCGACATTTTTACCAAACGCACTATAAGACCTCAGATAAGTATAACTCATGTTGATACAGCGGCCGAGGCTCTCGCAGTTTCCATATCGGAAAAAGCCTGCGTCGATCTTGGCTTTATGGCTTCGCTTATGGGCGGTTCTGAAAAGACTGAACAGATAAAAGCAGACCTGAAGGGCGTTATATACAAAAATCCTGAAAAGGGCGGCGATGAACTGTCCGGATGGGAAACGGCAGCCGAATATTTATCGGGAAATATACGGGAAAAGCTTACCGCCGCTGAGAAAGCGGCGGCAGACAATCATATATATAAGGAAAACGTTCAGGCTCTTGAATCCGTTATACCGGAACGTATCGAAGCCGGAGACATAAGGGTTAAGCTGGGCGCGCCTTGGATTGATGAAAAATACATAACGCAGTTTATTTATGAAGTTCTTGATACTCCGGTTAATTTGCAGGTCAATAATGGCGGTCTCTGTATAGACGTTCAGCATTCAAATAAAACCGCTTCATGGGTTATCACAAACAAAAGCCTTGACAGCGGTAACATAAAAGCGACCGTAACTTACGGAACGGCTCGTAAAAACGCATATGAAATAGCAGAGGATTCGCTGAATCAGAGAGATACGACAGTAAACGATCCAAAATTTGATGACGACGGTAAAATCCATTATGTATTAAATCACAAGGAAACGGTTCTCGCACGCCAAAAGCAGGAAGCTATTAACAATGCATTTCGTGAATGGATATTCCGCGACCGTGAACGACGCGAATTTCTTGTAGAAAAATACAACGTTCAGTTTAACTGCATACGTCCGAGAGAATACGACGGTTCTCATCTTACCTTTGCGGGAATGAATCCTGAAAAGGAACTGAGACCTCATCAGAAAAACGCTGTAGCCCGCGCGATTTACGGCGGAAACACGCTGTTTGCACACGAAGTAGGCGCCGGAAAAACCTATGAAATGATAGCGACCGCTATGGAGGGCAAACGTCTCGGACTTTGCAGTAAATCGCTGATTGCAGTACCTAATCATCTAACCGAACAGTTTGCTAATGATTTTATAGAGCTTTATCCCAATGCAAATATTCTTGTTGCAGGCGAAAAGGATTTCAGAAAAGAAAACCGTCGAAAGCTTTGCGCTAAAATTTCAACCGGAGATTTCGACGCGGTTATTATCGGTCATTCTCAGCTTATAAAGGTAGGAGTATCTCCGGAGCGTGAACAGGAATTTATAAAACAGCAGATTGAAGAGGTTACGGATGATATTGCTGAAATCAAAAAGCAAAACGGCGAACATTTTACTATTAAGGAAATGGAAAAGACTAAAAAAGACATGGAAACACGCCTGAAACAGCTTTCAGACCGTATAGTAAAGGACGACGTCATTACCTTTGAGCAGCTGGGAGTTGACAAGCTTTTTATAGATGAAGCGGATATGTTTAAAAATCTCGGACTGTCTACTAAAATGAGAAACATAAGCGGAGTATCTGCAAATACCAAGGTACAGAAAACTCAGGATTTATACATGAAGTGTCAGTATATAGACGAGCTGACCGGAGGAAAAGGAATCGTCTTTGCTACAGGCACGCCTGTGTCAAACAGCATATCGGAGATATTTACAATGCAGAGATATTTACAGGCGGATCTACTGAGAAAAAATAATCTCGCTCATTTTGACGCATGGGCCGCAAGCTTTGCGGAAAAGGTCACAAAGCTTGAATTTGCTCCTGAAGGCACGGGCTTCAGGCAGAAAACAAGGCTTGCAAGATTCTATAACCTGCCTGAGCTTATGACTATGTTCAAGGAATGCGCAGATATTAAAACGGCCGACAATATTGATCTCCCCACTCCTGAATGTGAAGTTCATAATATTTCAGTTGATCCAACTGAAACGCAGAAGAATCTTGTAAAGTCGCTTGGAAAACGTGCGGAAATAATTCACAATAAGGCTGTAACGCCCGATGTTGATAACATGCTTCTGGTTACTATGGACGGGCGCAAGATTGGTCTTGATCAAAGGCTTATAAATCCCCTGCTTCCAGACGAAGCGGGTACTAAGGTAAACGCTTGTATCGACAACGTTTTCAGAATATGGAACGAAACCTCGGAAAACAGAAGTACTCAGCTTATTTTCTGTGATTTCGGCGTTCCTACGGTTCAGAAAAAGGTTAAGGATAAGGACGGTAACGCTATCACAGAAAGTGAAGAAGATTTCTCAAAATTCAATATCTATGACGATATACGTTCCAAGCTGATTAATATGGGCGTACCTCAGGAAGAAATAGCGTTTATTCATTCGGCCAAAACAAAGGAGGCAAAGGAAAAGCTTTTTGAAAAGGTTCGTAACGGGGACGTTCGGATTATGATCGGTTCTACTTCAAAAATGGGGGCAGGCACGAACGTGCAGAACAAGCTGATTGCTTCCCATGATTTAGATTGTCCTTGGAAACCTCGTGATATGGAGCAGCGCCGCGGGCGTATGGTAAGACAAGGAAACGAAAATAAAAAGGTGCAGCTCTTCAGATATGTAACTAAGGATACCTTTGACGCATATTTATTCCAGACGCTTGAGAATAAGCAGCGGTTTATCTCACAGATCATGACTTCAAAAACCCCGGCAAGAAACTGCGACGATATTGACGAATCAACGCTCAGTTACGCGGAGGTAAAAGCCCTTTGCATTGCAAATCCTCATATCAAGGAAAAAATGGAACTCGATATAGAGATTTCAAAGCTTCAGATGATAAAGTCTGAATTTATGAATATACATTACAGGCTTGAGGACGCCGTTCATGTAAAGCTTCCTCAAGAGCTTGCAAATGAAATTTCAGAGCTTAAGAATATGGAGGCGGACAGAAAAGCGTTAGCGGATTATCCAATCGAACACGACAGCGAAGGACATGAAGCTTTCAGCCCTATGACTGTAAACGGAAGAACGTTTACAGACAGAAAGGAAGCCGGAGCAGCCTTGATTAAAGCTGCAATACAATCGGCAATAGGAAACAAAAACAATGCTGTTACCATAGGCGAATACAAGGGCTTTAAGCTTGATGTATATACCGACAGCGCTGGAAAAGTTAATCTTTATATAAAGGGAAAATCAAGCGTCAGTATTATAATGAGCGAAAGCGAAGGAGGAAATATAACGAAAATCAATAACGCGCTGAATAATATTGAGGATAGAATAGTCCGTTGTAAGGACAGAATTGAAGCCCTTAAAAAGCAGATAGAGAATTCAAAAACCGAGCTTACGAAACCGTTCCCGCAGGAACAGGAATTGAAGGACAAGCTTGAACGTCAAACTGAGCTTGCATTGCTTTTAAACCTTGACAATACTGAAAAACAGCAGGAACAAACAAAACAAAGAGCTTCAAACAATCGTGAAAACGATATGGAAATCTGATATGCTATACGCCGGTTCGCCATTGGCGAATTGGCGTGTAATCTTTACAAAATTGGTTTATTATGGTAGAATGGAGGTAATTATGATTAGCGATATAGCTTTATTAGAAATTTATAATCAATATAACAATACAGCAAGAAAAAATGATTATGTTATTCTGCCGTTCAATAAATTTCCTGTTATTGATAACAGATTACGTGAATTTGAGTGGTATGCATTCAGGCTGGAAACATTAATATCTGCCGATATGGTATTTGTAAATTATTCAGATAGAACTGTTATATTAAAAAGAAGTACAAATACAATGAATGCTAAATGGACGATAGAAATCCCATATGGAAAAAGAAACTATTATATTGAATTGATATACAGATTAAACAGAGCGGTAACTATTGACGGAGCGGTTACGCTGTTTGTTTCAAATAATCCATATGATTTATGCGCATATATTTGTCTTGAGGACGTACCGGAAAATTCAGATAAAATAAATGAAATTATAACAAAATCTAAGGTAAAAATAGTTTCTGAAAAAGGTATTGATGAATTTTTTAACGATATCAGAACCGGAAGAAGATTTAATGTAAAGTATATACCTGCAAATATTGACAAGCGGCATATAGAATTGATATTCAAGAATACTTTTTTGTTTTCTGAAGAAAGTGCATTAAAAGAATTGGGTTATAATTCTTCTGTAAACTATAAACGAAAAAAATTGTTTGTATCGTATAGTCATGCTAATAAAAAAATAGTTTATTCTATAACTAATAAGCTTGAAAACTATGGTATAAACCTATGGATTGACAAAAAAAGTATAGAATTTGGCGACAATATAACTCGTTCTATATGCTCCGGCATTAATGAAAGTGATTTGGCAATTTTATTTTTAAGTAAGGAAATTATTGATTCAAACTTTTCACAGTTTGAATTAGAAAATATCATATCAAATATGATAAAAAAGTCAATGGGATGGTTTATAGTTAAACTTGACGATGTTAATGTAGAAGAAATTACGCCTTCATTGGGCAATTACCTTTATTATGATTTTAATGAAAATAACGACATTGAAATGTTAACTGAAACTATAATAGAAAGGATAAATAGTTTGTGATAATTCGCCATTGGCGAATTGGCATTAATCTTTACGGAATTGGTTTATTATGGTAGAATGGAGATATATTATGAATAAATTTAATCATAAGAAGATTTTTTTCAACAGAGCAAAAGTAATGAAATCCAACCGAATACATTGTGATAATTGTTTTGAACAAGTGGTTTTTCTATTACGTGATAAAGATCACGAATTTTCATTAGGTATGAAATCCATACTTGAATGCCTTGCATTTGCTGTAAAAAACGGAGATTTGCCAAAGCTTCCGGCAAGTTGGCTATCTGATGTTGAAAATGCTTTTGATATTTATTTTGATGAAGAAATCTCTTATTATGATTATGAGACATTTGAAAAAAGGAATCCTTTAAAATGAAATATTTTAAAATACGGGCTGCACGAACAGCAAAAAGATACAAAATAACTCCTTTTGAGTTTTTGGAAATTACTAAAAGAAAATTCCCATTTGAACAAGTTACTGAACATGGAAAATTATCGCAGTATGGTATATGTCCTTCTTGTTTAAACCCCATACAGCTTATTGGTGTAGTAAAGGAAATAGATGGTACTCATTACAAGGATCTACAGGAATTATTGAAGAAAGAA
>ERZ1027012.406-NODE-406-length-12488-cov-3.848950_pt1 | contig 12488 bp, 9 predicted proteins | sample MGYA00519447_ERZ1027012 | MGnify/ENA primary metagenome ERZ1027012 (study PRJEB26926, sample SAMN06164700) | human gut metagenome | biome: ENVO:00009003; feature: ENVO:2100002; material: ENVO:00002003 | host: Homo sapiens | place: USA | collected 2012 ... | reverse complement strand
TAGTAAACTCCGTTGGGCGGCAGAAGTTTGCCTGCGGGAGGCAGCAGATTCACCGTTGGAAATCCCAGGGTATGTCCGATATGATTGCCATGCTCCACTGCTCCCACCAGTGTATAAGGCATTCCCAGCATCTCTTCGGCCTCTTCCATCCGGCCCTCTTCCACCAGCTTGCGGATGTAAGAGGAACTGACTTCGATGCCGTTCACTTCGATCTTCTCTATGGTCTGGACGCAAAAGCCCAGATGCGGCGCCATTCTCTCCAGAAGTTCGGCATTTCCTGCGCCGTTCTTGCCAAAAGACAGATCCTCGCCTGCCGCCACAAACCGGGTATTCATCTGTTTGGCCAGAATCTCTGTTGCAAAACGCTCTGGCTCTGTGGCTGCAGTCTCCTTCGTAAGAGGAAACTCGATCAGAGTGTCGATTCCCAGACGTTCAAACAGGCGTCTTTTTTCCTCTCTGGTGGTCAGTTCTTTACCGTCAGACAGGCCGAACAGCACTGCCGGTGTAGGGTCAAAGGTGAACACGCACGCCGCCAGCCCGTATTTTTTTCGACCAAGAATCTCTTCCAAAAGTCTCCTGTGGCCCAGATGGACTCCGTCAAATTTACCGATGGCTACTGCTGTATCTTTTTCCAGATAAAAGTCTGTTGTTCCTGCAATGATTTCCAAGTCTATTTCCTGCTTTCTGTATTACTTGGGAAGATCTTCACGGGCTTGTACCATTCCTTCGTTTCATCATACGCATAAATGCCCACGAAGCTGTCATCCTCTCTGTAGATGCGCACCCACTCTCCTGCCGGATGTGTGGTCTGTTCCACAGTCTGTCCCGGATAAAAAGCATTCCCGTTATCGATCAGTTTCCGCCACTTTTCCTCCACATGCAACATGGGAAAATCCGAAAAAATACGGTCTGTGGGAAGCAGTGCTTCCTCCAGCCTCTCCGTGTCCCGAAGTTCCTGCAGCTGTGCAAGTGTCAGGGCATCTGCCAGCCGGAATTCCCCGACTCTGGTGCGAACGAGGCTCTGCATGGTGCCGCCGCAGCACAGTTTTTCCCCAATATCGGCACAGAGACTGCGGATATAGGTCCCCTTGGAACATTCCACGCGGAATTTTACCACGGGAAACTTTATTTCCAGAATCTCAATCGCCGGCAGATCCACATGTCTTGCCTGCCGTTCCACTTCTTTGCCCGCTCTGGCCAACTCATAGAGCTTTTTCCCATTGACCTTCAGTGCAGAATACATGGGTGGGATCTGGTCATAGCCGCCGACAAAACCGGCGATCACTTCACGTACCTGTGCTTCACTCACCGCCACTTCCCGCTCTTCCAGAACGGTTCCCGTGATATCCTGGGTATCTGTGATCTGTCCCAGCAGAAGTTCTGCCACATATTCCTTGGTCCTGTCCGTCAGCATTTCACATGCTCTGGTAGCATTCCCCAGACATACAGGAAGCACACCGGTAGCCTGTGGATCCAGTGTACCTGTGTGCCCTATCTTTTTCTGCCGGCAGATCCCGCGAAGCTTGGCTACCACATCATGGGAGGTAAAGCCCGCTTCCTTATATACATTGATGATGCCGTCCATTAACCCTGTTCTCCCCGCAGTTGTTTGTCGATGTGCAGTGACAAATTGTTGACACAATCATGGAAGGTTCCCTTCATAGTGCAGCCTGCGGCACGTACATGTCCGCCGCCTCCGAAGAAAGATGCCACCTTCGCCACATCTACTTTCTCATTGGAACGCATGCTGACCTTGTACTCCAGTACGTTGGTCTCATACATGAAAATCGCACAGTCCACGCCCTTGATATTGCGCAACTGGTTCACAATGCCGTCCAGATCTCCCGGTACCGCATTGTAGAATTCCATGGTCTTGCGGTCCACCATGCTCACGATGCAGCGTCCGTCCATGAAACGAATGCTCTCCATCAGAGCTCTGCCCATGATCTGGGTCTGCAGATAGGTCTTCTGGTAAAAGCTTTCCTCGATCAGCTTCGGGAAATTGAATCCGAAGGAGATCAGAAACGCTGCTGCCTGCAGCGTCTCCGGTGTCGTATTGGAATACTGGAATACACCGGTATCATGGATGATGCCGGTATACAGTGCTTCCGCAATATCCTTGTCAATAAGTTCCGCATCCATAATGTGATACAGCACCTCACAGGCACTTCCCACTTCCGGACGGACCAGATTCACATCACCGCAACCGGAATTGCTGATGTGATGATCAATGTTGATCTTCTTTTTCGCATTCTGGAAATACGTCTCCGCATCTCCCAGACGATCCCCACTGCAATCCAGCGCAAAATACACATCAAAAGGCTCCTGCACGGGACATTCGGTCTGAATCTCATCGTATCCCTTCAGATAGGAAAACTCTTCGGACGGCTTCTGCAGATATACGGTAACTTCCGCTTCGGGAAGGAGTTTACGCAGATACATCTGTAAGGAAAGACATACACCCACACAGTCTCCATCCGGACGAATATGTCCGCTGATGCCGATCTTTTTCGCACTCAGACATTCTTCACGCAAATCCATTACTCGTCACCTTCCTCTGTTTCTTCCGTATCTTCCGCCACTTCATTTTCCGGCTTCTGTGCCTGTTCATCCGCTGCAATGACCTCATCGATCTTGTGGGACATATTGACACCGTATTCAATGGACTGATCCATCACAAAAGTGATATCCGGAGTATTACGCAGATTGATGGTACGAGCCAGTTCTCTACGGATAAAGCCTTCGGCGCTCTTCAGTCCCTGCAGGGTAGACTTTCTGACTTCCTCGTCTCCCAGCACGCTGATCCATGCCTTACAGCTCTTCAGATCCGGTGCCACTTCCACAGCGACCACACTGGTCCAGGGACTGATCCGGGGGTCCTTGAGACCGCCCCGGATGATCTCTGCCAGAACGCGCTGTACTTCCCCGTTGATACGGGTATTTTTCACACTATTCTTTCTCATTCTTATTCCTTCTTATTTCTTTCCTGCCAATATCGTAGGCAGCCTGACAAACATCCGCGAGCAGAATGCGTTTCGCGTAACCCCGTTGAAAAACGTCGGCACTTGAATCTTGCAAGCAAAGCGCAGGAAGATTCTTAGTGTCCGCTACGTTTTTTGCAGAGCGCAAGCGTGGGTAAGCGGAATGCATCTGCGAACGGATGCGTTCTAGTAACCTACCGTGGTACTTCCACCATGATATATGCTTCTACGATATCCAGCTCCTGCATCTTGTCAAAGCCTTCGAATACGAGACCACACTCATATCCGGCCTTAACTTCCTTCACATCATCCTTGAATCTCTTCAAGGAAGCCAGGTTGCCTTCGAAGATCTGCTCGCCCTCACGGGTGATACGAACCTTACAGCCTCTCTGGAACACACCGTCCAGAACATAGGAACCTGCGATGTTACCGATAGCGGATGCCTTGAAGATCTGACGAACCTCTGCATGACCGATAACCTTCTCCTCGTATACGGGATCCAGCATACCCTTCATGGCAGCTTCCACATCCTCGATAGCCTGGTAGATGACCTTGTACAGACGTACATCCACGCCCTCTCTCTCTGCGGTTGCCTTGGCAGTCGCATCGGGACGAACGTTGAATCCGATGATGATTGCGTTGGACGCACTTGCCAAAGATACGTCGGACTCATTGATGGCACCTACGCCGCCGTGGATACATTTAACTACTACTTCTTCGTTGGACAGCTTCATCAGGGACTGTTTTACAGCCTCGACACTACCCTGTACGTCAGCCTTGACGATCAGGTTCAGTTCCTTCAGATTACCCTCCTGAATCTGGCTGAACAGATCATCCAGGGACATTCTGCCCTTGGTCTCTTCCAGCATCTTTTCCTTGTTCTGTGCCAGATAGGTCTCCGCATAGGATTTTGCTGTCTTATCATTATCATGTGCCAGGAATACTTCACCTGCACTGGGAACATCGGACAGGCCCAGGATTTCTACAGGGGTAGACGGTCCTGCTTCTTTTACTCTGCGTCCCTTATCATCGATCATGGCTCTTACCTTACCGTGTGCCACGCCTGCGGAAATGAAATCTCCCACATGCAGGGTACCTTTCTGTACCAGTACGGTAGCCACGGGACCGCGTCCCTTATCCAGCTCTGCCTCGATGACCAGACCTCTTGCTTTTCTCTTGGGGTTGGCCTTGAGTTCCATGATATCTGCGGTCAGCAGGATCATGTCAAGCAACTGGTCGATACCTTCTCCGCTCTTCGCAGATACCGGTGCAAATACGGTACTTCCGCCCCAATCCTCGGGGATCAGCTCGTACTCTGCCAGCTCCTGTTTTACACGGTCAATGTTGGCTGAGGGCTTATCGATCTTGTTCACTGCTACGATGATCTCCACACCTGCTGCCTTTGCATGGTTGATTGCCTCTACGGTCTGGGGCATTACGCCGTCGTCCGCTGCTACTACCAGGATAGCAATATCGGTCGCATTGGCACCACGCATACGCATGGCGGTAAATGCTTCGTGTCCGGGAGTATCTAAGAAGGTGATCTTACGGTCTCCCACATTTACAGTATAAGCACCGATGTGCTGGGTGATACCACCTGCCTCACGATCGGTTACGTTGGTCTTACGGATAGCGTCTAACAGGGAAGTCTTACCATGGTCAACGTGACCCATAACACAGATTACGGGAGGTCTCTCCACCAGATCTGCCTCGTCCTCTTCATCTTCCTTCAACAGTTCTTCGATGACATCTACCTTGACCTCTTTTTCACAGAGAATGTCATATTCCATGGCAATGTTCTCTGCATCTTCATAGGAGATCTCCTGGTTCACGGTTACAATCTTACCTTCCAGGAACAGCTTCTTGATGATGGCTGCGGGCTGTAACTTCATCTTCTCAGCCAGTTCTTTGATGGTAATGGATTCCGGCAGCACGATCACCTTGATCTGCTCTTCCTGTACCTCTTCCTTCTTCTTTTCCGGCTTGATGAAACGTCCGGGCTTGTTCTTCAGCGCGTCCTCGTCCTCGTAGATATGGTCCTTCTTGGAACGCTTGTTGTCCTTCTCCTGGCTGAAACGTCTCTTTTCATCTTCGCGCTTCTTCTCAAGATCCTTGCCTGCAGGTTCCGGAGCGAAGCCCTTATTCTGTCTGTTATCTCCGAATCGATTACCCGATCCGCCATTGCCTCTTTGGTCGCGGCCGTTATTGCCGTAACCGCGCTCACCATTGCCGTTACCGCGGCGATCACCCTGACCGCCTTCCATACCCGGACGACCCTGTCTGTTAAATCCGCCTCCCTGAGGTCTGCCATTGCCCATACCTCCTCTGTTACCATTCTGTCCGCCCTGACGGTTACCCTGTCCGTAGCCACCCTGACGATTGTCACGATTGCCGTCTCTGTTGTCACGGTTGTAACCGCTCTGGCCACGCTCGTTCTGTCCACGGTTGTCACGATTATTCTGACCGTAACCGCCCTGACGGTTATCGCGGTTGTCACGGTTACCGTTCTGAGGTCTGTCTGCCGGTCTGGGCTGTGCCACATTCTGTGCAGGCTGTGCTGCCTGAGGTGCCTGTGCGGCTGCAGTATTCTGTACTGCCTGCTCCTTTACCGGTGCCTGTGTCTGAGGCTTTTTCGCAGGCTGCTGTCCACGGTTGCCGGGTACCATTGCCACGCTGGGAGTGGGAGACGGAGGGGTCAGCGGCTTGATGGGACGTACGGGAGCCTGTGCCTGAACACGGTTGCCGTAGGAATTATTCTGGTAACCATTGTTCTGGTATCTGCCGCCCTGATTCGGACGCTGTCCGCCTGCATTTCTCTGTCCCTGTCCACTCTGTCCACTCTGACCGCCCTGACGCTGTCCGGGCATCTTGGAATTCTGAGGGTTGCTAACGAAAATAATCTTTTTCTTCTTTTTCGTCTCCTCAGTAGATTTGGTCTCCTCGGAAACTTTCGTTTCCTGAGCCTTTGCTTCCCCTGCGGGTGCCTGAGCCTTTTCCTCAGCAGGCTTTGCGTTTTCGGTATTTACCGGAGCTTTCTGTGCTGCGGGTGCAGCTGCTTTTTTCTTTCCGAGGCTGTTGCGTACCAGTGCTGCCGCATCCTCTTCCAGCGAGCTCTGTGCTGCCTTTGCCTCAATTCCTTTTTCCTGTAAAAAACTTAATATATCCTTACTCTGTAGTTCCAATTCTTTTGCGAGTTCATGTACTTTGATTTTCGCCATGCTTTCCTCCATTCTGCCTAACCGGGCAAATTCGCTTCCAATTGCTTGATGAGTGCATCTGCCAGTCCCGCATCACACACACCTACCGAAGATCTCAGATCCCGGCCGATGGCCCAGCCGAGTTCTTCCTTCGTGCCATATTCATATACCGGGACTTCATAATAGGAACATTTGTCGTGAAACAACTTTTTCGTATTGGCCGATGCATCCTCTGCAACGATCACCAACATGGCAGAACCTTTTTTCACAGCGTCCTCCGTCTGGAATTCACCGCTTACCAGGTTACGCCCCCTCATCGCAAGTCCCAAAAGGGAATAAATCTTATTCTGTTTCAAGCTGATCAAACTCCTTTTCCAGTGTATCATATACCTCAGGAGAAATACTCATCTTGAAAGAACGTTCTAATCCTTTATTCTTCCGGGCTTTCTGCAGACATTCCTTCTGTCTGCATATATATGCACCACGTCCGTTTTTTTTGCCGGTTGCATCCAGACATATCTCATCTTCCGGCGTTTTCAGGACACGCAGCATTTCTTTTTTGCCTTTCATTTCTCCGCAGCCTACGCACTGCCTCAGTGGAATCTTTTTTGCCATTGATTATTCCTGCTCTCCATCAAAATCGTCTACGGTATCATCTTCATAATCATCCACATAGTCCTCATAACGGAAGCCGGGAGCATCCTTGGCCTGAGTCTCGGACTTGATGTCGATCTTGTAGCCGGTCAGTCTTGCTGCCAGTCTTGCGTTCTGACCTTCCTTACCGATAGCCAGAGACAACTGATAATCGGGTACGACTACCTTTGCGGTCTTCTCATCGGGATCTGCAAATACTGCTACGATCTTGGCAGGAGAAAGTGCATTCTGAATCAGGTTACCGGGGTTCTCATCCCAGTTCACGATATCGATCTTCTCACCGCGCAGCTCTTCCACGATAGCATTGACGCGGGCACCATTCATACCTACACAGGCGCCGACAGCATCTACATTGGGGTTATTGCTCCATACAGCGATCTTGGTACGGCTTCCTGCCTCTCTGGCAATGCTCTTGATCTCTACGGTACCGTCCTTGATCTCGGTAACTTCGGACTCGAACAGTCTCTTTACCAGTTCCGGATGGGTACGGCTGACATTGATGCGGGGTCCCTTCGGGGTGTTCTTTACTTCCACAATGTAAACCTTGATACGCTCGGTGGGCTTGAATACTTCGCCCTTTACCTGCTCGTTCTCGGTCAGCATGGCATCTGCCTTACCCAGATTGATGCTGATGTTCTTGCCTACATAACGCTGTACTACGCCGGTCACAACATCCTTTTCCTTCTCGTAGTACTGGTTGTAGATCACGCTTCTCTCTTCCTCACGGATCTTCTGTAAGATCACGTTCTTGGCATTCTGGGTAGCGATACGGCCGAACTCCTTGGACTTGATCTCCACATGGATCATGTCGCCCACCTGTGCTCTCTTGGAGATCTCCTGTGCATCCTCCAGAGCAATCTGCAGGCAGTCATCCTCCACATCATCCTTCGTGGGAACGACTTCCTTCTCAGCATATACCAGAAAATCGCAGGTCTCTCTATTAATCTCCACATGGACATTGTCAGCCTTTCCAAAATGGTTCTTGCAGGCTGTCATCAGGGAGTTCTCGATGGCTTCAAACAAGGTCTCCTTGCTGATCTCCTTCTCCTTCTCCAGAACGTCCAGTGCCTCCATTAATTCCTTATTCATCATTTCCTCCATTCCGGCTTTCGCCTTTTCTTAGTGTATGGTTTCTTCTTATTCTACAAGCTATCACTATTCCTTCGCCCTTTGGCTCTGAATAGTATCAAAAATCTAATGCAAGACGGATCAGGGCAATGTCTGCTCTGGCAAAAGTTCTCGGGCTGCCGTCTTCCGTGATCGTAATGTTATCTGCATTGAAGCTCTCCAGAATGCCAGAAAACTCTTTGCATTTGTCAATGGGCTTGAACAGCTTGATCTCTACTTCTTCACCGATGCTCTTCTGCAAATGCTTATCCTTTTTCAGCGTTCTACCCAGTCCCGGGCTGCTGACTTCCAGAATATAAGCATCCGGAATGAAATCAGCCTTGTCCAGAGCTTCGGATAATGCTCTGCTGACATTCTCGCAATCCAGAATGTTCACACCTTCCGGCTTGTCGATGTAAGCTCTCAGATAGTAGTCACTGCCTTCTTTTACATACTCCACATCGTAGATCTCCACCTGACTTACTTCTGCGATGGGCGTCAGCAATTCTTCGGTTCTGTTTTCGTAGTCCTCTCGTTTGGACATGTAGGCCCTCCTTTACTGATATGAGCTGTCGTTACAACAACAAGAAAGAGTGGCGCGCGTCCACTCTTACTCTAGTAATCATCTTTAAACTATACACAGTATAGACCCTGTGTGAAAAAATGTCAATAGGGTCTTGCAAACATTCGGATTCAGCCGCAGGCGCATGCAAGCATGCCCATACATTGTAATACCCACGAATTGCTCCGCTGCCGTGCAGCTTCCGCAATTCTGCAAACATTCGGATTCCGCTGATTTGCTTCGCAAATCGCTTCTTCCTCATGTTTGGGCGGTTCCCTGATTCAGCCGCAGGCGCATGCAAGCATGCCCTGCGGCTGAATCGGTCACCTGGTATTACAAGTAGTTATGTGTTTCAAAGTACAGTTCGTTCACGTGTTCGGAATGCAAAAGCTTATGGGCGGTGCGGCTGAGGGGCTTGCCCAGGAACTCTTCGTAGGCCTTCTGTACCTCGGGGTTCTCATGGGAGAAGCGAAGCTTTCTCTCACTGTCCAGACGGTACAGGGTGCCTCCGCGCCGCTCCGCGAATTCGCATCCGTCGTGGATGGGCTGTCCGCCGCCTCCGACACAACCACCGGGGCATGCCATGACTTCCACGAAATCATAGGATACCCTTCCTGCCTTAATGTCCTCCATCAGCTTCTCCGCATTGGCCAGTCCGCTGACAGTACAGGTATGTAAGATCTGATCTCCCAGTGTGAAGTCTGCTTCTCTTCTGCCGTCTCTTCCCCGGACTGCCCGGAAAGCATCTGCTTCCGGATTCTTGCCTTCCACTACTGCATATGCGGTACGAAGTGCTGCCTCCATGACACCGCCGGTGACACCGAAGATCACTCCGGCACCGGTGCTTTCTCCCAGAGGAGAATCAAAAGCCTGCTCCTTTAAGAACCGGGTATTGATATGCTCGGCACGGATCATCCGCACGAATTCTCTTGTGGTCAGTACAATATCCACATCCTGTCCGGCTCCGGCGCTCTTCATATAAGAAAGAGAAGCCTCTCTCTTCTTGGATACGCAGGGCATGATGGAGATACAGCAGATATTATTGGGATCAATCCCTTTCTTCTGTGCAAAATAAGTCTTCGCCATGGCACCGAACATCTGCTGGGGGGATTTTGCCGTGGACAAATTCCGCAGATACTCCGGATACTTCTTGGACACGAAGCTTACCCAGCCGGGACAGCAGGAGGTAAACATGGGCCATGCGTATTTCCGGGAATTACCCAGCCGCTCCAGCAGTTCGTTTCCCTCTTCCATAATCGTCAGATCCGCTGCGAAGTTGGTATCAAATACATAGTCAAAACCGATGCGCTTCAGCGCTGCCACCATTTTGCCCTCGGAAGCTTCCTCCGCATTCAGTCCCAGTTCCTCGCCCCATGCGGTTCTTACCGCCGGTGCCACCTGGACTACTGTGACCTTCTCGGGATCCGCCAGTGCCTCGAAAGCCTTGTATGTATCGTCCCGTTCCCGCAATGCTCCGGTAGGACAATGGGTAATACACTGTCCACACAGTGTACATTCGGAGCAATCGATGGTCTTATTATCCGCCACATCTACTGTGGTACGGGATCCGGTGTTCTGTACATCCCAGACATGCATGGCCTGGACTTTATCGCAGATCTGTACACAGCGCATACATTTAATACATTTTCTGGAATCCCGGATCAGAGGGAAAGAATGATCCCAGGGTGTCTCGGGAACTTCCTCGGTAAAAGGTACTTCCAGAATTCCCAGATCGTTGGAAATCTGCTGTAAATTACAGTTACGGCTTCTGACGCAGGTGGCACAGTGACAATCATGCTGGGACAGGATCAGTTCCACATTTGTCTTGCGCACACGGCGTACCTTCGGAGAATTGGTATACACTACCATTCCCTCTTCCACCGGGCTGTTGCAGGCTGTGATCAGCTTGCTTTTTCCCTGCACTTCCACCACGCAGGCCTTGCAGGCACTGATTTCATTGATGTCTTTTAAAAAGCACAGATGCGGTACTTCGATTCCCACGCCTGCTGCCGCGCTCATGACGCTGGTTCCCTCCGGGACCTGCAGCTGCACGCCGTCTATTGTAAGGTTTATCATTTTCTCGCCCATTGTTTGCTCCTCTTTTTACCAGATGGCAGCTCGGCCGCCCTTTAAGCTTCCGTAGCCGTATTTATCGCAGCGTAAGCATCTGCCCGCTTCCTGGCAGGCTTCCTGCTTCGTCATGCCGCATTCAAATGCATCGAAATTCGTCTTGCGCTCTCCGGCTTCCTTTTCACTCAGCTGGATCCGTCCGCAGGGTTCCTTGTCCTCGTAGGATACCGGCGGGATCTCCACATCACAGGGTACTACATGGTGGTAACCCAGATATTCATCGATATTGGCTGCAGCTACTTTTCCGGCGGCAATGGCACGGATGACGGTAGCCGGACCGGTCACACAGTCACCACCGGCAAATACACCGTGGACATCCTTGACTTCACTGTCACTCATGGCAGTAATGGTGCCTCGTTTTACGGAGATACCCGCCTCCTCGAAATGGCGGGTCTCGATACCCTGACCGATGGCCACCACGACGATATCACAGGGGATTCGAAGGAGAGGCACATCCGCCTGGATCGGACGGGCTCGTCCCCAGGCATCGATGGGGCCGATGATCTGAGGTTCTACCCACAGAGCCGTCACATTGCCGTTCTCGTCGGCTTCGATCTTGTGAGGTGCTTTCAGGCTGTAAAGCTCTGCGCCCTCTGCGATGGCGCCTTCCACTTCTTCAGGAAGCGCCGTCATATCGGTCTGTCTTCTGCGGTAGGCAATTCCCACCTTTTTCGCACCCAGACGAATGGCGGAACGGGTACAGTCCATGGCTACGTTACCGCCGCCGACTACGACTACGGTCTTGTCCTTGAAGTCCGGCATGTCATCGTCACCGATGCGGCGCAGCATTTCCACTGCAGACATGACACCGTTGGCATCCTCTCCCTCGATACCGATCTTTTTATCCGTATGGGCACCGATGGCAATATAGACTGCATCGTATTCTTCGTGCAGCTTATTATAAGAAATCTCACCTTCGCCGTTTCCGACTCTGGTGTTCAATTTCACTTCCACTCCGGTGGACAGAATAGTGTCAATGTCCTCCTGTAAGCGTTCTCTTGGGAAACGATAGTTGGGAATTCCGTAGCGCAACATACCGCCCAGCTTGCTCTTTTCCTCAAATACCACGGCATGGTGTCCCATCAGCTCCAGATAATATGCCGCAGACAGTCCGCCGGGGCCTCCGCCGATGATTGCTACTTTTTTACCGGTGCTCTCCGCTTTCTCAGGCACGGGAACCGTGTTGGCTCTGGCATTGTCCACTGCCATACGCTTCAGGCCGCGGATATTGATGGCACTATCGATCATGTTGCGGCGGCATCTTGCCTCACAGGGATGCTCACAGATCAGGGCACAGGCGGTGGGGAAAGGATTGTCCTTGCGGATCAGCTTCACGGCATCTGCATAACGCTCTTCCTTCACCAGTGCTATGTAACCGGGGATATCCACACCTGCGGGACACAGCGCCACACAGGGAACCGGCTGGGTAATATGGCAGGAACATTTCCCCCCATGTTCAATGTGATAGACATAATCCTCACGGAAGCCTTCCAGTCCGGCCAGTACCATATGGGCCGCCTCGTAACCGATGGCACAGTCAGCGGAGTCCACAATGTCGGAAGCGGTATCCCGGATCAGATCCAGTGTCTTCAGGGTGGCTTTGCCTGCCAATACATCCTCCATCAGGTTCTGCAACTGCCCCAGTCCCACACGGCAGGGCACACATTTACCACAGGTCTGGGCATGACACATTTTCAGAAAAGAAAGCTGCAGGTCCACCGGACATAATCCGGGCGGGCTGGCGATAATTCTTCTCTCCAGATCTTTGTACAGGCGTTCCACCGTAAGCTGTGCTTTATTCGGGGTAGCTATCTTCAATCTGTCTCTTATACACATCTGACGCTGCCGACGATAAGG
>ERZ1027012.404-NODE-404-length-12505-cov-4.800482_pt1 | contig 12505 bp, 7 predicted proteins | sample MGYA00519447_ERZ1027012 | MGnify/ENA primary metagenome ERZ1027012 (study PRJEB26926, sample SAMN06164700) | human gut metagenome | biome: ENVO:00009003; feature: ENVO:2100002; material: ENVO:00002003 | host: Homo sapiens | place: USA | collected 2012 ... | reverse complement strand
CTCGTGGGCTCGGAGATGTGTATAAGAGACAGGTCGGACAGCCCGCGGGCTGCCCGACTTTGTTTTTACCCGTGAAAAAGTAGTTCCGAAACGCCCGCAGGCGTTTCGGAACTACAAATAAAATATTCTTTCCGCTGATTATGGCCAGAGCAAAGCGGAGGCCATTCCAAATCGTCCCGCCTTGCCCTTACAGCACCGCGTCCGAGATCAGCTTGCCCAGCAGCAGCACCAGCACCACCAGCATCATAGGGCGGATGAAGCGGGCACCCTTTTTCAGGGCAAAATGGGAGCCAAGCAGGTTGCCCAGAATGTTGCTGATGGCGCAGGGGATGCCGATGTGGAACACCACCAGACCGTTCATCAGATAGGTGAACAGGCTGGCGTAGTTGCTGGCCAGATTGAGCACCTTGCCGTTGCCGTTTGCGGTGCGCAGGTCAAAGCCCATCAGGGTGGTAAAGGCAATGATGGCAAAGGTTCCGGTGCCCGGGCCCATAACGCCGTCGTACAGGCCGATGCCAAAGCCGATGGCCAGCGCCAGTAAAATCTTTTTCAGATCCAGCGTGCCGTCGTCCCGGTTCTCGTCCGGCAGGTTGCGCTGCCACAGAATGATGACCGCCGCCACCGGCAGGATGATGAACATCATGGTGCGCAGCATCTCATCGCTGAGCAGCAGCACGATGTGCGCGCCCAGCGCACTGCCTGCAAAGCTGCCGATGGCCGCAAGAACGCCCACCTTCACGTTCATGGCACCGCTTTTGAAAAAGCTTGCCGTGGCAAAGGTCGTGCCGCAGGCAGCGCTGAACTTGTTGGTGGCATAGGTGTAGTGGGGCGGCAGCCCGGCAAACAGATAGGCAGGCAGACTGATCAGCCCGCCGCCGCCGGCTGCCGAATCCACAAAACCTGCAAAGCCGGTCATCAGCATGAGAAACGCCATCATCCACGGCGAGATCGTGATACCCATTGTTATAATTCCTCTTATCTTTCCAAGTCGTTTGTTCTTTTTCAGGGGACGCGCGCCTCAGACCATATAAAACCTCCCCTCGCAGGGCAATACACAGCCCGGGATACCTGCACGCAGCAGGACATCTCCGGGCATTTTTGCAATTTTTCGACTTGATATTACAGATTGTTTTTAAAGAAGCGGTAAGCGTTGCGCCAGTAGATGGCCTCCACCTCGTCCTCGGTAAAGCCCTCGCGGCGCAGTGCCTCGGCCAGCAGCGGCATATCTGCCGCCGTTTCCAGCTCGTGCTGACCGCCGATGCCGTCAAAATCGCTGCCAAGGCTGATGACCTCAATGCCGCCCACCTGCTTGAAGTGAGCCGCGTGCTTTGCCAGCCGCTCCACCGTGCTGCGGCAGAGCTTCGGGTGTGCCGAGTCTGCGTCCACAAAGGAGGCGCAGTAGTTCAGACCCGCAATGCCGCCCTTTTCTGCCAGTGCGCGGATCATCTCATCGGTCAGGTTGCGGTTGTGGGGCGACAGGGCACGGCAGTTGGAATGGCTTGCCGCAAAGGGGCGGGTGCTGTGGTTTGCGATGTCCCAGAAGCCCTTATCGGAAAGGTGGCTCACGTCTACGGTGATGTGCAGCTTTTCCATCTCTTCCAAAAAGGCAAAGCCCCGCTCGGTCAGGCCGGTCTCGGTATTGGCCACCAGCGGCCCGCCGGGGTTTGCGTTGGGGGCTGCCAGCTCGTTGGGGTAGTTCCACGTCAGGGTCATCATGCGCACGCCCAGTTCCTGCAGCCGCCGCAGCACGCCCAGACTGCCCTTGCAGCAGCCGCCCTCTTCCACCGTCAGCATGGCGCTGAGCTTGCCCTCGGCGCGGTTGCGCTCAAGGTCGTCGGCGGTGTACACCGGGGCGATTTTTTCCGGGTAAGCTGCCATGAGCCGCTTGAAGATGTCGATCTCCTCCAGCACGCTTACCAGCGGGTCAGCCCCGGGAGCGGGGTCGGCCAGATCCACATAGGCCGCAAAGCATTGCAGCAGATAATCCCCCTGCCGCAATTTTTCAAGGTCGATATGCAGATCGTTGTGCAAAAAGCTTTTGGGTGCGCCTGCCTTTTCGGCGCGGCGCAGTTCGTACAGGGTATCGCAATGCAGATCCCAAACCTTCATGATGGATACACTCCTTTATGCTTCTTCTCCCAGCAGCTGCAGCAGCTGTTCGGGGTTCATGGACAAAATCGCGCCGTCTGCCCCACCGGTAACGGTGTCGGCCAGCGACTGCTTGGCCTGCTGCAGTTCCACGATCTTTTCCTCAATGGTGTCCTGCGCGATCAGCCGGTACACCTGCACCGGGTTGCGCTGGCCGATGCGGTAGGCGCGGTCGGTGGCCTGATTCTGCGCGGCAAGGTTCCACCACGGGTCGTAGTGGATGACGATATCGGCGGCGGTCAGGTTCAGACCCGTGCCGCCCGCCCGCAGCGAGATGAGAAAGACGTCTGCTTCACCCTGATTGAACCGGCGCACCTGCTCGGCACGCACCGGCTTCGGGGTAGAGCCCTGCAGGGTAAAGTGGCTTACCCCGGCTTCGTCCAGCCGCTTTGCCAGCAGTTCCAGCATGGAGGTGAACTGGCTGAACAGCAGGATGCGGTGGCCGCCCTCCACGGCGCTGGAGACAAGCTCCACGCAGGCGTCCAGCTTGGCGCTGCTACCCGTCCAGTTGTCCGCCACAAGACGCGGGTCGCAGCAGATCTCCCGCAGCCGCATCAGCACGGCAAACACGGTCATCTTGTCCTCCGGCTTTGCCGCCCGCAGCTTTTCCCGGGCGTCCACCACCGCTGCCAGATACAGCTTGCGCTGCTCGGTCTCCAGTTCAACGCGGCGCACGTTCTCGGTCTTGGGCGGCAGCTCCCGCAGCACCTCGGACTTCATGCGCCGCAGGATGAAGGGGCCGGTGAACTGGTTCAGCCGCCGCACGGCGTTGGCATCCTCGTCCTGCACGATGGGCTTTTCAAACCGGGCGCAGAAGGTCTTGTAGGGGGGCAGATACCCGGGCATCAAAAAGGAGAAGATGCTCCACAATTCGCCCAAGCGGTTCTCCACCGGGGTGCCGGTCAGGGCAAAGCGCACCCGGCTGTTCACCCGGCACACCGCCTTGTATTTCTGGGTGGTGTGGTTTTTGATGGCCTGCGCTTCGTCCAGAATGCAGGCGTAAAAGCTTTGCCCGGCATACAGTTTTTCGTCCCGGCGCAGCAGATCGTAGCTGGTGATGACGATATCCGCCTGTGCCCACCCATCGACCAGCGCGGCGCGGTGGGCGGCATCGCCGTCCATAGCAACGCTTTGCAGCTGCGGGGTGAACTTCTGGCATTCCTCCTGCCAGTTCAGCACCAGCGACGCCGGGCAGACGATGAGGCTGGGCAGCTGCTGCCCGCCCTCCTTCATGGCCAGCAGGTAGCTGAGCACCTGCACGGTCTTACCCAGACCCATATCATCGGCCAGAATACCGCCCATGCCGTAGCCGTCCAGTGTGCGCAGCCAGCGGTAGCCGTCCCGCTGGTATTTGCGCAGGGTCTTTTGCAGCGAGAGCGGCGGGGTATATTCGCTGTCCCGCACGGCGTGGAAGCTGCGGCTGATGCGGCGGAAAGCATCATCCCGGTCGAACCGCAGACCGTTCTGCCCCGAAAGCGCCCAGTCCAGCGTAGGGGCACGGTAGAGCGGCAGGGCGGCGTGGCCGTCCTTCAGCTTTGCACCGGAAAGTTCCAGCGTGTCGTTCAGCTCGTCCAGCCCTTCCAGACTGTCGTCCAGCCGCAGCAGACTGCCGTCCCGCAGACGGTGGTAGCGCTTTTTCTGGTGCAGGGACTGCAAAAGTTCCCGCAGTTCCTCCACCGGGAAGGCGCCGGTGTCCACTTCCAGATCCAGCACGCTGCCGTGCACCGATACCCCTACCGAAATTTTAGGCGGGGCGGCTTGTAAGTTGCGGAAGGCATCGGTCTGGTACACCTCGCCCATGGCCAGCAGGGCGGGAATGCCCTCCTCCAGCAGCTGGAAAAGCGCCTCCTCCCCGGAAATGCTGTAATGCCCCGGCTTACCGGTCTCGGGTTCCAGATAGGTTTCCAGCAGGCGCTTTGCCCGGTTCTCGGTGCGGGCATCCCGCAAAAGGTCGGGCGGCACCGGCTCGCCGGGTGCTACCCTGTCCTCTCCATACAGAAAGACCGGGTAGGCCGTGACGGTAAGCCCCCGGTCGGCGTCCAGATAAAACTGCACCACCGGTTCCAGCGGGATCTGGTTCAGCAGCAGCCGGTCGGGGTCCACGATGTTGACCCGGTTGCCCAGTTCCGGCAGCACATAGCTGCAAAAGGCGGCGGCGTCCGCGCTGGTAAAGAACAAGCTGCGCCCGCCAAAGGTATCCAGCACCGGCAGCACCCGGCGGCATTCCTCCCGCTGCATCCGCCAGAGGGTGGTTTCGCCCAGCAGGTAGGCATAGTCCAGCCCCTGCACCCCGCTGAGTGCCGGGGTACAGCTCAGCTGCACGCCGCCCTTGCGGCGCTCCACCTTCAGGCTGATGACCGGCAGCCCCTCTTTAAGGGTATAGCCGCCCACAACGCCCTCGGCGGCGTAAAGTTCTACAAGGGCATCCAGCCCCTCGCCGGTCAGCGGCAGACCGCCCGCCGGGCCTTTCTCCCAGCCGGAGCGCATGGTGCCCTCGGCTTCAAACGCCTGCCGGGCGCTCACCTGACGGCGCAGCAGCCGCAGCAGCTGCTGTGCATCCGGAGCAAAGGCATCCCACCGGTGCACAAAGGCCAGCGATTTCCCGTAGCTGACGCTTTCGCCCCGCTCGATCGCATCCAGAAACTGCGGAATGCTTTTTACCAGATACTGCCGCCCGCCGATGCCGTCCGAGACCCGCAGCCGCAGCCAGATGCGGCCATTGTGCGGCGTAAGCTCCGGTTCCAGCAGGGCAAAGCCGGTGCGCTGGGCAGCGTTCTGGGGCTGGGGCTGCGCATCCTCCCGCTGGTAGCGCTTCAACAGCAGCTGGGCCTCATAGTCGGTCTCCGGCTCCTCGCCCCGCCACTTGCGGCCGAACAGCATATCCAGCCCGGCGCTGTAACTGTCCTTGCGGGGTTCGGTGCTCAAGCCTGCCACGCCCCGCTGCACCCCGGGGATGCTCTCCGGCTTTTTTTCCGGGGCAGGCGGGTTCTTTTCCGCGTCCTGCAGCAGCAGCGCGCCAATGTGCTTACAGTAGGTGCCGTCGCCGTTCTGGTTATAGGGGCAGTCGCAGGAGGCGCTGACAAAGCTGCCGTTTTCCCGCAGCCAGACCTGCGTATAATAGCAGTCCGGCCCGCTACCCTGCACCAGCGCCGTCAGGTGCCGCACCCCGTCCTCGTTGGTGGTGCAGCTGCTTTGCAGGATACGCTTGCGGTACTTCTGTGCCCGCTCAAAGATAGACTTGCCCAGCAATGTGCGGATCTCCTGTGCGTCCATGTGGTCTCCCTCCCCTGTGCTGTCGCGGTTCCGGTCTATTCTATAAGAATACCGCGTTCCACCCCGGGATGCAAGGGCAGAAGGGTAAAAAACGTTTAGAAAGCGCGGGGCGGGATGATTTTGAATGGCCTCCGCTACGCTCTAGCCATTTTCAGCGGAAGAATTATTTTGATTTACAATTTCGAAACGCCTGCGGGCGTTTCGAAATTGCTTTTTCACAGGAGGGGTCGTAGAGGAAAACGGCATTTGCAGTGCCTGTTTCCTGCGGAAACATCCGCACTGCGGGGTTGCTTCTTGGCTCTCAACAGGTCAAAGAAAAAGCACCCGCAAACGCCTTCGGGTGCCAACGCACAGACAGGAAGGGGTGCAGGTGCCTTCTTTGTTTTAGGAAACTCCGCGCTTGCGGGTCTTGAGGTGGTACATTTCCTGATCGGCTTTATCGATCAGGTCGTGCACGGTGGCAATGTCCGGCTCAAGGCGGGCGCAGCCGATGCTGATCTCGATCTGGTAGGGCTTGCCGGAGGCGGCGTTGGCTGCGTCCAGCTCCCGCTGGATGGAGGTGATCAGGGTGCGCACCTCCACGCTGTTGCAGCCGCAGGCGATGCAAAATTCATCGCCGCCGTAGCGCGCCAGCACGCCGTTATAGTTGGCGCACACCTTTTTCAGGATGCCCGCCAGCAACACCAGCGCGGCATCGCCCTCCAGGTGGCCGTATTCATCGTTGATGTGCTTGAAGTGATCCATGTCCATCATGAGGAAGTGCAGCGAGCGGTTGGGGTGACGGCGGTAGTAGGGCAGTTCGCTTTCCAGATACCGCAGCGCCACGATGCGGTTGCTGACGCCGGTCAGGGTATCCACCGTAAACTTGGTCTGCAACACCAGCACATATACGCACACCAGCCCCAGCGTAATGCCGCAGCACAGCAGCCCGCGCCCGGGCAGCCAGCCTTGCAGCAAAAAGCCTGCCGCCGGCGCAAGCGCGAGCAGCAGCAGGGTCTTCAGTTCCTCCTTGGGTGTTTCCTGCTTCCAGTAGCTCAGCGTCCAGCTGCAACGGAGAAAGGCCGCCGCCAGATAGGCAAGCCCCACCAGCTTCGCCCCCCAGAACAGGGTGCTGCCCCGCAGCCCCTCTGCATCCAGATAGCAGAAGCCGTTTTCGTCCCGCGCCGTCAGCAGCACCAGCAAAAGCAGTGTCACCGGTGCGGCGCTGAGCGCCAGCCTGCGGCCGTCCTCCATCCATGTATGCCCCAGCTCTGCCTCCACATACAAAAACACCAGCTGGCAGCAGCACGCCGCCAGCAGATAAAACAGAATACTGCCCCCGGCGTTCAGCCGGTAGGTCAGGGGGATGCCCAGATCCTGCCACGCGCCCAGCTGCGCCAGCGCATTGCCATGATCTACGATCGTCAGCGCCCCGGCAAACCACAGCAACGCCGTAAACAGCCGCCCGGGCAGGCTTTTATCCCGCATTTTCTGCTGCGCCCGCAGCAAGACCGCCAGCGTGACCAGACAGACCACACTGACCTGAGTATGGGCAATCGCATCCATGCCGCAACGCTCTCCTTTACCCTAGGGCGGCTTTGCGCCGTCCCGCACCTTTTTCGCTCTTCCAACGTTCCTTTTCCGCACAGATTTATTGTACCAAATCCGTAACAGATATGCAACACAAACCGAGAATTTCATACAAAAAAAGACACCGGAACGTCTTTCGGCGTTCCGGTGTCTCTTGGAATCATATCACTTTGCCTGCGGATGGGCGGCATCATTGCGCAGGGCGCTTTCGCGGATCTTTTCCAGCGTCTGCTCGCTGAGGATGTGCTCTGCCTTGCAGGCGTCCTCGGCGGCGGTCTGCTCGTCCACGCCCAGCTGCACAAAGAAGTGGGTCAGCAGCTGGTGGCGGCTGTAAATGCGCTGAGCGATCTCCAGCCCGGGCTCCAGCAGGGTCAGGTTGCCTTCGCCGTCCACCGCGATATAGCCGTTCTCCCGCAGCTTTTTCATGGCGATGCTCACGCTGGCTTTGGTAAAGCCCAGCTCATTGACAACGTCAATGGAGCGCACTTTGCCCATACGCTGGCTCAGCATCAGGATCGTTTCAAGATAATCTTCTGCGGATTGGTGGATCTGCATGGTTTGTCCGGCCTCCTGCCTCATTCCCTCTGGGGGATTTTTCCGACAGGGGATGTGTACCCTCTGTCGTATGTTAAAGGATATCACACTTTTGCGGTTGATGCAAGTAATTCGCAGCAAGTTTTGTTAAACTAACCATATTTTTCTGCACAGAACTGCTGTTTTGCCGGTTTTGTACCGCGCCTGTTTTGTGCAAAGGGTGCAATTTAGAGCGCAGCCAGATAGGCCGCAGGGCCTTCCTCGTACAGGTCGCCGCCGTGGGCATCCAGCACAACGGTCAGGGGCATATCCTGCACGGTCAGGCGGCGCACCGCCTCACAGCCCAAGTCCGGCCATGCGATCACTTCCAGCGTCTGCACGCTTTTGGCCATCAGTGCACCGGCACCGCCCAGCGCAGCCAGATACACCGCGCCGTTGCGCACCACAGCCGCCTTGACGGCGGCATCCCGCTTGCCCTTGCCGATCATGATCTTGTTGCCAAGATCCAGCAGCCGGGGGCTCATGGCGTCCATGCGCCCGCTTGTGGTAGGCCCTGCCGAGCCGATGACTTCGCCCGGGCGCTCCGGGGTGGGGCCTACATAATAGATGGCGCTGCCTTCCAGATCAAAAGGCAGGGTCTCGCCCTTGTCCAGTGCTTCCATCATCCGCTTGTGTGCCTGATCCCGGGCGGTGTACACCACGCCGGAAAGCAGCACGGTATCCCCCGCCTTCAGCGGGGCAAGATCCTGCGCAGTGCAGGGGGTAGTCAGTCTGTATTCCATTCTTTTCCCCTCCTTACAGTTCCGCGCTGGCGCGGCGGGTCACATGGCAGGACACGTTCACAGCCACCGGCAGACCCGCCACATGGGTGGGCATCTGCTCAATGGCAAGGCCGAGACAGGTGGTCTTGCCGCCAAAGCCCTGCGGGCCGATGCCCAGTGCATTGATGGCGGCAAGCAGTTCCCGCTCCAGCTGGGCGTAGTAGGGGTCGGGGTTGGGGATATCCAGCGGGCGCAGCAGCGCCTTTTTGGCAAGATACGCCACCTTGTCAAAGCTGCCGCCCACGCCGATGCCCAGTACGATGGGCGGGCAGGGGTTGGAGCCTGCCAGACGCACAGTATCCACCACGAACTTTTTAAAGCCCTCCACGCCGTCGGCGGGCTTGAGCATCTGGATGCGGCTCATGTTCTCGCTGCCAAAGCCCTTGGGTGCTACCGTGATGCGGCAGCCCTCGCCGTCCACCAGATGCACCGTGATGGCCGCCGGGGTGTTATCGCCGGTGTTGCCCCGGCGCAGCGGGTCGGCCACGATGCTCTTGCGCAGGTAGCCATCGGTGTAGCCCCGGCGCACGCCCTCGTGGATGGCGGCTTCAAAGCTGCCGTCAATGTGCACATCGGTGCCCAGCTCCACGAACACGCAGGCCATGCCGGTATCCTGACAGATGGGCAGGTCTTTTTCCTTTGCAGCGCCAAGGTTCGACCACAGCAGGTCTAACGTGTTCTTTGCCAGCGGCCACGGTTCTTCTGCCCGTGCCTTTTCCAGCGCTACCTGCACGTCCTGCGGCAGCTGGGTGTTGGCTTTAATGCAGAGCCGCGCCACCGTATCCGTAATGCTCTGTGCGGAGATCGTTCTCATGCCTGTGTCCTCCGCTTACAGCCGTGCCACGCCGGTCTCGCGGGCAGCCTTTGCCACGGCATTTGCCACAGCCTCGGCCACGCGGGGGTCGAACGCGCCGGGGATGATGTTCTCCTCGCTGCGGTCGGCATCGGTGATGAGGTCTGCAATGGCGTAGGCAGCAGCCAGCTTCATCTCATTGTTGATATCCCGGGCGCGGACGCTGAGCGCGCCCTTGAACAGGCCGGGGAAGCACAGCACGTTGTTGACCTGATTGGGGAAGTCGCTGCGGCCGGTGGCCATCACGCGCACGCCGCCCGCCTTGGCTTCGTCCGGCATGATCTCCGGGGTGGGGTTTGCCATGGCAAAGACGATGGCGTCCTTGTTCATGGTCTTGCACAGCTCGGTGGTCAGGATGCCGGGGCGGGACACACCGATGAACACATCTGCGCCCTCCAGCGCTTCCTTCAGGCCGCCCTTGATCTGGCGGGGGTTGGTCACCTCGCCCAGCCAGTTCTTGTGGGCCTCGGCGCTGTTGCAGCCCTTGTACAGGGTGCCGAACTGATCCACTGCAATGATATCCTTGGCACCGGCGGTCATGAGCATCTTGATGATGGCGGTACCGGCAGCGCCGGGGCCGTTCAGGACGATGTGCACGTCCTCCATCTTCTTATTCACCACCCGCAGGGCGTTGATGAGGGCAGCAGTGACCACGATGGCGGTGCCGTGCTGGTCATCGTGGAACACGGGGATGTCCAGCTCCCGCTCCAAGGTCTCCTCGATCTCGAAGCACTCGGGGCTCTTGATGTCCTCCAGATTGATGCCGCCAAAGGTGGGCGCAATGGCCTTGCAGGCAGCAATGACACTGGCAGCATCGTGGGCGTCGATGCAGATGGGGAAGGCGTCCACGCCGCCAAACTCCTTGAACAGCACGGCCTTGCCCTCCATGACCGGCAGACCGGCCTCCGGGCCGATATCGCCGAGGCCCAGCACGGCAGTACCGTTGGAGACAACGGCTACCATGTTGCCCTTGAAGGTGTACTTATACACGTCCTCGGGGTTTTCCTTGATCCTGCGGCAGGGCTCGGCCACGCCGGGGGTGTAGGCGGTGGACAGGTCGTCGCGGGTGGCGACCTCCACCTTACTCACGATGCCCACCTTGCCCTTGTGGGTCTCGTGCATTTCCAGAGCTGCTTTATTGTAATCCATTTGAATTTCCTCCCATTGGTTCAAAACTCATTTTTCCAAGGACTTTCATCGCTGTAATCGTGGGAAATATAATCGTAAATATAGCCGATCTCACTGTCCGGCAGGTTGATGCGGTACTGCTCGGCAATGTTGGCAAAGCAGCGCCGCGCCAGTGCCACAAAGTCCCGGTGCTCTTCACAGAAGCGTTCCAGCTCACGGTAGCTCTTGATCTCCTCTTTTTTCACCAGCCGCTCGATCAGGCAGCTGATGTGCAGGTTCAGACCCACCACGGTCTTGGGCTGGAAGTGGGAGCCAAGCGCCCGCTGCATCTCCTCCAGCATATCTGCTACCAGCGAAAGCACCCGCGATGCATTCAGGATGGTGAGCGATTCCACCACGTTTTCCAGCGAGAACTGATTGACCAGATTCTGCTTGAAGTGCTCGAACTCTTCCTCGGTCAGATAACCGCTGAGGCCGCTCTTGATCTTATCCAGTCCGCGCTGGGTGATGATGTCCTCCACGGCCACCACCGGGAAATCCGCCGGGCCAAGCTCCATGGTGGACGCTGCAAACAACACGTTGCAGGTGTCCCAGTGGCCATTCTGACGCAGCTGCTCATAGGTCTGCACATCGTAGCACAAAAAGCGCGCGTTTACCTTCGTGTTCAGATGATTCAGACTGTGCATGAACAACTCGCTCACCTTTGCAGCGACGTTGCTGCCGCTCTCGCTCACAAACAGGATCACATCCTCTTTGCGGGCTTTTTCCAAGATCTTATAGCGGATCTGCGAAGCATTTTTGGCATTTTCCAGAACCTCTGCCAGCGGCATCCCGTCCAGAATATGGCTGCCCACCGAAAGTGCCATCGCTGTGGAAACATTGTTGATGATCCCGAGGTTGACATTCGGCAGGTCGTCCAGAAGCTCGGTGATGTTTTCCAGTGAGCCGAGGTCTACCAGGATCAGCACATCACGGTTCTCGTTGAAATAAAGGATCTTTTTGACCTGACTGACGATCTCGCTGACCGGCACATCATAGGGCATATCGATGGCGTTGAACAGATACTTATGCAGCATCTTGTTGCACACGTCTGCAATGCTGCTGGCCATAGCGTAACCGTGGCAGATGATGAACGCCTGCACTGGCAGCTTGTTGCCGGGGCGGTGCAGCACCTCCACAAAGGCGCTGATCATCAGGATGCCGATGGACGAGAAATGCACATCGGTGGTGTTCTGCACCATCAGCAGCAGATCACTTGCCACCGCAAAACTGTAGGGCGCATCCCGCCGGACAGCCTCGGTCAGGTCTGCCACCAGCTGCTGCATCTCGGCGCTGTCCTCTGGCAAGGCATCATCGAACACATTGCCGAAATACACCCACCGCGCCAGCATCAGGATAAAGCTGTTGGGGAAGCCGACACCGTACAGCTCATTGATGCGCTCCGAGATGCGCAGCATTCCCTGTTCGATGCCCTTGATGCGCTCATCTGCGATCTTGTTCTGGAACAGGATATAGTTGTTGTACTCCTCCAGCCGGTGCACCATGCGGGTGCAGAATCCGGCACATTCCAGACTGCCCTGTAAATACAGCCGCCCCTGCTCCCGGATCTCCTCCAGCAGATGATGCTCCCTTTCAAAGCCGCAGTCCTCCCGCAGGTCGTCCAGTGTCAGCGCACGGTTCTGCGCACCGGCCTCCGGCAGCAGCAGGCAGCTCTCAAACACGGCATCCGGCAGCACCGGCAGACCGATGCAGATGCCGCCGTCCCGGCTGCGGGAGTATGCATTGGTGCAGCTGGTACGGATGACCTGCTCCAGCTGACCCACGTTCCGCTCATACGGATACTGCATCAGCATCTGGTATGCCTGACCCGTCACCTGCACCCTGCGGCCGATGCGCTGCTCCTCCTGCATCAGAAAACGATAGATGAGCCGTTTTTTCTCCAGCAGCGACCGGCTGCGCAGCGGCAGAAGCTCTGCCTGCACCGGCACACTGTTCTTGAGCGAGGGCGGCACCGTCTGCACACCGAAGATCAGGCGCGGATACTTCGCGCCCAGCTCCGGCAGCACTGCCGTTAAAAAGCGCACAGCCTCGGCCTGCACACTGCTCTCCAGCTGGTCAAAGCCGTGCAGGTACAAAAACTGTCTCTTATACACATCTGACGCTGCCGACGATAAGGCTC
>ERZ1027012.403-NODE-403-length-12520-cov-7.500120_pt1 | contig 12520 bp, 13 predicted proteins | sample MGYA00519447_ERZ1027012 | MGnify/ENA primary metagenome ERZ1027012 (study PRJEB26926, sample SAMN06164700) | human gut metagenome | biome: ENVO:00009003; feature: ENVO:2100002; material: ENVO:00002003 | host: Homo sapiens | place: USA | collected 2012 ... | reverse complement strand
TCAGATGTGTATAAGAGACAGAAATATTTGTGCGGTGATTAATGTGGAAAAGATTTTTTCATCAGTAATTGATAATAAAAATAAATTAAACAGCGAATATCAGGATTGCTCCGATTTTCTGCTTAGGGAATGTAAAATCGGAAACACAAACTGCATTGTTTGCGTGCTTGACGGAATGATAAGCTCGCTTCAGCTTTCAGAGATGATAATGAGCCCCGCACTCAATTTTAATGGGAAATGCGAAACTCCTACAGAACTTTTTGAAACTCTTAAATTAAGGGTTATTAATTCTCTAGAAATGAGTGAGGCAGAGAATTTTGATGATGTTTATTTCTATCTTTCATCAGGCTTTGCGGCAATGTTTGTTGACGGCGTTTCAAAGTGCCTTGTTATGGGAATACAGGGATTTGTCAAAAGAGCAGTTATGGAGCCCACAAACGAGGCAAATATCAAGGGCGCAAAAGAATGCTTTACCGAAACTTTAAACGATAACAAGGCAACTCTTCACCGACGGATAAAAACTCCCGATTTGAAAATGAAACAGATGAAAGTCGGCGGCAACGCTAAAACTTCCGTTGCAGTCTGTTATATTAAAGGCGTTGCGGATATGCGTATAGTGTCGGAAGTTGAGCGCAGAATTTTAACCGCCCCGATAAAAAATCTCTGCGATTTCGGAGAGATTTCATCCTTTCTTGATACCGATATAAAATCATATTTTACGGCAACGGGTAATACTGAAAGACCTGATACATTCTGCTCAAAACTTATGGAGGGCAGGGTCGGGGTCCTTGTTGACGGCTCGCCTTATGCAATATATGTGCCGTACCTTTTTTCTGATTCTTTTACTACGCCCGATGATTATAACAACCGCCCATTTTACGCAACCCTCAATAGGGTGCTTAAATATTTTTCTTTTGTTATCTCAATAGTTTTACCCGGCTTTTATGTTGCGACGGGAACTTTTCATCAGGAACTTATTCCAACCTCGCTTATGTATACAATCGCCGCCGCTGAGGCTACAACGCCGTTTTCTCTTATGCAGGAGGCTATTATGGTGCTCGTCCTGTATGAAATTATGAGAGAAGCGGGACTGCGACTTCCTAAATCAATAGGGCACGCCGTGTCGATTATCGGCGCGCTTGTAATAGGCGATGCTGTTGTAAATGCAGGGCTTGTAGGTGCGCCTATGCTTGTTGTTGTGGCGGTAACGGCAATTTCCTCTTATGTAATATATCCGCTTTATGAAAGCATTTCAGTTTTGAGAATAGTTTTTATTCTCCTTGGCGGTTTTACAGGTATCTATGGTATCGTTCTTGGTCTTTGCGCGCTGTGCGTAAATATAACCGCTATAAACCCATACGGCGTGCCTTATTCTTCTCCCATTTCTCCGCTCACAAGAAAAAGCCTAGGCGATGTTTTTTACAGGGAGGACTGGAGAAAACTTGTAAAAAGAAATTTCAAAATTCAGGATGTTAGAGGTGCTGATATTGACTGAATATAAAAGAAATATGATTGCTCCGCTCAATCTTTTTCTGCTTCTTTTTGTAAGCCGAACATTGATAGGCTTTACCGTCAGCAGTGCCGTTTTGAAAAGCGGCTACACATTTGACCTGGTTTTCAGTACTCTTGCCGCTTTGGCTATCGTGTGTGTTGTTTCAATTCCCGCAGTAAAGCTTTCTGTTTCGGGCAACGGTTTGCTTGAAAATAAGTTTTTGAGCGTTTTGTATGCCGTTTACTTCGTGTATTCAGGAGCGATAAATATAAGTAAATTTGCTCTTTTTTCATCAACAGAACTTAACCAAAATGCTAAAATGATGTTTTTTGCAGGCTTTATGATTTTAGTTTGCACCTATGCTTCGTCACTTGGAACAGAGGCAATTTCACGCTTTGGTTCAATGGTGTTTGTAATAATCCTTATCGGAGTGCTCGGAGTTATGATTGCAGGAGCAGGCGAGTTCTCAACATTAAACCTCTTTCCGCTTGTTCAAAATAGCCGGGATGCTTTTTTGAGCAATATTCTTTTTTCCGTTACAAGCACAAATGAAATAGTTCTTTTAATCGGCTTGTCTCCTAAAATAAACGGAAATATAATAAAACCTTTTTATTCCGCCCTCGCGCTTTCCTATGTCGCCGGTATTGTGCTTATAATTTTTGCAATTGGCGTTTTGGGAGATACTGCGTCGCTTTCCGCTTATCCTCTGTTTGAGGTGTCCCAGCTTTCAAAGCTTAATACGGGTGAAAGACTTGAAGCCGTGTTTACCGCTTTCTGGATTTTTGCGGTATTTCTTAAAATTTCTCTGTTTCTTTCCTGTGCGTCATCCTGCGTTGAAAAGACTGGACTTTTAAACTTGAATTTGGTTAAAAAACTCTCCAAAGATGCAAAAAGACACACGGTGTCCTCGGTTGTGTGCGGAGTTGCAATGTTTTTGATTTCGTGGGCTATTCTGTATGGAACGGCATTTGAAAAAGCGGAGAATATGCTTGTCTATATTCCGTTTGTTGTTTTTGCATTTATAATTCCGCTCGGCTATCTGTTGTTTGGGGGTAAAAAGAAAAATGAAAATAGTTAAATTTGCCGCTCTTGCGCTTATATTTGTACTCCTTGCAACAAGCTTTACAGGCGGTGAAAACTTAAAAGATATGAGCGTGGCAGAGGGTATGGGACTTGATTATTCGGACAACTCTGTCAGCGTGACTGTGCAGACGCTTAACCTTGCAAAAGGGGGAAACGGTGCGGACGCACTTTCGGGAAATATTACAATGAACACGACTGGGGAGGGTGAAAATATATCCTCCGCAGTTCAAAATATCTCAGAAAGCCTTTCAAAAAAACTGTTTTTCGGTCAAAACAGAATACTTGTAATCGGTATGGAAATGGCTCAAGATCATCTGCATAAAAGCTTTGATTATCTTTTGAGAAGCACTGATTCAAGACCCGATGTCGCAGTCTGTATTGCTCAGGATAAAGCCGCAGATATTCTAAACAGCACTCAAAACGATGCGCTTGTACCCGCTCAGGCTATTGCGTCCCTGCTTGGAGAAGGTGAGGAAAACGGCTTTGGCGTGTATGTAACGGCAAGCGAAATGCTAAATCTTTATACGGATAAGACTTCCGATATTTACCTTCCAATTTTGTCCGCCGATGATAAAAGTGTCAGCGTTTCGGGAATTGCGCTTTTCAACGGAGAAAAGTTTGTAGGGATACTTCCCAACGCAGATATAATGGGCTTTTTGTTTCTTAAAGATGAAATAGAGTCAGGCTCATTTGTGTTTGATACTGAAGACTACGGTAAAACAAGCGTCGGAATAATAAGCTCGTCTACAAAAACTTCGTCAGAACTTAAAGACGGAAAGGTTCATTTTAAAGTTGAAATAAAAGCCTCGCTTATGCTCAATGAAATTGAAAGCGGCATAACCGAATCTCTTACAAAACAGGACATTGAGGCACTCACAAAAGCCTGCGAAAAAGAAATTGCCAGAAAGTGTACTGATTCTTTTAATTTCTGCACACGCTCGTCCAGCGATTGTCTGCGTATAGGAGAAAATCTTTCTCGAAACAGCAACTCGGATTATAAGAGCGTTTTGGATAATTGGGACGAATATCTCAAAAACAGTGTTATTGATATAAAATGTGAATGTGTATTCAAAAAGATAAACGAAAATTCAAGCGGAAATTAAGACTTTCTTATTCCGCTTCTTCGTCCTGCTGTATTTCTGTTTCCGATTGCTCATCGGCTGTGTTTTGAGAGGTGCTTTCAGTTTCAGATGTGTTTTCATTATCCTGTGAAAAAATAGTTACAAGTTCGTTAGTATTGTTCTCTTTTTTGTCAACTGCAAGCGCCGAAGCAGGCACTGCAAGTGTTAATATGTACAAAATACAAAAGATAACAGAAGCCTTTTTCATAATCTCGCCTCCTTGACTTCATATTATATTTTATAGTATAATAGCAACTAGTGCTTTACAGCAAAATACACTGTGGTTAGGAGAGATGGTTATGTCATCAAAATATATTTCCCCCATTTCAATGGAAGCTATTTCAAAATTATGCGGTGAGCTTCAAAAAAATAACTCCATCAGACCAAGTGATTTTACAAGATACCATGTAAAAAGGGGTTTGCGAAATGAGGACGGCACCGGTGTTATGGCCGGTTTGACCCGTATTTGTTCTGTTGAGGGTTATTATATCCTTGATGGAGAAAAAATTGCCAAAGAGGGCAAACTCTCTTACAGAGGCTATGATATTAACGACATAGTAGGAAGCTGTGTTGCGGAAAACCGTTTTGGATTTGAAGAGGTTGTATGGCTTCTTCTTTTCGGCGACCTCCCGACAGAACAGCAGTTAAATTCACTTTATGAGGTTATTGACGCGTGCCGTTTTCTTCCCGATGATTTCGTTGAAGATATGATTATGAAAAATCCGTCAAAGGATATTATGAATAAACTTGCACGCTGCATTCTCGGCTTGTATTCATATGACGAAAACCCCGATGATATTTCAGTACAGAATGTTCTTCGTCAGAGCTTGCAGCTTATTGCGCAGTTCCCGTCTATAATGACTGCCGCTTATCAGGTTAAAAGGCGTTCATTCTACGGAAAATCAATGTATCTTCATCCTATTAAGAAGGGACTTTCTACCGCTGAATATATTCTCCGTCAGACAAGATGCGATAAGGTTTATTCAGACGAAGAGGCAAAGCTTCTTGATATTATGCTTATGCTTCACGCAGACCACGGCGGCGGTAATAACTCAACATTTTCAACCCGTGTTCTCACTTCAAGCGGAACAGATACATATTCAGCTATTGCGGCGGGTATCGGCTCTCTTAAAGGTCCCCGTCACGGCGGCGCGAATGTGAAAACAACAAATATGATGTATGACATTATGGCTAATGTTGCCGATCCTACCGACTCTGCTCAGGTTAAGGATTATCTTGTTAAAATCCTCAATAAGGAAGCAGGCGACGGCCTCGGACTTATTTACGGTATGGGTCACGCTGTTTATACTGTTTCAGACCCGAGAGCTGTAATTCTTAAAAACAGCGCGCGTGAACTTGCATACCAAGCAGGTTTTGAAAAAGAATTCAAAACGCTTGAAAATGTTGAGCTTGTCACTCCCGAACTTCTTCATGAAGTTAAAGGCGATAACAAAGAGGTATGTGCAAATGTTGACCTTTATTCAGGTCTTTGCTATAAGGTTCTTGGTATACCTGAAGACCTTTTCACTCCTCTTTTTGCAGGTGCAAGAATTGTAGGCTGGTGCGCTCACAGACTTGAAGAACTTACATCAAGCAAAAGAATTATACGCCCTGCTTACAAGAGTGTTTCACAAAGAAGGGACTATACCCCTCTTGAAAAACGCTGATATGATTCCTAATAAAAACAAATCTGCTGCGGCGCTCTATTTGTCCTTCCTGTTTTCACTGGGAGCGGCATTTGTGCGCTGCATTCAGCTTTTAATGTATACAAATCCCGATACGGGAATTGTAATTGACGGTGCTGAAAATACTGTTGCTCTGTTTTATATATTTACTGCGCTTTCCGCCGTTTTGCTCGGGGCGTTTGTTTTTGCGTCAAAAAGCAGTTTTGAATGTCCCATTCAGATAAAGGACAGCAAAGGGCTTTCCTTGTGCTCGTGTTTGGCGGCGGCAGGTATGTTTTATGATTTTGTTCATCAGTGCGTAAGATGTTATCTGTATGTGTCTGCTAATTCTTATATAGCAGTAAACAGGCTATTGCCAATGATATTTTCAGCGGTATTTGCGCTTTTGAGCGCTGTATTTTTTATTTTTACCGCTCTGTCAGTAAAATCTACAAGATATGATTTTAGCAGGCTTTGGTTTTTTAAAATAACGCCTGTTTTATGGTCTCTTGTTAATCTGCTCATTCTGCTTACAGATTATGATGACGATATCTTAGCGGTAGATACGCTTTTAAAATATTCGGCGTTTATTTTGGCGTTGGTTTTCTTTGTGCTTTTTGCCCTTACGGCAGAAAGCGAAAAAGCAAACGGCAGCCTTACCGTTTTTTTCGGCTTCTTGTATTCCGGTATTTCATTCTCTCTTTCATTCGGCAGAATGGTGTGCTTTATAATTGGGCAAGATATAGTTTCGGCTGATTTTTCATCCCCGGCGTTTATGTTTACGGGCTTGTTTGCTTTTGCATTCTCATTTAGTATTTGCCTGAGGAAGAGGGTTTGATTTTGTTTCTTGAAAATTTAAAGACTATTGCTATACAGGTTTTTTGTCTTTATATTATAGCGGGCATCGGGTTTATTACGGATAAAAAAGGTCTGTTTAACAGAAACGATGCTAAAAAAGTTATAGACCTGTTGTTTAATATAGTTCTTCCTATTGCGGTTATTTCAAGCTTTTCTAAAATTGAATATACTGCCGAACATGTTAGAGGACTTTTGATAGCAGTTGTGTGCTCAGTGGCTACGCATTTGTTTGCAATGGCATTGTCAGCATTGACTTTCAGAAAACGCAAAAGCAATCTTGAAAAAGGACTTTACCATTATGCGGCAGTGTTTTCTAATACCGCATTTCTCGGTCTTCCTCTTGCGCAAAGCGTAATAGGGGACGAGGGCGTTTTTTACTGCTCCGTATATATAGGCGTGTTTAATATATTCGCATTTACTTACGGAATTTATGAGATAAGCGGAAAGAAAGCAAAGCTTGATATCAAACAAATTCTTATCAATCCCGGTACTGTTTCGGTAATTATCGGCGTTCCGCTGTTTCTTCTTCAAGTTGATTTGCCGTATTTTATAAGCTATCCTATGGAACTTGTTTCTCAAATCAACTCACCGCTTGCAATGATTGTTTTCGGAACATTTCTTGCAAATTCTAATTTTAAAAATATATTTATTAAAAAGGAAATTTATTTCATTTCTGTATTAAGGCTTATAGTAATTCCACTAATTATGATGTTCTTGTTCAGGCTGTTTTCCGTTGACGGAAACCTGCTTGTTACTATGACAATTTGTGCGTCTGCTCCGTCAGCTACAAACACTGCAATGTTTGCGGCTAAATACGATAATGACGCCGGGCTTGGCTCTGAATTGTGCGCTCAGTCAAGCATACTCTCGGTAATAACTATGCCTGTTCTTGTTGCTTTGGCGACAGTTTTATAAACATATATATTACAAATAGGAATATACTTTTATCCAATTTGTTAATTTTATTTTAAAATAATTTGAAATGACTTCAAATTTTTCCTCTTTAAAGCTATAATAGATATTAAAGTAGCGGTCAGTATTATTTTAAAGCTATGTTTGGAAATTTATTTTTCCGTCGGAAAGGTAAGGAATTATAATGAAGTTAATTATTTCAATAGTGTCCAATAAGGATGTAGAAAATGTAATCGACAAACTCGGCGAAGCACAATTCCGAGCCACAAAGCTTTCAACAATGGGCGTTTTTCTCGAAGGCGGTCACACAAGCCTTTTTATCGGTGTTGAGGACGATAGAGTAGAAGAAGCTTTTAAAGTTCTTCAAGGCGCTGTAACGAAAAGAATTGTTCGTCAGCACGGCGTTCAGAGCACTTTGAACGGTACACTTTTAAAACAGCCCGTTGATGTTGAGGAATACGGCGGAGTAGCTTTCGTGATTGATGTTGAGGAGTTCAGAAAGTTTTAAATCACGAGAATGAAGTTTAATAATTTTTTAGGTAATGAAACCGTAAAAAAAAGAATTTCAGATTTAATAAATTCTTCAAGGCTTCCCCATGCAATAATTATTGAGGGGGACGAAGGTATAGGTAAGCGCACTCTTGCAAGGGATATTGCATGTGCGCTTGTTTGCCGTGCAGAGGGTGAAAAACCTTGCGGCAGTTGTTCTCAGTGCGTAAAGGCTCAAAAGGGTATACATCCCGATATTTACGAATATTCCGCTCCGGGCGGCGCAAATTCGTTTCATATAGAAATCGTCAGAAAAGTTATAAAAGATGTTTATATGAGCCCTAATGAATCTGAGTATAAGATTTATATTCTTGCTAATGCCCACTGTATGAACGCAAATGCGCAAAACGCTCTTTTAAAAGTTCTTGAAGAACCGCCGGCATATGCCGTGTTTATTCTCACTGTTAATAACAGGTCAATGATGCTTGAAACAGTCCTTTCAAGAGCCGTTACGGTAACTGTTGACGGTGTAACTCCGTCGCAGGGCGCTGATTATATTGTTGCGCAAAACCCTAAAACAGATTATAATACTGCATATAATGCTTTAAGCGCATTAGGCGGCAATATCGGCAGAGCAATGGCTAGTATTGAGGGCGGCTATCTTCAAAAGATAACAGATATAGTAAACAATATTGCGGCAGGTATCGCCGCAAATGATGAATATGAGCTTTTGAAAACTCTAAGTGCGCTCGGCTCAAGCAGGCAGGATGTTGCGGCTGTTCTTGAAATGCTGAAAACTGTTTTTCGTGATGCTCTTACGGGTGGCACATCTCTTTCGGGGCAGAGCGATACCGTTTCAATGCTCAAGGGCAAATTCACAAGGCAAAGGCTTTTTGATTTATTTAACGCATCACAGAGCCTTCTTGAAATGGCAAATAAAAACGCCAATTCGGCATTGATGATAACAAAAATCTGCTATACACTGCGAGAGGCGGCAGGCAGATAGGAGGAAATACATAATGACAGAAATAGTTTCCGTCCGTTTTAAGGATTCGGGAAAAATATATTACTTTTCACCAAACGGCTTAACTGTAAAGGCGGGGCAGTATGTTGTTGTTGAAACCGCAAGGGGTATCGAATGTGCAGTTGCGGCTTCAGGCAATAAGACTGTTGATGATGAAAGTATTGTTTCACCGCTCAAATCAGTTTTGAGAATTGCTACTGACGAGGATATAAAAATTCTTGAAAGCAATAAGAAAAAAGAAAAAGAGGCGTATGAAATCTGCCTCAAAAAAATAGAAGAGCATAATCTTGATATGAGCCTTTCTGAGGTTGAATATGCTTTTGACGGCTCTAAAATTATTTTCTATTTCACCGCTGACGGCAGAATAGATTTTAGAGAGCTTGTTAAGGATCTTGCGTCCGCTTTCCATAAAAGAATTGAGCTTCGCCAGATAGGTGTTCGTGATGAAGCCAAAATGATTGGCGGTCTCGGAATCTGCGGCAGACCTTTCTGCTGTTCAACATTCCTCGGCGACTTCCATTCAGTATCAATCAAAATGGCTAAGGAACAGGGGCTGAGCCTTTCTCCCGGTAAAATCAGCGGCACTTGCGGCAGACTTATGTGCTGCCTTCAGTATGAGCAAAATTCATATGAATATCTTCAGAAAATCACTCCCAAAAAGGGAAGTGTTGTTGATTGCAGAGAGGGCAGGGGCACCGTTGTTGATGTTGCCTTGTTGACAGGTAAACTTAAAGTTATGCTTGAAAGCTCAGCGGAGGGCGCCGCTCCCGTTGTTGTTAACAGGGATGAGTGCGTTGTTGTAAAAACTCCGGGTAAAAGCAGTAAAAAAAGTGAACAGTAAGTACTGCTATCACGCTATCGGTTAAAATAATAGGTATGATGTTTGTCTTGCCTAAAAAAAATTAGTCAAAGCTAACTGATTTTTTATCTTGAAAAATCATATTTTTGTGTTATATTAATAGTGAAAGTGATAACAATCGCTTCGTAAAGATTTCATAGGAGGTGTATTGTAATGGCATATAAAATTTCTGATGATTGCATTTCTTGCGGCGCATGTGCAGCAGAATGTCCTGTAAGCGCTATTTCAGAGGGTGACGGCAAGTATGTTATCGATGCTGATACCTGCATTGAATGCGGTGCTTGTGCTGGCGTTTGCCCTGTTGGTGCTCCGTCTCTTGATGAATAATCAAATTATAAAATTTAAGCTGTCCTTAATTTAAGGGCAGCTTTTTTCTTTTATCTTAAAATATTAAGGCTCGGGTTTTTAATTATTCCGAGCCTTGTTCTTTTAATATATTCAGTTTATCTGTTGATTTTTTCAGCCGAAATAACATAAAGAGTACTGTTTTCTACTCTGAATTTGATTTCAAATCCTGCAAATTCAAGTCCGTAAATACGCTCGCTGTCATTTTGATAAGACGGTCTCGGGTCGTCAGCAAGTATGCCTTTTAATACAGACCTTTTATCATCAGGCAGCAAATGCAATATGTTTTCATTGTCACAAATATCAAGAGAGTAATTTTGAGACTCCTTGGCAAATCCGTATTCTGCTTCAGGTACGCTGTCTGTATACGGTATATACGGCTTGATGTCATAAACGGGCGAGTTGTTAAGCGTATCAGCCCCTTCAATTATCAGCGTGTATTCATTGCCGTCTTTGTGCACTTCAATAAGCTTTACACAAGATAAAGCAAGGTTATTAGGTCTGAAAGGGGAGCGTGTTGCAAACACTCCGATTCGCTCGTTTCCGCCTAGCCTTGGCGGGCGCACGGTAGGATGTTTTTCTGCGCTCTCGTTTTCTGAAAATCCCCATATTATCCACAGATGTGAGTACTGCTCAATTGAGCGGATGTAATCGGGATTTTTATATTCACCCTCGAAAATTATTTTTCCTTTCAGTCCGTCAATTCGTCTGCTTTGCCTTGGTATTCCGAATTTTGATGAAAAGTCAGTTTCAATTCTTGCAATAGGTTTTATTTCCATATTATTCAAAACATACGGTGGTTAGTGATTTTGCCTTTAAATGTATCCTACCGCCGTGTTCTCCGTCAAAATCTTTTTTGAAATTACGCTTTTGAGTTGTTGAATAAATAACAGCTCTTTTTTCATCGCAGTTTATATTGATGTCCTGAGCTTTGCCCTCGTTTACTGCAACCATAACTTTTTTGCCGTCAGGTCTTTCAAACATAAAAATGTTTAACTTGTCACAAACATCTGTTTTTGAATAAAGTACGCTTGAACCTTTAGGAAGAAACTTGGTAAAATGCTTCATTCCATAATATCTTTTGCAGATTTTGTAGACTGAAAAGCCGTCAGTTGCAGACAGCAATCCGTCAGAATAGTCTTTGCCGTCTCCGTTGAAATCACCAATTTGGTTTACCGCTACCCAAGATGTCCAGCTTTCAGCACCCATCTCGCATAAATCCCAGCCTATTACTCTCGCCGTGTTCAAGGCACCGTTTATACTCTCCGTGTCGCTTACACAGGGAAGTTCACACCATTCGCTCATATCAAAGCGCATATCGCTGTGCTTTAATACGGTGTTGTTATAAAATCTGCGTCTTACCTCGGCATCTCTGTCAGAATGGTATGAATGAACAGCGAATACTCCGAGGTGTTTCATAATAAGTTCGTCTTTTAAAAACAGCTCAAGATATTTTTCTGTCAGCCCCTCAATTTCGCCGCTTTCGGGCCCGTAAAGATAAATATTGTCAAGCTTTCTCTCTTCAAGCTTTTCAGCAAAAATGTGCATAACTGCCGCAACCTCTTCAGGCTCGTAATGGCAGCCCTCCTGCCAAACATTTTTTCCTCCCCATTTCCATTGCGGCTCGTTTATCGGGCTTATGTAGGTAACGGGTATTCCGTCAGATATGAAATGCTCCGTAATATCAAGAAAATAATCAGCAAATCTCTCATAATTGCTCATGGGCAGATTGCAGGTGTGGTGCATAAGGCTTCCGCTTGCCTGTCCGCTTGAAGTAAATGAATAGTGCGGCGAGTTGGCAAAAAGAATTACGGTGTCAATGAGTCCTTTTTCAAGACAGCGCTTCATAAAGGAATATGCGTTTTTATCCCTCGAAAAATCGTATTTGCCTTTGTGTCCCTCATTTTCGTTTGTGTTCAAATCTATATAAAACGATTCGCATCTGCGCCACGGATTGTCAACACGGCAGTTGTCCTTGTCCCAGCCGCCGCCAACATTGTATCTGTAAATATTAAGCCCCAGACCGCTTTTTCCGTAAAGCAGTTCAGAAAGTTCCTGCGCCGTGTCATCTCTTGAAACATTTTGGCTCCACCAGCAAGCCGATGTGCCGAAACCTTTTAGTGTCTGTCTTTTTTCGGCATTTTTGAAATCAACAGTAATCATAGTATTTTCTCCATATGAATGTGCGGACAGCTTTCATCATAGTAAATATCTCCGCTTTGTTTAAAACCAAGTGATTCGTAAAATTTTGTCACTCTGCACTGAGCTGAAAGTTCGCATATTTGTGCGCCTTTTTTCTTTGCCTCAATGCAAAGAGCGTTTACTATTTCCGTTCCGAGTTCTTTCCCTCTGTATTCTTTTAAAACGGCAACTCTTCCTATATGAAAACTTTTTCCGTTGTTATCGATAAACATTCTCGCTGTTGCCGCCGCAATGCCGTTGTAGAAAAGAAGTGCGTGAACACAGTTGTTGTCTGTTTCGTCAAATTCATTTACAAAACCCTGTTCTTCAACAAAAACCGTTTGTCTTATGTTTTTTGCATCTTCGGGCAAAAAATCGTAAAATTTTATTAAATTCATACAAATCACCACGAACATTCTATCATTAATATTTAACTTATTCAACATCAATATATTCCTGTCTCTTATACACATCTGACGCTGCCGACGATAA
>ERZ1027012.372-NODE-372-length-13415-cov-6.751871_pt1 | contig 13415 bp, 8 predicted proteins | sample MGYA00519447_ERZ1027012 | MGnify/ENA primary metagenome ERZ1027012 (study PRJEB26926, sample SAMN06164700) | human gut metagenome | biome: ENVO:00009003; feature: ENVO:2100002; material: ENVO:00002003 | host: Homo sapiens | place: USA | collected 2012 ... | reverse complement strand
GAGCCTTATCGTCGGCAGCGTCAGATGTGTATAAAGAGACAGAAATATACAAGGTGATTTATATGAGAATTGAAAAAGGAATAGAATTAATTAAAAACACAAACGCTGACGCATTGCTTTTACTCAACGAAAGCAATATGCATTATTTCTGCGGTTTTTCCCCAAGCGAAGGCGTTGTTTTCATTACAAGTGACGGAACAGGTTACCATATTGTTGATTCAAGGTATACCGAAACTGCTCAAAACCACGCAAAGTCAAGCGGACTAAAGGTAATCGAAATAAATCAGAGTTTTAAAGATGAGATTTCAAACCTTTGCAAAAAACACAATATAAGAAAAATTGCTTTTGAAAATGAAACAATTACATTGAGGCAATATCAAAACTACAAAGAGGCCACAAAATGCGAGTTTATCAATATAGATGATAAACTTATGAGAATACGAAACATAAAAGATGAAGAGGAAATTCAAAACATGATTTCCGCCCAGCGAATCGCTGAGAAAAGCCTTGAAGAAGTGATGAATCATATTAAGGCGGGTAAAACGGAAAAAGAACTTCAGGCTTATCTTGATTACACAATGCTTAAGAACGGCTCTGAGGGTGTTTCGTTTGATACTATTTTTCTCACAGGCGCTCATACATCAATGCCCCACGGCGTACCGTCAAACAGGGTTATTGAAAACAGTGATTTTGTGCTGATTGATTTCGGGGCAACATATAACGGCTATCACTCAGATATGACGAGAACTTTTGCCGTAGGATACGCTAGCGATGAAATGAAGGAAATGTATGACCTTGTATTGAAAGCACAACTTGCAGGAATAAACGCACTTAAAGCAGGAGCAAAATGCTCAGATGTTTATTTTGCCGCTTATAACGCGCTTGAAGAAAAGCATATGGGTAAATATTTCAGACACTCCCTCGGACACGGCGTCGGGCTTGATATACACGAGGGTTTCAATGCTTCACCGAGGAGCAACGACATATTTGAAAAAGGCAACGCAACATCAGTTGAGCCTGGAATTTATATTCCCGATAAATTCGGAATCAGAACTGAGGATGTCTGCATTGTTACTGAAAGCTCAAACAGAAATATTACTGAGTTTCCGAAAGAGCTGATTATTTTATAATATAGAAAAAGAGACGGCTGAGAAATATCAAGCCGTCTCTTTTATTTATCTTACTGTTTTAATATATTTATAACCCGCATCATTTACTGCTTTTGCAATCATTTCATCAGAAGCTTCGCCGTCTTTGATGTAAGCTTTTGCGTTTTTATGGTCTGCTTCAACAGTCAAACCGATTTTAGCAAGCGCATCCGTTACATGCTTTTCGCAATGCTCGCACATCATGCCCTCAATTTCAATATAAGGTTTTTTGCTGTCAGATTTTTTAAATAAACTCATATTCAATTCTCCTATTCTATAATTTTTATGATTAAAATTATCAATTTTAACTAAATTAAGCCTTAAAGCATTTGTAACAACACAGAAACTTGAAATACTCATCGCAGCTGCGGCAATCATTGGGTTAAGAGTTATACCGAAAAACGGATACAAAACACCTGCCGCAACAGGAATTCCAATAATATTATATATAAATGCCCAAAACAGATTTTCCTTAATATTGCGGAGTACTTTTCTTGAAAGATTTACTGCTTTCGGTATATCCATCGGGTCGCTTTTCATAAGAACAATATCAGCGGCGTCTATCGCAACATCAGTACCTGCGCCAACTGCTATTCCAGTCTGCGCTCTTGTAAGAGCAGGAGCGTCATTTATACCGTCACCCACCATTGCAACAGAGCCGTATTCGGAAAGAGTACGAACGGTTTCTTCCTTTCCCTGCGGCAACACTTTAGCAATAACATTACCTATACCTACTTCATCAGCTATAGCATTTGCAGTTTCATAATTGTCCCCCGTTATCATAACGGTGCGAACGCCCATTTTTTCAAGTGCTGAAACTGCTGTTTTGCTGTTTTCTTTAACTGTATCAGCAACAGCGATTACGCCTAAAAAGCTGTCATCAACACAAAAATACAAAGGAGTTTTGCCCAGTTTTGATAGTTTAAAAGCATACTCTTTATACTCGACAGGAATCTCGCAAAATTGTGATATATACGCCTCGTTTCCTGCATAAATCTCTTTACCTTCTGTAACGCCCTGCAATCCATTTCCCGCCACTGTTTTAACATTTGAGCATTCAGCAAGCTCAATATTATTTTCAGAACAATATTTTACAATGGCTTTTGAAAGAGGATGCTCGCTTTTGCTTTCAAGTGAAAATGCGTATTTCAATAATTCTTCTGTATTTTCACTTTTTATATCAGTTAAAACAGGTTCGCCCTCAGTTATCGTTCCCGTTTTGTCAAAGCAGACTATATCTGATTTTCCGCAAACTTCAAGACTTTCAGCTGTTTTGAAAAGGATACCGTTTCTAGCTCCTTTTCCGCTTCCAACCATTATCGCAACAGGCGTTGCAAGACCGAGCGCACAAGGGCAGCTAATAACAAGCACCGAAATTCCCCTTGCGAGAACAAAACCAATACTCTCTCCTGCTATTAGCCAGCAAATCATTGTAACAAGAGAAATTACAATAACTGTAGGAACAAATATACCCGACACCTTATCAGCAATTTTGGCTATAGGTGCCTTTGAAGATGATGCATCAGCCACCATTTGAATAATTTTTGAAAGCGTTGTATCCTGCCCGACAGATGTTGCACGGCATTCAATATAACCGCTTTTACTTATTGTTGCAGCTGAAACTCTGTCCCCCTCAGTCTTATCAACAGGGATACTTTCACCCGTTAGCGCCGACTCATCAACAGCACATTCGCCCTTAATTATAACTCCGTCAACAGGTATGCTTTCTCCTGCCTTTACAACAAAAATATCTCCGACAGTAACTTCATCTGCCTTAACAGTCTTTATTTTCCCGTTTCGTATTACAGTTGCCGCGTCCGGAGCAAGACTCATAAGGCTTTTAAGTGCATTTGTAGTTTTACCCTTTGAATAAGCTTCAAGTGTTTTTCCGACTGTAATTAAAGTTAAAATCATTGCCGATGATTCAAAATAGAAATTGCCGTGCATATAATCATGAGCGGCGTTTATATTGCCGTTGGTTAACTCAACCGTCATAAGAAACATTATGACAACGCTGTAAACAAAAGCCGCACCCGATCCGAGAGCAACAAGTGTATCCATATTTGGTGAACGGTTAAAAAGCGCCTTAAATCCGCTTATAAAAAATCTTTGATTAACAACCATAACCGCTATGGTGAAAATAAGCTGAAACAGCGCCTGACCGAGATAGTTACCGTCTAAAAATGCAGGCACTTTCCATCCCCACATCATATGCCCCATTGAAACATACATAAGCGGCAAAAGCAAAACAACTGAAACAACAAGCCTTTTAACAAGTTTGGGTGTTTCTTCGTCTTTTAAAGTGTTTTTACTATTTTCACGAGGAACTGAGCTGTCTTTAGGTGCAGCAGAGTATCCTGCATCTTTAACCGCCTGCATAATCACTTCGTCATCAACATTTCCGCTGACCGCCATTGAATTTGTCAGCAGATTTACTGAAACGCTGTCTACACCGTCAACTGCGCCTACTGCTTTTTCAATTCTTGCAGAGCAGGCAGCGCAACTCATACCCGTAACATCAAATTTTTTTGACATATTATCACCGTCTATTATTTAATGAGTTTCTGAAGGGTTGACACAAGGTCATCAACCGTTTCATACTTTCCGTTTTCAATATCTTCTTTAACGCAAGTTCTGATGTGATTTGAAAGAAGTTCTCTGTTAAAAGCATTAAGAGCGGCGGACGCCGCAGCTGTCTGAACAATTATATCCGTACAGTAAGCATTATTTTCAACCATGCCTTTAATACCTCTTATCTGCCCCTCAATTCTGCTTAGCCTGTTTATAAGAGATTTGTATTCAGCTTCGCTTCTTTCTTTAGTTTTATGACTGCAATTACATTTATTCATAATCATTCGCCTTTCGTTTATTACAGCTTGATTATATACCCCACAGGGGTATTTGTCAAGCAAAAAAAGTAAGCCCGTATAAACGGGCTTTAAATTAATTTTAATTTGGAACATCAACCTTGCTGTTGATTTTATCAAGAACAAGTGCTATGACTGCACCGCCGATAAGACACGCAACATTAATCAATGCTGACTTAATGCTGACAGTGAAGCTTGAATACGGAACAATAACTATTGTTGCCGCAATAACTATTCCGATAATTCCGTGGAAAAGAACTGAATAATGATTTTCCATAAGGCTTGTAACCGCTCTTGCAAGCAAAATAACAGTAAGCAATGCGCCTATACCGGCAGGAATCAAAACAGAAAAATCAAGATTTCCAATTCCCTCAACAAGCGGAGTATAAAGACCAAGCGGCATAAGAAGTGTTGAAAAACTCATACCTGGAGCAATAACGCTTAAAGCGATACAAAAGCCGCAGAAAAGATACCACACAAAATTAGGCTCAATACTTACGCTTAAATATTCAAGACCGAGAAGTACGGCAAGCGTAACGGCAAATACAACAACAAGCGAAACCCAAGAAGCTTTTGTTCTGCCTTTTTCCCCTGCTTCCCTGAAAAGCGACGGCAGCATACCTGCAATGAGACCTACAAATACACAAACAGACGGCTCAGGATATTCATTAAGAAGAAATCCGAGAAGTTTTGAAATGCCGAGAAAGCCGAGACCAATTCCGATAACAACAGGAATCAAAATCTTTGCGTATTTTTTTATAGCCTTAAACGGGTGTGACAAAAGCTCCATAATCGGTTTATAAACACCGAAAATAACGCAGAGCACTCCGCCTGAAACTCCGGGCAACACTGCTCCAAGACCGATAAACGCTCCCTGCACTAATTTCATAATCGGTGCGGTGAATTTATTTTTAGGAGACGGCTTTTCATTTTCTGCGCCGCCGTTTAAATGATTTTCTTTTTCTTCACTCATAATTTACTACCTTTATATAGATTTTGCAATATTATAGCCGTCCTGCGTAGCATTGAAAATTCTGCCTGTTTTAACGCAGTCGCCTATCTTATAAACATTTTTAAACTCATCCTTGATTTCGTTGTAAAGTGAATCATCGGGTCGCACGCCCATAGAAAGCACAACTTTATCGCACTCAATCTCAGAAGTTACGCCTGTTTTAAGGTCATTTACAATAATACGATTTTCTTTAACATCAGCAAGCTTTGTTGAAGTGAGAAATACGGTATCAGCCGCTCTAAGTTTAGGAAGAGCGTCATCAAGCTGCTGAAACCATGCGCCGGGGGCAATTTTATCAGCCATTTCCACAATAGTAACCTTATTTCCCTGCTCAACAAGGAGTTCGGATGTTTCAAGCCCTGTCATACCTGAACCAATTACGCACACTTTACTGTTTTCAAGTATTACTTTACCGTTGAGCACCTCAGTAACTGTAACAACATTAGGCTTATCAAACGCTTTTGGATGAACGGCGTTTCCACCTGTGGCAATTATAATATATTCCGGATTATATGATTTTATTAATTCTTTATCAGCTAAAACGCCGTATTCTATTTTAGCACCGTTTTTAACAACGTTTACTTCAAGGTCTTCTACGCACCAATGAAGTTTTGCTTTGTGAGGCGGTTTATCGGCAAGATTTATCTGACCGCCCGCCTTATTCTCTTTTTCAAGAACGGTAACATCAAAATTACGCTTTGCAAGCAATTCGGCGGCTGTAAGCCCTGCAACGCCAGCGCCCACAATAACAACTTTTTTGCCGTTTCCGTTTTTAGGAAGCGTTTCTGTTTCTCTTCCGACAAGCGGATTGACGGAGCAATAACCATGGTCACCCTCATATGCACCGTGCATCATACTTTCAAAGCAGTATAAACAGCACACGCATCTCTTAATCTCATTCTCTCTTCCCTCTTTTGCTTTCTGACACCAATACGGGTCTGCAATCTGAGGTCTGCCGAGAGATATGAAGTCCTGTATTCCGTCTTCAAGCTGTTTTTCAGCCTGCTGAGGAGTTCTTATAAGGTTTGCGGCTATAACGGGAATATCAACAACTTTTTTAACTTCTTCGGCAAGGTACTTTCTCCAGCCGCATTCAAAAGTTGTAGGTTCAAGCCAATAGTTGAAAGTGTCATATGATGCAGAAGAAACATCAATGGCGTCTATACCCTTATCGTTGAGTATTTTTGCCATTTTAAGACCTTCATCAAGTGAATAGCCTTTTCCATTCTGCCCGATTTTATCGTACATTTCATCAACAGTAAGCCTTACTACAAGCGGAAAATCTTTGCCGCATTTTGCTCGCACATCATCAATAATTTCAAGAAGAAAACGCATCCTGTTTTCAAGTGAACCGCCGTATGCGTCGCTTCTCTTATTTGTAGCGGGCGATAAAAACTGCTGGATCAAATAACCGTGGCTTGCGTGAAGAACAACACCATCACAATCAGCTTTTTTAACACGCAATGCGGCGTCACCGAACTGAGATATAATCTTTTTAATCTCTTTTACAGTAAGCTCTCTGTTTTTGCTTTCTGCAAATTTGCTTTTATCAGTCGCACTGGGTGAAACGGTTTTAAAAAACAAATCCTTTTCAACAAGTTTTTTACCTACCGGAACGATAGAACCGTACAAAAGCTTTGAGTATGAATTGCCGGGCATAATCTTATCAAACGCTACGGATATAGGAACAGTATTAATCATAAGATTGACATTCTGTCTTCCGGGGTGATGAAGTTCAACAAAAATTTTGGCACCGTGTTTTTGAACTCTGTGCGCAAGTTTTTTGATGGACGAAATGTTTCTGTCTTTAGACGCTGAAAGCTGACCGAATGACGACGCACCTGTTAAATCATTTACACGGGTAATCTCTGTAACAATAAGACCTGTGCCGCCTTTTGCACGCTCTTCATAATAATTAATCATCTGCTCGGTTGCATCACCATTAAATGTACCGAAACCCATGAGCATAGGAGCCATAACAACTCTGTTTTTGATTTCTACATTTCCTATTTTCATAGGACTGAATAATAAATCGTATTTCACACTCTCACCAACCTTTTTTATAGTATATCATTTACTCTTTTCCATTTCAACAAAAAAAGCACCGATAAACGGTGCTTTTTAATTGTTAAGTATATAACTATCATAATTATTTTTTCTTAGCTTTTGCGGCTTTCTTTGCTTCTCTTTCAGCAAGCTTACGCTTAGCCTCTTCAATTTCTTTTTTCTTCTCTTCTGCAGCTGCTTTCGCTGCCTCTTCACGAGCTCTTTCCTTTTTAAGGTCTTCCTCGTGCTGTTTTTTCTGTTTTTCTTCAACCTTAGCAAGTCTCTCTGCTTCAAGGTCTTCATCTGACTTAGCGTGTGCAATAGCAACGGCAATATTAATTCCGAGCGCCGCAAGGAAAAGCACCATTGCAACAATGTAACCCCATGACACGCCGCCTGTTGCATCATACCCAGCAAATTCACCTACTGAAAATGCAACAGAATCCTTGCTTACAACAGATGTATAAGAAAACAATACAACAGAAATAATTGAAAATGCTATAGTAAATACATCATATGTAACAGTTGATCTTGTTTTAGGCTTTTTGCATTTTATGATATTCATAAAGAATGCAATAACTATAAATAAAAGTGAAAGGAAATAGAAAATCGTGCCTGCTACCACAAAAGTTGTAGGACCGTAAAAATTCTCAAAAAGCAGATTATCAAGAATTATATCAAAGTTATTAATTAACTGAAGAAAGATATCAAGTGTAGATTTTGCCCCCGTGAACGAAAACAATGTCAACTGGAAGCTTTCAGCAGAACTGCTGAGTGTTGCCCAAGGAATAATAAAAGCAATCGCAGGAATAAAAGTTAAAACCAATCTTGCAATTCTAAGCTTTGTTCCGAAAAGAGAATAACGAACTCTGTTCATTGTTCTGTAAAAGACTGTAAATGCCGCCTCAGCCTTTTCATTATCCTCTTCAAGTCTTTCCATCCAGTTAAAGTTAGGAATGGAAACACCGCATTTTTTACATTCTGCTTTTATATTCCAAAACGGAATTTTACTGCCGCAATTCGGGCAAACTGCCATATATGACACCCCTCTTTAGAAATATTTACTTGAATATTTTATAATGTTTATTATAAAAAGTCAACAAAAATCTAAGTTTGTTAAGATATTAATTGAGTGAATTTTTATTACTTTCGTGATGTTTAAGCGTATCACGAGCCAAGACTCCGGAAAGTACTACAAGAGAAATAAGGTTAGGTATTGCCATAAGTCCGTTAGCAATATCGCTGAAAGACCACGCAATATCAAGAGCTACTACTGAGCCTACAAAAACCATAACGGCAAAAATCACTCTGTAAATGTAGCATACAATTCTCTTTTTAAAAAGATACTCAAGAGCCTTTTCACCCTGATATTCCCAACCGAGAATTGTTGAAAATGCAAACATAAGAATACCAATAGTTACAATAATTGCGCCGGGCTTTCCGAGAACTGATTCGAAAGCGGCAATAGTTAAATTTGCACCTGAAAGAAGTTCTCCGTTAGCATCAGTCATACCGATAACGCCCGAAGAAGCAATTGCAAGACCAGTAATTGAGCAAACTATAATAGTATCAATAAATGTGCCGCACATATTTATGTAGCCCTGATTTACATGGCTGTCAGTAGTAACGGACGAAGCTGTAATTGCGGCTGAACCGAGACCGGCTTCATTTGAGAACACACCGCGTGCTACGCCGTATCTGACACTCTGCATAACTGAAACGGTTATAGTTCCTGCCACACCGCCTGCAACAGCTTTTCCGCCGAACGCCATAGACCAAATGGTTGCTAAACCTGCGGGAACATTTTTATAGTTACATCCGATTACGATAAGACCTGCAATAATATAGAACGCAGCCATAGCAGGAACCAAAACAGAAGATACCTTTGATATTGATTTAATTCCGCCGAAAATTATTATTGCAGTGAATACGGCAAGTACTGTTCCCGTAACCCATGAAGGAACAGTGAAAGTTTGATTCATTGATGATGAAATTGAGTTTGCCTGCGACAGATTTCCTATGCCGAATGACGCCATTACAGTAAACACCGCAAAAGCACCGGCGAGAAACATTGCAAAACCTTTATGCTTAAACGCATTCTTAATAGTATACATAGGTCCGCCGCACATTTCGCCCTTTTCATTTGTTTCCCTATACTTAATGGCGAGAGCACATTCTGCGTATTTTGTTGAAATACCAAAAGCGGCAGCAATCCACATCCAAACAAGTGCGCCGGGGCCGCCTGTAATCATAGCAGTTGCAACACCTACGATGTTACCTGTGCCGATAGTGCCTGCAAGAGCAGTCATAAGCGCTGAGAAAGGCGAAATATCGCCCTTGCCCTTATCCGTTCTTCTTGACTCGGGGCTGAATACCATTTTCAATGAACGGGGTAAATAACGCCAAGGGAGAAATTTTAAGCGAATTGTAAGAAAAATACCTGTTCCCACAAGCAAAACGAGTGTAACGGGACCCCATACAAAGCTATCTATTTTTCCCAAAATTTCCGAAAGTAAATCCATCACAAAACCTCTTTCTTATAATTTGTGTTTTATCTTTCAAGTCCGCTGAACTGACTGTTATAAAGATTATAATAAAATCCTTTTTTATCAAGCAACTCTGTATGAGTTCCTTTTTCGATAACCGAACCGTTATTCATTACAAGAATCATATCTGCGTTTTTAATAGTTGAAAGACGGTGTGCAACAATAAATGTTGTTTTGCCTTTCATAAGAATTTCAAACGCTTTCTGTATTCTTATTTCCGTTCTTGTGTCGATACTTGAAGTTGCTTCATCAAGAATTAGCATAGGCGGGTTAACAAGCATAAGTCTTGTAATACACAAAAGCTGTTTTTGACCCTGAGACAGATTTCCTCCGTCCATACCTATATATGTGTTGTATCCGTCAGGCATTCTCTTAATGAAAGAATGTGAATGAGCTTTTTTAGCAGCCTCAACAACTTCTTCCATAGAGGCGTCAGGCTTACCCATTTTGATATTATCCAAAATAGTACCTGATTTCAGCCAAGTATCCTGAAGCACCATTCCAAATGATGAGCGAAGTGATTTAACATTTATTTTGGAGTAGCCCACAGAATCCGCAAATATCTCACCGCTGTTGACATCATAAAACTTCATAAGAAGATTGATAAGGGTTGTTTTTCCGCAGCCTGTAGGCCCTACTATCGCAACTCTCATTCCCTGTTTAACATTTATACTGAGATTTTCAATAAGCTTCTTATCTGCAGTATAACTGAAGCTTACATTTTCAACATCAATATTACCTTTGACATCTGTAAGTTTTACGCTGTCTTCAGTGTCTTGTTTAACCTCTTTTTCTTCAATAAGGTCTATAAGTCTTCCTGCACAGGCAATAGCGTTTTGAAGTTCCGTAACTACGCCGCTGATTTCGTTGAACGGTTTAGTATACTGAGTTGCATACGCAAGGAAACTTGATAAAATACCAACCGTTATATTTCCTCTTATTGCAAGAAAAGCACCGAAAAGTGCAACAGCGGCATAAACAACGCTGTTTACAAATCTTGTTGCAGGGTTTGATATTGATGAATAAAAAGTTGCGTCTAAAGAATATTTACTGAGTTTGTCGTTTATCTCTTCAAATTTAGTCTGATTTTCGGATTTGTGACCGTAAGCTTCCGTTACTTTCTGATTTGTAATCATTTCATCAACGAAAGCAGTTTGATCTCCCCTCGCCTCACTTTGCAGACGGAACATTTTATATGTTCTCTTTGCAATAAAGCGGGCAATCAAAAATGACATCGGAGTGAGAACTACTACAACAAGCGCAATCCAGAAATTAATATAAATCATAAACGCAAGCGTTCCGATAATTGTTACAACACCCGTGAATAACTGTGTAAATCCCATTAAAAGACCGTCAGCAAGCATATCTGCGTCAGCGATTACTTTACTTACTGTTACACCGCTTGGGTGAGTATCCAGATAACCGAACGGAAGCACCTGTATTTTTCTGAATGCTTTGTTTCTCATATCACGAACAACATTAAATGTTATGCGGTTATTGAGAACATTCATAACCCACTGCAAAACCGCCGTTATAAGAACGATTATGCAAATCTTTATGAGAATAGCCGTCATTGAATCAAAATCAACATTACCCTTGCCCACAATAAAATCTATTGCCTGACCGATGAGGATAGGAACATATAATGTCAAAAGCGCAGAGGCTGTTGCGCAGGCTATTGAAACAAAAACAAGATATTTGTATCGTCCTATATATTTCAAAACTTTGGAAAGAATTTTTTTATTCATATCACTGCGCCTCCTTTCCGAACTGTGATTCATAAATTTCTCTGTAAACCTCACAGTTTTCAAGGAGTTCATCGTGTTTTCCTGCGCCTACACATTCACCGTCGTCAAGCACGAGAATAAGGTCTGCAAACATAACGGATGACGCTCTTTGGCTGACTATAAACACAGTCGGCTTATAATCAAGTTTCAGTATTTCTTTGCGCATAGCCGCTTCAGTAGCAAAATCAAGCGCAGAAGAGCTATCGTCAAGAACAAGAATTTCAGGTTTTCTCACAAGCGCTCTTGCAACGGAAAGCCTTTGCCTTTGACCACCCGAAAGATTCCCGCCGTTTTGCGATATCTTTGTGTCAAGTCCGCCCTTCTCAAGCACGGTTTGGAGCACTTGAGCTTTATCAAGCGCGTCAAGCATTTCCTCATCAGTTGCGTTTGCATTACCCCATTTAAGGTTTTCTCGAACGGTACCTTTAAACAAAACTGCCTTTTGAAGCACAAAACCTATTTTATTTCTCAATTCATCGGGATTTTGCGATTTTACATCAACGCCGTTGACATAAACAGTTCCGCCCGTAGCATCGTAAAAATGCGGAATCAGCGAAACGAGCGTTGATTTTCCGCTTCCTGTACCGCCTATTACACCTATTACAGAGCCCTTCTTTGCCTTGAATGAAACATTTTTAAGTGAGTCCTCTGATGCGCCCTGATACTTGATTGAAACATTATCAAAAAATACTGCGCTGTCATCAGCTTTTACAACATTTTCGTTATGTTCAAGCGTATTTTTAAGTTCAAATACTTTTTCTATTCTCGCAGCGCACGCAAGACCCTTCGTTACAGTGATTATAAGATTTGCGAGTTTTATTAGCTCAACTAAAATCTGGCTCATATAGTTGTAGAGAGCAACTACCTGACCCTGTGAGAGCTCGCCTATATTAACTCTTACAGCACCCACATAAACAAGCACTACGATTGCAACATTGATGATGATATAGGTGAGCGGATTCATCATAGCGGAAATTCTGCCGACCGCTTTTTGAAGATGCGAAAGTAATTTATTTTGCTTTTCAAAGGATTCAATTTCGCTTTCTTCGCTTGTAAACGCCCTAACAACTCTTGCACCTGTTAAGTTTTCACGTGTTTTCTGCGTAACGCTGTCAAGTTCATTTTGAATTTCTCTGTATTTCGGGATGGTATATTTCATAATTCCGAAAACAACAAATGACAAAAGCGGAATTGTTACAAGAAAAACGAGTGCACATTTTACATCAACTGTAAACGCCATTATCATTGCGCCGAAAACGATAAACGGACTTCTCAAGAAAAGTCTGAGAACCATATTTACCCCGTTTTGAACCTGCGTTGTGTCATTAGTCATTATGGTGACAAATGTTGATGTACCCATATTGTCAAGTTCGGAGAATGAGAGGGACTGAATTTTAGCAAACAAATCGTTTCTCATTTCCCTGCCGAAACCTGCCGCGGCTTTTGCGGCAAAATACTGCGCAGTTATTGACGCAACCATACCGACAATGGCAAGTACAATCAAAATTACGGCGTCTGAAATGATTTTTCCGCTGTCATTTTTAAGAATACCGTTATCAATTATTGAAGCCACAACAAGCGGTACGATAAGTTCAAACAACGCTTCAAGCATTTTGAATGCCGGAGCAAAAAAAGATTCTTTCTTGTAATTTTTTAAATATTTTAGCAAACTTTTCATTAAATAACACTCGCTGTTTTGTTAAAAATCTATTAATACAAATGTATATACTATAATAATTTTATAAATATGTCAATCGTAAATGTTGAAACAAAAAAACAGCTCCCAAAAATGAGAGCTGTTTTTGGTGCGGACGATGGGAGTTGAACCCACAAGGAAGCAATATCCACAGGAGTCTGAGACCTGCGCGTCTGCCAATTCCGCCACATCCGCATAACAACGGTATATTAACACAAGTGACTTGAAAAGTCAAATCCAATATAATATAATTATTGGAAATTGAAAGGATTTTTATTAAGAGGAAATATGAATAAATACATTGTCTTAATAC
>ERZ1027012.365-NODE-365-length-13586-cov-4.778878_pt1 | contig 13586 bp, 12 predicted proteins | sample MGYA00519447_ERZ1027012 | MGnify/ENA primary metagenome ERZ1027012 (study PRJEB26926, sample SAMN06164700) | human gut metagenome | biome: ENVO:00009003; feature: ENVO:2100002; material: ENVO:00002003 | host: Homo sapiens | place: USA | collected 2012 ... | reverse complement strand
CGGCAGCGTCAGATGTGTATAAGAGACAGGCTTTGTGCTGTGCAGCTGCCAGACCGTGCTGCCGGCCAACGAAAAGGCACAGGTAGAGGAACTGCTGCGTGCCCCGAAGCTTTCCGGCGATTATGGCGCGCTGCAAACTGCCCTGAACGACTGGCTGGGGGAGAGCGCCCAGCTGAAATATCCCATTCAGGGCGAGCTGCTTTCCCCCTTTGTGCTGCAGGACCTGGATGGTGACGGTCAGCAGGATGCGGCGGTGCTGTATACCACCGCCCAGACCGCCAACGTCTGCGTAGCCATTTTGCAGCGGGACGACACCGGAAGCTGGCAGGTGCGCCAGAGCGTGGAGGGCCTTGCCGAAACGGTGGAAAACGTCAGTCTTGCCCAATTGCAGGATACGGACAGCTGCCAGCTGGTGGTGGGCTATACCGCTGCCCAGAATGACCACTATCTGGCGGTGTACTCCTATCAGAAGGGCACCCTGTCCACCATTCTGGAGCAGCAGTACGAGCAGTATCTGGTGGAAAATATCACCGGCGGCAGTAGTCAGGATCTGATCCTGATGTCCACGCAGGAGGACGGCAGTGTGCAGATCGAACTTCTGACCGCAGACCGCGAGGGCAGCTTCCGGCAGGTGGCGGTCAACGGCCTTTCCGCAGATAAATTTTCCGGCTGCGCCTCGGTGGCGGCGGGCGCGGGCGCGGACGGGCGGCACTATCTGGTGCTGGACGGCTGGACTGGCATTTCCGGCAACAATCTGGCCTCGGTGCTGCTGTGCTACGACGAGACTAGCCAGCAGATGGTGCCCGCCACACGGATCAGCAGCCAGCGGCTGTATAACGCCTCTTTGCGCAACGTGCCCACGCTGGTCAGCCGGGACCTGGACGGGGACGGCATTGTGGAGATCCCTACTCAGCCGGACGAGGCGGGTCTGCTGAACCTGAGCCAGAGCCGCCGCATGGACTTTATCGTCTGGATGGACTACACCAGCAGCCAACCGGAAAAAAGCTTTGGCCTGCTGGACGAGGAGACCAACTGCTATATCGAACTGCCCGCCGAGTGGGAGGGCAACCTGAAGCTGACCGACAGCGAGGAATATGACAACGCAGTGGAACTGCGCACGGTGGACGAGGATCAGCTGGTGCTGACGGTACGGCTGGCAAGGACCTCGGCCAACTCCACCGGCTGGACCCGGCTGGGCGTGGTAGCGTCCCGTCAGGTGCAGGCCAGAATGGGCCCGGACGTTTTGCTTTCTGACACGAACTACCGCCTTTCCAAGGCATTGTATCTGCTGAATTAAGGAATGGAGGATGCTGCATGGTACGAGTGCTTGTTGTAGAAGATGAAGCCAATATCCGCGATATGATCGCCCTGAACCTGCGCCATGCGGGGATGGAGGTGGTGGAGGCCGAAAGCGCCGAAGCCGCCCTGCCGCTGCTGGCACAGAAGCCCGGCTGTGATGCCGCCATTCTGGACGTGATGCTGCCGGGCATGAACGGGTTCTCGCTGTGTGAGACCATCCGCCGCACCGACCAGCAGATTGGCATCATCATCCTCAGCGCCAAGGGGCAGGAGCAGGATAAGATCCGCGGTTTGTCCATCGGCGCAGACGATTATATGACCAAGCCTTTCAGCGTCAGCGAGCTGCTGGCGCGTGTGGAGGCGCTGTGCCGCCGGGTGATCCGCACCAAGGAGGAGGACAGCAACGGGAACACCCCACTGGGCACGTTGACCAGCGGCGAGTTCGTGCTGGACGAGAACCGCCGCGTGCTGCTGAAAGCCGGTCAGCCCATTGAGCTGACACAGGTGGAGTTCCAGATCATGGAGCTGTTCTTCCGCAACCCGGGCACCGCGTTGGTGCGCGAAAAAATCCTGAAAGGCGTCTGGGGCGAGAACTACTTCGGCGATGTAAAGATCGTGGATGTGAACATCCGCCGCCTGCGCATGAAGGTGGAGGACGAGCCCAGCCACCCCACCCACATCATGACCGTGTGGGGCTATGGCTACCGGTGGGAAGAATAAAAATGTGATTCAGAAAAGTCCTACGGACTTTCCTGAATCACAAAAAAATATCTTTTTATTATCGATACTCACCGAAAGGAGGACACTGTTATGCGAAGCGGTATCACCCGCCGCTGGCTGCGGGGCAACCTGCTTATCACCGTACTGGTGGTGCTGCTGGCCGAGGCAATGTTTTTGTACAGCTATACCCGCAGCTACTACGGCAGTGTGCAGCAGATCATGTACCGGCGGTTCTCCTCGGTGACCGGTCAGCTGAAAATGTATACCGGCGATACCGCCCAGAGCGCCGCTGCCAGCCGCAGTCTGGCGCTGCGGCGCATGGTGGAGCAGTTTGCCGATAAGGATAAATACGAGTTCATGCTGCTGGACAGCTACGGCGGCGTTATTGCCTCCTCCAGCGGTACGGACGCGGAGGGCATCGTCAGCAGTAAGGACTTTGAACAGGCGCTCAACGGCCCGGACGGTCTGGGCGTGGCGGTGTACCGCACCCAGTCTGGCGAGGTAGTCATGGCGGCCTGCTCGCTGGTGCCCTACGACGCCGAGGACGTGGCCGCGCTGCGGCTGGTCACCAGTCTGGCGCTGGTGGAGCGGCAGGTCAAAAACGCCATCATCATCAGTGTGTTCCTTGCGGTGGCGATCTTGCTGTTTACGATCATGTCCGGGCTGTACTTTGTGCGGGGCATCGTGGTGCCGCTGGGGCAGGTGGAACGCACCGCCGCCGGCATCGCCCGGGGCGAGCTGGACGTGCGTCTGCCCCTGACCGGCGACCCTCACGACGAGGTGGACCGGCTGCGCGGCACCATCAATCAGATGGCCGAGGGACTGGAAGAGACCGAGAAGATGAAGAACGAGTTCATCAGTTCGGTGTCCCACGAGCTGCGCACCCCGCTTACCTCCATCCGGGGCTGGGTGGAGACGCTGATGACCTTGGATGACCCCACCGACGAGAACTACCGCAAGGGGCTGGAGATCATCAACAACGAGACCGGGCGGCTGAACAATATGGTGGAGGAGCTGCTGGATTTCAGCCGCCTGCAGAACGGACGCATCCGCATGGAGTGCCGGCCGCTGGACTTGGTGGCAGAACTGACCGATGCGGTGCTCTTTTGCGAGGCGCGCATCCGGCAGGAGGGGTTGCTGCTCCACTACACCGAGCCGGAGGAGATGATCCCTGTCTACGCCGATCCGGACCGTCTGCGGCAGGTGTTCATCAATATTCTGGATAACGCCATCAAATACTCTGCCCCCGGCGGGCGCATCACGGTCAAACTGTGGGCAGGGGAGTACAAGGCCTTTGTGGAGATCATCGATCAGGGGCGCGGCATCCCGCCGGAGGATCTGGAAAACGTAAAGACCAAGTTCTACAAGGGCAGCAACTCGGTGCGCGGCAGCGGCATCGGTCTGGCGCTGGTGGATTCCATCATGACCGCGCTGGACGGCACGCTGGATATCAAGAGCACCCTCGGGCGCGGCACCGTGGTCACCTTGGGTCTGCCGCTGTACCACAAGGCGTGAGCAGCGCCCAAAACACAGATTTTGTCACATTTGTGTGCTAAAATGAGCTTTGCCCGGGCATAGCCCCGGATAAAATACAAAAAAACCGTCCTATGCCGCAAGCGGCAGGGGCGGATATCGGGAGAAGCCAATGAATCAACCTAAAAAGGAACGCTTTAAGACCAGCGTAGGCGGGCAGGCACTGATGGAGGGCATCATGATGCGCGGCCCCAAACAGATGTGCTGCGCCGTGCGCAAGCCGGACGGTACCATTGAGACCAAGCTCGACCCCACCCCCGCCCACGGGGTATGGATGAAGATCCCGCTGGTGCGCGGTGCCATTGCCATGATCGAAAGCATGATCGTGGGCTACCGCTACATGATGTACTCGGCACAGGTGAGCATGGGGGACGACTACGACCCCGCCGAGGAGGAGACTGCCTTTGAAAAATGGGTGGGGGAGCATCTGGGCGAAAAAGCCGAGAATGCGCTGATGACCGTTGCGGCGGTGCTGGGCGGTCTGCTGGCGATTTTGCTGTTCACTGTGCTGCCCACCTTCCTTGTGGGCGGGGTGAACCGTCTGCTGCCGCTGGGGCGCTGGGGCAAGGTGGTGCTGGAAGCCGTGCTGAAGGTGGCCATTTTCCTGACCTATATGGTGGGCATCTCCAAAATGAAGGAGATCCACCGCGTGTTTGAGTACCACGGTGCAGAGCATAAGACCATTGCCTGCTACGAAGCGGGCGACCCGCTGACCGTGGAGAACGTGCGCAAGTATACCCGCTTCCACCCCCGCTGCGGCACCAGTTTCCTCATTCTGGTGGTCATCGTCAGCGTGTTTTTGTACAGCGTGCTGCCGTGGGGCAGCATCGGTCTGCGGGTGGTGTGCAAGCTGCTGCTGCTGCCGCTGGTCATGGGCATCAGCTACGAGCTGCTCAAGTGGTGCGGCCGGTCGGATAACATCGCCACCCGCATCATCCGGCAGCCGGGCATCTGGGTGCAGCACCTCACCGTCTTTGAGCCGGACGACAGCATGATCGAGGTGGCCATTGCAGCCATCACCCCCGTGCTGCCTGAAAACCCGGAGGAGGGCAAATGGTAAGCGAAGCAATGCTCCCCCGCGCAGCGGTGCGGGAGGTGGAGCAGCGGCTGACCGCCGCAGGCTGCCCGGACGCAGACTTTGACGCGCGGGAGCTGTTCCGGCTGGCGACAGGCCGGGACGTCCGCCTTTCTGACCGTCCATTGGACGCCGCCGAAGCGGCAAAGCTCGAAGAACTTACCGTTCGCCGTGCGGCCCGGGAGCCGCTGCAATACCTCTGCGGCAGCTGGAGCTTTTTAGACTTTGAGTTGGCGGTGGGCCCCGGGGTGCTCTGCCCCCGGGCAGACACCGAGGTGGTGGCACAGGCCGCCGCCGAGACCCTTGCGGGCATCGCAGCGCCCCGGGTGCTGGACCTCTGCGCCGGAACAGGCTGTCTGGGGCTGGGGGTCAAGCGCTTTTGCCCCGCCGCGCAGGTGACCTGCGTGGAAAAAAGCCCTGCGGCCTTTGCCTATCTGGAAAAGAATGCCCGCTGCGCCCTGACCGGGCAGGGCAGACAGACCGAGAATGTGTTGGAACCCTCTGCGCTTGAGCAGGCAAATGTCCCGGCCTTTGATTGGGGCCCGTCGCTGAACGCGCTGCGGGCAAACCAAAAGTCTGCCTACGCGGTGCAGCCGGTGCAGGGCGACCTGTTCACCTACTGGGAAACGCTGCCGGAGGGGCAGCTGGAGCTCATCGTCTCCAACCCGCCCTACCTGACCGCCGCCGAGATGGAGCAGCTGCAGCCCGAGGTGGCACAGGAGCCTGCCATGGCGTTGGAAGCCGGGGAGGACGGCCTTGTGTTCTACCGTGCGCTGGCGCAGCACTACAAAAACGCGCTGTGCCCCGGCGGGGCGCTGGTACTGGAGATCGGCTGGCAGCAACGGGAAGCCGTAACCGCCCTGCTGGCAGAGAACGGCTGGGCAGAGATCCGCTGCATTCAGGACTTTGGCGGCAACGACCGCTGCGTGACTGCCCGCCGCCCAAAATAAATTGGAAAAAACAAACAACTTCTTGTTGTAATATTTTGATTTTGTGTTATACTAAGAAGGAAAGCGAAGGACGGTCCGCCCTCTGCGGGCCCAAAGGATAAAAGGAGCAGCAGGCTATGGCAAAAAATCAGAACAACAACGTTGCACCGGCCACCCAAAAGACCGAGCCGGAAGCCAAGAAGGACGCGCTGGCTACGGCGCTGGCGCAGATCGAAAAGCAGTTCGGCAAGGGTGCCGTCATGAAGCTGGGCGACAACGCCTCCATGCAGGTGGATGCCATCTCTACTGGCAGTCTGGGGCTGGATCTGGCGCTGGGCGTGGGCGGTGTGCCGCGCGGCCGCATCATCGAGGTGTACGGCCCGGAATCCAGCGGTAAGACCACGCTGGCGCTGCACATCCTTGCCGAAGCCCAGAAGAAGGGCGGCGAGGTGGCCTTTATCGACGTTGAGCACGCACTGGACCCCACCTATGCCGAGGCGCTGGGCGTGGACATCAACAACCTGCTGGTCAGCCAGCCGGACACCGGCGAGCAGGCCATGGAGATCTGCGAAGCGCTGGTGCGCTCCGGTGCCATTGATGCCATCGTAGTGGACTCGGTAGCCGCCATGGTGCCCCGCGCCGAGATCGAGGGCGAGATGGGCGACAGCCATGTGGGCCTGCAGGCACGTCTGATGAGTCAGGCCATGCGCAAGCTGACCAGCGTCATCGGCAAGACCAACACGGTCTGCGTGTTCATCAACCAGCTGCGTGAGAAGGTGGGCGTCATGTACGGCAACCCGGAGGTGACCACCGGCGGCCGTGCCCTGAAGTACTACGCCTCGGTGCGTATCGACATCCGCCGCGTGGAGGGTCTGAAGGACTCCTCCGGTCAGTTCATCGGCAACCACACCCGCGCCAAGATCGTGAAGAACAAGGTGGCTCCGCCGTTCCGTGAGGCCGAGTTCGACATCATGTTCGGTGAGGGCATCTCCAAAATGAGCGAGCTCATCGATGTGGGTGTCAAGCTGGGCATCGTGCAGAAGAGCGGCGCATGGTTCAACTACGGCGATATCCGTCTGGGTCAGGGCCGCGACAACGCCAAGCAGTTCCTGAAGGATAACCCCGAGATCGCCAATGACATCGAGGGTCAGATCCGCGCCAACGCCGATAAGCTGTACGCCACCCGCCGCCCGGTCGGCCGCACTGTTGCCGCAGCGGAAAAGCCCGCCGACCCCGCCGCCGCAAAGGAGCCGGTGGTCAAGGCACCCACCCGCAGCAGCGAGAGTGAGCTGGATATCATGGTGGAGGACTAAATGGCCTTCTATTGCCGCCGACCCCGCCCGGATGCGGAAAAGTGCGCCGACCCCGCCAAGGCGCGGGCGAGCGCGCTGGAAACGCTGGCCGGGCAGGAGGTCTCTGCCAATATGCTGTATGAGCGGCTGTGCCGCCGCTATACCGAGCAGGCTGCCGCCGCCGCTGTGGCGGAGATGGTGCAGCTGGACTATGTGAACGATGCCCGCTACGCCGAAGCACGGGCACACAGTCTGCTGGCTGCCCGCAAAAGCCGCCGCGCCGCCGCCCAGAGCCTGCGTCAGAAGGGGCTTGCCCCCGCCGAGGTAGCGGGCGCGCTGGAAGCGGTCTACGCCCCGGAGGACGGCGACGACCCGGAGCTGGAAGCCGCCGCCGCGCTGGTGGACAGCCGCTACCGCAAAAAGCTGGCCATCGGCCGCCGCGACCTTGTGGTGGCCGCCCTGCAGCGCCGCGGCTTTGCCTACCCCGTCATCAAGGAAGCCATCCGCAGGGTGGAGGAGGGGGAATGACCCTCCCGTAAAAATTCAAAAGCATCCCTCAAAAGAGAAAGAGAGTATCATCCCTTATGAAAATTGCGTGTATTTCCCTTGGCTGCCCGAAGAATCAGGTGGATCTGGATGTGATGGTGCACATCCTGCTGTCTGCCGGGCACGAGACCGTGGCTGATCTGGCCGAAGCCGATGTCATCCTTGTGAACACCTGCGGCTTTATCGAGAGCGCCAAGACCGAGGCCATTGAAAACATTCTGGAAGCCTGCGCCTACAAGCAGCAGAACCCGAACCTGAAGGTCATCGTTACCGGCTGCCTTGCCGAGCGCTACCGCAGCCAGATCGAGGAAGAGATCCCGGAGGTGGACGCCGTTGTGGGCTGCGCTTCCAACAAGGCCATTGACACCATCGTGGAGCGGCTGTTCCACGGCGAGGATCATCTGGAAAGCTACGGTGCCAAAAAGGACTTCCCGCTGGGCGGCAAGCGCGTCATCGGCACGCCCGCCCACTATGCGTACTTAAAGATCGCCGAGGGCTGCAACAACCGCTGCCACTACTGCGCCATCCCGGGCATCCGCGGCCCGCTGCACAGCCGCGATATGGCCGACTGCGTTGCCGAGGCTCGCTGGCTGGCCGGTGAGGGCGTGAAGGAGCTTATTGTGGTGGCGCAGGACCCTACCGCCTACGGCGAGGACTGGGGCAAGCCCGGCAGCATCTGTGAGCTGCTGGACAAGCTGAACAAGGTGCCGGGGCTGGAATGGATCCGCATCATGTACGCCTACCCGGAGCGCATCACCGATGAATTCATCGCCGCCATGAAGCGCAACGAGAAGGTGGTGCCCTACCTCGACCTGCCCATCCAGCACTGCAACGATACCATCCTCAAGAACATGAACCGCCGCTCCACCCGTGCGGAGCTGCTGGAGGTCATCGGCAAGCTGCGCCGCGAGATCCCCGGCATTACCCTGCGCACCACCCTCATCGCGGGCTTCCCCGGCGAGACCGAGGAGCAGTTCGAGGATCTGTGCAACTTCGTCAAGGAAGTGCAGTTCGACCGTCTGGGCTGCTTTGCCTACTCCGCCGAGGAGAACACTGTGGCAGCCAAGATGGACGGTCAGATCGAGCAGGAAGTCAAGGACAAGCGCGCCGAGCTGGTAATGCAGATCCAGACCGGCATCATGGCGCAGAAGCAGGCCGAAAAGGTGGGCCAGACCGTACACGTTCTGTGTGACGGCATCGACGAGGAAAACGGTCTGTACCTTTGCCGCACCACCGGCGATGCGCCGGAAGTGGACGGCTGCGTCTGCGTTTCCAGCGAGGAACCGCTGTACCCCGGCCAGTTCTATGATGTGCTGGTAGAGGACAGCGACCTTTACGATTTGTATGGTACAGTCGTAAAATAACGAATTGGAGGATAAAACCTATGAATCTGCCCAATAAACTTACCCTGACCCGCATCATTCTGGTGCCGGTGTTCATGATCTTTGTGTCCCTGACCAGTCTGGACAGCATCGTGGACGGCAATTTTAACGCTACCTTCTACCTGCTGGCAGGCATCGTGTTTGCCGCTGCCAGCTTTACCGACTTTCTGGACGGCCATCTGGCACGCAAGTGGCACATGGTCACGGATTTCGGCAAGTTTGCCGACCCGCTGGCTGACAAGCTGCTGACCACCGTGGCCTTTATCTATATGTTGCGGGATGGTGTGTGCAGCCCCGTGGTGCTGTGCATCATCCTGGCGCGCGAATTTGCGGTGTCCGGTCTGCGCATGGTGGCCGCCGGTGCCAAGGACGGCAAGGTCATCGCCGCCAATATGTGGGGCAAGGTAAAGACCGTGCTGCAGATGCTGAGCATCATCTTCTACTTCTTCGGCACTGCCCTGAGCTACCGCGGCACGGTGGACAGTGTTTCCATCGTGGTGGTGGTCTCCATCGCCCTGTGCTGGATGGTGGCCGCTGTGACCGCCATCTCCGGCATCAAGTACCTGTGGGATAACCGCAGCTTTATCAACACTGCAAAGTAAAAATGTGGAAAACAAAAGGCCGCTGCACCTCACCGTGCAGCGGCCTTTTGCTTTGTAAGGAGAAAATGCAGCGGAAAATTCATCTGCAACGCCGCTGGGGGAAAGCTTCTGCTTGCTTTCAGCGTGCAAGGACGCTCCGCTGGGCCAGAGGCAGGGAGGGGTGTTCCGACTCCCCCCTCCCTACCTCTGGACTCCACCCACCCCGCAACGGGCCAAGGGCTGCACGCCCTTGACAATCCTAAAGAAGAAGTCGAAGCACAAAAAAGCTAGCGCTGCGCCAGTCGGCGCTATCGCTTTAACGCTTTTTTCGCTTCTCCATTTATAGCCCCTCAGTCGCTGCGCGACAGCTCCCCCCGGGGGAGCAAGCGCCCGCCCGCAGCGCCGCGCTTTCGCAGAAAGCGGCGCTGCAAATGCTGCTTCCCGCCACGACCCCTCCCGTGAAAAGGCAATTCTGGAAAATCCGCAGATTTTCCAGAATTGCGAAATAAAAATAATCTTTCCGCTATTTATGCGCAGAGCAACGCGGAGCGCATTCAAAATCGTGCTGCGCCCGGCAGGGGAAGGGCACAAAAAATGCTCCCCCTTGCGGGGGAGCAAATTCGGTACACAACGCCACGCTGTGCCGAAAAGAAAGGAGTGCAAAGTCAGTTTTCCTTTTTGCCCTGACGGTTCAGCACCCAGCCTGCGGCAAACAGCAACACGCCGCTGCAGGCCAGCACCGGCACGGGCCAGTTCAACTGGCCGGTCTGGGGCAGAACAGGCTTATCGGGGGTGGAAGGGGAGACCGGGTTATCCGGATTTTCGGGGCTTACCGGGTTGTCCGGGGTGCCGGGACTTACCGGGTTATCCGGTGTGCCGGGACTTACCGGGTTATCCGGTGTGCCGGGGCTCACCGGCGTATCCGGGTTATCCGGCTGCTCCGGGAGATCGGGGGTGTCCGGTGTGTCGGGCGTATCCGGCACATCCGGGGTGTCGGGGGTGTCCGGCGTTTCCGGGATGGTAGCGCCTACCTTGGGGGTGGCGTCCACATCGTAGATCCAGTTGTCGCCATCGGGCAGCGGGATGGACACAAGGAAGGGCTTGATGGCCTCGTAGCCGTGGGAGGCCTCGGTCTGCACGACCAAGTACAGACCCTGCGGCAGCTTGGTAATGTTGGCATAGCCCTCTTCGTTCACGTCCTGCTGGGCGGCAATGGCGGGCACAGCGGGCAGGTACTTTACCAGCTGGTCTGCCAGCGTGCTGTCGGAAAGATCGCCCAGCACGACACCGCAGCCCGTAAAATCGCCGGTATAGTCAAAGTACAGGTTGCCGTTGGTGCGCTTGACGGAGGCCACCTGATACAGGGTAAGCTCGCCGCCGCGCAGGGGCACATCGTTGTGGGTGTCGTACAGACGGACGTGGAGCGAGCCCAGACGCCCCAGCACAATGTTGGCACTGGTGGCAAACGCCGGCAGGGCGCAGCATACCACAAGGCACATAGCCAGCAGCACAGCCGCCAGACGATGACGCAAATCAATGCTTTTCATGTTCTTCACCTCTCGTTTTCTTGGGTTTGCGTGTAGAAATCAGCATACCGATCAGTAAGATCAGCAGCATGGGCAGCGCCATAATGGGCGCAACAATAATGGGTTCAATTTTAAGCGCTTCGGCGGTAACGCGGAGGTGCTTGTACTGATCCGGGGTCTCCACGCGGCGACCGCGTACCAGCAGGCGGTGGGTGTTGATGCCGTAGGGGGTGCAGGTCATCAGGGTGACGTAGTCCTTGCCTTCGGCGATCTTCAGCTCATCGGTCTCGGTGGGCAGCACGATGGAAATTTTGTCCACCTCGTAGGTGAGCACCCGATCCAGCACGGTGATGGTAAAGGTATCGCCCACTTCCAGCTGGTCGAGGTTGGTAAACAGCTTTGCGCTGGGCAGGCCGCGGTGCGCCGAGATGACCGCGTGGGTGGACGCGCCGCCCACCGGCAGGCTGGTGCCCTCCAAGTGGCCTGCGGCGATCTGCAATACGCTGTCGCTGGTGCCGTGGTAGATGGGCAGCTCCACGCCGATTTTGGAAATGGTGATGTAACCCATAATGCCGGTGCCGGTAATATCCAGCGTGTCGTTGTAGCCGGTAAGCTGATCCGGGCGGTAAAGGGCGTTTTCGTTGGCGGCCACCTGTGCGTTAAAGGCATCGGCGACGTCAAAGTAGGCGCTGTAATCCGCATCGGTCATGTTGTCCACGTCCTGCGCGTAGCTTGCCACCGCGCGGGACTGGCTGCGCTGGTTGACGTAATCGCTGATAGTGGGGTATAACATCACGGATAGACCCACGAAAAAGACGAGGATCAGGATGATGGTGCTTTTGTTCTTTTTCATGGGCTACTCCCTAATGTTATAAGGATAGGAGCGGGGGCCTTGCAGCCCCTTTGCTCCGGGTTCTTGGGGGAAATGGAGCTTACTTGTTCTCCATGCGCTTCTTGGTGACCAGCAGAACGATGGCCGCAACCATCAGGCCGCTGCCGACCACATAGAACAGGGTAGTGCCGATGCCGCCGGTGGAGGGCAGGGTAATGCCGCCGGCTTTTTTGTTGATGATTTTATTATTCAGGTTGGATTCACCGGACAGATTAACATTGTGTTCGTCGTGCGTTGCAGAAATGACGATTGGAGTATCGGTACAGGCACTGTAACCGTCAGGAGTTTTGGTCTCCTTCAGGTAGTAGGTGCCAGCGTCCAGACCTTTAACGTTGAACGTACCATCATCGGCGGATTTCATTTCAACAGCGGTTTTATCGGTTGCGTTCTTGATGGGGTAGTAGAATTTGCCGTCTTGGTAGAGCTCCACTTCATTCGTACAATCCGCATCGCTGTACAGACGGAAGCCAGCGCCCTCCAGCTTGTTGTTCTCGTTAACTTCATCGCGGTACTTGGTGTTGTTCAGCTGGTAGGTGTACACACGGACTTCGCTTTCGGGAGTGAAGCCCCAGTATGCGCTGTTTCTGGGGTTATTAGAGTACTGGAGCCGTACGCTGTTTTTGTTATCGGTAGAGCCACTTGTAGTATTGACAGCGGCTTTGTCGTTCAGGTGTGCAGTATAGGTGACCGTAATAGTCGCGCCGTTATTCAAATTGAACCTTGAATCTTCAACACAGGTTTTGACATCAGGAATGCCTACCACAAAATAGTTATGACTTTCAAGATCGGTAGTATCAATGGTATACTTCGAAGAATCGCCGGTGATATCATAGGGAATGCCATTGGATTCAATGACTACACTATCGAGTCTGTCATAAGTAATGCCCTTGGACAAGGTATCATTGAACAAAACAGCGTACTCGTCATAGTAATCGTAAGCACGGCCATTGTCTCTGCTTGCGGGCAAGGTAGCAATCAGCTTGAACTGGAACTCTTCGTTGATCGCATGGTCAGCGCTGGAACCAAAACCTGCTTCGTTGGTGCCATCCTGATTGTCATAAACTTCCTTCTCAACATAGGGCTTTACAACCTTATGATTAACTAAAACGACATAGGGTGCTTGGGGAACATTCAGCAGGAAGAAGGAATTGTAGGCATGATAGAAATCGCGAAGGTTAAAGTAGGTAGTATCAACGATCAGATAATAACCTGACTCTGGAATGTTGATGCCACCGGTGTGATCTGTAATGACGGGTTTCGGGTTTGCATTGGCATCCGGGTAGAGATAGTGGCATACAACGCGCGCAAAAGCGATGCTGTAATCATCGGAATTATGCCATTTGCTGATAACCGCAAGAACGTCCTGAGCAGTGAAATTAGTTTTAAACTCACCGCCGATGGTAGGATCTGCCGTCAACTGCGCCAGAAACTCGTCAGGCTTAGTGATGCTGCTGCCCCACCCAACGTTGGAAAGCGTCTCATTGTCCTTACTAATAACACCCTTGAAGATCTGGAAAGCGCTGTAACCGTGGAGTTGGTTGAGGTCCTCCTCAGTCTCCCAAGTGTCGTATGCAAACGCCGGGATCGCCATGGCGCACACCATGGCAACTGCCAGCAGAGCAGCCATGAGTTTCTTCATTGCTTTTTTCATGGAAAAAGCCCCTTTCTTTTCTGCCCCTTGCCGCCCCCTGCGTTTTGCACAGGGGGTAGGGGTGTAGTTTTTGTTCGGTCTATCGCGTAAACTTTGCGCTGGGCGGGCCGCGGTGCGCCGAGATGACCGCGTGGGTGGACGCGCCGCCCACCGGCAGGCT
>ERZ1027012.360-NODE-360-length-13922-cov-5.328622_pt1 | contig 13922 bp, 15 predicted proteins | sample MGYA00519447_ERZ1027012 | MGnify/ENA primary metagenome ERZ1027012 (study PRJEB26926, sample SAMN06164700) | human gut metagenome | biome: ENVO:00009003; feature: ENVO:2100002; material: ENVO:00002003 | host: Homo sapiens | place: USA | collected 2012 ... | reverse complement strand
CCTCTCTGGCCTGCGGTGCTGGCGAGCCCAAAAAACGCGCAGCCGGGAAAAATTTTTTTCGGGCCGTTTCGTTTCGCCCGAGCGGCAGAAAGGAGGGAACGCCATGCCGAACCCAACCAACAACAAGCTCGTCGACAGCAAGACCATCGCGGCCCTGTTCGACATGACGCCCCGCCGAGTGCAGCAGCTCACCAAGGATGGCGTCATCGCCGCGGTCAAGGAAGGCAACGCCAACCGCTATGACCTGCTGCCGACGATCCAGAGGTACATCCGATACCTGACGGCCAAGGCCAACGGCCGGGAGCCGTCGAAGAAGGACAGCGAGATCGAGGGCCGGCGTCTGGAGGCCGAGGCCGACCTCAAGCGCAGCAAGGCAGACATCGCCGCCCTCCAGCTCAGTGAGCTCGAGGGCACCATGCACCGCAGCGAGGACGTCGAGGCTGTGATGACCGACCTCGTCTACAATATCAGGTCGATGCTCGTGGCCCTGCCGGGCCGTCTGGCCGTCGACGTCACCGGCGCAGCAACACCCGCCGAGGCGTCTGAGATCATCCGCACAGAGGTCTACAAGATCCTGACGGAGCTGGCCGGTTATAAATACGATCCCGAGGTGTACGCCCGGCGAGTAAGGGATCGGGAAGGCTGGAGCGAGCAGCTCGCCGATGACGCGGACGACTAAAAAAGCCGCCGCGAAGCTCAATACCGCCATCGCCGGAGCGGTCAAACGCTTCGCCCCACCTGAGAGCCTGACCGTGGACGAGTGGGCCGACAAGCACCGCCGCCTCTCCCCGGAAAGCTCAGCCGAGGCCGGCCCGTGGCGTACCAAGCGCACCCCGTACCTCGAGGAGCCCATGCGGGCCTTTACGGATCCGAAGGTGCACAAAATAGTCATGGTGGCCGCCTCTCAGGTCGGCAAGTCTGAGCTCGAGCTCAACATCATCGGCTACATCATCGACCAAGACCCCGGCAGCATCCTCTACGTCCACCCGACCATCGACGACGCCCGGAAGTTCAGCCGCCTCCGCGTGGCCCCTATGATCCGCGACAGCAAGCCCCTGAAGGCAAAGGTGCACGACGTCAAGGCCAAGGACAGCGGCAACACGATCCTCCAGAAGTCGTTCCCGGGCGGGATGCTCACCCTGACCGGCTCCAACAGTGCCTCGGCTCTGGCCTCCACGCCTGCCCGCTATATCATCGGCGACGAGCGCGACCGCTGGGCGACCAGCGCCGGCACCGAGGGCGACCCGTGGGCGCTGGCCGAAGCACGTCAGGCCACATTCTACAACGCCAAGGCGGTCGAGGTCTCCACCCCGACCATCAAGGGCAACAGCAACATCGAAACGAGTTTTTACCAAGGCACGCAGGAACGCTGGTGCCACCGCTGCCCCGAGTGTGGGGAGTACAGCGAGATCGTGTTCGACAATATCCACTTCGACCCGGAGGCCAAGAGGATCCGCGGGAAAAAGTCGTGGAGCCTCAAGAGCGGCGTCTCGTGGAGCTGCCCGGCCTGCGGCTGCCTGATCCCCGAGGACGTCATGCGAAAGCAGCCGGCCAAGTGGATCGCCGACAACCCGGACGCCTACAAGAAGGGCGTCCGTTCTTTTTGGCTCAATGCATTCTCGAGCCCGTGGACTCCGTGGGAGAAAATCGTCCTCAAGTTCCTCGACGCCAAGGATGACCCGCAGCGCCTCAAGGTCGTCTACAACACCCTGCTCGGCCAACTGTGGGAAGATCGCGGCGACCTCGAGGACGAGGACACCATGCTCGCCCGCCGTGAGGACTACGGCACCCGCCCGGACGGCACCCCTGTGGAGCTGCCTGACGGCGTGCTCGTGCTGACCTGCGGCGTCGACACTCAGGACAACCGCCTCGAATACGAGGTAGTCGGTCACGGGAAGTATGGCGAGACGTGGGGCGTCGTCAAGGGCTACATCATGGGCCGGCCAGACACCCCGGAGGTCTGGCAGCGGCTCGATGACGTGGTCGACCACGTCTACAAGTTCAAAAACGGCCGCGGCCTGAAGATCTCCATCACCTGCGTCGACTCCGGCGGCCACTTCACCCAAGAGGTCTATGAGGCGTGCCGGGCCCGCGTCGGCAAGCGCGTCTTTGCCATCAAGGGCAAAGGCGGCGACGGCATCCCCTTCGTCTCGCCCCCGAGCAAGGTGCCGATCCGCGACAACAAGCGGATCACCTGCTGGCTCTACACCATCGGCGTCGACGCCGGCAAGGCGACGATCATGGCTAATCTGAAGGTGCAGGAGCCCGGGCCAAAATACTGCCATTTCAACCGGCACCCCGACGCCGGTTATGACCTCAATTTCTTCAACGGGCTCCTCTCCGAGAAGCTGGTGCTCACGCACACGCGCCGCGGCGACCGCTGGGCGTGGGAGAAGCTGCCCGGGCACAACCGCAACGAGGCCCTCGACTGCCGCGACTACGCCAACGCCGGCCTCAAGATCATCAACCCCGACATGGACGCCATCGAGCGCCGCCTGCAAGGACTGGAGGAAAAACCGAAGGCCCCGCAGCAGCGACGGCAGCGGCAACGGCACAACCGGGCCGACGCCTTCGACGACTGGTAAGGAGGACAGACAACAATGAGAAAGACCCGCGAACAAATCGAGTACCAGCTCTCCATCAAGAGGAACCGGCTGGAGCTCTACCTGAAGCGAGAGGCCGAGATGCTGGACGGAGGCGTCCAGAGCTACGGTATCGGCTCGCGCAATCTGGCCCGCTACAACACCGACCTCGGATCCATCCGGGCCGCCATCAAACAGCTCGAGGCAGACATCGAAGCCCTCGAGGCCGCACTGAACGGCGAGAAGCCGCGAAAAGCTGTGGGAGTAGTGCCCCGAGACTGGTGAAAGAAGCCCCGAAAGGGGCTTTTTTCATAGGCCGACGCCGGGAGTTTTCGCTCCTTTTCTCCCGACTCGGCCATCTTCACCATGAAGGAGGTGAGCACCATCAGCAAAAGAAAAAGCAGAAGCCGCCCACAGAACAGGCGGCAGCAGCCGCGCCCTGTGAATAAGGGCTACGGCGACGCCGGCGCGAGCTGGCACAAGAAGGCGACCAAGGGCTTCAGAGCTATGAGCGGCAGCCCGAAGGAGGACATCGACGCCAACAACTACACCCTGCGGCAGCGTGCCCGGATGCTTTACATGGCGGCCCCGATCGCCACCTCTGCCATCCGCACCAACCGCACCAACGTCGTCGGTATCGGCCTCCAGCTCAAGAGTCGGATCGACCGCGAGGCGCTCGGCATGACGCAGGAGGCCGCCGACGCATGGCAGGCTCAGGCCGAGCGCGAGTTCGCTCTCTGGTCTGAGAACAAAAGGGCGTGCGACGCCACCGGCGTCAACAACTTCGCAGCCATGCAGCAGCTCGCACTCTCCTCGTGGCTGGTCAGCGGCGACGTGTTCGCCGTCGTGAAGCAGTACGAGCCGACGCCGCTCACGCCCTACTCGCTACGCCTGCACCTGATCGAGGCCGACCGAGTCGCCACGCCAACGACCTCCGGCATCATCACCCCGATGCTGCTGACCACCGGCAAGGCGGCCAACGGCAACACCATCTACGACGGCGTCGAGGTGAACGACGACGGCCAGATCGAGGCGTACCACATCCGCAGCACCTACCCCTTCGAGCTCGGCAGCACGACGACAACGTGGGCCCGCGTTCAGGCATACGGCGAGCGGACTGGACTGCCGAACATCCTGCACGTCATGGAGAGCGAGCGCCCGGATCAATACCGCGGCGTCAGCTACCTCGCGCAGGTCATCGAGCCCCTGCTCCAGCTTCGCCGCTACACCGAGAGCGAGCTGACCGCGGCGGTCGTCGAGTCGTTTTTCACGGCCTTCATCAAGACCGAGGCAGGCGCCGGCGACAACCCGTTCAACGAGGTCGGGAGCAGCCTGCCGGAGGTGAGCCGAGATCCTAACGAGTACGAGATGGGCCCCGGCCAGATCAACATCATGGAGCCCGGCGAGGACGTGACCTTTGCAGACCCCAAGCGGCCGGCCAGCGGCTTCAACACCTTCCTGCGCGCCATCTGTGAACAGGTGGGCGCGGCGCTCGAGATCCCGGCCGACCTGCTGCTCAAGAGCTTCAACAGCTCGTACAGCGCCAGCCGCGCCGCCCTGATGGAGGCGTGGAAGGCGTTCCGCATGAGGCGCAAGTGGTTTGTCGATGACTTCTGCACGCCGGTCTATGAGATCTGGCTCTCTGAAGCCGTCGCCCGCGGCCGCATCAGCGCCCCGGGCTTCTTCGCAGACCCGGCGATCCGCGCCGCATACCTCGGCGCCGAGTGGATCGGCCCCTCTCAGGGACAGCTCGACCCGACGAAGGAGATCACGGCCGAGATCCTCGCCATCGGCGAAGGCATCACGACCAGAGAACAGGCGACCATCCGACTCAACGGCGGCCAGTGGGACGCCAACGTCGACCAGCTCGCTCGGGAAAACGAGAAGCTGCGCGCAGCGCAGGGGCAGGTCGACCAGAGCACAGCGGCCAGCGGCACGATCTCCGCAGCTCTGCGGGAGGCAATCGTCGCCGAGGCCATCAAAAGCATCAAGAAAGGAGAAAAGCATGAGAACGCATAACACTCCCCGGCTCTGCGCCGGGCCTCAGACTGCGGGCACGCCGATCAAGTTCTGGAACGTCGCCAGCACCGGCGACGACGAGGGCGAGATCACCCTCTACGGCGACGTCGTGAGCCGTCAGCCTGTGGACTGGTGGACGGGCGAGCCCGAGCCCGGCCTCTACATCGCGCCCGAGAGCTTCATGGAGGATCTCGCGGCCGTCAAGGGCAAGAGCAATATCACCATCAAGATCAATAGCTGCGGCGGCGACCTCTACACCGGCATCGCCATCCACAACGCCATCAAGGGCCTGACCGGCCACAAGGTCGTCGTCGTGGAAGGCATCGCGGCCAGTGCGGCCAGCGTCATCGCCTGCGCGGGCGACGAGGTACAGGTCTATCCCGGCAGCATGGTGATGATCCACGGCGTCGCCGGGCTGCTCTACGACTACTACACCCTCGCAGACCTGAAGAAGCTCCAGAAGGACTTCGACGCGAGCGAGCGGGCCATCGCGGAGATCTACCACGCCAAGACCGGCCTCGAGGTCGACCAGCTCCGCAGCATGATGACCCGCGAGACGTGGATGGTCGGGCAGGAGGCCATCGACAACGGCTTCGCCGACACCCTGCTCACGGACGAAGGCCCCGACGTCACTCTGAGCGCCGACAAGAAGGTGCTCCTCGTCGCCGGCATCCGGCACGACGTCAAGGGCTTCAGGCGCATCCCGGGGACGATCCCCATCGACAACAGCATCCACGCCGCCCCTGCGGCTGGAAATAAACACGCGGCCGCCAAGAACGACGGCCCCAAGAAGGAGGACAACAAGACCATGACCCTCGAAGAAATGAGAGCACAGCACCCCGACGTCGTGGCTCAGATCGAGCAGCAGGCGGCCGAAACTGCCAGAACGCAGGAGCGCGCCCGCATCGAGGCCATCGACAGCATCGCCGCAAGTGTGGGCGACGCGCAGCTCGTCAGGGACGCCAAGTACGGCGAGACCCCCTGCACCGCTGAGCAACTCGCGCTCAAGGCCATGCAGAAGCAGGCGGCCCTCGGTGCCAAGCACCTGAAGGACGCCAAGGCTGACAACGACGAGTCCGGCGCTGCCGGCGTCGGCGCTGCCCCTAACGGCGGCGAAGAAGGCAGCGAAAGCGACGACAAGGCAAAGGTGGACGCCATCGTCGGCCTCTACAACTCCACCAAGTCTCAGAACGGAGGTAAGAAGTAATGAGCAAGAGACTGGACGAAAACCTCGGCAGCGTCGGCTATGACGGCCTGATCGTTGCCAACGAGCCCGTCGCTGACGTGCTCACCGTGACCATCCGCAAGGAGGACACCGCCGCGGCCACCTATAAGCGCGGCACCGTGATGGCTCTGTCTGCCGGCACCGCCGGCGGCGGCAATCTGGTGATCCTCGGCTCCACCGCGGCCGCCAACGAAACCCTGACCGCCAACTGCATCCTCGCCGAGGACGTGGAAGTCGGCACCACCGCGGACGTGACCGTGCTGGCCTACCGCACCGGCCACTTCGCCCGCAACAAGCTGGCCGTCGCAAGCGGCTACACCCTGAAGGCAACCGACGAGGAGGAGCTGCGCAAGGCCGGCATCCTGCTCTCCGACGCCATCGAATACTAAGAGAAGGAGGACAACAAAATGCCTTTTAACTTCTACGACACCCACACGCTGCTCATGGCCGTGCAGCAGCTCACCCCTGCCGCGACCTTCCTGCGTGACCGCTATTTCCCCACCAACGACGCGAGCGACATCTTCGCCACCGATGACGTGCTCGTCGAGTTCCGTGACGGCAGCAAGAAGCTGGCGCCCTTCGTGGCCCCTCGCAAGGGCGGCGTCACCGTCCTGCGCGCCGGCTACAATATGGAACGCTACACCCCGCCCTTCGTGGCTCCCCGTCGCGTCCTGACCCTCGACGAGCTGCGCAAGCGTGGCTTCGGCGAGGCCCTCTACTCTCAGCTCACCCCTGAGCAGCGCCAGCAGACCCTCATCCTGCGCGACGCTGACGAGCTGGGCGAGCTCATCAACAACCGCGAAGAAGCGATGGCCGCCGAGACCATGCTGACCAACGGCTGTGTGATGAAGCACATCGCCGACGACGTCGACAAGGCTGACGAGATGGAGATCCGTTTCTACTCCGAGGCCAGCAACCCCGCAACCTACGCCCCGACGGCCAAGTGGGACGCCACCGGCGGCAAGATCCTGAAGGATCTGGAGGCTATGATCCGTATGCTGACCAAGCGTGGCCTCCGCGCCTCCGATCTGGTCTGCTCCCCGGACGTGGCTGACACCATCATCAACGACGCGGCCGTGCAGAAGCTCCTCGACAACCGCCGCATCGAGATCGGCAACGCGGAGCCCGAGCTGCTGCCTGACGGCGCTGCCATCGTGGCCCGCCTGAACGTCCTCGGCCGCATCATCAGCGTCATCTCCTACGACCTGACCTATACCGACGACGAAGGCAACGACAAGCTCTACATCCCGTCCGGCAAGTGCGTCCTCACCGCTCCCGGCGCTGGCCGCACCGCCTACGGCGCCGTCTCTCAGGTCGAGCAGAGCGACGGCGAGTTCCACACCTACGCCGGCCGCCGCGTGCCGAAGTATGTGAGCAGCGCCGAAGGCAACAGCCGCACGCTGACCATCTCCAGCCGCCCGCTGATGATCCCCAACAACAAGAACCCGTTCATCGTTGCGGACGTCCTGACGAAATGAACGCAGCAGAAAGGAGCAGAGCATGATCCAGATTATCAAGGGCACCTTCGGCTACTATAACGGCCGCAAGGTGATCCCCATCACTGAAGCAGACGGCCCTCAGAAGTTCGACGACGAGCTGGAGGCCCGTCTGGTGAAGGAAGGCGTCGCCAAGTACATCGGCGAGCAGGACGAGCCTGCCGAGCAGCCCGCACCCGATCACGGCGACGACGCCGACGAGCCTGCCAGCACCAACACCGCGGCCGACGAGGCCCCTGAGTACGACGAGGACATGAAGCTCGACGAGCTGAAGGAAGTGGCCGCGCGCTATGGCGTGGACGCCTCTGCCATGCGCAAGAAGGCCGACGTCATCGCTGCCATCGAGGCCGCCAAGGCCGAGCAGCCCGATGACGGCACCGACGACGAGGAGCCCCCTCAGATCGGCGCCGCGGATCCCGTCTAATGGCCTTCGACTTCAAGAAAATGGTCGCTGACGACCGCCGCCTCGTGTTCCTCAACCTCGCCGAGTTCGGCGAGGAGCACAAGGTCGACGGAAAGACCATCACCGTCGTGCTGGATGACAACGCCCTGAAAGAACGCCAAGGGGGGCAAGAGCTGGGCGTGGCAGAGTCGTCCCTCATGCTGTATGCAGCAGTCGAGGATCTGCCGCCCCGGCGCCCGGCGGGAGAAGGGCTCAACATCGACGGCCGCGAGTATATCGTCAACGACTGGAGCGAGGACATGGGGATCGCCACCGTGGCCCTCGGCCAGACCGTCACCATGTAGGAGGTGCCGCCATGTCCATCGTCAACAGCATCGAAACCGTCCGGGACTGGCTGACCGCTGAGGTCTGCCCTCTGGTCAAGCTGAAGCTCCCGGACGATAAGGCCACAGACGCCTCCTACCCCTACAAGCTGGTCAACCCGGCCGCCTTCTCGCTTTTCGTTCCCTCAAAGGACAGGACGCCGCCGAACATCGCCGCACCGATCCCGTCGGTCTGCGTGCAGCTCGTTCAGGGCGACGACCGCCTGATCCGAAGTGCCCGCAGCGTCAAGATCCGGCTCCTCTTTTCGGCGTGGGATCCCGGCTATCACGTGCCCGACATTTACAAGCCGAAAGGCGACGGCAGCGGCTCCTACGTCCAGCAATACAACGAGGCCGCGGCGGCCTACTTCGTGAAGAACGGAGAGGGCTGGCGTGACGCATGGAATTTTGTGGACACAGCCCTCCGACGGATCGAAAACGCCGAGTACCTCGGCGACCTCCGCGTCATCAAAGAGGAAGGCATCTCCTTCGGCCCCGTCGCCGAGCAAGACGCCGTCCCCGACTTTTACCCGTACTGGTTTGCGTGGGCTGAGTTCTCCGTCGAGGAGGCGCTGACCCGCAACCCGGAAAGCTACCAACACCTGCTTTAAGGGCGGCCCTGTGGCTGCCCTAATTTCATGCAAAGGAGGATAAGCAGATGGCAAACGAATACCTCTACGGCGCCTACGGCCACATCGGCGAAACTGTGGCACAGAGCGCCGTGCAGGCGGGCACCACGCCGGTCTATATCGGCACGGCACCCGTCAACCTCGTGCGCGGCTTCGGCAAAGCCGGCGTCATCAACGCGCCGATCAAGATCACCAGTCTGGTCGACGCGCAGAAGAAGCTCGGCTACGCGGCCGACTGGGGCATCTTTACCCTGTGCGAGGTTATGTACGCACATTTCAACAACACCCTCGGGAACATCGGCCCGATCTACGTCATCAACGTGCTCGACCCCTCTGAGGGAAAGCACCGCAAGGAGGAGGCCACCACCAAGACCCTCGCCTTCACCGGCGGCCGTGCCGAGTTCGCCAGCAGCACGATCATCCTCGACACGCTGACCATCGCAAAGGCGACCAGCGGCAACTACGTCGAGGGCTCTGACTACGCCGTGGACTACAACTTTACCAAGGGCACGGTCATCATCACCAGCCTGAAGGACGACGCGCAGCTCACCGGCAACCTGACGGCCACCTTCTACGAGGTGGACGACAGCGTCGAGGACAGCGACATCATCGGCGGCGTCACCTCCTCCGGCGAATACAGCGGCCTGAGCGCGATCGCGCTGCTCTATCCCGAGCAGTTCGCGGTCTGCAATCTGATCGCGGCCCCCGGCTGGAGCCACAGTCCTGCCGTCTATAATGCTATGCTGACGGCCAGCCAGAAGATCAACGGCCACTGGGACGCCTTCGTCGTGGCTGACCTGCCCCTCGTGGACAGCACCGCGCAGGCGGTCGACACGATCACCAAGGCAATCGCATGGAAGAAGGCCAACGCCTTCACCGGCGAGCGCTCCAAGGTCTACTGGCCGCAGGGCGTGGACAATCTCGGCAACGTGTACCACCTGAGCACGATGGCCGTGGTCGAGCTCATGCGCGCCGACTTCAGCCACAACAGCGTCCCGATGGAGACCTGCGGCAACAAGGCTATCCCCATCATCAAGCAGTATTTCGGCGCCAACGCCAACAACCGCGGCTTCGACCAGCAGACCGGCAAGGAGCTGACGCAGAACGGCATCAGCACCGCCGTCGCGTGGGGCGGCGAGTGGGTACTGTGGGGCGACCATACCGCCGCCTATACCTATGGCGCAGACGTGGATCCCCGCGCGATCTTCGACGTCTCCATGCGGATGCTCATGCACATCACCAACAGTTTCCAGCGCGAGTGGAGCCCTGAGATTGACAGCCCCATGACCCGGGCTCTGAAGGATCGCATCATCAACCGCGAGCAGGAAAAGCTCGACGGTTATGTGAGCATGGGCGCCCTGCTGGGCGAGCCTGTGATCCTGTTCCTCGAGAGCGAGAACAGCACCACCGACGTGATGAATGGCGACTTTCGCTGGGACATCGCCGTCACCCCGACCCCGCCCCTCAAGTCTGCGAGCGTGTACGTCGCATACACCGACGCCGGCTTCTCTGTCTACTACGAAGGAGGTGACGAGTAATGGCAAATCTGTGGCTTGACCTGAAGGGCCCCATCCTCGCCGACACCGTGTACATCAACGGCGTCCTCGTCGCCAAGGACGTGACCATCACCCTGCCGGCCGTCACCCATGTGACCGCCGATTATAAGGCGATGGGCACCTACACCGCACCCATGACCGGCCAGATCGAAGGCATGGAGGCCGCCATCACCAAGATCGGCATCGACAAGGGGCTGCGCTCCATGGTGCAGCTCGAGAGCAAGACGCTGGAGGTCAGATGGGCGCAGGATGTCAAGTACGCCGACGGCTCCACCAAGACCGAAGGCTGCAAGGCGTTCATGCGCTGCGTCCCGAAGCTGATCCCGGGCCTGTCCGTGGATCCGGGCAACCCTTCGGAGAACGAGGTCACGCTGGCCGTGAGCCGCTATCAGGTTTTCGTCGCCGGCGAGGAGTTCTGCCTGATCGACCAGCTCAACACTATCATGCGCATCGGCGGCGTGGACTACGTCAAAGACCTGCGCAGCGTGCTGTAACAACAGATGGGCGCCGCCCGAGGTGGGCGGCGTCCCTCTTTTTATCAACGAAAGGAGACAACGACCATGGAAAAGCTGACACTCAGCAACCCCATCACCATCAACGGCAAGAAGGTCAAGACCCTGACCTATGACACCGGCGCGATCACCGTGGGAATGTTCGCCGAGGCCGAGGCGCTGAAGCTGCGCGCCACCACCCACAAGGCCGGCGGCAGCGCCGGCGCCACCGAGCTCGACTACTCCATGCACCTCTACCTCGCTATGATGGCGATCACCGCCGTCAACCCCGACATCGACATCGCCGACCTCGAGCGCATCAGCGGGCCCGATATCATGGAGCTGGTGAGGATCGGCCGAAATTTTACCACAACGAGGTCGGTGGCACCCTCCGAGCAAAACGACTCGGAGAGCTCGTCCGAGACTACTCCCGAGCCTTCCACATCTCAGTCGGAGAGCTCCGACGGGAACGCCTGACCGACTTCCTGCTCGAATACTACGAAGCGGCCGAGGAGGCGAAAAAGCAGCGGGCAAAGATCCAGAAGCCGAGGATCCCCCACATCCGGCCGCATAGGAGGAGGTGACGCCAGTGGCCAAAAATAAAATGCTGCAAGCCGTCGTGAGTCTCGCCGGCACCATTGACCCGTCACTCGGCAAGGCGCTGGACGATGTCACCGGCAAGCTGGAAAACGTCAACTGGAAGGCCGTGGCCGTCTGCGGTGCTGTGGGCGGCATCGCAGTCGCAACACGCAAGGCGGTCGTGGAGGCCGGGAAGTATCTGGCCGACCTCGGCAACGAGTACAACACGGCCATCAATCAGCTCTCGGCAGCAACCGGGGCGACCGGCGACGAGCTGGACGCGCTCGGTGAAAGCGTCAAGAACATCTACGCCCAAGGGCTCGGCGATGACTTCGCCGACGTGGCCGACGGTCTGGCTGCAACGCAGCAGGCCAGCGACCTGACCGGCGAGGCTCTGGAGCGGGCAACCGCCGCCGGCTTCAACCTGCGGGACGTGTTCGACTACGATGTCAGCGAGAGCGCCCGGGCAGCGTCGGCCCTGATGAAAAACTTCGGCATCGACGCCGAGGAAGCATACGGCCTGATCGCCGTGGGCGCGCAGAACGGCGCAGACAAAAACGGCGACCTGCTGGACACCCTGAACGAGTACAGCCCGCAGTTTGCGGCACTCGGCCTCAGCGCCGACCAGTTCATCGGCACCCTCGTGGAGGGCGCTGACGCCGGCCTGTTCTCCATCGACAAGGTCGGCGACGCCGTCAAGGAGTTCAACATCAGAGCGAAGGACGGCAGCGACACGAGCCGGGAAGCCTTCGAGAGCCTCGGCCTCAACGCCGACAAAATGTTCGCGGCCTTCGCCGCAGGTGGAGACACCGCAGAGGCCGCGTTCTTCGACACCGTCGAGGCCCTCAACAGCATGGACGACCCCCTCGCCCGCAACGCGGCCGGCGTGGCCCTGTTCGGCACACAGTTCGAGGATCTGGAGGCTGGCGTGCTGCCGGTGCTGGCGAGTATCGAGACCGCAGCCTACGACGGCGCGGCAGCTCTCCAGCAGATCAACGACGTGAAGTACAACGACCTCGGCAGCGCCTTCGAGGCGATCAAGAGGTCGGCCGAGGTCTCGCTGCTGCCGATGGCGTCCATGATCGCCAACACCCTGACGGCTCTGGCGCCGATCCTGCGGGAGACCTTCGAGGCCATCGCCCCCGTCATCACGGAAACGCTCAACGCTTGTATGCAGATCGTGCAGGCCATCCTCCCGCCCATCGTGAGCATCCTGACCTCGATCCTGCCAATGCTGACGCAGATCATCTCGACGATCCTGCCCGTCCTGACCAGCCTGATCTCGGCCCTGCTGCCTGTCATCACCCCGCTGCTCGAGGTCGCGCTTCAGATCGTCAACAGCGTCATCATGCCCCTCGTGCCCCCTCTCATGCAGATCGTCGAGGCGCTGCTGCCGCCCCTGATGTCGCTGCTCAATGCCATCATGCCGATCCTGAGCCCCCTGCTGGGGCTGCTTCAGCCCATCGCGTCGGTGCTCGGCACCATCGCCAGCGTCATCGGCAAGATCGTGAGCTTCGGCGCGGGCGTCATCAACAGCATCGCCGGCCTGTTCGGCGGCGGCGGGGGCGGCGGGGCTTCCGGCTTCGCAACCGGCGGCTTCACGAGCGGCCCGTCCATCGCGGGCGAGGATCCGCGCTACCCGACAGAGGCCGTCATCAGCTTCAACCCTGCATATAGGGCGCAAAACCTGTCCTACTGGGCCCGCGCCGGCGAAATGCTCGGCGCTATGGACGAGGGCAGCTATGAGCCTATCAGCTCCGGCTCGGGCACGTCCGTGGTCTATGACCTGAGCGGCCTGTCCTTCAGCCCCACGATCAAAGTCGACGGCAACACCGACGAGGACGCCCTGATCCGAAAGCTGCGGGATCTGGAGCCGGAGTTCATCGACTTCATCCTCGAAGCACTCGCAAGAAGGGAGGGCGGCGCCTATGTCACAGCGGATAGTCGGCTATATTGATTACACCGCGCAGGGCGGCGACACCTTCGACAGCATCGCGCTGGCAGCCTATAACGAGGAGCGGATGGCGAGCACTATCATCGACGCCAACCGCGACCTCTGCGACGTGCTGATCTTCGAGGGCGGCGAGGCCGTGCGGATCCCCATCGTCGAGACTGTGGAGACGCCCGACACCCTGCCGCCGTGGAGGAGGTGAGCCTGCCCCGTGAAAATCATCTACGAGGGGACGGACATCTACCCCGAGATCAGCGTCCACCGCTGCTACCACGATATGTACGCAGACAAGCAGAGCGACGAGCTGCTGCTCAAGCTCAACGACACCCGGGAGCTGTGGGACAGGTGGAGCCCCAAGAAGGGCGACACCATCGCCGTCGAGGACGGCGCCGCCAAGACGGGCAAGATGTTCGTCGAGAGCGCCGTCCCCGAGTCCGGCCTCATAACCCTGCGGGCCTACTCGGCCCCGCAATCCACCAAGGACAAGAGGAGCAAGTCGTGGGAAAAGGTCAAGTTCCTGCAACTGATCCAAGAGATCGCCGGCCGGCACGGCCTCACGGTCGAGACCTACGGCATCACCGACCAGACCTACGACTACGTCGAGCAGAACAATCTCGCGGACTTCGCAT
>ERZ1027012.350-NODE-350-length-14349-cov-8.235274_pt1 | contig 14349 bp, 16 predicted proteins | sample MGYA00519447_ERZ1027012 | MGnify/ENA primary metagenome ERZ1027012 (study PRJEB26926, sample SAMN06164700) | human gut metagenome | biome: ENVO:00009003; feature: ENVO:2100002; material: ENVO:00002003 | host: Homo sapiens | place: USA | collected 2012 ... | reverse complement strand
AGTACGGTCTCGTGGGCTCGGAGATGTGTATAAGAGACAGCTATGATATTATATACAACTTTAGCCGCTATTTCAAGGTGTTAATGTTAAAAATATATTCACTTAATTTTAATCAAATTGTTGATTTTTTATGATAAATTAAGGTATAATAAATATCCAAATATATGTACAGGAGTTTGGTATGTCTTTATACAATAACGATAAATGCCCTGTTTGCGGCAAACAGTTTGCCGAGGGAGACGATATTGTAACCTGCCCGGTGTGCGGAACTCCGCACCACAGAGAGTGCTACAATTCAATCGGAAAGTGTGCAAACGAAGGGCTTCACGCTGAAGGCTTCGTTTTCAAAAGAGCTTCTGACGAAGAGCCGGCAGCGGAAAAAGATGAAAATGCGGCAACAAAAAAACCACCCGTTATTTTTGAAAATCTTAACAGAGATTTTCAGGGCAAAATCGAGGACGCGTCGCCTTTTGTCAGAAAGAGCCCTACAGAAGAACAAAATGCTTCAAACTCTGCGCCGAATTTCAATTTTAACGGTCAAACTGCTTATGTTTTCAATAAAGACGAGAAAATTGACGATGTTGCCGTTGAGGATGTTGCAACAGCTGTAGGAAATAATTTTCCGAAATTTATTGATAAATTCAGAAAAAACAAAAAATTAAACTGGAATTGGAGCGCTTTTATCTTTGGCCCGTATTATTTCTTCTTTAGAAAAATGTACGGACAGGGAACACTTTTCCTTGCGATAGAATTTTTTGCCAGAATGATTGTTTCAGTGGTCTATTCTTCACAGCTTACTAAACTTTTTAAAGATCTTATGACTATAAGCCAGTCACAGAATAGTGCAGATATTGTGAATCAGACCACACAGGCTATGAGAGAATCGGGGGCGATGCCGGCATATTGGATTATCATGGCGGTTATTTTAGTAATTCATATTATTATTGCAGTTACGGCGGATGGATTTTACAGAAAAAAAGTAATTTCTACAATTAAAAGCGTAGACTCTAAAATTGAAAGTGACGGCAATTTTATGATAAGTCCGCTCATAGGTGTCGGAAGCGACGAGATGAATAAAAACGAACTTCGCAAACTTGTAATAGCAAGTAAGGGCGGAATCAGCTTTTTTGCGCCGTGCATAGCTTATCTTGTTATGACGCTTATTGCTGATTTAACTGCTTATTTGTAAAATTTTAAAAAGGTTAAAAATTAATTAACATAAATAATCAAAACGGAGGATATATTTATGAAAGTAAGAAAAGCAATAATTCCCGCAGCAGGAATGGGAACAAGAGTTTTGCCCGCATCAAAGGCAGTGCCGAAGGAAATGCTCAACATCGTTGATAAGCCTGCAATTCAGTACATTGTTGAAGAGGCTTTCAAATCAGGCATTGAAGAGGTACTTATCATTACAAACAGAAACAAGGGTGCGATTGAAGACCATTTCGATCACGCTTACGAGCTTGAGGCAAAGCTTGAAGGAAACGAGAGCAAGAAAAAGATTTATGAGGATGTTCTTGCTTGCTCAAACTTCGGAAACATTTATTTCCTTCGCCAGAAAGAAACAAAGGGTCTCGGCCACGCAGTTTTGTGCGCAAAGAATTTTGTGGGCAACGAGCCTTTTGCTGTACTTTACGGCGATGATGTTATTCTTTCCGAAACTCCATGCACAAAGCAGCTTTGCGATGCGTATGAAAAATACGGCAAGGGTGTTGTAGGCGTAAAAGAAGTTCCTGGAATGGCAATCACGAAATATTGCTCACTTAAAACAGAGCCTCTTGAGGGCAACTGCTACACTTGCACAGATATGATTGAAAAGCCGAAGCCGGAAGAGATTATGGGTAATTTCTCAATCCTTGGCAGAGTTGTTCTTCCGCCTGAAATTTTCTCAATTCTTGAGGAAACTCCTATCGGAACAGGAAATGAGCTTCAGCTTACAGACGCAATGAAAACGCTTGCACAGACTCAGGGCGTTGTTGCTGTTGATTACGAGGGCGTTCGTTACGATATGGGTAATAAGTTCGGTATTCTTCAGGCTAATATCGAGGTTGGTCTTAATCACCCCGAAACTAAGGACGAACTTAAAGCATATATCAAAGATATTGCTGCAAAGCTTGACTGACGCCTAATATAACACGAAACAGAGGGATTATTATTGGATAATAATTATTATTATGCGCCCCCGGGCGCTCAGAATAATAACAATAGTTACGCCGGCGTTGATATATATTACTATCAGCTGAAGGCAAAACAGGAAAGAAAAGAAATACGAAAAGCCGGAAACATAATGGGCTTATGTGTTCTTGCCTATGTTTTTGTTCAGCTAGCGGCGTCATTTATCCTAACCTCAAACAGTGTGATTTATGACAAATATTTATCTTCTTCGATTTTCCAAAACAGTTACGGAATAATTTTCGTTGAATTTTTCGCGGTGCTTCTACCGTTCGGAATTATGGCGCTTATTAACAGGAAAAAGTATACTACGCCTATAATTCCGTCTAAGCCGATTAAATTTTCACAGCTTTGTTTATGGGTCGGCTTCGGTATGCTGTGCTGTGTGGGCGCAGATTATATTGTCGGAATAATGACAGCATTAGCCGAAACATTCGGTTATGAGCTTACGCAGGGCGAAACGCTTGATCCCGATTCGCCGTTTGCCTGCCTTATCGCAGTTATAGCAACCGCAGTTGTGCCTGCCGTTTGCGAAGAACTTGCAATGCGCTGCTGTGCTCTCGGTTATATTCAGAAATACGGCAAAGCTTTCGGCGTAGTTGCCGTTTCAATAGTATTCGGTCTGCTTCACGGAAATCTTATTCAGTTTGTTTTTGCAACTATCGTAGGTTTGATTCTCGGATATGTTACTATGAAAACAGGCAGTATCATTCCGGCTGTGTTGATTCACGGATTCAATAACGGTATGAGCGCAATGTCAACCGTGTTTGTTTATATGTACGGCGAAGACGCATCCAACATAACAACCTATGTGTTTTTCGGATTATGGTTTGTTTTAGGATTGATTTCTCTTGTAATTCTTACCATAAAGAAACAGCTTAATTTATCGTTCGGTGATGAATCACACGAACCGTTTGCAAATAAGACTTCAAAGAAACTCGGAGCATTTTTGACTTCCCCTGTTCTGATAATTTCAAGCCTTTATCTTATCGTTTCGGTAATTGCAAGCATAACCAAAATGTGATTTGTATGAATGAGTTTATGAAAAGGGCAATTGAACTTGCCCGTATAAGCGCTGATGAAGGCGAAGTACCCGTTGGCGCTGTAGTGGTAAAAGACGGCGAGATAGTAGGCGAGGGCAGAAACAGGCGGGAGCTTGGCAAAAACGCGCTCTATCATGCCGAAACAGAAGCTATTGACGCAGCGTGTAAAGCATTGGGCGGCTGGCGGCTTTGGCAGTGCGATATGTATGTAACTCTCGAGCCGTGCCCAATGTGTGCGGGAGCAATTATTAATTCAAGAATTAAAAAAGTTGTTTTCGGCGCATATGATGAAAAAGCAGGCTCGTTTGGTTCTGTTATCAATTTTAACGATTTACCGTATAATCACAAACCTGAGCTTCAGGGCGGTGTTTGCGAAGAAGAATGCAAAGCGCTTTTATCCCAGTTTTTTAAAGATTTGAGAGAAAAGCGAAAAGCAAATAAAAACAAATAAAAAGTTTAGGCTGTATCCGCCAATGCGGATACAGCCATTTTTTCTGAATTATTTTATTTCAATTCAGCTGGGATTGCCCTTTGGCAATCGTGCGTTCATAAACAGGTTAACACCTGTAGCTGTCAAGCTTATTTCATAGATTCCTCATAAGCCTTGATCATTTTCTTAACCATCTGACCGCCGACTGAACCAGCCTGTCTTGAAGTAAGGTCACCGTTATAACCCTGCTTGAGGTTAACGCCTACTTCAGAAGCAGCTTCCATCTTAAATCTGTTAAGAGCTTCCTTAGCCTCAGGAACAACACTTTTGTTTGACATTCAAAATACACCTCTTTTGCTTTAGATTGCAAAAAAGCTCAAATATCTGCGCCGTTTAATTGTTTTGCGCCGATAGTTCAAATCTCTCTTGCAAGTATAGTGTATGCGATGTATTCCGTTTTAAAATTGAAAAATTTTTACATTTTTTTGTTTTATAAAAAAGTTATTTTTAGATAATAAAACGCTCTGATATTTAAGTCAGAGCGCTTTTTTATATTCTGTTATTATAAATGAAAATGTTAAATCAAGAGAAGAAATTCTGTCAAGCCGCTTTTTATTTTCTTCGCTCGTTCTATAATAATAAGGAGTCATTGAAAATAATGTTTTAATATCTTCACAGCAAATTTCTGATTTTTGTTTTATTATATTCTTTGAAACGATTTCAAGTTCCTTGCACTCGGGCACTTTTTCATCATTATAATAAGGATTATCATAAACAATGGCTTTCATTTCATAAAGGTGCTCTTTTGCAGGCACAACAGAATAAAGTCTGCCGTTTGTTTTTAAAATTCTTGAAAATTCTTTTGAATTAAAAGGCGCAAAAAGATGAATTGCCGTGTCAACACTTTCGCTTTTAACGGGAATGTTGCTGAGGTTTGCAACAAAATATTTTCCGCCTTTATTTCTCTTAGCCGCAAGGCGCACCATTTCCTTGCTTATGTCAAAACCGTAAAGTTCGCCGTCATATTTGTCATAGTATCCCTCACCACAGCAAATATCAAGCACCGTGCCCGTAAGCATTTTTGCAATTTCTTCTTTTAAAAAAGAATAATAATCTTTTTCAAGAAACGCCCGCCTTGCTCTTGCAGATTCCTTGCTGTCACCTCGTTTGTCTCCGCTTTTACTTCCTGTCAGCAGATTGACATATCCCTCTTTGGCAAAATCAAAAATGTGGTTGTTTTGGCATCTAAGGCAATTATCTTCTTTGTGCATTTCACCGCCGCAAACGGGGCAGATAAGTATGCTCATATCTCTTTCTTCACTGTGCCGTTTTCAGCCGTTTCGTATTCGGGCATATCAACTATTATTGCGGAATGGTGAACGGCAGGCAAAAAAGTTTCAATTATATCTTTTGTTTTGAATTTAAGGCTTGATGTGTTAACACATGGGTGACAGCCGAAATATTCGCCTTCAATTACGGGCTTGTCAATAAGAAGCTGAACTCTGTTTTCTGTATCGTTCATAAGACCCATAACTGAAACTGCACCCGGCTTTATGTCAAGAAATTCTTCCATAAACTCCTCGCCGGCGAAAGACAGTCTTGAACAGCCGATTTGCTTTGTTATATCTTTTGTTTTAAAAGGCTTGTCCCCGGGCATCATTAAAAGATAAAAATCTGTTTTTTGCCTGTTGCATAAAAATAAATTTTTGCAAATAAGCGTTCCGAGTACGGCGTCTATTTTATTACAGTCCTCCATAGTGTTTGCGTGGCCGTGGTCTGTTCTCTCGTATTCTATGCCGAGTGAGTCAAGAAAATCATAAACTCTGATTTCTCTTTCCTCTCTGCCGCTTGTGTCTGTCGGTCTGCCTTTGAAAAGCTCCATTTGTTGTTCTCCTTTGCATATAAAACGGCAGCGCACTGCGCCGCCGCTTAGAATCAGTACATATAGTTAGTTGAAAAAATAAGATTGCCGTTTTGGTAGTATGTTCTCGGTACTCTTCTCGCAATTCGACACGGAAGTTCATAATTGAAAGAGTATGCCGCTTCGGAAACTTCTTCCATTGAAAGCTCGTTTTCACCGCTTTTGCCCACAAGCACAACCGTGTCGCCCTCTTTGGCTTCAATTCCCGTAATATCAACCATAAACTGGTCCATACACACTCTTCCCGTAATCGGTGCAAACTGCCCGTTTATGAGTACTTTTCCCTTGTTTGAAAGACAGCGTGGATATCCGTCCGCATATCCTACAGGAATTGTGGCGATTTTCTTTTCGCCGACAACCGTGTAAGTGCCGCCGTATGAAATCTCTCTGCCGTTTTCAAGCGTTTTAATGTGGGAAATATGTGTTTTCCACTGCATAACAGGTCTTATGTCAAGCAGACTTTTGTCCACCTCATCGGACGGGTAAAGACCGTATGTTATAATTCCCATTCGGCACATATCAAAGTATTCGTCAAAGTTCATAATGCCAGCTGAGTTATTTATGTGCTTAATCGGAATATAAATATTTCTTTCTTCAAGATATGATATAAATTTCTTGAATTGTTCTCTTTGATTTATAGTTTTTGAAAGGTCTTTTTCGTCCGCTGTTGCAAAGTGGGAAAAAAGCCCCTCTGCAAAAATGTTAGGAAGTTCCGTAATCTTTTTGCATATGTCGGCGCTTTCTTCGTTAACCTGAAAGCCTATTCGGCTCATTCCCGTGTCAACGCAGAAATGAAATTTTACCGTTTTGTTTTGCTTTACCGCTTCATCAGACAGCGCTTTTGCCGCGTCAAAGCTGTAAATAGGTATTCTTATATCATTTTCAACAACCTGGTCAAAATTGTAATGCGCAACTGTTCCTAAAATGAGCAGGGGAGTTTTTATGCCTGCTTTTTTCAATTCAATAGCTTCTTCAATGCACGCTACGCCGAAAAAATCGCATTTATCATCAAGATGTTTTGCAAATGCAACAGCGCCGTGACCATAAGCGTCAGCTTTAATTACGCATAAAAGCTTAACGCTGTCGGGAAGTTTTTTTCTTGTGTTGTCAAAATTATAATCTAATGCGTCGAGGTCTATTTCCGCCTCTGTTCTGAAAAACATTATTCTATTACCTCTGAAAGTGAAACTGTTTCTATGCCGTTTTCAATAAACGCCTTGTTTAAAAGCTCTACAAATTTTATTGCTTTAGGTCCGTCGCCGTGAACGCATACGGAGTGTGCTTCTATCGGTATATCTTCGCCTGTAAAGGCTTTTACCTTTCTTTCCTTAACCATTCTGATAACTCGGTTTATAGCTTCGTCCTCGTCCTCAATCATTGAGCCCTCAAGGCTTCTTGCCCTAAGACTTCCGTCAGCCTCATATGCTCTGTCTGCAAAAACCTCGCTCGCAAATTTGATTCCCGTTTCTTTAGCCGCTTTAATCATCTCTGAGCCTGAAAGCGCAAGAAGAATAAGGTCTTTGTCAAAATCTGATACCGCTTCTGCAACCGCATAGGCAAGTTCGCCGTCCTTTGCCGCCATGTTGTACATTGCACCGTGTGGTTTGATGTGGCTGAGCTTTATTCCCTGAACGCTTGCAAGTGCTGACAATGCACCAAGTTGATACAGTGTAAAGTCATAAACCTGTTCAGGTGTTACAAACATATTTGTGCGTCCAAAATTATCCTTATCGGGATAACCTGGATGAGCGCCTGCCGAAACTTCGTTTCCTTTGCACAAATTAAGCGTCTTTGTCATAAGACAGCTATCGCCTGCATGAAAACCGCAGGCAATATTTGCGCTTGTAATCTGCGGAATTATTATTTCGTCTGCGCCTGCGCCCTCGCCTAAATCGCAGTTAAGGTCTATTTTATACATTATAAATCACGCTTTCTAATATTTCAAACTTGTGTTTTTAACATCTGTTATAAACATATGCCCCGGTGAGTGGGTTATCGCAATAGGGGGCTTAACATTCATAACAACATTTTGCGGAGTTACGCCGCAGGGCCAGAAAACGGGGATTTCACCCTCGTTTATCGTAACGCTGTCGCCGTAGTCGGGCTTTGAAATATCGTTTATTCCTATGAGTTTCGGGTCGCCTATATGAATAGGAGCGCCGTGCACCCTCGGCATCGCCGCAGTAACATTAACGGCTTTGACAACCTTGTCGTGCGGTATCGGGCGCATAGAAACAACCATATTTCCGCAGAAAATACCTGCTTTTTCTAGTTCAATGTTAGTGTTGAACATCGGAATATTTTTGTTTTCCTCAATATGGCGCACAGGAATATCCGCTTCAAGCAGTTCAGCCTCAAATGAGAATGAACAGCCTATAAGAAAATAAACAAAATCATCATGCCAAATATCTGAAATATCGCAAACTTCTTTTTCAAGAATTCCGTTTCTCCATATTCTGTATTTCGGAAAATCTGTGCAAACGTCTGCGTTGTCAGCCATTTTTATGATTTTCTTGCTGCCTACTTCGCCAACTTCAAGAATAGGGCAGGGTTTAGGATTTCTCATACAGAAAAGAAGAAAGTCAAATGCGTATTCTTTTGGCAAAATGCAAAGGTTTGCCTGTGCGTATCCGCCGCACATACCCGAGGTCTGCCCCGTGATTTCCTGAGACCTGATAAGTTCACGCACCTCTTTCGGCGCCATATCGGAATAATTCATATTTCCTCCGCTGTAATATCAGAATTTAAGTTTTTTTAGTGCTTTTTGCTCCTGCTTTGCTATTTTCTGAGCCTCTTTTACGCTGACCTGAGCAAATTTTATCGTACCGCCCGGCCTTGCCTGAGCAATAAGATGCCTGTCTGCCGAAATAATGGTGGCAATTTTTGCGTAACCGCCCGTTGTCTGCCTGTCAGCGGCAAGGATAATGGGCATACCGTTTTTAGGAACCTGAACGGAGCCGAAAACGATACCGTCAGACACAATGTCCATTGAGCCTTTGCCTTTGAGCGGTTCACCGTCAAGCCTGATACCCATTCTGTCAGCCTGCTGTGTGATTTTATATTCGCAGGAAAAGAAAGTATTTATATCTTCGTCTGTAAACATATAGTCCTGAGGGCCTAATACGGCACGCAGTGTTATGCTGTTTTCGTATGTTTCCTCGGGCAGTTCTCTGCCTGTTGTATCTGTTATAATGGGCGCAAAGGTGTTGATTATATCGCCTGCGGCAAGTTTTCTTCCGTAAAATCCGCCTATCTGTGATTTGAGGTTGGTAGACCTGCTTCCCATAACCTCGGGCACATCAAAGCCGCCGCTAACCGCAAGATAACCTCTGACGCCGCTTTTTGCGTAGCTCATTGCAAGTGTGTCGCCCGCATTTACGGCGTATGCCTTGTTTCTTTTAATAGGTGTTCCGTTTATTGCGGCGGAAAAATCTCCGCCAGAAAGCGCAATAACCGTATTTTCTGTAAACTCGGCTGTTATTCCGAGCAGAGTAGTCTCGATAACGGCGCACTCAGGCTCATTTCCCACAAGAATGTTTGCCGTTGACATAGCTTTTGAATCCATTGCGCCGCTTTGAGTAAAGCCGTATTTCATAACGCCGAATCTTCCGCCGTCCTGAATAGTAGAGAGCATACCTGCATTTATAATCTTAATACTCATCGGCTCACCTCCGAGACTTCTGCTGTATAAGAGCCGTTTTCAACCTGTTTCTCAATCTCTGCGAATTTCTCGGGACTTATTCTTACAAAGCGGATATAATCGCCTGCATTGTAAAGAATTGGCTTTTCTCTTTTTGCGTCATAAACCTTGACAGGAGTTTTGCCGATAAGCTGCCATCCGCCGGGAGAAGCAACGGGGTAAATGCCCGTCTGCGCCCCGCCGATACCGACTGAACCGCTCGGAATTTCAACTCTCGGGCTTTCAAGGCGAGGGGTTTCAATTCTTTTGTCTAATCCGCCGAGGTACGCAAAGCCTGGCAGAAAGCCGAGCATATAGATTAGATAATCTGTTCCCGTATGTATTTTTATAATTTCTTCTCTGTAAAGCCCCGTATGGCGCATAACGTTTTCCATATCAGGCGCAAATTCGCCGTCATAGCATACGGGTATTTTGTAAAGCAGGCTTGATGCGCCCGATGACGCACTCATACGCTTTGTTATGCCTTTTAATTTTCGAGTTAATTTTGAATACGAGATTTCGCAAGGGTCGTATATAACCGTAAGAGAAGAAAACGCCGGGATAATATCTTTAACGGCGCTGATTTTTCCGCTTTCAAGCACTTTTGAAAGCGCAGTTACATGGCTGTTCGCCTCTTCACTTATCTCGGTGGAAAAGCATACAGTCAAGGCGCTGTCGCCGCAAGGCAAAAATGAATAATTCATCTTGTAAAAAATCCTTTTTTCAAAGTGTTTTTGAACCAGTCCGTCGTCTTATCCTCAACCTGCGGCGGATATTCAATAAGCGATTTCATAAGCGCCACAAGGGGAAGATTTATATTCTTTCCTATACCGTCAATATATGGTCTCGGTTGACCGTACATATCAAGCATTCCTGCCGCTGCTGCGGCGTCCATTGCCGCCGACTGTTCCTCTGTATCGTGGAACAGCTCGGGCTTTTTAAGAAGATATGCCGTTGCCGCCATAAGGGCGTTGCATCCCCAGTCAGATACGGTGGCAGTTATAATATTGTCTGCAACGGTGTCGGCAAGAATACCAAAGCCCGTGCCCGCTTTACAGCCGCCGAGCTCCGCATAAGGAATATATTTTCTGATATGGTCTTCAATAGCCGCCATTCCTATTTCGTTTCCGAGGTCTCCTATCGAAAGATTGTATATTCCCATTTCTCTGCATCTGTTGAACAAAACATCGTATTTTGCTTCAACTCCCGTGGTGTTTACGCCCGTTGCGTTGTGATAGTAGCCGTTTTTGTTTCTGCCGGGGGCTTCTATGCTGATAACGGCGCACGGCTCACCGTGGGACAAGATTTCATCTGTCTGTGCAGGTGCATCTTCAATTTGCTTAGTAAATTCAATAATGCCTACCGTATTTTCTCCTATGTTGTCAATATCGGTAGTTGTATCAAAGTATAAAACATTGCTGATTGCCTTAATCGCTTTAACGCACTGCTCGGGTACGATTAAGATGGGTTTAACGGAAAATGCCTTCATAATGAACTTTGCAAAAAGGCAGGAGGAAATAATTCCGTCCGTCTCCGCTTCGTTCCACGGCAAAAGGACAAAACCTGTGAGAATATACACTTTTTCTCCGGCTTTCATATTTTTGATAAGTCCTTTTGCTCCGTGAGTTGTGAGCGGTTCACCGGTAAAGTTTCTTGCACCCTCGTAAAGAATACGGCATACTCCGTATCCTCTCGGGTCAAGGTTCATAAGCGTGTCAAGGTTACAGCCGACATTGTATTCGGTAAGTTCGTCTTTAGTCATAATATTAGTCCATAGCCTTTCCGTAAAAATCCTTATTTAATTCTAATTAATGTGAGCGGTGAATTAATCGGCACAGCACTGTGCTTCAAAATCTGCAACAAGTGCGTCCTGAATAGTTTTAAGCATCTCGGGCGCTTTTCCGCCTACTGCTTTTCCGTCAACAGTTTTAACGGGTATGCAGAAAGAACCTGTTGAATGAACAATGATTTCATCAGCGTCCATAAGTTCTGAAAGGGTGTATTCACGCTCCTCGGTTTTATAGCCGAGTTTCTCGGCAAATGCGAGAAGTCTGAGCCTTGCCGTACCGGGCAGGATTTTATCGTCAAGCGGATGGGTTATAACACATCCGTCTTTAAATATGGAAACATTTGAGTGAGCGCACTCGGTTACAATATCTCCTCTGTGGAAAATAGCTTCCTGACAGCCTTTGCGGTCAGCCGCAGTAGCTGCAAGGCAGGAGGGGATAAGGTTAAGTGTTTTTGCGTTGCAGTATAAAAATCTCTTATCCTCGTATGTGATAACATCTATTGGTTTATATGTATCTGCAACAGGACACGGAGTAAGAGTTATCCAAAGATTTGCTTTCATATCTTCGCTGTAAATATGTCCGCGAAGTCCGCTGCCTCTCGTAACCTGCATATATACAAACTGGTCGCCGCTGTCAACTTTTAAAACAAGTTCTTTGAGCAGGGCTTCAAGTTCGCTTCTTTCCATAGGCATATTGATGTCAAGAAGCTTTGCACTGCTGTAAAAGCGGTTCAAGTGAGCGTCTAAGTCGAAAATTTTGTGGTTGTGTGAATAAGTGGCGTCATAGATTCCGTCACCAAACCAGCAAACTCTGTCTGTCATCGGAATCTGCATTTTTTCTATAAGGTCGTATTTTCCGTTATAGTAGCCTAAATTTTCCATATTTTTGTACCCCCGAAATTAAAAAAGGGCATAACAGAGCATTTGATTTGCTCCGTTGCCCATCAAATTCATTCTAATACAAATAAAAACAAAAGTAAATATAAAATTTGTTTTAAATTTAGTGTTTGTAAAGATATTTTTACAGATTTATTTCAAGCGAAACAGGGCAGTGGTCTGAGCCGTAAATATCAGTCAAAATGTCGGCACTTTTCAGCTTGTCATCAAGTCTTTTTGATGTTATGAAATAATCAATTCTCCATCCTGCGTTTTTTTCACGGGCTTTAAACATATAGCTCCACCAGCTGTAAATGCCCTCCTTGTCAGGATAAAAATAGCGGAAAGTATCCGTAAATCCGCTTTCGAGCGTTTTGCTCATTTCAGCTCTTTCCTCATCTGAAAATCCTGCGTTTCTTCTGTTTGTTTTAGGGTTTTTAAGATCTATTTCATTGTGCGCAACATTGAGGTCGCCGCAGAAAATAACAGGCTTTTTGCTGTCAAGTTCAAGGATGTAATTTCTGAAAGCCGTCTCCCATTCCATTCTGTAATCAAGGCGTGCAAGCTCTCTTTGAGAATTAGGCACATAAACAGTGCAAAAATAAAAATCTTCAAATTCAAGCGTGATAAGCCTGCCCTCACGGTCATGCTCGCTGATTCCCATTCCAAGCATAACATTAAGCGGCTTTATTTTTGAAAATACAGCCGTGCCTGAGTATCCTTTCTTTTCTGCATAGTTCCAGTAGGCGTAATATCCCTCGGGCGCAAAGTCTATCTGCCCCTCCTGAAGCTTTGTTTCCTGCACGGCAAAAATATCAGCATCCGCCTGCTTGAAAAATGCCTCAAAATCTTTGTTCATACACGCTCTCAGTCCGTTAACATTCCAACTTACAAGTTTCATAATAATTCCTTTCAAAATGTATTTTATAATATGTTTTTAAATTAAATATGCTTTTAAATAATTTTCGCCAACCCCTTGACAATATTTATTTTTATGGTAAAATAAATACCACTACGGGAGCATAGCTCAGCTGGGAGAGCATCTGCCTTACAAGCAGAGGGTCACAGGTTCGAGCCCTGTTGTTCCCACCAAGCCGCTTTTTAAGCGGCTTATTTTTTTGCCTAAAATCAGTTTTTATGCTGTTCTCTGTATTCCCTCGGTGTTATGCCCTTGTATTTCTTGAACAGCTTTGTAAAGTAATTAACATCAAGTATTCCGCATTTTTGCGCTACTGTCTGAATTTGCAGATTGCTTGTTTGAAGCAAAAGCGCTGCCTTTTCCATTCTCTTTTCATTTATATAATCAGTTAAATTTTTTCCTGTTTCTTTCTTGAAATGAGAGGATAAATAGCTGGGGCTTACGCTTAAAAGCTCTGCTTGTGTTTTAAGGCTTAAATCTGCGGTCAGGTTTGCGTCAATTCGTGTGAGTACCTTTTGAACAATTAGGGAATACCCCTTGGCGCAGTGGCGCTGAACAAGGCGGCAGTATTTGTTTACCATTTCACGCATAAGCGAATCGCCGTCTTTTGCAGACTGCATATTTTGAATTTTAATTGAAAAATCGGTGGAAATCCTGTCTATGTAAAGCGGATGAACGCTTCCGTATTCAGCGGCTTTCCTTAAAATAATATTCAGTATTATCATATAGTACTGAATATTTTTTATTTCGTCCTCAGTTCGTTTTTCTATGGCGTCCTGTGCAAAAGAGCCCATCATCATCATTTCTGCCTTGTGAAGCATACCCTGAGATACGGCAGACATAAGTGCGTTTTCGGTTTCATATCTTTCTTCAAGTACATTTATATCAAGCGGAGTGAATTTTTCTTCCTTTTGTTCTGCAATTCTTTCAAAAAAATAATCCTCGCCTGTGTCAAGTTCATCAATCGTCTCAAGCTTATAATTTCTGCTGCTGCCGAAAATTGTTTCTGCAAGAGCGTTTACCGCAGCATATAAAAGGTTTTCATTATCTATATATGGAACACTTGTATAATATTTATCAAGCTGTAAAACAATATTGGGAGTGAAAGAATTTCTTTTGCAAATTTCTAAAAGCCTTGTTTTATCTGTTTTTACCGTGCAAAACGGGCCTGCCCATATGAATTTAAAAAATGAATTTTCACAAGCAGTCAGGGGAATATAAAAATAACAGCATCTGAATTTATCTTTATACCTATATAATGTATTGTTATCTTTTACAAAATCAGCTTTTAAAAATATTTTCTCATAGTCTTGCTCCATCCCGAGCATTCTTCTTATGCCCATATCAATTTTTACATTGGGGCTTTCTTCGCAGGGAAGTGCAATGGTATTTATATGAAGATTGTCTGTGATTTTTCTGAAAAGATTGATTTCAGCCTCAAATTTCAATGCTCAGTTCACCTGCCATTTATATCTGTCTCTTATACACATCTCCGAGCCCACGAGACCGTACTAGATCTC
>ERZ1027012.339-NODE-339-length-14943-cov-7.541711_pt1 | contig 14943 bp, 14 predicted proteins | sample MGYA00519447_ERZ1027012 | MGnify/ENA primary metagenome ERZ1027012 (study PRJEB26926, sample SAMN06164700) | human gut metagenome | biome: ENVO:00009003; feature: ENVO:2100002; material: ENVO:00002003 | host: Homo sapiens | place: USA | collected 2012 ... | reverse complement strand
GGCGAGCAGTCACTGGTTACACCGGATGAGTTGCTGGCGGTGGTGAAAGCTTGATGTTTACTAATTATCTGCAATCATATCATAAAAGCATCATTGATGGATGATTGCATCACATGGGAATGCCCGATAACGTTTGCTTTATACGTTATTTGTTTTGAAATATAAATGCTGGATTACCTATGTGGATAATCAGATTGTTTTTTCTTCCGTCACTACATCTTACTGATTCTAAAAGAGATGTAGTGACGGAAATTTTTGTATCCCCCCGAAATGGTTTGTTCTCTTTTTTCCGCGTAGAGGCGACAAAGCGGAATGCCTGTTCTTGTCGTTGTTGGTTGTATTTCTTGTTTTAAGGATGAAAACTGATGGAGCTGACTTGAAATATGATTTTCTTTTGCGAGAGTCTGATATTATTCACTATATTTGTGGAATGCTAGCCTTATAAATTTAATCAGATGATAGAGGAAAATCAGTTGATATCCCATTTGTATCAAAATAGGGATAATGGTCAATGGATGATACAAACCAATGATGAACATCAAAAGGGGGTTGCTGATATGGCGGCATCCTTCGCCGGGCAGTTCGGACTTCCTTCTTGGGGGCGTGCGCTCGGCCTACTTCATGACAAAGGAAAGGAACGGGCGGCATTCCAGCAATACATACGCAAGATGAATGGTTTGCCTACGAGTGACAAGAAGCGCTATGATGATCATACCCATGCTTTTGTGGGTGGAATATTGGCAAAAGAACTTATGGGAAAGGATGTTTCCCATCTTCTTGTAAACCAAATTATTTCTCATCACACAGGGTTACATGATTTCGGGGATGTGGAAAACATATTGAAAGAGAGGCTATTGTCCAAAGAAATAAACGAGGGTGACATTAGCATAAACAAACCTTTATTATTCCAAGAATTTATTGATTCACCTTTTTCTAAATCAAAGGTTGAATGGAAACACTTTCATCACCTTTCCCGTATGCTTTTTTCCTGTCTTGTAGATGCCGACCGGCTCGATACAGAACGGTTTATGGATGTAGAGTCATGGCGGAAGCGGGGAAATTCGGCTACGCTTGCCGATTTGCTTCCACAGCTGGAGGCATATATGCAAAAACTGCAATCGAATGCAGCCGATACGAAAGTGAACCGCATCCGCCAGCAAGTGAAAGAACAATGCAGTAGAACTTCTTCAAGCGAAAAAGGATTTTATAGTCTTACAGTTCCGACGGGAGGCGGTAAAACACTTTCTTCTTTGTTATGGGCCATGAAGCATGCTGTAAGCCATTCAATGAATCGTATCATCATCGCCATCCCATATACCAGTATCATTGTGCAAACGGCAGGGCTTTTGAAGGAAATCTTTGGTGAAGAAAATGTATTGGAGCATCATAGTAATTTCGACCCCGATGATATTAAGGACGAGGAAAATAGGGAAAAAGCAAAATTGGCTACAGAGAATTGGGACTATCCCATTATTGTCACTACCAATGTACAGCTTTTTGAATCTATGTTTAGCAATAAAACATCTGATTGCCGCAAACTGCACAACATGGCAAATTCAATTCTTGTTTTGGATGAGGTTCAGATGTTGCCAACCGGCTTCTTGCGGCCGATAGTCGATGCGCTGAAAGCGTATCAGGAAATGTTCGGGGTTTCGGTATTGTTTACCACGGCAAGCCAGCCGGTACTGAGTGGTCTGATAGAAGGAACAAATCCTAAAGCTGATTTTAAGGGAATAGAACATATCAAGGAAATTATTCCGGAAGAATTTGCTTTGCATGACCAGCTTCGCCGTGTGAAGTTGTCAATCGATGATACAGGAAAAACATACGATGAGATAGCTGCAAAGGTGTCTGAATATAATAAGGTGTTGTGCATAGTGAACACTCGTAAAGATGCCAAAGAGCTGTATGACCGTTTGCCCAATGACGGAGTGAAATTGCATTTGTCTAGAATGATGTGCCCTGCCCACTTACACGAAACTATTGGTAAAATAAAAACTTTATTGAAGGATGAGTCGCAGCCGATTGTCAGGGTCATTGCAACCCAGCTTGTGGAGGCCGGTGTGGATATAGACTTTCCGGTTGTGTTCCGTCAAGAAGCAGGACTCGATTCTGTATTGCAAGCAGCGGGACGGTGCAATCGGGAAGGACGAAGTGCCATGGGACATACATTTGTGTTCAGTCTGGCGGCAGAGAAGCGAAAGCTCTTCGGTTCAATGGCTGACTCCAACAATGCTCGGTTGAATTTGCCGGAAGATAGTGATTGGTTTGCTCCTTCTACCATGAAAGCCTATTTTTGTCAATTGTATAGCAGAAAACAAACATTTGATGAAAAGGATATAAAGCACTGGCTCTACAAACCTACTGAGTTATGTTTTGAAACTGCATCAAAAGAATTTCACCTGATTGATGATACGAGTATAAATGTTATCATAAATTGGGAAAACAGCATGGAACTTATAGAGCAGTTGAAAGAATCGGGGTGTACCTACTCGTTGGTGAAGCAATTGGCGAAATTTACTGTAGGCATCCGTTCCTATGATTTTAAGCAACTGAAAGGCTATGGGCTTGTCGAAGAAATATTGGAAGGAATATATGTATTGGCAGACAGGTCTCAGTATAATAAAGCCACAGGTCTCAGCCTTGATAACCATTGGCTGGAGGAAGTATTAATGATATAAAGAAACGGATATGACAAAGAAAGAAACATTGAAATTGTTTGAAGAACGTAAAGTCCGCACCGTGTGGGATGATGAAAAGGAAAAATGGTATTTTTCGATAGTTGATGTGGTGTCAGTTTTAACAGACAGTGTTGATGCAACTGCTTATTGGCGTAAGTTAAAGCAAAGACTTAAAGAAGAGGGAAATGAAACCGTGACAAATTGTCACGGTTTGAAAATGAAAGCCACAGACGGTAAGATGCGACTTACAGATGTGGCTGATACAGAACAACTACTACGTATCATTCAGTCTATCCCATCTCCCAAGGCAGAACCGTTCAAGCAATGGATGGCACATGTAGCATCCGAACGTCTTGATCAGATGCAAGACCCTGAGTTGAGTATTGAGCAAGCTATGATGGACTACAAGCGACTTGGTTACTCTGACAACTGGATAAACCAACGCTTGAAGAGCATTGAAATCCGTAAAGATCTTACAGATCAATGGAAACTACATAATGTAGAGGAAGGTGTTCAATATGCTACTCTTACAGACATTATCTATCAGCAATGGACCGGAAAGTCGGCAAAGGAGTACAAACAGTTCAAGGGCTTGAAGAAAGAAAATCTCCGGGACAATATGACCAATGAAGAATTGGTTCTTAATATGCTGGCCGAACTCTCTACGACAAGTATTACTAAAGCTAAAAATCCTCAGACATTGGGTGAAAATATGCAGTGTGCGGCTGACGGTGGTGATGTGGCTCGTGTGGCACGCGAACAGTTGGAGCAAAAAACCGGTCGTGAAGTGGTAACTCCCTTGTCGGCAAAAAGGTTTTTTGAAGGTCAGAAGCCGGAAGATTTATTGGAAAACAAGGAAAACGATGAATGATATGGAATATACAGATAAAGAATATTGTCTGGAGGTGTGGGGCGATTGGGCTTGTTTCACTCGTCCGGAATTGAAAGTAGAGCGTGTGAGTTACGATGTCATAACGCCATCGGCGGCACGCGCCATCTTTGAAGCGATACTGTTTAAACGCTATGCCATGCGTTGGCAGGTAACAAAGATTGAGGTACTCAGACCTATTAAATGGGCTACCATTAGACGGAATGAGGTGGGGGCAGTTGCCAGTAAATCACCTATCATTATTGAAGATAAACGTCAGCAGAAGAACACGTTGCTTCTGTTGGATGTGCGTTACCGAATTTATGCTAAGTTAGTATTTATTCCGGTAAAAGACCGTCCGAAAGAGGCTTTTGCCAAGCATCAGCCAAGTGCCGACGAGAATCCTATGAAGTATTATCAGATGTTCGAACGCAGGGCATCACAAGGGCAATGTTTTACGCAGCCCTATCTCGGATGTCGTGAGTTTTCTGCAAACTGGAAGTATATTGAAAGTACTGATAATCTTGATTATCCCTTAGCCGAAGACAGGGATTTCGGCATTATGCTTTATGATATGGACTTTGAGGAAAATCCACAAAAACCGAATGCTATGTTTTATAGAGCCCAAATGAAAAAGGGAGTGATTGTTGTACCGGATAAAGATAGTGAGGAGGTGTTGAGATGATACTGAAAGCATTATATGATTACTATCATCGAAGTGGAGATGATGTGGCCCCTTTTGGTTTAGAATACAAAGAGATTGGATTTATTATTGTTATTGATAGATGTGGAAAATTTCTGCGCTTTGAAGACAGGCGCATAGATAAGAAGTCGGCACAGCGGTTTCTTGTTAAGAAAAGTGTTAGCCGGTCAAGTGCCCCTGTTGCAAACTATTTGTATGACAATTGTAAATATGTATTTGGTTATTCCGATAAGGGGGATATGGAAAAGATACGTAAGTACTTTGAAGTATTTAAGGCGAAAGTAAAAGATATATATGATGCTTTTCCGGATAATGAGGACATAAAAGCTGTTTATGCATTTTATCAGCAAGACCATTCTTTTATAGTTGGGGCTATGCAGAAAGATTCTTTATGGGATGATATAGCCAAAAATCTTAATAAGAAATATTCTACCTTTTCTTTCCTTATAGAAGGGGATACGAAAATAGTGGCTTCGAAAAGGGAATTGATAAATTTGTTTGACGAGAATCATGGCGTGGCAGGAAATCTTTGTTTGATAACAGGGAGATATTCAAAAGTTGTAGAGATTACAACTGCTACAAAGATACTTGGAAGCCAAGAAACAGCTAAACTAGTTGCATTTCAAGTTAATTCCGGGTATGATTCGTATGGGAAATCTAAAGGATACAATGCTCCAATATCAGAAGAAGCTGAATTTGCATATACAACCGCATTGAATCATTTGCTGCGTTCGGATTCTCACAATAAGTTTATGGTGGGCTCACGTACTTATCTTTTCTGGGCTTCCTCCAATAGCGAGGCTTCAAAAGAGTCCGAAAATAGTCTATTTTCTTTGTTGGGGCGGATTGAAGAAGAAAATGACGACTCAAACAGGCGCATAAAGTTAGTATATGATACTTTCCAGTCTATCTATAACGGAAAATTATCGGCAAACGATGATGACAAATTCTTCATTTTGGGTTTGGCTCCTAATTCGGCAAGAATTGCGGTAGTATATTGGAATGAGATGCCTTTGCGTGAATTTGCAGGTTTGATAAGTAAACATTTTACGGATATGGAGATGGTTGACACTCGCAAAGATAAGAAGCCGTACGTGGGAATGCATTCCATTCTTGGAAATGTTACTCTTGGAGGAAAGTCAAGTGATGCGACTCCCAACCTTCCTGATGCTGTGGTGAGAAGCATATTTCAAGGGTTGCCGTATCCGGCTTCTCTCTTTCAAGCATGTATTCGTCGCATACGTGCAGAACAATCCGTCAATATAGTGCGTGCTGCTATCATCAAGGCATATCTCAACAGACTAAACGAAAATAACAACCATAAAAAATTAGATATTATGTTAGACAAAGAAAATCAAAATCAAGGGTATCTTTGTGGAAGGCTGTTTGCCGTGTTGGAAAACCTACAATATGCAGCAAATAAACAAGATTCCATTCGTTCAAGTTACATGAACGCGGCTTCATCTACGCCATCTACAGTATTTTCAACAGTTCTCAAATTATCAAACAGTCATTATGCTAAATTGGCTAAAGAGAAGAAAGGCCTTGCTAATTTCTTTGATAATCAAAAGAAAGAGATAATAGTTTTAATTCAAAATTTTCCTAATACATTGAGTTTGGAAGATCAAGGACGATTCTTCCTCGGCTATTATCATCAGAAAGCTCACAGAGAGAATCAAGAAACTGAAGAATAATTTTTAAAAATATACAATTATGTCAGAATTAAAGAATAGAATTGATTTCGTTTACATTTTTGATGTACAAGATGGTAATCCAAATGGTGACCCGGATGCAGGTAATCTTCCTCGGATAGATGCTGAAACTGGTATAGGCCTTGTTACAGATGTTTGTTTGAAACGCAAGGTACGTAATTATGTACAAATAGCCCAAGCAGGAAAAGCAGGTAACGATATTCTTGTCAAATCCAAAGAAATTTCTGGAGAAGAGGTCTTTATTAATGAAGAAATCCGCAAAATGTACAAAGAAGATTTAGGAATAGAACTAAAAATCAAAGAAAAAGCTCCTGCCGATAAGAGTTCAGCTGGTAAAATTGCTATGTGCAGACGCTTCTTTGACGTTAGGACTTTTGGAGCAGTACTCTCAACCGGACCTAACGCAGGACAAGTGAGGGGGCCGATTCAAATGACTTTTGCCCGTTCGCAAGATATGATTGTTTCAGCAGAGCATGCATTAACCGTATGTGTAGCTCGTGATGAAGAAAAGACCTATGAATCACAAGTGGGAATACAGGGACGTAAAGCGACCATTCCTTATGGCCTCTATGTCTGTCACGGCTTCATCTCCGCTAACTTGGCACAACAGACAGGATTTTCTGAAGAAGACCTTGAACTATTTTGGGAAGCTTTAAAGAACATGTTCGATGTGGATCGTTCGGCGGCACGTGGATTGATGAGTGCTCAAAAACTGATAGTCTTCAAGCATGACTCCATATTGGGTAATGCTCCCGCCAACAAGTTGTTTGAATTGGTAAAAGTGGAGAAAGTCTGCGATGGAGCACCACGCTCATTCATCGACTATTCAGTTACTATAGATAAGGAGAATGCTCCATCAAATGTAACTATTGAGGAACTGATATAATTCCATCGTATGTACAATGAAGACGATATGCTCATGTTGTCGGGGATTCAGCACTTTAGGTTCTGTCCCCGGCAATGGGCTTTGATACACATTGAGCAGCAATGGGATGATAATCGTCTCACCATCGAAGGACAGATTCTGCACAAGCATGTAGATGATCCGTTTTATAGACAAAAGTGTGGTGACCAGATAACATTGCGTGCGGTGAATATCGCTTCGCGTGAACTTGGACTCTATGGAATCTCTGATGCCATAGAGTTACTTCCTTCCTCATCTTTTGAAAATACGATTTTGCATCCCAACTATCCGGGGCGATGGCAACCGGTTGCTGTGGAGTATAAGCATGGCAAACCGAAAAGAAACGAGGTGGATGAAGTGCAGTTGGCAGCACAAATCATGTGCATAGAAGAAATGTATGCTATCCATATACCATACGGCTCTTTCTTTTATGGGGAGCTTCGCCATCGGGTTAATGTGGATATAACGGAGGAGCTGCGAAATATAGTCAGACAATGTGCCCGGGATATGCACGATATATTTAGTAAAGCGGTTATCCCGAAGGCTGAATATGGGAAACATTGTGACAAGTGCTCGCTGAAAGATATCTGCATGCCGGAAATGGTAAATAATTGTACTTCGGTAGATAATTACCTTACTAAAAATCTGTATCTATGAGAAAACTATTGAATACTTTGTATGTGACGACACCGGAAGCGTATCTTAGTAAGGATGGGCTGAATGTCGTTATATCTGTTCAGCAGGAGGAGGTGTTTCGTATTCCTGTCATAAATATAGAGGGCATCGTTACGTTCGGATATATGGGCGCAAGTCCCGGTGTGATGAAATTGTGTAGTGACAATGGTATATCACTCACATTTCTTTCTCCACAAGGCAGATTTATCAGCAGGGTTCAAGGTGCTACGAAAGGGAATGTTCTGTTACGCAAAAAGCAGTACCAATTGTCGGACGATGCATCTTGGTCGTTGCATGTGGTTAGGTTGATGATTGGTGGTAAGATTCAAAACTATCGCAATATATTGAGGAGATATATTCGTGATTATGGTGAGAATGAAGACATTAATAGGGCGGTGCAAGTATTGGAACGTGCCAAGCGTGATGCTTTGAAGGCTCAAGATAAGACGGAATTAATTGGTTATGAGGGAATGGCTTCGAATGCCTATTTTGAGGTATTGCCAATCTTGATACTTAATCAGAAGACTGATTTCCCATTTCATGGTCGCAATCGTCGTCCTCCCAAGGATGCGGTGAATGCCATGTTGTCTTTTGCATATACGTTGATAGCCAATGATGTTGCGGCCGCTCTCGAAACTGTTGGCCTTGATCCATACGTCGGGTTTCTCCATACACTCCGTCCGGGGCGCACATCGTTGGCCTTAGATATGATGGAAGAGTTACGTGCTTACCTTGGCGACCGTTTTATTTTGTCGTTGATTAATAAAAGACAGATTTCAGTAAAAGACTTCTTGTTCCAAGGTGATAATGGGGTTGTTATGACAGATAAAGGGAAAAAGACTTTTATTACTGCATGGCAGGCAAGGAAAAGGGAAGTGATAATTCATCCTTATCTTAATGAAAAAGTTGAAATAGGGCTTCTGCCTTATGTGCAGGCTATGTTAATGGCAAGATATATCAGGCAGGATATTGACGATTATCCGGTATTTCTTATAAAATGATTTTTAATTATGTACATTCTTGTGACTTACGATGTGGATACTACAAGCAAAGAGGGGGCTCGCCGTTTACGATGTGTGGCCAAGGCTTGTCTGGATTATGGACAGAGGGTGCAGAACTCAGTCTTTGAGTGTGTAGTGACGGAAGCGCAATATTCTCTTCTAAAAGGGAGAGTTAGGGATATTATTGATATGTCTCTTGATAGTGTTCGTTTTTATATTCTTAGTAAAAATGAGAATAAGAGGGTGGAAGTAATAGGTGTTGAAACGGCGTATAAACTTGAGGAGGCTCTTATAATATAATGCGAATGTGGTGTGTTACAAAAAAAGTAGTATCTTCGCATGTGTTAATAATCAGTAGATTAAATTATTTGTAGGGTATTTCTTTGTTATGAAGTTGAATAATAATGATGATTCGCATAACAGTGGATTAAATTTGCTGATTTATAATATGTTATTAGATATAGAGTCACACCCTGCGTGGGTGTGTGGATTGAAACAAGCATTTTATTATGGAAGAAAAAAAATTAAAATGTCACACCCTGCGTGGGTGTGTGGATTGAAACTAGCTAATTTAAATAAATCAACCGAGGGACTTTTAGTCACACCCTGCGTGGGTGTGTGGATTGAAACATTTGACTGCGGATGGTTGATAACTTGGGCACCAGTCACACCCTGCGTGGGTGTGTGGATTGAAACATCATCGAAGCACGAGCCTGAGCCATAGAAGCAGTCACACCCTGCGTGGGTGTGTGGATTGAAACTTGCGTATCAAGATTAGTATTAACCACTTCATTAGTCACACCCTGCGTGGGTGTGTGGATTGAAACTTCCCTTGCTTGCTTATCAGAAAGTTTATTATGAGTCACACCCTGCGTGGGTGTGTGGATTGAAACTGTCGTGATATGATTAAACATAAGAAACTTAAGTCACACCCTGCGTGGGTGTGTGGATTGAAACATAGACTGATAAGCAAAAGTACCGGAAGAAGTCAGTCACACCCTGCGTGGGTGTGTGGATTGAAACAGGTCATACTATTAATTATTCTTGTGGCGCAGAGGTCACACCCTGCGTGGGTGTGTGGATTGAAACTTTAAATTAACAAATAAAGGTATTGCAGACATGGTCACACCCTGCGTGGGTGTGTGGATTGAAACCGGTCGTACCGGTGTTGCTCCTACCGCTTTCCAGTCACACCCTGCGTGGGTGTGTGGATTGAAACCGAATGGCAGTAAGGACAATAGAGGAACTGTTGGTCACACCCTGCGTGGGTGTGTGGATTGAAACTCTGATCAGTGCTATATGTCGGAAAGTGAGAGGCGTCACACCCTGCGTGGGTGTGTGGATTGAAACTTGATACATACGAGTGGGATGAGCATCCGAATGGTCACACCCTGCGTGGGTGTGTGGATTGAAACCATTAGCCGTATCGTAATCCTGCTTGTCAAAGGTCACACCCTGCGTGGGTGTGTGGATTGAAACATGGCAAGCAGCTCAGGAGTATCAAAATCACCCGGCGTCACACCCTGCGTGGGTGTGTGGATTGAAACCGCAACGGGTTTAGTTACTGTAAATCAAGGAGGTGTCACACCCTGCGTGGGTGTGTGGATTGAAACGTCTACCAATATCCTCATAGGAGATCTTGCGAAAGTCACACCCTGCGTGGGTGTGTGGATTGAAACTTACCAAACCATTGAATACATTGGCAGACAAGATGTCACACCCTGCGTGGGTGTGTGGATTGAAACTGCTTTCGGAGGTCTATTGACATTGGGATTTATGGTCACACCCTGCGTGGGTGTGTGGATTGAAACATACCCTTAACAACGTAATATTGCTTGATGAAGAGTCACACCCTGCGTGGGTGTGTGGATTGAAACATAACCTGAACCCGTATAATTCATTATCGCTGTCACACCCTGCGTGGGTGTGTGGATTGAAACTGAACGCTCTCTTATGCAAATATAATTAATACCAGTCACACCCTGCGTGGGTGTGTGGATTGAAACCAATCAATAGACGGACATTTATATCAAGGCATTGTCACACCCTGCGTGGGTGTGTGGATTGAAACTGCCATTATTATATGGAAACGGGTAATGCTACAGAGTCACACCCTGCGTGGGTGTGTGGATTGAAACAATGACGAGGTGAATACGTGTATAGACAACCATAGTCACACCCTGCGTGGGTGTATATGGATTGAAGCATTGTTCACTCGTTGGTCAAGTTTATGGAAGAATTGTAAGCATTCGGCCTCTTGTGTATTTCTCTTCAAGCTGTTATAAAATCAAAAGCCAAACGAAGTACGTTAGGCTTTTGACTTTGTTATGACTGGAAAAAACACGCACAATCCCGGATGCTTATCTTTTGTCTGTCTTCTTTTGTGGTTTCACCTAGGTGACAATACATTGGCATCTAAGTGGAGAGGCGTATTCACCCAAGTGATACGCTTGCTTCACCTTGGTGAAACTATAAATTCAACTAAGTGTTCCAGAGTAAATATATTATATTTTTTACTATACTATTTCTTGTTGTTTATTTGTTATATTATTGATTATTAATGTGTTATTGTCTGTTTGTGTCGATTGTTTTTTCTTATCTTTATAAAATATATTAAAACATAAACTAACATGAAAATTGGTATAATTGACCTTTGTAAACAAATAGAAGATCCTAGGATGAACCGCAAAAAAGTCCATAAAATGGAAACTATTATCTATATATCCATTGCTGCTGTAATCTGTGGCGCCCAATCCTGGAATGAGATTGAGGAATTTGGCAATGCGAAAATTGCTTTTTTCAAGAGTCGCATACCTGGCCTGGAGTTCATCCCCAGTCATGATACTTTTAACAGATTCTTCAGTATGATAAAGCCCGATTATTTTGAGTTGATCTTCCGTAATTGGGTAAAACAAGTCTGTCAGGAGGTGAAAGGCGTTGTAGCTATAGATGGCAAGCTCATGCGTGGTCCAAGCCAATGTGATGGAGAACATACTAGGGGAAAAGAAGGATTCAAATAATGGATGGTTTCCGCCTGGTCTGCCGCTAATGGAATTTCTTTAGGTCAGGTGAAAGTAGATGACAAAAGCAGTGAGATTACAGCTATTCCATTGTTGATTAACTCTTTGGAACTAAGTGGTTGTATTGTTACAATTGACGCGATGGGGTGCCAGAAAGATATAACCCAGACCATTATTGAGCATGATGCAAATTATATTATCGCTATAAAGGAGAATAAGAAAAAAAATTATCAACCGGCTAAACAAATCATTGACTATTATCAGGATAGAGATGAAATAATCAATAGAGTCATCAGGCATGTGTCGGAAAAATGCCGGACATGGAAGGATTGAGAAAAGAAACTGTACTGTAGTCAGTTATGGATCTATAATGGAGAAAATGTTCAAGAAGAAACTTGTGGGGTTGAAGTCTGTTGTAAGGATAAAGTCGGAAAGAACAATAGTCGCAACAGGGGAATATACTCAAGAGGTCAGATACTATGTAACTTCACTTGATAATACCCGACCTGAGAAGATTGCATCTGCCATCAGGCAGCATTGGTCTATTGGGAATAATCTTCATTGGCAACTGGATGTTACCTTTCGAGAAGACTACAGTAAAAAGGTGAAAAATGCTGCCGGAAACTTTTCGGTGGCAACAAAGATGGCGCTTACCACACTTAAGAATGAGAAAACAACAAAAGGAAGTATGAATCTGAAAAGACTAAAAGCGGGATGGGATGAAAACTATTTGTCACAACTTTTGCAGGACAATAATTTTTAATGCGTCGGTCCTGTAGTTTGGTTGAGCAATCATGAAGGAATTTTGATGTAAACCTGTTCCTATCCTTACGTAACTACATCCCTATGTTTGTATCGTATAATCGGGAGATATGCTTTGTGCTATCGGTATAAATCCGTAAAGGCTGCATTGGGCATGACATGGAAGAGAAAAAGCCTGAAAAACGGCTGTTTCTTGATTTTCGGGAAATAGATAAATGTTAATGTATATATCTGATAATAAGTAATATATGTCTGTGTGAGAAAGTAAACACAGTGAGGGCATGAGGGCATTTATGAGAGCATAAAGATGATACACTCATAATATAGTGCATTGTTAATGAGATGATTATCATCGTTAATGAGGGCATGAGAGCATATTGTCTTCCAACTTTTTTTGTAAACTTGCTGAAGGAATAAGAAATATGTTTCTTTGAAATCTATATAGTTAGAAAAATTGCCGTATTCTTAGGTTATAGATGTCTTTAGACGGATAGGGTAATATTTTATCGCACCTATTTTGTATTTTTGTAAAAAGGAGCGTTTTGTATGAAGAACATAATCAGAAAGATAAGAACCTACTATCCTGTTTCGGGGTAAAGCGTTGGGAACATTGACACAACTTTTGGAGAGGCATATATTCCCGGCAGAAACACTTCTTATCATCATATCAGTTATGAAGTGATAGGGTACAAGGATATAATAGGATGTACGGGTTCCTATTAAGGGGCAAAAAAGAATAGAAGTAAGGGTAAGTAGTCTTTTAATTCTTTCCGTAATTGTTTTAGTGCCTGTTGAATTCTGTAATCTACCGTTTTGGAAGATATGTTTAATTCTTCTGCAATTTCCTGATAGGTCTTGTTTTGGAAACGATGCATTTCAAAAGCTACCCGATAAGATTCTGGAAGATTAAGTATTGCTTTTTCTATTTTTTGTGTTAATTCTTCTATAATATAGAAATCAGGATCTTCGAATAGTTCCTGTATGTCCGGAGTGAGTATATTTTCTATTTGGAATCGAAGAGAATTTCTGGTCATTAAGGTATAACATTTGTTTTTTACTGCCTTGAACAAATAATGATGAACAGAAGAATCTATATGATTTGTTTTTCTATTTTCCCATATCTGTAACATGGTATCTTGAACCACTTCTTCTGCATCTTCTAATGAAACAAAACTGCGGGCAAAAGCACAAAGCATTGCATAATATTTGATGAATAAAGTATCAAATGCCTTCTTATTGCCCTGTTGCATGGATATATACAGTTGCTTGTCTATCAAATTATCATTTGTGGTTTCCATAGATTATAGAAGAAAATGTTATTGCAAAAATACATAATTTTAATCATGAAAGTACCTATTCGAAAAATAATTCAAAAAAAACAGTTTTTGGTTTAGGAACTTTTGATCTTGGTTAGACTTATTATAAAAGGACATTATGATAAATTCAGATACCCGAATAGATGAAGCGCTTTTACTCCGTTATTTTGAAGGAGAAGTGACTCTAAGTGAGAAAGATGAGATTGAAAAATGGATTATCTCTTCCGAAGCAAATAAAAAGCTGGCCAAACAGATTTATTATCTTTCTTTTGCCACAAAAACAATGGATACCTTAAAACGGACTGATGCACGGGCTGCCTTGAAGGAAGTCAGAGGCAGGATAAGAAGGGAACGACAGCTACAATGGGGGCGATGGGCACAACGTGCCGCTGCTATTCTTGCCATACCTTTGTTGCTGTCTACTTTGTATTTATATTATAATGCCGATAGACAGGATGAGATGAGCTTTATTGAAGTCCGCACTAATCCGGGAATGATTACAACTATTGTTTTGCCAGATAGTTCCCGCGTATGGCTGAATTCGGAATCTTATTTGAAGTATCCCGTTCGTTTTGCTAAAAATGAACGAAATGTAATATTACAAGGAGAAGGATATTTTTCTGTTAGAAAAAATGTGGATAGCCGTTTTACCGTTCAGACTCCTCATCACACTCAGATTCAAGTGCTGGGTACTGAGTTTAATGTAGAAGCTTATGAAAAAGAGGATGAAGTAAATACCACCTTGGTATCTGGAAAAGTACAGTTCCAATATGATTCAGAAAGAGGAAAAAAACGAATGGATCTGTTGCCTGGTGAGAAGATTACCTATAATTCTATATCAGGGGAGGTTTTTGTTTCACGGGCGGCTGTTCTGTCGGATATTTCTTGGAAAGAGGGTAAGATTATACTTTATAAAACTCCTATTGAAAAAGCGTTACGTATGCTAAGCAAACGGTTCAATGTGGATTTTGTGATAACAGATCCGGCATTGAAAGAAAATTCGTTTACTGGAACTTTTATACATCAACGTTTAGATCGTATTTTGGAGCATTTTAGAATATCTTCCGGGCTTCGTTTCCGTTATATTGAAACAACAGATAGTACACAAGAAAAGAGTAAAATAGAAATTTATTAATCCATCTGAAGCTAATATGAGAAACAAACATCCACCAAAAGAAAAATACGGGAAAATAATGGCGTATTCTCCCGTATAAAACAAAGTCTTTTCAGAAATCCCTGCTTATTTGACGATGAGCAGAAATTGCTGTCTCTTATACACATCTGACGCTGCCGACGATAAG
>ERZ1027012.334-NODE-334-length-15248-cov-9.679326_pt1 | contig 15248 bp, 14 predicted proteins | sample MGYA00519447_ERZ1027012 | MGnify/ENA primary metagenome ERZ1027012 (study PRJEB26926, sample SAMN06164700) | human gut metagenome | biome: ENVO:00009003; feature: ENVO:2100002; material: ENVO:00002003 | host: Homo sapiens | place: USA | collected 2012 ... | reverse complement strand
ATGTGTATAAGAGACAGGATATTTTATATACATATTTTATTGTATCCCGTTTTTGCGGTTATTCCGCTAAAACGAATTTTAATTTTAATTCGGTGATATTATGAAAAAATTAAACGAAACTCAAAAAGCCGTTCTTGAATACATAACTGCCGTTATAGGAGAAAGGGGCGTCGCGCCGTCCGTGCGTGAAATAGGCGACGCTGTCGGTCTGCGCTCAACCTCAACCGTGCAGTACAATTTAAATGCGCTTGAAAATGCAGGATATATTGAAAGAGACCCGAATTTAAAGCGCACAATCCGCCTTGCAGGAAGCGGACATAAAACAACCGCCGTTCCTCTTCTCGGAACGGTTACGGCAGGTCTGCCCATTCTTGCGCAGGAGCAGATTGAGGAATATATTCCCGTTGCACTCGGCAGAAGCGGAGAATTTTTTGCGCTTCATGTTCGCGGAAATTCTATGATAAACGCTCATATTGAAGACGGCGACATTATAATTGTTGAAAAAACGCCCGTTGCAAAAAACGGGGATATTGTTGTTGCGCTGATTGGCGAGGAAGCAACCGTAAAAAGATTTTACAAGGAAAAGGGGCACTTCAGACTTCAGCCCGAAAATGATGAATATGAGCCTATCATAACAAACGAACTTATACTTCTCGGCAAAGTGGTTACTTTAATAAGGAACTACTGATAAAGTATTAGGCACAGTTTCTTTTAATTTAGTACTATTGATTATATATATAATCTGTGGTATAATTTTTTATCTGAATTTTCGACAGTATCTGCGTTTTACATTCACGGCAGTACTGCCGGTATGATACGGAGATGTTAATATGAGTGAATGTTCTCACAACTGTTCTGAATGTGCTCAGAACTGCTCAGAAAGAAAAAATCCGCAGAGCTTTCTGAAGCCAATGAACAAGTATTCAAATATTAAAAAAGTTATCGGCGTAATCAGCGGTAAAGGCGGAGTAGGCAAAAGCCTTGTTTCCTGCCTGCTTGCCGCAAAGTGCACAAAGGCAGGGCTTAAAGTAGGCGTGCTTGACGCTGATATTACAGGCCCGTCCGTTCCGAAATCATTCGGCATAACTTCAAGAGCTATGCAGGACAGCGAAAACCTGCTTCCGTATGTAACAGAAAGCGGAGTTAAGGTTATGAGCATCAATATGCTTCTTGAAGATGTCAACTCCCCCGTTGTATGGCGAGGACCAGTTATCAGCGGAGTAGTTGAGCAGTTTTGGACAGATGTTCGCTGGGGCGAGCTTGATTACCTCTTTGTTGATATGCCGCCCGGAACAGGCGATGTTGCGCTGACCGTTTTCCAGAGCCTGCCCGTTGACGGCGTTGTAATTGTTTCAACACCGCAGGACCTTGTTAAAATGATAGTAAACAAGGCAGTTAACATGGCAAATCTTATGGATGTGCCCGTACTTGGACTTGTTGAAAATATGAGCTACTTCACCTGCCCCGACTGCGGCAAGAAATACGAGATTTTCGGCAAATCGCAGATTGACGAAACAGCAAAAGAACTTTCTCTTCCCGTGCTTGCAAAACTCCCCATAAACCCCGAACTCAACAGACTTGTTGACGAAGGCAGAGTTGAAGACGCACAGTGCGAAGAGCTTGACGAATTTGTAGACACACTTAAAGACTGCTGATAACTCAGCATAATATTCAATAATCTATTTCAGTTTGAACTCAAATAAGGAGGCGTAATATGGCTAAAAGAGAAGATTATATTTCGTGGGACGAATATTTTATGGGCGTTGCTCTGCTCTCTGCAATGAGAAGCAAGGACCCAAACACACAGGTGGGCGCCTGCATAGTAAATGATGACAACAGAATCGTGAGCGTTGGTTACAACGGCTTTCCGAGGGGCTGTTCCGATGAGGTTTTCCCGTGGGAGCGCAGCGCAGAAAATCAGAACGACACCAAATATCCGTTTGTATGCCACGCAGAGCTTAACGCCATTCTCAATTCAAACGGAATAGGTATAAAGGGCGCAAGAATTTATGTTGCCCTGTTCCCCTGCAACGAATGCGCAAAGGCGATTATTCAGGCAGGAATTAAAGAAGTTATTTTTATGAGCGATAAATACGCCGATACAGATAACAACAGAGCAAGCAGAAAAATGCTTGAATCGGCAGGAGTTAAACTCGCCCGCTTTAAAAGTGACAAAAAATTAGAAATCAGCTTTAATGCGGAGAATGTTTAACAATGGAAATAGATATTTACGATTTTGACAAAACGCTGATACCTTTTGACAGCGGCTCGCTCTTTTTAGGCTATTGCTTTATTCACTACCCGTGGGCAATTATAAATCTGCCTTTGATTATGATAGGCGGACTTTTAACTCTGCTCAAAATAATCAGCTTTACGCAGTTTAAGAAAATATGCTTTCTTTCCGTGTCGCTCGTTCCGCTCAAAAAGGCGGTAAAGGGCTTTTGGGACAGGCACGAAAAGCAGATTTACCCGTGGTTTTTCGATAGAAAAAGAAAGGGCGTTGTAATCAGCGCATCGCCCGATTTTCTGCTTGAGGAAATAGCAAAGCGTGCAGGCTTTGATTATCTTATCTGCACACGCCACAACAGAAAAACAGGAGCTATCATAGGCGAAAACTGCAGGGGCGAGGAAAAAGTGCGCCGCCTTTATGAAGAGTTTGACAAAGACAGCATTAAAATTATTGATGTTTATTCCGATTCATATAAACACGATAAGTACATATTCTCGCTTGCAAATTCAAACTGCTATCACATTGAAAACGGCGAGCGTGTAAAATTCAGTTACAGCGAAAAATACGGAAAATGAGTTCGGAGAACGATTTTCATGAAGAATAAAAACACAAATAAAATCATTACGGCAGGTCTTGTTATATTACTTGCCGTTCTTTCGATTTTCGGGGTATATTATCACAACAATGTTTATAAACCGAAAATTGACAAGGCGCTCAGCGAAACCGCAAGGGAAGATATAACCCAAAACGGGCCTCAAAAATCTGGCAAAAAAACTTTGGTTGCCCAAACAGATGACGGAAGTATAAAAGTTTATAAGGACGGCGATTTCGTTATTCTTGAGCAAAACGGCAAGGAAACGGAATTTTCTGACTGGGCGGAAAACTTTGGCTTAACTAAAACCGATATATATTATAAGGATACAAACGGCGACGGCTCAAAAGAAATTATAATAAGTGATTACGAGGGCGAGGACGAAGAAACAAAAACTCCGCTTTTCGGAATATACATTCTTTCCTCAACGCAGAAAAACGGCGAAGCAAGTTTGTTTGTAAATTATACAAACAGCAACGACTGGACATCATATTTTAACCAAATCATTTCCTGCCACGCTAATCAGCTTAAAAACTCACCGCAGAGAATTCAGTTTCTTATGGACTATGTGAATGCCGATGTGCCTTACGATGTTCAGACGGGTATTGTTACAGGCGACCACAAGGCGTGGTACAGTTGCGCACCGCAAAAAGAGGACGGTTCTTATTATTCTTTGTACTCAATCCGCCAGTCCGATGTGCTTTTAGAAATTGACGAAAAAACGCAGGATATAAAGGCAACAACAAAAATCTATGCCTCTTTCAAAAACACAACCCAGGAAGTTTATCTCGGCGATACAGTCTGCACTATAATTGTTGATGAAAACAACGAAATGACCATAAAGGAAAAAAGCATTATTTTTAATGTAAATCCCGAAACGCAGGCTACCGACCCGAGGCAGACCGAGAAAACGGCGTGGGAAAACAATTTTAAAAATCCCGCTTCCGTTTCTAAAGGAGACGGCACATTAAACGATTTTGCCTGCGCAGTTACGCTCAGAGAAAACTCATCGTCAACACGAAATTTCTCATCGGCAGACAATGCATATAAAAGCGAAAGCCGGCTTGTTGAAAGCATTTCGGTTACAAACAACAGCATAAAGATAACGGCGGCATCGGGCGTAAGTTTAGCAAAAGAACTTAACAACACAGCGCAGTGCAAAGCGATTATTGACATAGGTGAAAACAGATACAACGCCGCACAAAGCGTTGCCGTTTCAACTGAAAATTCAAAATCGGTACTCACCATTACGCTTGATAAAAGCTATTCCGTATCAGAACTTGAAAATCTTGTAATTGTTCTCGGCAATTCCGATGTGCAATTATAAATCAAAAACTCCTTAGCATAATATTTTCCTTTAATTAATAAAAATTAAAAATCTTAAATTTTTATAAAATGGGCATTATACTAAAGCATAATTCATTGCAGTTTTTATATGCTTATGGTATAATTCGCAATAATAAAGAGGAAAAGGAGTGACGGTATGAGTGTTATTATAACCGCAGATTCAACCTGCGATTTACCGAAATATATAATTGACAACCGAAACATAACAATAACGCCGCTTTCAATTCTTCTCGGCGAAAATTCCTATCTTGACGGAATCGAGGCAACGAGGGACGATGTTTATGCCTATGTTGCGAAAACAGGCAATCTTCCGAAAACCGCCGCAGTTTCACCGTCAGCATATTACGAAATATTCAGCAAGGCGGCAGAAAACGGAGACAGCGTTGTTCACATAGGAATTTCCTCAGCTATTTCATCAAGTTTTCAAAACGCACTTGTTGCAGCGCAGGAATTTGACAATGTTTACTGCGTTGATTCAAAAAATCTCTGCACGGGTATGGGGCTTCTTGTCTTAAAAGCGTGCGACTTCAGAGACAACGGACTTGAAGCAAAAAAAATCGCCTCAAAAATTGAAGCGCTTGTGCCGAAAGTTCACACCACATTTGTGCTTGATAATCTTGAATATCTCCACAAGGGCGGCAGATGCAGTTCGGTTGCAAAATTCGGCGCAAATGTTCTCGGCTTAAAAATCGTTATCGGCGTAGACCCGAAAACAGGCACGCTTGATGTTATTAAAAAATACCGAGGCAAAATAGAAAATGTTTACAAACAATATATAAACGATACTCTTGCGGACACTGCAAAGGCAGACCCGTCAAGAGTTGTGATTGCAAATTCGGGCAGCGTTTCGGGAGAGATTATTGCATTTGCAAAGGGCGTTGCTCAGGGCAAAGGAAAATTCAAGGAAATAATCACGGCTGACGCAGGCTGTACGATTTCTTCCCATTGCGGGCCCAAAACATTTGCCATATTTTACTTGAATAAATAAACAACAGGCAGGTTGATTATCTGCCTGTTTTTTTGTATAATAAAATGACCTGCACAGGGGGTGTTTTGAATGAGCTTAAAAAATGATGTGCTTGATGCGCTGCAAAACGCAGAAGGCTACATAAGCGGCGAAGAACTTGCCGCAAAGTTCTCAAAAAGCCGCGCGGCGGTATGGAAAGCAATAAAATCTCTTCAAAAAGACGGCTATAAAATAGACGCCGTTACAAACAGGGGCTATGCCCTTTGCGGTGAAAGCACAGTAATTAATGCCGAAGAGATAAGCAGGCATATGAAAAACAAAATAAAGGTTTTATATTACCCCACAACTGATTCAACAAATACACAGGCAAAGCGCCTTATCGCACAGGGCGACGATTCCGTTTTGCTTGTTGTTGCAAGCGAACAGACAGCAGGAAGAGGCAGACAGGGCAAAACATTTTATTCCCCCAGCACGGGCATTTATTTGAGCCTTGTTATCCACCCGGATACATCGCTTCAGAATGCAGTTACGGCAACAACGGCGGCGGCGGTGGCAGTCAGCAGAGCAATAGAAAAGCTTACAGACCTTAAACCGCAGATAAAATGGGTAAACGATGTTTTTGTAAACGGCAAAAAAGCGTGCGGAATACTTACGGAAGCCGTTTCGGACTTTGAAACGGGCAATGTTTCAAGCGTTATTATAGGAATAGGCGTAAATGTTATGACATCTGATTTTCCGGACACGGTTGAAAACGCAGGATGCCTTGGAATTGATATTTCAAGAGCGGCGCTTGTTGCGGCAATAGCGGATGAAATGCTTGAGATTGCATTCAGCGATTACTCTGAATTTATAAATTATTACAGAACGCACAGCAATATTTTAGGCAGGAAGATAAACTATATTGAAAACGGCGTTGCCACCCCTGCCACCGCAATTGAGATTGACGAAAGAGGCGGACTGCTTGTTGAAAAAGAGAACGGAGAAAGACTTACCCTCAGAAGCGGTGAAATAAGCATAAGAAGTGTTTAAAATGAAAAAGTTATTAAAAAACAAAAAGGCGGCAGGTCTGCTGTTATCTGCGGCGCTTATAATCATTCTTGTTATTTGCGCTGTTATTACAGCTTCACACAATTCCTCTTTTGACAAAGAAAATTTCTTCAACACCGATAAGGAATATGTTGAAGGCATAGATGTTTCAAGCCACAATGGTGAAATTAATTGGAATTCTGTTGCAAAAAGTACAGAGTTTGCTATAATAAGGGTTGGATACCGGGGCTACGGCACAGGAAAAATCGAAACGGATTCAATGTTTGAGGACAATATCAAATCGGCAAACAAAGCAAAAATACTCGCAGGCGTGTATTTTTACTCTCAGGCGCTGACGCCTGAAGAAGCTGTAGAGGAGGCGAAATTTGTTCTTGACGCCATTGACGGTTACAATGTTGATTTGCCTGTTTTTATTGATTTTGAATACGCCCACGGCTCAGACGGCGAACTGACGGGCAGGCTTTACGAAGCAAAGCTTTCCTCTGCTCAGTCGGCTGAAATAATAAACGCCTTTTGCAAAGAAATAAGAGACGGCGGATATTATTCGGGTGTTTATTCATCCTCGTCAATTTTGAATTTCAGTGTAAAAACATCCTCGCTTGACGATGAAATTTATGTGTGGGTTGCAGATTACAACAAAACCGTTTCATACCTCGGCGCATACGATATATGGCAGTACAGCAAAAAGGGACAGTGTGACGGAGTTAACAGTAAATATGTTGATGTCAACTACTGGTTCACAAACTCTTAAATGCTGTTCAGTCAAAAAACCAATACACAGTCATAGTTTCAGATTATACATAAAGGATTTGATAATATGAATAAAAAAATCAAAGCCGTAATCGCATTTTTACTTGCTGTTATAACGGCGTTTTCCACCCCCGTACTTGCAATGGCGGCGGTGACAACCACCTCTAAATACACAGGAAAAGTTTACACCCACAACTCAAAACTTCAAAAATACTCAGTAATAAATGTTATCGATGTTTCAAGCCACAACGGCTCATCAATAGACTGGACAAATGTAAAAAATGACGGCATTGAATATGCAATCATAAGAGTAGGCTTTACAGGCTACACAAAATCAAAACATTCACTTAATTATGATACTTATTATGAACAGAACATTACGGGCGCTATCAATGCAGGAATCCCCGTTGGCGTTTACTGGTATTCACAGGCGCTCAACGAAAGCGAAGCTAAGGCAGAGGCAAACAAACTTCTTTCTGCTATCAAGGGATATGATATTGAACTCCCCGTTTATTTTGACTATGAGTTTGCAGGCAGAAGCGAAGGCAGACTTGACTCTGCTTGGAGCACAGGCGCGCTCAACAAAACAAAAATGACGGCAAACACAAGAGCATTCTGCGAAACAGTTAAAGCCGCAGGATACACAGCAGGCGTTTATGCAAATGCTTATTTCCTGAACACAAATATAGACGGCGCAGGACTTGCCTCAAGCTACCCAATCTGGCTTGCACATTATACAACGCAGTCAAATTACAACGGCGATTACGATATGTGGCAGTATACCGACACCGGAAAGGTTAACGGTATAAACGGCACGGTTGACTGTAATTTCTTATATAACAAAACTAAAGTAACAGGAATTTATGTTGCAGGCAGAGGCGATGACGGTGCAAGAATACGCCTTGCGTGGGATGCTGTTAAAGATGCAACAGGTTACAAGATTTATCAGAAAATAAGCGGAGAATATGTAGAAGTAGGAACATCAGCAACACCTGATTACAATGCAACAGGACTTCACTCAGGATGGGAATACTACTTCAAAGTATCTGCAATGGTAGACGGCAAAGAAGTTGGTATGAGCGACGAGTTCCACACAGTAGCGGCTTGCGCATCGCCCACAGGTTTCACGGTTGAAGCTGTTTCGGAAAATCAAATCTCAGTCAAATGGGATGCAGGTTCAGCGCACGGTTATTATCTCGAATGGTCAACAGACCCGACATTCAAAACCAACAAACAGAACGCAAACCTTGTAGGCGTTAATAATACAAGCAAAACAATTAAGGTTAATGGCAACGCAGACAAATATTATGTTCGTGTAAGACTCTGGAGATATTGGGAAGACGGCTATGTTTACGGCAGTTTCTCACAGGCAGAAAGAGTTTATAAAGTAACAGGACTTTATACAGCAGGAAGAGGTGGAGAAGGCTCAACAATCCGTCTTGCTTGGGATGCAGTTGACGGAGCAACAGAATATAATATTTATCAGAAAATAGACGGCGAGTTTGTAAAAATTGGATCATCAGATACTGCCAGTTACAACGCAACAAAACTTCACTCAGGCTGGGAGTACTATTTCAAGGTTTCTGCAATAGTAGACGGCAAAGAAGTAGGTATGAGCGATGAATTCCATACAGTAGCGGCTTGTGCATCACCCACAGGTTTCACGGTTGAAGCTGTTTCGGAAAATCAAATCTCAGTTAAATGGGATGCAGGTTCAGCACACGGCTATTATCTTGAATGGTCAACAGACCCGACATTCAAAACCAACAAGCAGAGTGCAAATCTCGTAGGCGTTAACAACACAAGCAAAACAATTACTGTTAACGGCAACGCAGGCGATTATTATGTTCGTGTAAGACTTTGGAGATACTGGGAAGACGGTTATGTTTACGGCAGTTTCTCTCAGGCTTTGAAAGTTGAAAAATAAAAAATATTTGTTCAATGAGGTGCGCAGGCACAAGTTTAGCTTGCGCACTTTTAAATTTATATATCATTTAATAGGAGAACAAAATGAATAAGAAAAAGGCGGCTATAAAAACAGTAATTAAAGTTATAAGTGTTTTGCTTGCGATTGTTATTGTTATTCTTGCGGCATTCGGAATTTCATACGCAGAGCAGGCAACAAGGGATAAAACAATGCTTGAAAGAACAGATACAAAATTCTATACAGATGAAACTGGAAACAGAATTGCTAATATCCCTTATGATGAGTATTTAAGTCAGACAGAGCGACCCGATGGTGCGCTTGATGTTGAGGGGCTTTCTCAGGAGAACAGCGGTGAGGAAAATGCCGCCGCTATCCAGTCTGCAATAGATACTCTCAGTCAACAGGGCGGCGGTACAGTTTATATCCCTGAGGGAGAGTATAAAATAAGCACTATTATGCTTAAAGATAACATTACCCTTTTTGTATCTTACGGCGCAGAACTTATCTCTCTTTCTTGTGACGAAAACAATGCGTCTCAAAGCCCTTTGCAAAACGGTGTTATCTGTGCAGATAACGCAAAAAACATTGCTATTACGGGCGGCGGAACGATAAACGGAATGGGCGAAACATATACTAATGAGCCTGCCGAGTCAGAGCCGTTTTATGCACTTAAATACTTTAATACATACACAAGAGTTATTGAGGCAAGAAAGAGAATAAGAGAGGCAAAGGAATATCCGAGAACTCATATTCTTAATCTTTATAACTGCGAAAATGTAAATATTTCAGGGGTCAGATTAAAGGACGCCGCAAACTGGACTTTTATCGTGAATGACTGCGACAATGTTAATATTTCCGATTTGATAATAGACAACAGTATGCATGTTGCAAACTCAGACGGAATTGATATAAAGGGCGGAGACAATATTAAAATCAACCACTGTTTTATTGCTACGGGTGATGACGGTATTGTTCTTAAGCCGATAGAAGCGCCGATTTCAAATGTTGATGTCAGCGATTGTATTATTTCAAGCTATGCAAACTGCTTTAAAATCGGAACTGAAACTCAAATGGATGTAAGCGGCGTTAATGTGAATAACTGCTATTTCTTTATGCCAAACGGAATTACGGGCGGCTACTCGGGCATAGCTGTTGAATCGTGCGACGGAAGTAATGTTTCTGATATTAATATATCGGATATAACAATGGAAGGCGTAAGCTCGCCGTTTCTTATCTGGCTTGGCAATCGTCTCAATTACGATAAATCCGAAGTGGGCAGTATAAACGGCGTTACAATTAAAAATGTTACTGCAACGGATACTGAAATGCCGTCTGCGGTGACAGGTTGTATTGACGATGACGGCGTAACTCATTATGTTGAAAATGTTACTGTTGAAAATGTAAATGTTACATACCGTGATACTCAAGAAGATCTTCATATCAGAGACAAAATAGGCGAATATACCATGTCCGGTTATCCTGATATAACAAGAGTATCCCATGTTTACTTTATCAGCCACGAGCTCAGCAAATACTGGGATTTGCCTTGCTATTCTCTTGCATTAAAGCATGTAAAGAATATTGAATATTCAACATACAGCACAACTCCCAGAACCTGCAACGAAAGAGAAGAACTTTATATAGACGATGTTATTTAAAATAACACGCCGCATATATTAAGATATTATTTAAGAGGTTTCTTCGTATGAGCAAGCTGAAAAGAACGGCTTTTGATAAGCTGAATACGCTTTTATTCGGAAAAGATTTGCGTATTACGGAGGGTGAACCTTATACGCAAGTGCGCAAATTTGATTTTTCGTCCTATTATCCCGAAAGCGAATATATTTATAAACAGGATGCGCCTACACAGAATTTTTATGACATTCGTGATTTCGGAGCAGATGTAAAAAATGAGGACAATGCGCCGTACATAAATGAGGCTGTTAAAAAAGCATCCGAAACAAAGGGAACTGTGTTTGTTTCGGGCGGCGATTATGTTTCAACAACTGTGTTTATGGAATCAAATGTAACGCTGTTTATTGAATACGGCTCTTCGATTTGTGCAAACAAAAGCGGCAAGGGCTATAACAAGCTTGGCATAATTCACGCAAACGGCAAGGAGAACATAACCTTTACGGGCGGCGGGAAAATCAAGGGTAACGGTGAGCTTTTCGGCAGAAAACCTCTTTTTGACGAGAATATGACCGCACACCCCGGATATATAGATGTTATTCAAATGAGAAAGGACAGCAGGGCACAGCTTCGATTTGCCCACCCGTCAAAATACGGCGGGCCTGTTTTTCTTCTTGATTGTAAAAACATAAAGGTAAAGAATTTTATAATTGAAAACAGCGCATACTGGACTTTTAAAATTGAAAACTGCGACGGCGTTGATGTTTCAAATTTCATTATTAACAACAACCGCCATGTTGCAAATGCGGACGGGCTTGATATATGCGGCTCGTCAAATGTAAAGGCGGAAAAATGCTTTATCTCAACTGCGGATGACGGAATTTGCATTAAAAATGCTATTTGGCTCGGAAATAAAGGCGCAATAGAAAATATTTCAATAAATAACTGCGAGGTTATTTCTCAGGCTAATTCATTTAAAATAGGAACGGAAACCACCTATGACATTAAAAATATTTCCGTTACAAACTGCAAGTTTTATATGAACGACCTGTACCCCGGCACCGTGAGCGGAATTGCAATAGAATCTGCCGACGGAGCAAAGGTTGAAAACATATTTGTTGACAACATTACTATGGACAGAGTTACCTGCCCCGTTTTTATAAGGCTTTGCAACAGAAACAGAGCTGCGGTTGTAACTGCCGAGAGCGCAAATGCAGTTGAATTCGGCGCGAAAAAGAAAAAGGGAAAAACCGTTGATAAAGCTGTGTTTGATAAAAAGGGCGCAGTCAGAAATATTAAAATAAGCAACATAAAAGCAACGAATGTTGAAATACCCATAATAGTTGCGGGATATAAGCAGGGCGTTACAAAAAAATATGTTGAAAATGTAAGGCTTGAAAATATTGAAACTCTGTATGCTCCATATCCTGAAATAGAGGACAAAAGACTTTTCATTCCCGAATACCCAAAGGTTTATCCTGAGTGCTGGAGATTTAGGAATCTTCCGTCATATTCAATATGGGCAAGGCATGTTAAAAATCTTAAAGTAATCAATCTTAAATGCAGCCACCCGATTGAAACGTGGAAAAAGGAAAGTCATTTTGAAGATATAGTTGAGTAGTTGCACAAACTGAATAATATATAAAAAAAGCTGCCGCCTTTCATAAGGCGGCAGCTTTTCTTGTGCCGTATTATTAATTTAAAACAACTGTTACAACTGACTGAGCAGGAACGGAAACATTGCCGTTAAACGAGCCGTCAGCTGTTGAAGAGGTGAGAGCAAGATCTCTTGTTTCGTCCGTTGTGTAAACGGAAATATTATCAGCAGTAATTGAGCTTATATCTGTTGAAAGCGCATTTTCGCTTGCGTTTACATATACGATAACCGTTGAGCCGTCCGTGTTCTTAAATGCAACGGATTCAATGCCGTCAACTCCCGAAGAGCAGGCGATTCTTGTTGCGCCTTCCTCAATGAATTTTGAGAAGTTGCCGAGACACCAAAGGCGTTTTGAAGTCTGTATATCGCTATGGTCGTCTGCATTTATGTAAACAAGTCCGTCGGGGTAAACGCCGTATGAACAGCCGAGCCACCAGTCCCATTCCTTGGCGTTGAGTATAGTTAAATCGTCAACAATAACCTGAGCCATTGTCACGCCGTACTCAATACCCATGCCGTTCGTTGTGCCGTTTTCTTTCTGAATAAGGTCGTATACACCTGTATTTTCGTCGTTAGTCATCTGGCAGTATTCTGTGCAGACAATATCGTAATTTGAATATTTGTCTGCAAGATAAGCCGCCGCCTCTTCTTTGGTTTCCTGTGATGACCAATAGGAGTGAGTGCTTATCGTGTCAAAATAATTGCGAAGTTTCAGATTGCTGAAAACATATTTAGGCCCTTTGCCGAGCAGACAGTCAATATACGCAGCGGCGGTTGAGCCTTTTCCCTCTGCCGAGCCTGATTCAAACATAGAGATTTTACATCCCTTTTCTTCAACTGCACTGCCGCTGAATTTATCCACCATAACATTCATAAGCGCCGTTGCTTCCTGCTTGCTGTAATGGCAGCCCTCTTGGTTTACGGAATAACTGCCGTCCTCGTTATACCATGCGCTCCAGCTGTACTGCGGTTCGTTTATCGGTGATAAATCGGTAACTCTGTAACCCTCGCTGAGAAAATATTCTGCGCTCGCATAGCAGTAATCGGCAAAAGCCTCGTAATTTTCCTTATCAAGATTTGTAACCCAGTCGTCATTTTCATTTTCAAGCGGATCGCCGTATCCCTTGCCGTTTTTCGTGAGCGAAACGGGCGCGCTGTTGCAGAAAAGAGTAACCCTCAAATCATCGCCGGCAAGTTTTTTTGCCGTGGCAAGAGCGTTCTGTGCTCCTGCGTCTTTACTGAAATCATATGTGCCGTCTGCGTTCAAAAAACATTCTGTTTTGCGGTTTTCGGTTGTAATATGATCGTCACCCTCAGAACCTGCGCCGAGGTTGTATCTGTAAATATTAAGACCGATTCCGTTTTCGTCGTCATAAAGATAGGAAAGTACTTCTTCGCAGTTTTCCCAAGTACCTACTTCCTGCCCCCACCAGCAGGCAGAAGCGCCGAAGCCATTCATAGTCTGGTAAGTTGTGTTGCTGTCTATTACGGTAGCGCCAGTCTGAGTGTTTGCGTTTACCGCTTCGCTTTCGGCATATGTGCGTTTGCTGTCAATTCCAACAACGCCGAAAATTATGTAAAGCCCTGCCGCTATCAAGGCTAGCAGTACAACACATACCTCTGTAATGATTTTTCTTTTTTTTGTCATAAAACCACCTGAATAAAATTTTATGAGTTAATTATAAACCTATCACATTGCGTTTTCAATTATTTATTATGACTTGCTACTTTAGGTTGAGCGATTGAGAAACTTCTTCATGTGATTCTCCGCACAGGTATGTAATGTTAATTTCGGACAAATCTTCGTTGAAATTACCCTCAATAACGGGTGTATCAGCAGGTGATAAGTTGAGTTCAAATTCTTTGAAATACTCTTCTTCATCAAAGATATTTTGAACAACAATCGTTCTGTCTTGCAAAGAGTTTTCTTTTGGAACATTTATGTAAGCTATCATATTTTTTGATGAACATATAACATAAAAAAACTCCTGAGAAAATTTATTTTCCGTTACGGAATAATATTTGTGAACGGCAAGCCCTGTTCCCATATCTTTATTTATGTCAACGGTGTTTTCATCAAGCATTGTTATTGAAAGCGCACTGTCGGTTGTTTCAGATAAAACGGTTTTTCCGCTTGAATCATAAATTTCATATGTAACTTCTGCAGGCATCTCACCGTCAAATTTTCTGTAATACTGAGCTGACTCTATTAAGTTTTTATTTTCTCTGCTCACAGAGCAACCGCTAAACACACAGATTGATATAGCGATTAATAAACAAACAACCTTTTTCATTGTCCAAAGAACTCCTTAGGATTTTTTATTATTGCTAAATTGCTTGCCCATATTTCTTCACCCTGTGATTTTGCGGTCTCTATGCTTTCATTATATATGGGTTCAAATGAATCTGTGTCTGCATAGTTTATTAATCTTTTGAGAATGCATATTGCTCCGGGCCAATTAAGGTCTTGCAGCCATTCAAATAATTTTGTCAGATATGGTTGCAACTCTTCGTCTGATTTTTTAGATAGTATTAAAGCACAGTTATCCCATACATTTTTGGAATATTTTTCATCACAAGGCTGAAGAAATACATCTAAGTTTTCTACTTCATCTGCCATTTTTATTCCTTTTAACTGATTGCTTTCGCTGTTGTTCCAATCTATTAAATCCATAATATATTCAATGTTTGTCATAAAATAGCTCCTATGTTAAAGTGGTTTGCGGCTCAATAAAAGCTGTTAATTTAAATCACCTAAGCATTTTTCACTATACCGTTGTTTTCTGGTGTGGCAACAAAGAAACCGCTCCATGTTCCCACATACAAGTTGTTATCAATAATCTCAGCACAACTGCAACAATCGCCCTTTTCGCATTTGAAATTGAATATTATTTTATCAAGATTTGAATTGTAAACTAAAACTTCTTTTGAATAAACCAAAATAATGCTCTCGTTGGATTTTGGAATGATTCTGTATTTATAACCAAGGTCATTGTTTTTGAAATATACTTTTAATCTGGTAGGATATTTTTCTAAAGTATTAAAATCAATAATTTCTTTGTCTTCAGTTAATACTGTCTCTTATACACATCTGACGCT
>ERZ1027012.330-NODE-330-length-15429-cov-6.753545_pt1 | contig 15429 bp, 14 predicted proteins | sample MGYA00519447_ERZ1027012 | MGnify/ENA primary metagenome ERZ1027012 (study PRJEB26926, sample SAMN06164700) | human gut metagenome | biome: ENVO:00009003; feature: ENVO:2100002; material: ENVO:00002003 | host: Homo sapiens | place: USA | collected 2012 ... | reverse complement strand
GAGATCTAGTACGGTCTCGTGGGCTCGGAGATGTGTATAAGAGACAGGTAAAATAATATCTATATGCAAAAATACCAAAACTTAATAACAGACAAAACAAAGTATAGTGTTCCACACACAGACAAGCACATATCCCGTAAAAAACAAGAAATATATACAATGATATGTTTTCGTGTTCTTTTTCTGTTACGAAATAATAGAAAATTAAAATCAGTACTGAAGGTACCACATAATTTGTAAAACCGCTTAACCAACCTATTGTAGAGCCAAAAATCTGAAAGGGCTGTAAATCTCCAAAGGCAATTTGGTTTGGCAAAATCAAAACGAGAACTGATGAAAAGGCAATCACATAATTTACTGCACTTTTATTACTATTTGATAAATTATCAAATATTTTGCTCAAAAATAAAATAAGCAAAAACATGATAAGTGTACAAAATACAACCTTAAAAACAACTGATCTTGTAACAAGAATAATCAGCAAATTCCCCAAATACCTGCCGTTATAACCATCAAAGGCATTTGATAATCGATCTATACCAATATCGGATCCCCATGCCCAATCATCCCCCGCAAACGGAAGAAAATAATAGAACAATCCAAAAAAAGCAATAGTAAACAAATACAATACTACATTTTTATTTCTTTTCAAGATCATATTTAAATTAATGGCCCCTAAAAGCATATATTTTATTATTAAAAATCATCAGCTGTTTCGTACATTTACTTTCACCGTGTAATTTCCGTATACCCAAACATCAGTAGAATCTTTTACAGAAACGGAAAGCCTGTATTCTGAAACACCTGTATCCAAAGTGCCGTCGCTCTGCGCTTTCAAATCGCAAGACAAAACAAGGTTAGCGTTAGAAAATGCCTCAAGAGATTCCGGACTTCCCACAACGGTAATCTCAGCCGAGGACAGCGAAACAGCCGAAGCTGTATATCCATCAGGGGCATTTATTGAAATATCGTTAATTGAAACTCGTATATTCCGTGTTTCAAAATCTTCCGGAACAGTTATCTTTACCGTAATACTTTCAGTACCGTCAAGAACAAGTATTCCGCTAAGATTTGTAACATCAAAAGTAAATTCATTCTCACCTGCGCTGATTTTTGAAAAATCAATATCGCCGAGAATCAGCTGAGTAATCTGCGTAGTATCAAGAACTCCTGCTTCTACCTTATCAACCGAGTATTCAATATTTACTATGGACATCGCGTCAGATGGCGCATTGACAAAATTGACTTTAGGCTCAAGCGTTTCGATTTTCAATATAGGCACATTGGCGGTAACAGAATTTTTAAATGTAATATAATCAACCTCTCGCCCGTTCTTATCAAGCGCCTTAGGCTGCAAATCAACAAGCTGAGATTCTGTTAAACCGCTTTCAAGGTCTACGGTAGCAACTACTTTGCTTATCTGTGAAATATATGCCTGAGGACCTCTTATCAGAGCTTCATCCTCGCTCAAAGTTGTTGTTCCCGACACATATCCGTCAGCCGCAAAATCAGTATTTGTAAATTTCAGCTCTATTGGGAAAGAGGTTTCCTGTGCCACATCATAATAACCTTCAGCTGAAGTGGGATAATATTTCTCAATTGTAAATTCCGCTCCGTCAACAGCCGAAACAAGAATCGGCACGGAATGATAGCCCGCAGATGTTACGGAACTTGTTTGAAGCGATGCTACAATATCATCAGCCGTAATATCTTTTGCAAGATATTTTTTGCAGGAAACCGTAACCTCAACGCTTATATCAGTTGAATCAAAATACTCAATTCCGAGCTGTTCAGCAAGTGTGCCGCTGAAATCCACCGACACGGGAACAGTGATTTTTTTCTGCGTTAACGGGCTAAGATTAATTGAAGTAGCAACCCAAATAATAATTGCGGCGATTATTGATGAAACTATGAGATATTTATCGTTATATATAAGCTTTCTTATTGAAAACTTTTTTTTCTTTTTATTTTCGGGCGTCATTACTTTTTCACTCTCCTAACCAGCTTTGTTATAATCTTATCATCAGATGAAGAACCGCTGGGAATAAAAGTACTCATAAGAATATCTCTTAATTCGCCGTCTGAAATATCGTTAGTAAGAACACCGCCGCGGGCAACTGATATTGCTCCCGTTTCCTCAGAAACAATTACAACAATAGCGTCGCTTTCCTCAGAAAGACCTACCGCCGCTCTGTGACGAGTTCCAAACTGCGTGCGAAGCTGTTTTGAAGTTAGAGGAAGAATACAGCCTGCTGCAAGAATTTTTCCGTCTCTTATAACCATCGCACCGTCATGAAGCGGCGTTTTCGGATAGAATATGTTTTCAATAAGCTCACGGCTTGCTTTAGCATTAAGAATCTTACCGCTGTTTACAACATCGCCGAGCATTGTATCATTTTCAAATACAATCAGTGCGCCCGTGTGGGTGTCGCTCATATTTGAACAAGCCTTGATTGTTGCTTCAATCGCTTCTTTAATTTCTGCAAGCTCAACCGCTACGCCGGGGTGAATAATGGTTTTAAAGTTCTTTCTTGCCGTGCCCTTGCCTATCTGCTCAAGAATATTTCTTATCTCAGGCGCAAAAAGAACAACGATTATCAGAATAATATTGCTGAAAACCGTTTTAAACATTGCCGTTGACGCTTCCATATTAAGCAAATTAACAAACAAATATATTGCCGCAATAAAAATTATGCCTTTAACGAGCTGCATTGCCCTTGTTTCTCTGATAATTCTAACACAAAGATAGATAATCAGCGCAACAAGAATAATGTCAAGCAAATCGGGAAATGAGAATGTTGAAAAAACACTCAATATTTTATTTAAAAAATCACTCATAATCAAAACTTCCGTTCATTTAATTATTCTTGTTTGAAACATTCTTTTTTAACACTTTTATTTTACCATAAAAAAAATAAATAATAAAGCGAAAATCAAAGTTTTTTCAATGTATTTAAAAAAACTTCACAATCTTTTTTTGTATTGAATACTGAGGGTGAAAGTCTTACAGTTCCTCTGTCAATCGTGCCGAAGAACTTATGTGCAAGAGGCGAACAATGAAGTCCTGCACGCACAGCAATATTGTTATCTGCAAGAAAAGCGGCAACCTTTTCACTTGAATAATCTTCGTAGTTAAATGAAACAATCGGAGCAAATTTAAATTTCTCGGGTTTAGGGCAGTAAAGCACAGCGTTTTTATTAGCTTTAAGTCCGTTATACAGATAAACCGCATTATTTAATTCGTGACTGTATATAGCATTCATTGAATATTTATTTATGAAATCTATACCGGCACCAAGCGTCATTATGCCGCTGTTATTCAGCGTACCCGATTCAAATCTGTCGGGCATAAAATCAGGTTGTACAGAATCAATGGAATTGCTGCCCGTTCCGCCCTCCTGAAAAGTTTTAATACGCACTCCCTCAGAAACTGCCATAAATCCTGTGCCCATAGGACCAAACAGACATTTATGCCCCGGCGCACACAGGATATCTATTCCGCACTTTTTGCTGTCAATAGGTATCAAACCTGCGGACTGAGCGCCGTCAACAATAAATCTTAAATTGTGTTTTTTTGCCACCTTACCTATTTTTTCAATATCAAATGTAACGCCGAAAACATTTGACGCAGACATACATACTATAAGAGAAGTATTTTTCTTTATCAGCTTTTCAAAATTGCTTGCACATTCATCGCTGTCATAGCTAAACTCGGCTATATCGTAATCTATAATACCGTCTGCATGAAGCTTGCTTACAACACGCCACACTGCATTGTGCTCAAGGGATGATATAATAACATGGTCACCTTGTTTTACGCTTCCTTTTATAGCGGTATTGAGCGCTTCTGTACAGTTTTTAGTAAATACAATATTCTGAGGTTCAAAACCGAACATATCCGCAATTTTAACACGCACATCAAAAATTTTTTCAGCCGCCTTTACAGACTGAATATAACCGCCTCGCCCTGAATTGAAGCTATAATTTTTCATTGCAATAGCGGCGGTTTTCAAAACATTTGCAGGCTTTGGGTAAGAGGTGGCGCCGTTATCAAAATAAATCATTCTTTATCCACCCCCAAAACCCGAATTCCGTTTTTCTCAAGAATTCTCAAAGCCTTTGAGACATCAGAATTTACAACGAGCATATAACCGCATCCTTCACCCGGTTTAGGCTTTTCAAGCCTTTTTATCCCAGCCTTAATCGATGCGGCGTGAAGCACGGATCTTGCTCTTTGCGCATTTGTGATTGAACCTATTTTTATATAAAAAGTCATAATAATAAACCCCATTTCGTGTCATATATCATAATATGCCGAAACGGGGTTTTGGTTTAATATGTATTATTTACTTGTCTGATTTTTTAGAAGATTTTTTCTCGGCTTTTTCTGCCTTTTTTCTTAATCTTTCAGCTCGTTTTGCCTCAAGTTCTGCTTCCTGCTCACGGCGTTTTAATGCTGCAAGCTCTTCTTTTTCTCTATCCTCGGCATCAGCATTAAGTTTAGCCTCATCATAAAGATCTGCAATCTCTTCAAAGTGAGCATAATTCTCTTTCTGAAGGAGAAGCTTTCTTGCGTCAATATACGGCTTTGCCGCACGGTTGAACTGAGCAAACTCGTCAAACAATTTCTTTTCAGTGCGTCTTGCAAGCTTCAATTCAGCATTGAGGCTCTTAATTTCAGCCTGAATCTGCTTGTATTTATCTTTATCATTGGCTTTCTTAGCCTCGGATTTTTCTCTTACAAGCTCGAATATCTTTTCTTCAATTGAGTCTTCTTTATCGAAAATTGCAGTAAGTTTTGCCATATCCGGTTCAACAAAAGCTTTAACAGAACCGAAGTATTTTTCATAAGCTTTTCTTGCTGAAATCTTTTTCTTAGCAAGCTGAACAGCAAATTTTCTTAATTCTTTTGCGTCAGCTGTTGAATGCGGCATAGCTTTTGCCTTTTCAAGCTCCTTGCGGAGATTTTCAATAGAAGCATTTACAATAGACTCTAAGCCCTGATCGTAAATATCCTGATATACATCAATCTGATACTGGAATAAAGGTGAGTCAAATTTATCAAGTTCTTCGCAAACGAACTTAGATATATCAACTTCTTCATTAAAGGTAATAGCTTCTTTGTACGCTTCTTTTGCCAATTTACGCTCTGATTTATCCTTGATTCTCTTATAATCTTTGCTGACTGTTTTATATTCAGATTCAGCCATCTTTCTTGCTTCTTCAACCATGTCGATAGCTTCTACTATCTGATGATTGTCAAGCGCATTGTTGCCGTAGTCCTCAAACAGTGCGCGTACTTTAAGTACACGGACAACTGATTTCTGCTTCTTTTCAGAAAAGTCGTAGAAGAAGTAAGGAACCATATTGAGGAATGCACCGACAGCCGCCATGATTATAAGGGCGCCCATCATTTTATACAAAAGACCCGGCTCACCTGTAGTTACATCAAGAATATCATAAGGGCTTTCATAACCGTTTCCGTCCTTAATTCCGTACATTTCCTGAACTGCCGGAAGAACGCCTGAAGTAAACAGAGTTATGATACCGCCTATTGTTGTTACTGCGGCGAACATGCCGTCAATTCTCTCGCCTGATTTATACTGCTGATAATCTCTGATGTCAGCCTGAATTGCGGGAGTAGTAATCTGTTCAAACGCGCCTACCAACCAGTTGAAATAAACGCATATAAACAGCCACCAAATACTCTTCATATTAATTCCCATTGCAAGAATACAAAGGACATTTGCTGCGTTAACACCGATAAGAACTTTCTTTTTACCCCATTTTCTAATACATAAAGGAGCAAGGAGCATTCCCCAAAGAGCGGCATTTCCGGTCAATGTTTGAATAAGTGCATATTCTGCACCTGTTGCTGTGTGACCGTATGTATATGACCATGTGAGTATATTACCGTAAGCGCCTTCAAGGAATCCGAGCCATCCTGCAAGTGAAATAATCCAGAAATACTTGTTTTTAGCAACTTCCTTGAGAGAGTCCCAAAATCCGATTTGAACAGCGTGAGTTTTAGCCTGAACGATTTTTTCCTGTGTATTTCCGTAAACAATAACCGTACCGAGCATTCCGACTGCTGCAAAAATGGGATACGCAATTCTGTAAACAGTTATATCGTAAAGGTCATCGTTTGTAAATACTTGTGCAATAAGCGGAAGTACGATATTTGCAATTGACGGTGCTAAAGAGTATACTACTGATTTTATTGCAAGTACATCCGTTCTCTCCTGGGTATTCGGAGAAAGAACATGAATAAGGTTTGTATAAGCATCATTAAAGAATGAATAGAAAAATGACAACAGCAAATTGAAAATCAAAACTACTGCGCATTTGATAACATAATAGCTTTCTCTTCCGAAAATCTGACCGTTTACCAATGTCTGTAAACTGTCATAAGGGAAATAAACATATCCGAGGGCTACTATAATTGTAGGTATACCGATTGAAATCAAATACGGTCGGTACTTACCCCCTCGCCCTCGCGTGTTATCAACCATATTAGCTCTGATTCCCGTCAAAGGAATACCGGCTAAAGTTGAAATTATGTAAATAATATACATGTCAGTCGGGCCTATACCGATAGCACCGCCGACAATCATATTAGTTGTTGAAACTGAAAGTTGCGTGCCTAACAAAATAATGAAATAGCAACCGATACCGCCTCCGGCATAGGATACTATTTCCTTATAGTTCATAAATCTGCCCCTCGGAGGTTCCGTCCAATAATAACGGACATTATTGACTATCCCTCCGATTTTTGATTTTATGTTGGCATTATTGCCTGCCATTAAATCACCCCAATACATAATTTTTTACCCGTCTACATAATTTAACATATTTTTAAGAATAAGGCAATGGTTTTATGGTAAAAAGAAACAAAAAAATCCTTAAAGCTAATGCTTTAAGGATTGAAAGTCGATTTTGGGGCTCACCCGATTATTTAACCGTATAGGCTAAATCGCCGGTGGCGAGGATGTGAGCACACTTTTTAAGAAGTTTGAACATAAATAACCTGCCTCCTAAACAATTTATTTACAAAGATTTCCTCATTGCGTCTACATTATAATTCCATTGTTTAAAAAGTCAACATTATATAGTTGATGTTAACAAATTATTTACATTTTATTTGTGCAGTTTTAACAGTGAGCGGAAATTCACACTTTACGATTAATCGTTTTTATAGTGCAATTTCAACAATTTCGCCGCTTTTTTTCTCTGCTGTAACGGTACCGTCCTTATATTTATATGTAATAGTTTGGAAAAGTTGATTATATTTTCCCGAATCCTCTGAAAAAACAACGCTTTCATTATCGGAATATTTAATGTCATTACCGAGCCCGTTCATTTCAAGCCCAAGCGCACCCATACCAAAACAGCAAAGTCCTTTGCCCTGAGAATAATTGTTCTCCTCGCAAGGGTCAAAATAATATGCTTCGCCGTCAACGATTACTTCTGTAAGAAAACGAGCGCCGGTACTTGCAACGCCGTAGACTCTTGACGCTTTAAATCCTGCTTGCTGAACAAGGAACTGAAAAGCAGCCTGATATCCTGAAGAAGAACCCGTTTTGTCGATAATCGTATCATAGGCAGTTGTTATTTCTTCGTTCTGTGAAATATTGCTTGATATGTATGTATATAAATTAAGGAGAAGTTCCTTATCGCTTTTTTCCTCATAACCGCATTCATAAAGTATCTCGGCAGTTTCCTGCGTAAACTTCTCAACAAGTTCTTTATGTGCGCTTTGTGTCTGAGAATATTTAAGTCTTATACTGTCTCCCGACGATGTTAAAGACATACTGCTAACAAGAGCGGAAAGCGGACAACCTGTATAAAACAAAGTATTTAGTGCATCTACATTCTCAGGATTGACAGATACAGTGCTGTCTCCGTTAATTACAGCCTGATAAAGCTTTTCGTAATCTGCATAAACCTCTTCAGAATATCCGTCATAATGACTGTCGTAAGTGATTTTAAGCGTATAGTCTTTAGCTTTTGATGATGTGCACCCTGCAAACATTGTTGCTATAACAGCAATTACCGCTAAAACACAAATTATTCTTTTCACATTAACACCTCGTTAAACTTTGATTTTGGAAAGAACTACCCCAACCTTGTCCCTTATAACAAGATTAGCCATACTGTCAGCAGGTGTGGGTGCTTTATTGATTAGAACAAAATTTTTGCCAGAAAAATATCTTATAAATCCTGCGGCAGGATAAACGGCAAGGCTAGTTCCTGCTACAATAAGGCAATCTGCCTGCGCAATGGCATTAACAGCAGAATTAACAGTTTTATCATCAAGGCTTTCTTCATAAAGCACAACATCGGGTTTAATTATTCCGCCGCACTCGTCACAATGCGGCACACCCTCTGAATTGAGTATATATTCAGCACTAAAGAATTTTGAGCAATGGGTACAGTAATTTCTGAGAGTTGAGCCGTGAAGCTCATAAACTCTTTTACTTCCTGCTTTTTGATGCAGTCCGTCAATATTCTGAGTAACCACAGCCGAAAGCTTTCCTGCTTTTTCGAGCTCTGCAAGTTTTAAATGGGCGCTGTTAGGCTCAGCGTCAAGGCACAGAAGTTTATCTCTGTAAAAATTGAAAAAATACTCAGTATGCTTTTCAAAAAAAGTATGAGAAAGAATTTCCTCAGGCGGATAATCGTATTTTTGATTATAAAGACCGTCAACAGAGCGAAAATCAGGTATACCGCTTTCTGTTGAAACGCCTGCTCCGCCGAAAAACACAATACGGGAACTCTCGTTAATAATATCCTGTAAATTCATAAAATCACCCGAAAATAATCTTTAGAATAATTCTATTATAAAGTTATCTATCCGTCAAGAAACTAAAAAACGAAGTTTATTAAAAGCATATATCCTATTGTTCCGACAGCTATGCTCAAAAGCGTATTGCGCTTCCAAAAGTGTACTGCCGCAGTTGCTCCGACAGCTATAAGCTTAGGTAAAAGCTCGTAAATACCCATATCACGCACATCACCTATACCGTACACTATCAAAACGCCTATAATAGCAACAGGAAGAATACCGCCGAGATATCTAACAGCTTTGGGCGGCTCTTTTTTACTGAAAAGAGCAAACGGAACAAGTCTGGTGGCAAAAGTGCACACAGCGGCAACGGCAATCATAATTATTGCAGAGGTTGTTGACAAAGGCATTATGCCACCTCCTTTTTAGTTAACAGCGGTTTAGCGGCTGACAACGCCACAACTGTCAAAATTAATGACGGCAAAAGGAACTTATCAGCGCCGAAAATCATTAGGCAAACAAAAGCGCAGAAAATTCCTACCGCACCGCAGATTTTATTTTTTGTATCTCTGATTAAATCAACAAATATAACCGTGAAAAGCGCAGTCATTGAAAAATCTATTCCCGTGAAATCAATGGGAATATTCTGACCTGCAAGTGAGCCGATAACCGAGCCTATAATCCAATAAAGATGGTCAAGCTCGCCGATTAAAAAGCGTGCTTTAGGCTCGTCAACCCCTTCGGGTACCTTTGGGATAGATACATTTACGGAATATGTTTCATCCGTCAGTGTAAAAATCATAAAAAGATAACGCCAGCCGCCTTTTTTAAATTTATCTATAAGCGACAGACCGTAAAACATATGGCGTGAGTTAACAAAAAGCGTCATCATTGCTACTGTGGGAAGAGAAGCGGCAGACGAAAGAAGAGAAACGAGCAGGAACTGCCCTGAGCCTGCATAAACGAAAAAAGATATAAAAATCGCCCACACCCAGTTGTAACCCGCTTCATAAAGCATTATGCCGAAAGCGGATGCGAGGAAAAGATAACCAAATAAAACGGGTAGCGACCTCTTAAACGCAAATTTAACTGTTTTAGCCATACTGTATTTCATACCAATCACCGCCTTATATTTCCGCGGAAATATTATATATTATAAAACGGCGCGTTTCAAGTTCTAAATAAAATATATCAAAATACAAATATATATTGTATTTAAAGAAATTAAATGATAAAATTATCAAAAGAACATTTGGAGGCGATTCTTTATGAACATTTGGCACAATATAAGCCCAAAAAGAATAAGAAAAAACAGATTTTATGCCGTTATTGAGATTCCAAAGGGCGGCAAGAATAAATATGAGCTTGACAAGGAAACAGGTATGCTCAAGCTTGACAGAGTGCTTTTCACTTCTACCCACTACCCTGCTAACTACGGTTTTATTCCGAGAACATATGCTAATGATAACGACCCGCTTGATGTACTTGTGCTTTGCAGTGAACAGATTCAGCCGATGACGATTGTTGAGTGTTCGCCCATAGGTGTTCTTATTATGGAAGACGGCGGAAGCAAGGACGAAAAAATTATTGCCGTTCCCGTAAATGACCCCAACTATAACTGCTATAACAATATTGACGAACTTCCCTCTCATTATTTTGATGAGATTAGACATTTCTTTGAAGTGTACAAGACCCTTGAAAAGGACAAGAGCACATCTGTAACAGAAGTACAGGACAGAGAAGTTGCAGAAAATATAATTCAGTCCTGTATTGAGGAATATATTAAAAGATTCCAGCTGTAAAAGAATTTAAAATGAGAAAGAAATTCAATATATGCCTGCTTCTCATCTTCGTTTTCGTTATACTGATGATAATAAGCGCACTTGCAAAACTAATGATTTTGTTTTGGGTGTTTTTCGCACTTATTATGTTAACCTGTGCAGTTATGCTTTATCTTCAAGTTAAGAAAATAGAGTGGAAATGCAAAAAATGCGGTAATATACTGAACCCAAGCGCTGCTCAAGTCATTTTCGGTATCAATGGCGGCGATATAAAAAAACTCTACTGCCCACACTGTAACAAAATGTGCTGGTGCGAGCCGATAGATAAAGAAACAGGCAAGAAAATTTAAAACAACAAACAAAACGGCTGACTATAAAGTCAGCCGTTTATTTATTCTATTACGTCAATTCGAATTATGCGCCCATTCTTCTATCGCATCTTCTGAGAAGTTCATCCCAGCGGCGGTCTACTTCCTTTTGGAATGCTTCAATCATCCATTCGTTTTCGGGTTTAAACATATGCTTGAATCTGCCCTGCTTAACAAGCCATTCCTCAATCGGAACATACTTTCTTGGCTCGTAGTTAAGAGTCCATACGCCGTCAACAACCTCAAACAAAGGCCAATAACGGGTTTCAACTGCAAGGCGGCATATTTCCATAATATCCCAAGTGTTATATCTCCAGCCTCTCGGGCAGGGAGCCATAATATTGAGGAAAGCCGCGCCCTTTGTGTAAATAGCCTTCTCTGCCTTTACATGAAGGTCTCTGAAATTCTGAACAAATGTTGTCTGCGCAACATAAGGAACTTTATGCTCTGCAATAATAGCCGCAAGATCTTTTCTATACTGCGGTTTACCGTCTGACACAGAGCCTACAGGAGTAGTTGTTGTATCTGCAAACATAGGAGTTGCCGATGAGCGCTGAATACCCGTATTCATATATGCGCCGTTATCGTAGCAGACATAAACCATATCGTGTCCTCTTTCCATAGCGCCTGAAAGTGACTGGAAACCGATGTCATATGTTCCGCCGTCACCGCCGAAAGTTATGAATTTATATGTTTCGTCAAGCTTGCCTTTACGCTTCAATACATTATATGCGCTTTCAACGCCTGCCATAGTTGCGCCTGCGTTTTCAAATGCGTTATGGATATAACTATCCTTATACGCAGTATAGGGATAAAGGAAGGATGAAACCTCAAGACATCCCGTAGCGTTGCCGACAACAGCTTTATCGCCCGGTTTGATAGCTTTGAGAACATTTCTTACTGCGATTGTACCGCCGCAGCCTGCGCACATTCTGTGTCCGCCTGCAAGTCTGTCTTCTCTTGAAACAAATTCTTTAAAGTTATACATAATCTCTTCCTCCCCTCTTATTCTCTTACGCCCATATATCTGTAAGGCTCAGTATTTTCAGCGCCGTTAGCAATCATTTCAAGTTCTGCAAAAACGCCTTTCATATCGTCAACACGCACATCTCTTCCGCCGAGACCGTAAACGAAGTTTACAACCTCTGTATCAGCCTTTGCTCTGTAAAGCGCTGTTGTGATTTCAGAGCCGAGCGGTCCGCAGTTGTCATTAAAGCTTTCAGTTCTGTCCATAACTGCAACAGCCTTGCAGTGTTTAAGACTTTCAGCAATTTCACTTGCGGGGAAAGGTCTGAAAAGACGAATTTTAACTACGCCGACCTTTTTGCCCTCTTTACGAAGCTGGTCAACAGCCTCTTTTGTTGTGCCTGCCGCAGAACCGATGATTACTACGGCTTCCTCAGCATCGTCCATTTTATATTCTTCAAAAAGTCCGTACTGTCTGCCGCTCATTTTAGCAAACTCGTCTGCAACATCGAGTGTTACCTGTTTTGCGTTTTTGAGAGCCTCTGCCTGTGCCCTTTTTGCTTCGAAGTAATAGTTTGTAACACTATAAGGACCAACAGCCATAGGACATTCGGGATTGAGAAGATAATTTTCAGGCTCATATTCACCTACAAAGTCCTTAACCTCTTTATCCTCAAGCAGTTCAATATTTTCAACAGCGTGAGAGGTAATGAAACCGTCCTGGCAAATCATTATCGGAAGCATAACATCCTTATGCTCAGCAATTCTGTAAGCCATAACAAGGTTGTCATAAACCTCCTGATTATTTTCGGCATAAATCTGAATCCAGCCTGCATCTCTTGCGCCCATTGAGTCACTGTGGTCACAGTTGATATTGATAGGACCTGAAAGCGCTCTGTTAACAAGAGTGAGTACGCAAGGAAGTCTGTTTGACGCTGCGAGGTAAAGTTCCTCCCACATATACGCCATACCTGCAGAAGAAGTAGCGGTTACTGAACGCGCGCCTGCTGCTTCTGCGCCGATTACAGCGGACATTGCAGAATGCTCGGATTCTACTGGAACAAACTCGGAATCCACCTGTCCGTTTGCTACAAATTTAGAAAAATACTGCGGAATCTCTGTTGACGGAGTAATCGGAAAAGCCGCCATTACATCGGGATTAATCTGACGCAGAGCCTCTGCAACTGCTTCATTACCGCTCAAACGATCTTTACGGGACATTTTACTTTACTCCTTTCATTGTGATTGCGCCTGTGTGGCACGCTTTAACACAAATGCCGCAGCCTTTGCAATGGTCATAATCAAATGCGCCTCTTTTGCCGTCAACAACGGGAATAACGCTGTCGGGGCAAACGGGAACGCACATAAGGCAGTGAACACAAAGCTCTTCGTGAAGCTCAGGTTTAACGGAAGTCCACTCTCCTGTGTTAAACTGAATAGAAGTTGCCTCTCCGTAAATCTGCATACCCTCGGTGAGGTCTTTCCACGAACAGTCAAGACCAAGCTTATTTACATCTGATTTCATATGAAAAACCTCCTTATCTTACTTCGTCAAACGCCATTTTAAGAGCGTTCATATTGCCCTCGATAACCTCGGGCTTTGATGAGAATTTATGTTTGAAAGACGCTTCCATCTCGTTGAAAAATCTCTCCTCTTCCATAACGCCGGAAACTTTAACGATTCCTGCGAGCATAGGAGTATTGGGGAAATACTTTCCCAGGCAAGCCTTTGAAACTTTGCGAGCGTCAAGTGTAAACACCTTGCCCTTATAGCCCTGAAGTTTGGGAATGATTTCACTCTTGTCTTTAGCTGTATTTACAAGTATTGCGCCGTCCTCTGAAAGTCCGTCTGTAACATGAACTGTATCAAGCAGACCCTCGTCAACAACAACAACGAAATCGGGATGATAGATATTAGAATGAACTCTGATGGGAGCGGGACTTATTCTGTTATAAGCCGTAATGGGAGCGCCCATTCTTTCGGGGCCGTATTCGGGGAAGCCCTGAACATAATTACCCGTTTTAAAGGCTACATCTGCAAGAAGAAGAGCGGCGGTTTTAGCGCCCTGTCCGCCTCTGCCGTGCCAGCGGATTTCTACACAATTTTCCATATAGATAAACTCCTTTCAAAAATAACGATTAATTCGCAGGAAGGGTATTTTAGCAAACAAAAACGCCTCTTTGCAAAACTGCAAAGAGGCGATAATATATACCGTGGTACCACTCTTATTCACCGAAATATTCGGCGCACTTATGCGAACAATCATTCGCTGCAATTATAACGGTTGCCGCCGTCTGCCCCTACTTTTCAAAAGAATTTCAACGCAGCCACTCGGAGAGGATATTACGGTTTTTCTTTTTAATGCCTCGCACCAACCGGCATTTCTCTGTAAAAAGGGGTAAACCGCTTTTTGTTCTCGTCAGCGTGTTTTACATTTATTGCTAAGATTATAATACAACAAATCCCTTTTGTCAACAATATTTTTACTATTAAATATTGCAGTAAACGCAAAAAAATCGGGCAGAGATAACTCCGCCCGATTAATCCTTTTTATTAATACATTCCGCCCTGTGCGGCTGCCATTGCCGCAGCATTTGCTGCGTCAGCCTTGGGGTCTTTAATATCAGTTACAAGTGATTCTGTTGTGAGAACCATTGCTGCAACTGAAGCTGCGTTCTGAACAGCTGAACGGGTTACCTTTGCGGGGTCAACGATACCGCTTTCAATCATATCGCAGTATTCGTTAGTAGCAAAGTTGTAGCCGTAGCCAACCTTATCTGAATTCTTAATCTTATCAAGAATTACAGAGCCTTCCATACCTGCGTTAGCGGCAATTTGGCGAACAGGCTCTTCAAGAGCTTTGAGAACGATTTTAACGCCTGTTTTGTAATCTGCGTCATCTGTATCAAGAAGCTTTTCTACTGCGGGAATTGCATTGATAAGAGCAACGCCGCCGCCTGCTACGATACCCTCTTCAACAGCTGCCTTTGTAGCTGCAAGAGCATCCTCGATACGGAGTTTCTTTTCTTTCATTTCTGTTTCGGTTGCAGCGCCAACCTTGATAACTGCAACGCCACCTGCCATTTTAGCAAGACGCTCCTGAAGCTTTTCACGGTCGAAATCAGAAGTTGAAGCCTCAATAGCGGCTTTAATCTGATTTACACGAGCCTTGATGTCGTCTGAAGAACCGTTGCCGTCAACAATGATAGTGTTTTCTTTTGTAACCTTAACCTGGCGAGCTTTACCGAGCATTGCCATAGTAGCGTCTTTAAGCTCGATACCGAGGTCTGATGTAACAACCTGGCCGCCTGTAAGTGTTGCGATATCCTGAAGCATATCCTTTCTTCTGTCGCCGAAGCCGGGAGCTTTTACGCAAACACAAGTGAATGTGCCGCGGAGTTTATTAAGAAGGATTGTCTGAAGAGCTTCACCCTCAACATCCTCTGCAACAATAACAAGCTTCTGACCGCTCTTGAGAACCTGTCTCTTATACACATCTCCGAGCCCACGAGACCGTACTAGATCTCG
>ERZ1027012.329-NODE-329-length-15438-cov-6.207697_pt1 | contig 15438 bp, 18 predicted proteins | sample MGYA00519447_ERZ1027012 | MGnify/ENA primary metagenome ERZ1027012 (study PRJEB26926, sample SAMN06164700) | human gut metagenome | biome: ENVO:00009003; feature: ENVO:2100002; material: ENVO:00002003 | host: Homo sapiens | place: USA | collected 2012 ... | reverse complement strand
TCGACATCCAAGAACTGCGTGACCTCACCATGTACGATGAGCTGCAACTGGACACGCTGGGCGATAAGAAAACGGCGCTGTTCCTCATCATGTCGGACACGGACAGCACCTTCAACTTCCTCATCAGCATGGTCTACACCCAGCTTTTCAATCTGCTGTGCGATAAAGCAGATGATGTGTACGGCGGCACGCTGCCCATCCATGTGCGGTGCCTGATCGACGAGTGTGCCAACATCGGGCAGATTCCAAACCTTGAAAAGCTGGTGGCTACCATCCGCAGCCGTGAGATCTCCGCCTGCCTTGTTTTGCAGGCGAGAAGCCAGTTGAAAGCCATCTACAAGGACAATGCAGATACCATCGTGGGCAACATGGACAGCCAGATATTTCTGGGCGGCTCCGAACCTACCACCCTGAAAGACCTGTCGGAGATGCTGGGCAAGGAGACCATCGACGCCTTCAACACCTCGGATACCCGTGGCAACAGCCCCAGCTACGGCACCACGTTCCAGAAGATGGGGCACGAATTATTGAGCCGGGACGAGCTGGCGGTGCTGGACGGCGGCAAGTGCATTTTGCAGCTGCGTGGTGTCAGACCGTTTCTTTCGGACAAATACGACCTGACCCAGCATCCCAACTACAAGCTAACCTCCGACTACGACCCCAAAAACACCTTCGATATTGAAAAATATCTGAACCGCAAAGAAAAAATCCAACCCGGAGATGAGTTCATCGTGGTGGATGCTGATTCGCTCCCGTCTGCCTGACCCGGTAGGCGGTTTTATTTTTATCCCGGTCAGAAAGGTGCACCAGAAAACCAGCCTTGCTGCGGTTATGCAGCGTAAAACTACAAGATTTCGGGTGTGTACAAATGACCGGAAACGCTTTATAATAAAGGAGAAAAGACTATGGAATTCTTCAACTCTGCGATCGAAGTTCTTCAGACTCTGGTCGTGGCTCTGGGTGCCGGTCTCGGCGTATGGGGTGCCATCAACCTGCTGGAAGGTTATGGTAACGACAACCCCGGCAGTAAGAGTCAGGGCATGAAGCAGCTCATGGCTGGCGGCGGCGTTGCGCTGGTCGGCATTACCCTGATTCCCCTGCTGAGCGGTCTGTTCGGTTAAGAACAGTGGGCGGCGATTGCCGCCCGGTACATATTATAATAAGGAAAGCCATAGTAACGATCTCACATACAGAAGGTGAAGCAGATGAGCGAGATTTTATTGTATCATGGCAGTAAAGAAGAAGTTGTCTATCCCGAAATCCGCATCACACGGTATACAAAGGACTTTTCTTGGGGATTCTACTGCACGAACAACTATCAGCAAGCCTACCGCTGGGCAGACCGCCGTTCTGCCGATGGCCTTGTGAACGTCTATCGCTATGTAGAAAATCCCGACCTGAAGATCCTGCGTTTCCCTGAAATGTCGGACGAATGGCTGGATTTTATTGCAAAATGTCGTGCAGGCGAAACCCATCCCTACGATATTGTGGAGGGACCCATGGCAGACGACACCATTTGGGATTACGTCAACGGATTTACGTCCGGGCAGATCAGCCGTGAAGCATTTTGGGCATTGGCGAAATTCAAGCATCCAACACACCAAATCAGCTTTCATACCGTAAACGCTTTGCACTGCCTGACCTTTGAGAGGAGTGAACCCATCCATGACCGAAAAGCAGAAAAATGACGTTCTCTATGTTTGCAGCCTGATTGAGACCATTGCCCGCAAGACCAAAAATCATCGGCAGGATGTGATCCGTCACTTCACAAAAGCCGACATCGAACGGCAGCTCCGGCTGGCAGAAGTAAACCATTGCCTGTCCTTTGAGCAGGTTTCGGATGAGCTGATCGAAGATCTCAACATCCCGGATGGGGATTTTGATACCGCCGCAGAGTGCCGCTATACGGTTCCTTCTGCAACCTCCATCGGAATGCTGTATCAGGGGCTGGTGCTGTCCACCATGAAGGATGAGGATGCTGCACAGGCAATTCTGGATGTTTTTTCGTCGTTTATCACGGATGAAATCTCCGATTTTAATTCCAACGTATACTACACCAATCCTGATTATCTCCGCTGCTCCTATCTGGAGGGCAAGATGCTTGCTTGATTTCCACTTTCTTACCGCTGGGAGCATCGCAAATGAACGATTACAAGCCTTACAAACAGCTCAAGCAGAAACAGAAAGCTAAAGTTGTAGAGCGGATATATAAAGAACTGCATCAGTTCTTTTCTGATAACCAACGGTTTCCTGATACCCCGGATGAACATGAGTTGCTTGCTCGTCAAATTTTTTCGCACATTCCATACCATGTTTCCTTCGATGAGTTCTATGCCGTATATAATAAAAAGCATTCCGCTATTGAACAGCGTCTCGCAGAAAAAGGATTGCCGGAACATCTGCTTCATCGTGAGGAACGCAGACAGGAAAAACTGAATCGTCCTGCTGTAAAAATGACAAAGCCCCACAGAAAGAAGAAAAAGAAACAGGTGTTCGAGCCACTCGTGGAACAGAATGATGATTTCTTCTTTATTGCTGGTTATACTTCTGGCGGTGCCCCTTATGGTGTCACATGGGAAGAAATGGGCCTAGAGCCTTGGGAAGAACTTATATAAATATTGTTGCCATTGCCGATTGCCAAAAGCAGTCGGCATTTTTTGTTTTCATCGGCTTCTGAGGCGATTATTCCATACGGCGGCTTGAGCAGCAACGGAAAGCCCTCTGCGGTTTGCAGTTTTATTGAATGTCCGTGCTCCAAGCCGTGTCTTTTATCCACCCATCAGCGAAAGGCGGTGTCTGATGCAGTTTTTGACCCACATTATTTTCCTCCTGAACCTTCTCAAGACCCTTATCAACCACTTCAGCTAAGGACGGTGACTGCTGAATGGAAACCGTTCTCAAAGCCATTGCCGACTGGATCAAAGGCATCCTGACGGCAGGCATTATGTCAAACCTTTCCGGCCTGTTCGACGATGTGAACACGCAGGTGGGAAACATCGCCCAGCAGGTGGGCACCAAGCCCTCCAGTTTTGAGCCGCGCGTTTTTGCAATGATCGAAGCCCTCTCCCGGAATGTGGTGCTGCCTATTGCAGGCATCATCCTGACCTTCATCGCCTGTTATGAGTTAATTGAGATGATCACCCAGCACAACAACATGGCGCAGTTCGAGCCTGCCCTCATCATGCGCTGGATTTTCAAGACCGCTGTTTCGGTATGGCTCATCAGTAACACCTTCGATATTGTGATGGCGGTGTTCGACGTCACCCAGAAGGTGGTGTCCGATTCCAGCGGCATCATTGCCGGAAACACCCGTGTCAACGACATTGGCTTGTCGATGTTGGAAGCCAGCCTGATGCAGATGGATGTAGGACCCCTGTTCGGGCTGTTTTTGCAGTCCTTCTTCATCGGCATCACCATGCGGATATTGAGCATCATCATTTTTGTCATCGTCTACGGGCGTATGATTGAAATCTACTGCATGGTGAGCCTTGCGCCCATCCCCATGGCAACATGGGGCAACCACGAGCAGTCGCACATGGGGCAGAACTACCTGAAATGCCTGTTTGCGCTGGGTTTTCAGGGCTTTCTCATCCTCATCTGCGTGGCAATTTATGCCGTGCTGATCCAGAGCGTGGCAATTTCCGGGGATGCCATCAACTCCATTTGGAGCATTGTGGGCTACACCGTTCTGCTTTGTTTCAGCCTGTTCAAGACAAGCTCCGTGACAAAATCTGTCCTCGGAGCGCATTAAAGGAGGTGTTTGATTGGCTGCGTATATTTCCGTTCCCCGTGACCTGACGAAAGTGAAATCGAAGGTTGCATTCAACCTGACGAAACGGCAACTGCTTTGTTTCGGCACAGCGGCTCTCATTGGAGTGCCGCTGTTTTTTGTTCTCCGGGACTCCGGCGGCAACACTGCCGCCACCCTCGGCATGATGGCGGTGATGCTGCCGGCGTTCTTTCTTGGAATGTACGAGAAAAACGGTCAGCCTTTGGAAAAGCTGCTGTCGTACTATGTGCAGTCCCGGTTTGTCCGCCCGAAGATTCGCCCCTACAAGACCAACAACTACTATGCGATTTTGATGAAGGGAGGCATGACCCATGATCCCGTTTTGGAAAAAGACTGATAAGCACAGCAAGCCCCAGTCTGCGCAGAAGCGCAAGCAGAACACAAAGCCTGCTGTTCCCCGGACCGCCCAGCAGTCCATCCCCATGCAGCGGATGTTCGAGGATGGCACCTGCCGGGTGAAGCCCAACTACTACACCCGCACCATCCAGTATCAGGACATCAATTACCAGCTCGCCCAGCAGGAGGATAAGACCGCCATTTTTGAGGAATGGTGCGGTTTTCTGAACTTCTTCGACAGCTCCATCAAATTTGAACTGTCCTTTGTGAACATGGCAACCGACAGCACCGAGTTTGAAAAGAGCATCCGTATCCCGTACCAGTGGGATGGTTTTGACGATGTGCGCGCCGAGTATTCCCAGATGCTGCGCCAGCAGCTTGCCAAGGGCAATAATGGTCTGACCAAGACCAAATTCATCACCTTTGGTGTGGAGGGCGAAAGCATGGCACAGGTCAAGCCCCGGCTCGACCACATCCAGAACGATCTGCTGAACAACTTCCACCGGCTTGGGGTGCAGGCAAAACCCCTGAACGGTGTCCAGCGGCTGAAGCTCATGCACGATATGTTCAACATGGACGGTGCCAGCAAGTTCCACTTTGACTGGAAAGACCTTGTGAAAAGCGGTCTTTCCGTGAAGGATGCCATTGCGCCCACCGCCTTTGCCTTCAAGAACAGCCGTACCTTTCAGATGGGCGGCATCTTCTGCGCCGTCAGCTTTCTGAGCATCACGGCATCCGACATCAGCGACCAGCTTTTGAAGGATTTTCTGGATATGGATTCGTCCCAAATCGTTACCATGCACATCCAGTCCGTTGACCAGAATCGTGCCATTAAGACGGTGAAGCGCACCATCACGGAACTGGACCGCAGCAAGATCGAGGAGCAGAAAAAAGCCATCCGTGCCGGGTATGATATTGACATCATTCCGTCGGATTTGGCAACCTACGGCAGAGATGCCAAAGCCCTGCTGAAAGAATTGCAGAGCCAGAACGAGCGGATGTTCCTCGTCACTTTTCTGGTGCTGAACACCGGCAGGACTGAACAGGAACTGGAAAACAATGTTTTTCAGGCATCCAGCATCGCCCAGAAGCACAACTGCAACCTGTGCCGGCTGGATTTCCAGCAGGAGCAGGGGCTGATGAGCAGTCTGCCGCTGGCAGACTGTCAGATCGAAATTCAGCGAGGGCTGACCACCAGCAGTACCGCCATCTTCATTCCGTTCACCACACAGGAACTTTACCAGTCTGGCAAAGAAAGCCTGTATTACGGCCTGAACGCCCTGTCCAACAACCTTATCATGGTGGACCGGAAAAAGCTGAAGAACCCGAATGGCTTGATTTTGGGCACTCCGGGAAGCGGCAAAAGTTTCTCGGCAAAGCGTGAAATCGCAAACGCTTTTTTGGTGACGGACGATGATATTATTGTGAACGATCCAGAGGGAGAGTATTCTCCTCTGGTGAATCGGCTGAAAGGTCAGGTTATCAAAATCAGCCCCAACAGCACCCAATTTGTCAATCCCATGGACATCAACGCCAACTACTCCGAGGAGGATAATCCGCTGTCCTTAAAAGCCGACTTTATCCTTTCCCTCTGCGAGCTGGTGGTGGGCGGCAAGGAAGGGCTGCTGCCGGTGGAGAAAACCGTCATCGACCGCTGTGTGCATCTGATTTACCGCAAATATTTTGCGGACCCCTGCCCGGAGAATATGCCCATCCTTGAGGACTTGTACAACGCCCTGCTCCAACAGGACGAGAAAGAAGCCCACCATGTTGCCACGGCTCTGGAAATCTATGTGAAAGGCTCCCTGAACCTGTTCAACCATCGCACTAACGTGAACGTCAATAACCGCATCGTCTGCTACGACATCAAGGAACTGGGCAAACAGATGAAGAAACTCGGTATGCTCATCGTGCAGGATCAGGTGTGGGGGCGTGTCACGGCAAACCGCAGCAGCGGCAAGTCCACCCGGTATTATATGGATGAGATGCACCTCCTCTTAAAAGAGGAGCAGACCGCCGCTTATTCCGTGGAGATCTGGAAGCGTTTCCGCAAGTGGGGCGGTATTCCCACAGGGCTGACCCAGAACGTGAAAGACCTGCTTTCTTCCCGTGAGGTCGAGAATATTTTTGAAAATTCGGACATGATTATCATGCTGAATCAGGCGGCGGGAGACCGGCAAATTCTCGCAAAGCAGCTCAATATTTCGCCCCATCAGCTTTCCTACGTTACCCACTCCGGCGAGGGCGAGGGGCTGCTGTTCTTCGGCAATGTCATTCTGCCGTTCGTTGACCGTTTCCCCACCGATCTGGAACTGTATAAAATAATGACCACCAAGTTAGGTGAGGTTTCGGAGGGTGCGCAGAAATGAGCAATCCGAAGCTGAATCCCAAAGAGGAATCGTCCGCCAAAAAGACCCGTTCTCCCCCGAAGAAAGCCAAGGTGGAGCAGTCGGTGCCCAAAAAGAAGAAGCTGAAAACTGATGCAGAAAAGACAGCCGAAAAAGCCCAGCATCTGCGGTTTGGCAAGGCGGAACTGACCCCGGACGAACTGAGCCGGTTGAGCAAGGCGCAGAAGCGGGAGATGTACGCCGCCCATGCCGCCCGGTCTGCGGTGCACCGGGAGGTTGACCAGTACGAGGATGAAAACGTCGGCGTGCAGGCGTTGAGCGAGGGCGAAAAAACGGCAGGAAATGTCCGGGATATTTCCAAGAGCAGATACGCCCGCAAACTCAAGAAGAAAGCCAAAATGCAGGGCAAGAAAGGAGCCAAAACCGCAAAATCTTCTGCACAGAAGCCGACTGCGGCACAAGATGTAGGAGCATCCAGCACCGGCGAGGGCGGCTCCAACTGGCTTTCCCGGTGGCGGCAGAAGCAGGACATCCGGCAGAGCTACTATGCCGCCGCCCATTCGGGCACAGCGGCGCAGACCGCAGGCGGCAAGGCGGTATCCAATGGCACCACTGCTGCGAAGTCCGGCATGGAGCAGGTCATCGACAAAGGAAGATCGGTGGTCAGCACCGCAGTCAACGGCATTGCCAATTTTGCAAAAAGCAACGCGCACGTTCTTTTGATCGTGGGCGTTTTTCTTTTGCTCTTGCTGCTGGTCATGTCGGCATTTTCGTCCTGTTCCATTCTGTTTTCCGGCACCACGCAGGTATCCGGTCAGACCATTTACACCGCAGAGGACCGGGACATCCGGGGAGCCGAAACCGACTACAAGAAGCTGGAAAAGGAACTGGACAAAAAGATCAAGCGCACCCCCACCGACCACCCCGGCTACAACGAGTACCAGTATCACCTTGACCCCATCGAGCATGACCCATGGCAGTTGACCTCTTTTCTCACGACTCTCTATGACGATTACACCCGGTCAGAGGTGCAGGGCAAGTTGAAGGAGACCTTCAAAAAGCAGTACAAGCTGACCACATGGGTGGAGGTGCAGATACGGTATAAGACCGTCTGGGTCATCAGTCCGGCAGGAATCCCAGTCCCTACGCAGGTGCCCTATGAGTACCGCATCTTCCACACCAAATTGGTGAACAGAGGGCTGGAAGTAGTCATCCGGGAAGAATTGAATGCTGACCAATGGAAACGGTACGAGATTTTCCAAGATACCTTGGGTGGCAGACCCTACCTGTTTAACGGCGGTCTGCCGCCCGGTGGCTCCGATGGCTCTGGCGCGCCGGGCATTGATTATCAGGTTCCGGCAGAAGCCCTGACGGATGATGAATTTGCCGCCATCTACAAGGAAGCCCAAAAGTATGTGGGCACACCTTACGTCTGGGGCGGTTCCACCCCGGAAACAGGCTTTGACTGCTCCGGCTACGTCTGCTGGGTATACAACCAGAACGGCTACGATGTGGGGCGCACCACCGCCAACGGCTTGTGGAATAAGAGCCAGCACATCAGCGAGGCCGAAGCAAAGCCCGGTGATCTGGTCTTTTTCAAAGGAACCTACGACACCCCCGGCATGAGCCATACCGGAATCTATCTGGGCAACGGCATGATGGTGTCGGCCGGAGACCCCATCAAGTACGCAAACATTCACTCGTCCTACTGGGAGAAGCATCTCGCCGGGTTCGGACGGCTTTCAAAATGATTGGAGGAGTTTTATGAGCGAAAAATCGGATAAGCTGCGGGCGATGCTGGAAAAAGAAAAGGAACGCCGCATCAAGCTGAACAACCGCATCGAGATTTTGGAGCGGCGCATTCAGGAGGAGGATTCCGCCGAGGTCAACGAGATGGTGCGGACTGCAAAGGTCACGCCGGAACAGCTTGCCGCCCTGCTGCGGCAGTCGGCTACCACCACCCCGAACCCGGCTGCGCTGTCTGCCGTGGGTGCAACTTTCGAGAAGGAGGTCAATACGGATGAAGATTAAGAAACTGGGTGCGCTGCTGGTATCGGCGGCACTGTGCGCCGGCATGGCGGCTCCCGCTTTTGCCTATGGCGGTGAGCCTGTGGAGGAAGTGGAACAGCCCGTCCTGACTTCTACCACCGATGAAGAAGATGTAGTCACCGTGACCGATGAGGAAACCGGTGCTCTGACCCCGGAGGGCAATCTGACGATGGTGGACGATTACCACACCAGTTATTCGGATGGCAGCGGTCAGCAGTTTATCACGCTGGTGTCGAAGTCTGGCAACACATTCTATCTTGTCATCGACCGCAACGACAAGGGGGAAAACACCGTTCATTTCATGAATCTTGTGGACGAAGCCGACCTTCTTTCCCTGATGGAAGATGAAGATGCCGATGCCTACACCGCTGAAAAAGAAGCGGCGGCGCAGGCAGAACAGGAGCGCAAACAGGCCGAGGAGGATGCGAAAAAGGCTGCGGAAGAAGCGGCGGCATCCGGTTCCGAACAGACTGGTGGCAACAAAGTTACGAAGTATGCTGCTACGTTCTTAGGCGTACTGGCACTGGTCGGTTTGGTTGCTGGCGGTGGCATTTACACCTTTATGAAGCAGAAGCAGAAAAAGCAGGCAGAAAAAGAAGCCCTTGACCCCGATGCAAACTACACTGAGGACAAGGGCGACTTTGAAATCCCTGTGGAGGATGAGCCGGAGGAGACCGGCGAGGAGGATAACGCAGAAGAATAATTCTATTGGCGGCATTTGCCGCCTTACATATTGCAATCCAAAACAGATTGGAGGGATTCTTATTGCAAAATTGATCGTGGCGGAGAAACCGTCCGTAGCCATGTCCTATGCCAAAGTCCTCGGTGCCACCAGCCGTCAGGACGGCTACCTTGAGGGCAACGGCTATCTGGTGAGCTGGTGTGTGGGTCATCTGGTGGAACTGGCTCCGCCTAATGTCTACGATGCCAAATACGTCAAGTGGAGCATTGCAGACTTGCCCATCCTACCGCAGAAGTGGCAGTATCTGGTGTCTGCCAGTACCAAAAAGCAGTTTGGTATCTTGCAAAAGCTGATGCACCGCCCGGACGTAGACAGCATTGTGAACAGTTGCGATGCAGGATAGTGCGGTTGGGTGACTCAAGAGAAAGAAAAAAGAGACCTCATCTCGTCAAAAAACTAAATCATAAAAGCATCAAAGAGGGCATTCAAATGAAACAAAATCGAATTTTTGACCAGAATAGTTCTCAAAAAGCACGTTCTTGGCACTATAATATGGACACCAACCGAGCGGAAGCCCAGTTCGCTGATGGCTCTGCCATTGCCATTGACTGCCTTGCCATCGAGGACGAATACGGCAATACCCCGGCACAGCGAGCTGAACTTGATTGGCTACTATACAACAAGCCCTTGGAGTGCGTCCAGCTTGTGCTGAGTGGTGAGATTGAGCATTATCTCTCACTTGGCTGTGACCATGGCAAACTGAAAGACTAACCTCTAAATAGGCCAAACAACCCGCTACTTGCAGTCGCTGCAAATGGCGGGTTGTTTGCTTATTTTAAGTTTTTCCTTTGCTCATAGTAGTGCAAAATCAATGTAGTGCAAAATCAATGGCCCAATGGTCAAAGAAATCACAAATATCAGGCAAATCTACTGGTTTCTTATAAATGTCATTCTAAAATTCAATGGATTTTGCTATTTCTAGCACTTGTTTTTTCGACACGAAAGTCGATTTAACCCTATATTTTATGTATCTCTCGATGATTTCAAGTTTGCCATTTTGGGGGCTTGATTATTGAGAAAATTCTAAATTCCAAAAAGGTCTATCATTTTCATCAATCGCATCGTTATTGAGAATAAGCACTGCACCACCACTTAACAGAGGAGGCAGCTGTAAATAGCTTATATTATTTATTGAGAAAATGAAACGCTATTGCAACAGTTGAATACTGTATATTTTATCAAATTGATACGGATCTGATAGCAACACCTTACCGTTTGATATCACAAGAATGCTTTCGCCTTCTTTAAGATACGACAACTGAAGATTTCCTTTCAAGTAGTTTGATACGCCATAAATTATATAATTGTCATCCGTATCATATAATTGATTTTTTGCAGTCGCATAAATACAATTGTTCTTCAGGTCAACTTCTTCAATTATAAGTTCCGATTTTTTTCTTCCGAATGTATTCGATTGAAATAGAATGCAGAGAACCACTGCCACAAATGCTATGCCAACCATAATCTTCCGTTTGCATTTCATTTTATCAACCTCTGTATGAAAGGAACAGCGTATAAAGCGATTGTGTTATTCTCAATGCCCCTGTATAAGAAGTTGGATATGAAGAACCATCAATTGTGCTTCCATCTTTATGGATTCCGATAGCTACATACCCAGCTCCAGAAATATATTCTACAAGAGGACCACCACTAAAGCCACCTGTCAAATCCCAATCGCCCTTGAGATATTTTGAAGTCTGACTTCTAATATACCCAGAAGATTTACACATCCGATATCTCGCATCGGCACCATTTATTTGGCTCGGATAGCCATAAGCATACACCAACTGTGATGATGAATAATTGCTAGACTGCCAATGTAACCCAAGCCATCCCGTTTTCGTTCCTAAATTATTCTTGAGCGTAATAATCGCCCAATCCTCCGAACTTGTTCCAGCAAGATAAGAATCACTAACAATCATCGAACTTGCCGATACATTTTCGCTTCCAAAAGGTTTACTATTATCAGATCGAGCAGGTGCGACATTTACCGACTTAACGTAGGCTTTTTCCTTTATACTGTATAGATTATGTGCTGCTGTTGCAAGTGCATTAGGCCCAATCATAAATCCAGAACCATAATTTGTCCCTCCATTATTGGTCGTTATCTGTAGGCATACCGTACTACAATATGGTGTTGCCGTTGGATTATCAACAACAGTGATATCATTGCTTCCGATAATCGCATACAGATCGGATAGATCAATATCCGAAATCTTTCCATTTGGAAAATAGCCTGCAGTTGTCTCTCCATCCGTGAAGGAATTGGTTTCAACTATAATTTCCTCTATAGATTCTTCTTTTGTATCAAAATCGTATCTATGGTATCTCTCGATATGAGATTTGCTTCCATCACTTTGATTATCTGCAAAAGCAGTCAGCCCAGAGTTAAGCTCCATTGAAGAAAGAGCCACAATCCCACTTGCTTTCAAAAAAATTCTACGAGATATTTTTTCACTAGCTATTTTAATTTTCCTTCTTTACTTTTAGAGTATACACAAGATTTCTTATACATCAGTTGCTCTGCATTGGAAACACCTCCGTAAAATTTTTCATACGTTAGAGCCATCCTTATTTTAGATTTCAACTTTTACTTTCGCAAAAAAATAAATACCACTGATTTTTTATCCAATAGCCGTGCTAAGATTTATCTCTATGGGATTCAACACATGCGTCTGCTGGCACAACCAAGCCCAATTGTTCACTGTAGTAGTAAACAAGTCGTCATAGTTGTTGTCATATGCAAAATCAAATGTGTCATGAACGGTAATCAAGTAATACATTATAGAATTACCAATCATGAAGCCTGTTCCAGAGGTGCTTACCCTATGCAATGCATAGAATAAATCTGCATTATCAGACTTTTGAATTGTAAAAGACCAACTTCCTCCACTAAAATCTTTCAAGCCACTATTAAGTACTTTGTTTTTATAATTATTAAAAACTGTTGTCGTGTTTAACTTGTCAAGCAATGGCGTCGAAGAATCCGTCACACTCTCAGAATAGTCAATATTATATACAGAGAATTCAACCATAAGAGCCGCACATTCATATCCCTTATCCCGTGCAATTTGCGCAGCTGCCAACCATGCAAGCTGTGTATTATTTAACAAATTTCCAGATGCACGTGTTTGATCTTCATCTTTCATCTTATCGATAAACTTATTTAATTCATCTATCGACATTCCCGAAAAATCAACATGATACTTATCATTCATGCTTTGAATAACAGGATTGCTAGCTTTACGGCTGCTTATGTTAGCAGCATAAGACACAGTATTTATCGAAAACAAAAAACACACTGAAAGAATTAATGATACGAACCTCTTCATAACGAACCTCCTTAAATTCTGTACTCTACTATATAAATTGTGTGCTTCTCATCATCCCAGACAACGAGACTAAAATTCACATCTTCAGAATGTAAAAGCAATGTATTCATTTCGGCTTCCGAGCGTAGTTCCTTATGCTGACTATTATCATAAAGAAAAAAATTTCCACTTGCAATTTCAGGAATCACAAAATCTAATCCAAAATATGACGACACATTTTTTAATATAGAAGATATGGTTGGAGAATCATTAATTTTCTCCCATGAATCGAGTTGATGAATAATTTTGGCTGCATCCACATCGTAGTATACCGCTAACATTATCCCATCATTTTGCAATCCGCCATAAGCCTCATATATCAACGATTCAGAGTATGTTGCTTTTCCAATTTTGAATTGTTTCAAATAATCTCGTTTTTCATATTTGCTTTTTCTTCCAAGCATAAAGCCCAAAAGCAAGCACAGTGCGACTATAGCTAGGTATCGGATAACTCGCGTTGGTCTCGCCTTTATAATTACCTCACACCTTTCTAACTTGCTGAAATATATAACAAACTCCACTTATCTACTGGTACTTCCGGTAATGGTTTCGCTCCGTCCATCGGAATAGCTAAAGGTCGCAGAATACTCAAGCCTATAAGATTTTCCGGGCTTAGTGTTAAAGCTACTGCTCACCATGCAGGTTGAGGTCGTGCTGCTGTTTGAGCAGCTACTTACTTTTTGCCATGTTCCAATTGTCCCCTTTTCATAGAGAACGCCTGAAACGCTGATTTTCTTTACTCCAGTTCGAGTCTGGGCATCAACCTGATAGTATGTTTGGTAAATAGATCCGTTGACCGTACTATCGCCTACATACCGTTCAGACTTTTCAGCGGCCATTGCGGTGCAGGCAAAGCTCAAGAGAATCACCGCTGAAACAACAATGGACAACAAACGCTTTTTCGACATAGACATACACCTCCGTTTTTTTGCTCCTAACAAGAGCCTTTGTATAATCAACGCAATTCGCATTCGCTTCGTTTCAATTTTCAGGAGAAATTTTTTTCAAATTTTCCATCTTTGTAAGTTCAGACAAAAAGAAAGCCGGACATTTGTGTACTCTCACAAGTGTCCGGCTTTCTTAACGGATACCTTCCGCAATTTTCATAATCTCATCGTATGGAATGTTTCCCATAACGGTATGTGTAATCCCCCGATGTTCCCAACTTAGAGTATAAACATTCTTTCCATGTTCATCCGTACTGGTTCCAAGTACACCATCTGCTTCTCCGACCTTTACGGTTTCGTACACTGTATGCTCATTATCAAACAGGGACTGCTGCCCTGGGGCTGGATAATTGAGCAACGGACTGTGTAGCTTTCCTCTGTTTCTTTTGACGAGTAAACATGTAAAAAGTTTTCTGCTCGCTCAAATTTCTGCACATCGTCCATTTCAAAGCCGTTCGGCACATAATGGTCGCTGTATCCATCCGGGAGCCACTCCAGCGGTTCGCCATCCACCTGATAAGTCAGCTGCATCTCAATGGGCAGAAATTTTTGAATCATCGTATAGACTGCCCTGCGGAAATCAGCGCTGACCGCAAGAGCACCAACCGTCAGCATTACGAGTGTCAATGCCGCAATTAGTACTCGTTTCAACACTGGGTGGTGCTTTTTCTTCTTTAAGGCCTCTGTCATTCGTTCGTCCCATTGGGACGTATCTGGGTAGATTTCCTCAAACTGCTTTGGCGTTGGAAGCGAATCCAGTTCTCTTTGCGCATCTGCACGAAGTGCCATCATCAAAGCCGCATCAAATGAAATGTCTGTCCGCTCACTCATGGCTGTTCATCTCCTTCCATAATAGTTTTCGTCCTCGAAAGAGCCGTGTTCGTACCACTTCATCCGTTAATCCCAGCGATTTTGCAATCTCACGGTTTGTATATCCCATTGCCAAAAGGCGTAGCGGATCACGGTACATCGGTTTCATTTGGCCAATCAGTTCTGTTAGACGTTCAATGTTATCGGTGCTAACTGCTGCATCATCCGGCACCGGAGCGGCATCTGGTTCGTTTGGGACATCTTCCAGCAATTCTTCTCGTTGTTTGCGAAGCATATCATATGCACGGCTTCTACTACAACTAACGAGATAAGCAGCGAGTTCGTGACAGTTTTCTCGATGAATTTTAGAAAAATTTTTTGCAACGTACAAAAATACCTCTTGTAGCACATCCTCTGCCAGATACGAATCATCCATGATTTTGTAAGCGGTATGGTAAACCAGCCGTTTGTATGTATTGTACACCTCGGTAAAATCTTCTTCAAAGTTTCGATCATCAAGCACACTTAGATATAACGCAAGCAACGCAGTCACCTCTATTCACATTGATTGTGTGTAGTGTACCACGAACCAATAAAAATGTCGAATACAACCAACTTTTGAAAAGGAGCGTGATGCCATTGACCCAACCGAAAACCGATCTCGCCTATCTCCGCAGCGAGAAAGCCAAAGCAGAACAGCAGCTGCGCTACTACCAGCACCGGGAGAAAATTCTGGAACACCAGATACCGGAGCTGACCCGCAAGGCCCGTGTGCATCGGCTGTGTACCCGTGCCGGAATGCTGGAAAGTTTTCTGATTGCGCCGGAAGAACTCACCAACGATCAGGTGATGGAGCTGCTGAAAATTGCGTTCCGTCAGCCGGAAGTTGCGCTGGCTCTTGCAAAGATGATTCACGACCTGCACGAAAGCCGCAGCGTTCCGCACCCTTTAGAATAAAGGGCGCAATTATACACCGTTCCGGTGAAATTGCGGTCTTGCAGACGGCTCGATGAAATCGAAGCTGGCGTTTGTGCGCCAGCCCGAT
>ERZ1027012.317-NODE-317-length-15974-cov-6.964131_pt1 | contig 15974 bp, 19 predicted proteins | sample MGYA00519447_ERZ1027012 | MGnify/ENA primary metagenome ERZ1027012 (study PRJEB26926, sample SAMN06164700) | human gut metagenome | biome: ENVO:00009003; feature: ENVO:2100002; material: ENVO:00002003 | host: Homo sapiens | place: USA | collected 2012 ... | reverse complement strand
GCCTTATCGTCGGCAGCGTCAGATGTGTATAAGAGACAGTAGTATATATGATAGAAGTATTTTTAAATACATTAGATGAACAGTCAGATAAGGACAGGTTTACTGAGCTTTATAATACATACAAAGACCTTTTGTATTGGATTGCGCTGAAAAAGACAAACAGCAGGGAAGACGCGGAAGAATGCGTTCAGGAAACTTTTCTTTATGTTGCAAACAATTTTGAAAAAGTCGGAGAAATCAAATCAAAAAAAACAAAATGCTATTTGTCAACAATAGTTACCGGCTTTGCCATTGATGTTTACAGAAACTCTCTTAAATTAAATGTTGTTTCAAACGATGACAGTAACAGTTTAGATGATGTTGGATATTTTGAAAACTTTGATAAAGTGGAGTTGCTTTCCGTTTTTGAAAAATCCCTTGATCAAGAAAGTAAGATATTCTTTTATCTTAAATACATTTATGGATACAAAAGCAGTGAAATAGCAGAGATTTATAAAGTTAACGCTCCGTATGTGCGAAAAAAATTACAGCTTGCGCGTGAGAATTTAAAACAGAATTTAGATGAAAGAAAATAGAAATGAGCAATTTAGAAGAGGTGTGCTTGCTTTCTTGTGAAAGCTGGGTGGATTCTTTTCCCAATGATATTCCTAAGCATAAATTCAGTAAAAAAACACAATGAAAAAATGAAAGAAATTCTCAATCCCTAAGCAATAGAAAGCTCCCGTAAAATTACTAAGAAAACTTTCAAATTCTTATTGATTGCCGCAATATTGCTTTGTTTGGCAACAACAGTGTTTGCTATCCATTCAAGCAGGCAGTATGTTGTGCAAAAATTCTCAAATCATTCAAAGTATAATGTTTCTGATACAGATAGTAGTATAGAGTTCAAACCGCTTGAAGTGAATTATATCCCCGAAGGGTTTGAACAATCGGAATTTGAATATCAGTAAATTATAACCTCTCAACAGAGGTTACAGTGTTTTAATAAAATCCTCCAAAAGCCTTGAAAATAAAGGATTTATCGCAATGTGTTCGCCTTATCTCTTTATACGGCCACACACAAGTTTACTCTTTCCCTCATTGCTCATAAGGGCAAATGCAAGGGCAAGAAAATCTCATAACAAGAATAAACATAAGTGTGGCAATCGGAGAACTGTGATGTATGTGCGAATATATTATAATGGAGGATTTTTCAATGGACAAGTATATTTACGATGATAAAAATGGTCTGTGGTATGAACTGCAAGGAGATTATTATATTCCTTGTCTCATCTTACCAGCCGAAAAAGAACAGCCTATCGGTTTGTGGGGACAGCGACACTTACGGTATCTGAAAGAATACCGCAGAAGTACCTACATAACGCTACTTTCAAGCGGCAGACTGAACGCTTACCTTGCCGACATTGATAAGCAGACGGAGGAGATGTTCTTTCGGTTGGTAGAGCAGATGAAACAGGCACAAGGTATTATGGAACAGTTAAAGGCAGAAAACGCCTTAGAATGGACAGGGCGGCTCAATAACATACGGGCGTGTGCAAGGGAGATTGTGGAGAGGAAGATTATTTTTGCATAAGGCAAAGGCGGCAGGGAGAAATCTCTGCCGCTGTTCTTTTGGGTGGTGGTGCTCACGATTCGTTTCTTGCTATTGTTCGTTTGACCGAGTATAATATATCTACTAATAATGTGGAGGTTTGTTATGTTTGAATATATGACGGTACAGGAAGCTGCAACTAAATGGGATATTTCAGAACGAAGAATACAGACACTATGTTCTGAAAACAGGATTGAGGGTGTTGTACATTTAAGCAGAGTATGGCTCATACCAAAAGATGCAAAGAAACCGATAGATAGGAGAAAGAAGAACAACGAGAAGTAAAAAAGGATTTTGGGCAGTTGCAACTGCCAGTTGACATATTGAATGGTGCTGATTGGTGGTTAGCAACTTTATCAATCGCTAAAATAAATATAACAATCACATTAACAGGAGGACAAAATTATGATTTTTGCCGATAAACTTATTTTGTTACGAAAAAAAGCAGGCTGGTCACAAGAGGAGTTAGCCGAACAAATGAATGTAACACGACAATCTGTTTCAAAATGGGAGGGAGCACAATCTGTTCCTGACCTTGATAAAATGATACGCCTTTCCGAACTATTCGGAGTAAGTACAGATTATTTACTTAAAGACGAAATTGAGCAAGCAGAGCATATCAACTCGTCCAATGATATGCCGTCATTAAAGCGTGTCTCTATGGAGGAAGCAAATGCTTTTCTCTCTGTAAAATCAAGGACAGCTAAAACAATAGCGTATGCTGCTTTTTTGTGTATCTTATCTCCGATAGCTCTTTTGATATTGGGTGCAATTAGTGAAAGTACGTCAGTCGGCTTGAGCGAAGATATTGCAGGTGGAATTGGAATGATTGCTCTTATTATTTTTGTAGCAATAGCCGCCGTAATGTTTATATCAAGTGGTAGCAAAACCGCTCCCTTTGCATATTTGGAAAAAGAAAAGTTTGAAACCGAGTATGGCGTGAGTGGAATGGTTAAAGAACGCAAAGCAAAATACAAAGATTTGCACACAAAGAATAATATTGCAGGAACTTGTTTGTGTATTACTGCCTTAATTCCTCTTTTTACTGGAGAAATAATTGACGCTGATAACGACCTATTTCTAATGATTATGCTTTCCCTTTCCTTTCTCATTGCAGGCGTAGGTGTAATTTGTTTTATCAAGACGGGGATTATATGGGCGAGCTATGAAAAACTTTTGCAGGAAGGCGAATATTCTAAAGAAAACAAGGAAAAACCGTCTATTGCTGATGCTATATATATCGCATATTGGGTAATTGCAACAGCAATTTATTTAGGATACAGTCTATCATCAAATAATTGGGGGCAGAGTTGGGTAATTTGGGTTGTTGCGGCAGTAATATTTCCTGCTATCGTTGCAATTACCAACGCCTTTGATAAAAAATCAAAATGAGAATAGAATGGCTATTATGCCCTATCTGTAAAAGTAAAACACGCCTTCAATTACGAGAAGATACCGAATTAAAGAATTTTCCCCTCTACTGCCCTAAATGCAAGCAGGAAACACTTATCAACGCAAAGGATTTACAGATAACCGTTATTCAAAAGCGGGAACACTAATCAAACTATGTAAGCCGCCGCATGGGTAATACCATAGCGGCGGCTTTTCGCGCCTATCGGCTGTCTCTGTCAAAGGATTTCTTTCTCTGTCTCGGTTGGTTTCTTTGCTTGCCCTCTACCTGAAGCTGGCGCAGGCGTTTCAGCACGCTCTCCCGTTCAGGCGGGCAGAGAAGGCTTGTTCAGATTGCAAGGGCGCTTCTTTCAAATCCGTCTCTTCTCATTCTTGACGAGCCGACTACGGGGCTTGATCCTGCGGCTCGAAAACTTGTTTGGCAGACGCTTGTTTCTCTGCGTGACAGCTTGAATATTACAATATTTTACACAACGCATTATCTTGAAGAGGCGCTTTATGCCGACAGATATTGTATTTTAAACAACGTAAAAATCGTAAACGGCGGTAACATATCCTCTCTGACGCACGAATCGGGCAGAAAAAACGCTTCGATTTTTTCTATATATGATGATTATTGCAGATTGCTTTCAGGTGAATAAATGAAAACTAAAATGATAGTCAAAAGAAATTTAGCAGTGTTTTTGAGCAACAAAGCCGTTGTTTTGCTCACATTTGCTTCAATATGTGTTGTCGTAAGTTTATATGTCCTTTTTTTGCGCAATTTTTCTTTGGATGTTGCTGCAGCTGGGGGAGTAAAAGAAGAATATGTTGACCTTTTTACGGACAGGATGATGATTTCTGCTCTTTTTCCCGTAATAGCTACTACAACAAGTTTCGGTATACTTCATATTTATGTGAGAGATACGGAGAGCGGAATAAAAAGAGATTTTCTTACTGCTCCCGTTTCGCCTTTCTTTCTTACAGTATCGTGCTGGATATCTTCTGCTGTTGTATCGGCGTTTTTTTCTCTTTTTACATTGCTGTTGAGTGAGGTTTATTTCAGGTATAAATACTCAAGTGCGCTTGAGCCGAATCAGCTTTTAAAACTTATGGTTACCGTGGTGGTTTCATCTGTACTTTGCTCGGCAATAGTTCTTATTTTTGCAAATCTGCTCAACACAGTCGGCGCTTTTCTTACCTTTGCAAATCTTTACGGCACGCTTGTCGGCTTTCTTGCAGGCAGTTATCTGCCGTACTCATTTTATCCTGAATGGCTTAAATCCGTGCTGTTTTTCTATCCTCCGTTTCAGCTTGTCAGCCTTTGCAGGCAGTTTTCGCTTGAAAATATCAAAGGGGAAAGTTTTTCATTGCCGAAAGAAGCAACAGACGAATTTTTCAGAAATATGGGAATTGTGCTTCAATGGAATGAAAACGATGTGAGCCTGCAAAGTCAAATTATTATAGTTTTACTGTCTTTTATTGTGCTTTTGGCGGTGCTTGCTTTTTTCGATATGAAAGGAAAACACCGTCTGCACTTTAACAAATTACATAAACGGTAAAAGTATTGTTGAACCCCATTTTAATATATTGTAAAATATTAAATATAAAGGGGGAGAAAGTATGACAAAGAAAAAGAAAATAATAATTTCCGCAGTTTCCGTGATTTTGGTAATTGCAATTGCCGTTGGAGTTTCTCTCGGACTACTCAATAAGGCAAAAAAGCCTGATATTCAAAATAGTTATGATGAGATTTACACTCAGGAAAATGTCAGCTTTGATGTTTCACAAGACGGCGAGTTTAGTGTACTTAAAATCAATGATACTCATTTGATTAACGGTACTTGCAAAAATGATGAAAACACACTTTCAGACCTTAAATCTATACTTGATAAAACGCCGTGTGATTTGATAATTGTAAACGGCGATTTGGTGGACGGCTACAATGCAAAAATAACATATAACAAATATAAAGCAACCGCCGCTTTCTGCGAATTGCTTGAAAGCTACGATACTCCGTGGACTTTTGCTTATGTGTGATAAAGAAGCAATAGAAGTGCAAAAAATTTTGCCGTTCCTATCCGACACTTGGCCATTGTGTCGGATAGGTCGGGCGGTTATTCGGGCAAGTCAATCTTGCCGACAAAGCTGTAATAAATCTCAATGTCCTGCCTGCGGGTGCCGTTCTCATCATAGCTGCACTCATGCACCACAATTTTCTCGATCATTTCCCGCAAGAGAGTGGGGGTCAGTTCTTCAAAGGCAAGGTGCTTGCGGACAATGCCCATAAATTTCTCGGCGTTGACGGTAGCTGCCTGTGACTTGTCCAGTTCGGCTTGCAGGGCGGCGGCTCTCTTTTTCAGCTCCGCTTGCTCGGCTTCGTAGTCAGCCGACAGTTCCATGAAACGCTCATCGCTGATTTTGCCGTTTACATTGTCCTCATACAGCCGCTTGATAATGCGGCTGATTTCAGAAATGCGTTCCTGCGCCTGTTCAAGCTGCTTGATGGCTGCGGCGGTCTTTCGCTTGCCGCCGATCTCGTTCTGCTGGACAAGTAGTTTCACAAACCAGCTCTCATGCTTGGCTGCGTATTCGGTCACTTGCCGGAGATTTGCCAGGACACCATCGGTCAACAGATCGGTGCGGATAAAGTGCGCCGTACAGTTGCGGGTGCGCTTCTTGTAGCTGCCGCAGATGTAGCAGTCCTGTTTGCGGTCTTTGTTCTGATACCGCTGCTGATACAGCACATGGCCGCAGTCGGCGCAGAACAAAATCCCGGAGAACAGCCCCACTTCATCGTAGCGGTTCGGGCGTTTGCGCTGTTTGCGTAACTCCTGCACCCGTTCCCATGTTTCCTTGTCGATGATCGGCTCATGGTGGTTCTCGAAAATGGCCTGCTTCTCGACGCGGTTCTCTATGCTGTGCTTGACCTTATAAGAAGGCTTTTCCGTTTTGAAGTTCACCAGACATCCGGTGTACTCTCGGTTTTCGAGGATATGAACGACGGTGTTGGTCGCCCATTTGCACTCATAGCCTGGGTGATAACGGCGGGTGCTGCCTGTCCGCTGATATTCCAGCGTCCCCGGCGTGGGGATTTGCTGCTCCGTCAGCATACGGGCAATCTTGGTCGGGCCGTTCCCGGCAAGGCAAAGCTGGTAAATCTGCTGCACCACCGGGGCGGCTTCCTCGTCTATAATAAAATTCTCGTCCTCGTCCATCACATAGCCGTAAACCGGCTTGCTGGTAACAGGCTTGCCGCTCATGCCTTTTGACTTTTTCACTGCCTTGATTTTCTTGCTCGTATCTCTCACCAGCCATTCATTGAACAGATTTCGCAGCGGGGTAAAATCGTTGTCCATGCCCTCGCTGGCACTGTCCACATTATCGTTGACAGCGATAAAACGCACACCCTTTTGAGGGAACAGCATTTCCGTGTAAAACCCTACCTGCAAGTAGTTTCGCCCTAACCGGCTCATGTCCTTGACGATGACCGTACCCACTTTCCCGGCTTCAATGTCCGCAAGCATGGCTTGAAATCCGGGCCGCTGGAATAATGAGGTGTGATAGCGATAGCGGCAAAAAGCTAATAAAATCAATGGTTTTGCGGACAGCGGATAGACAGGGAATGTGTTAAAAACTGAATACGCACACAAACGGCGTTACCTTAACCCCTTTGGGGGAGAAAGTAACGCCGTTTTTTTATGCCCGCAGGAAAGGAGGTGCAGCCGGAATGTATTTCACAAAGGGCAAGCAGCGGGCGTTTGAATTGCTCATGCAGCAGAAGCCGGGATTTGACCGCTATCAATCCGGTTGTGCCGGAGATGATGAAGATTGCGGCACTTGCCGTTTCTACCGCCCCGGGTGGAAATATGAGTTTTGCGTTTTCAAAGAGTGTCCCTATTGCCCCGGCAAAAGGACGCGGAAAACGCACGCCAGCATGGACAAATAGACGGGCAAAAGCCCTTGTGCCATGCGGCTTTGCAGACGCGAAAACGGCAAAGGGCATATTGCAATACCAAAACAGCCGAAAACGGCTTTCTAATTGTCCACGCATACCAAGAGAGGAAGTGAGGAAATATGGCAGTTTTCAGAGTGGAGCGAAATACGGGATATACCGTTATGAGCAACCACCACTTGCGAAACAAGGAATTGTCCTTAAAGGCAAAGGGCTTGTTGTCGCAAATGCTTTCGCTGCCCGAAGATTGGGATTATACCCTTGCGGGCTTATCCCATATCAACCGGGAGAAGATCGACGCAATCCGCGAAGCGGTAAAGGAACTCGAAAAAGCCGGATATATCGTGCGCAGCCGGGAGCGCGACGAAAAGGGACGCTTGCGGGGCGCAGATTACGTCATATACGAGCAGCCGCAGCCGCGAGAGCCGGAAGCAGCTACCAGCGGCGGACAGCCGCCTATATTGGATTTACCTACATTGGAAAATCCAACATTGGATAATCCAACGTTGGAAAAACCTACGCAGGAAAAACCTACGTTGGAAAATCCAACGCAATTAAATAAAGATATATTAAGTAAAGAACAATCAATTACTGATTTATCAAGTACCGATTCCATTCCTTTCCATTCCCTAAACCCCTTGCCCTTTGCGCATGGCGAAGCGGCTACGCCGCCGGAAAGGAAAAGAACGGAAGCGAAAAGCAATAGCGCAGTAGAGATTTACAGGGAGATTATCAAGGACAATATCGAATACGACCATCTCATTCAAAACTGCAAAATTGACAAAGACCGTTTGGACGAGATTGTAGAAATCATGCTGGAAACCGTCTGCACAGCCCGAAAGACAATCCGTATCGCCGGGGACGACTACCCCGCCGAATTGGTGAAATCCAAGTTTTTGAAGCTGAACAGCAACCATATTGAATTTGTTTTGGATTGCATGAGGGAGAACACAACCAAAGTGCGCAACATCAAGCAGTATCTAAAAGCGGTGCTGTTCAACGCGCCGAGTACCATTGACAGCTACTATACCGCCCTTGTCAATCACGACTTATACGGCGGCGAATGAGCATAGCCGCACTTTACCGGGAAAGGAGTTGATACCTTGCAGGAGGAAGTAACCCAAAAAACGATTGCCCTATACGTCAAAGTGGGAAAAGGCGCGGCGCGGCTTACCGAACAGGCGTTACAGAAAGCAATCCAAAAGTTTTTGGAGCAGAAAAGCAAACCCGCGCATGGGAAACAGACCATGCGGCAGCTTATGAAGCAGAACGCGGGTGTTTCCAACATCGAGATCACCGACAGCAATATTAAAGCCTTTGAGAGTACGGCGAAGAAATACAACATAGATTTTTCGCTAAAAAAGGTTAAGGGCGAGCAGACCCGTTACCTTGTGTTTTTCAAAGGCCGGGACGCGGACGTTATGACCGCAGCGTTTCAAGAGTTTTCCGCAAAGAAGCTGAACCGGGAGAAAAAGCCCTCTATCCGCAAAGCCCTTGCCGCTGCAAAGGACAAGGCGAAGCAGCTTAACGCCGCCCGCGACAAGGTAAAGAAAATGGACAGGGGGCGCGAGATATGAAGCAGATCAACTACAAAAAGCTGATACTTCCGAATATCCCCTATGTGTTCTTTGTCTATCTCTTTGATAAAGTCGGACAGGCGGTGCGGCTTGCCCCCGGCGCGGATATTTCTGCAAAGATACTGAATATCACACAAGGATTTTCCGCAGCCTTTGAAAACGCCTTGCCGAGCGTTTACCCGTTGGATTTGCTTGTCGGCATTGTCGGTGCGGTGATTATCCGCTTGATAGTCTATGTCAAAGGGAAAAACGCGAAGAAATACCGCAAGGGCGCGGAGTACGGCTCTGCCCGATGGGGAAACGCCGAAGATATAAAGCCCTACATAGACCCGGATTTCCAAAACAACATCATTTTGACGCAGACGGAACGGCTTACCATGAACAGCCGCCCGAAGCAGCCGAAGTACGCAAGAAATAAAAACGTCGTCGTGATCGGCGGCAGCGGCAGCGGAAAAACAAGATTTTTTGTCAAACCTAATCTAATGCAGCTTCATTCCTCTTACGTCTTAACCGACCCGAAAGGTACGGTTTTGATTGAGTGCGGGAAGCTGCTGCAACGGGCGGGCTACCGCATTAAGGTACTGAATACGATTAACTTCAAAAAATCTATGCACTACAACCCCTTTGTGTATATCCGCAGCGAGAAAGATATTTTGAAGCTGGTAAATACGTTGATAGCGAATACCAAAGGTGAGGGAGAAAAAAGCGCGGAGGATTTTTGGGTAAAGGCAGAACGGCTTTTGTATTGCGCGTTGGTGGGCTACATCTGGTACGAAGCCCCCGCCGAGGAAATGAACTTTATTACCCTGTTGGAACTTATCAACGCCAGCGAAGCCCGCGAGGACGACGAGGAATATCAAAGCCCCGTCGATTTGCTGTTTGCCGACTTGGAAGAACGCGACCCCGACCATTTCGCGGTGAAGCAGTACCGAAAATATAAATTGGCGGCGGGCAAAACCGCAAAATCAATCCTCATTTCTTGCGGTGCGAGGCTCGCTCCTTTTGATATAAAGGAATTGCGCGATCTTATGTCCTACGACGAATTAGAACTTGACACGTTAGGCGACAGAAAAACAGCTTTGTTTTTGATTATGAGCGATACGGACAGCACGTTTAATTTTGTTATCGCTATGCTGCAATCGCAGTTATTTAATCTCTTGTGCGACAAGGCCGACGACGAATACGGCGGCAAGCTGCCGGTTCATGTTCGCTGCCTGTTAGACGAGTTTGCAAACATTGGACAAATCCCGCAGTTTGAAAAATTGATTGCCACAATCCGCAGCCGGGAAATCTCGGCTTCTATCATTCTGCAATCGCAGAGCCAGCTAAAAGCCATTTACAAGGACGCGGCAGAAATCATACTTGACAATGCCGACAGCACCTTGTTTTTGGGAGGGCGCGGGAAAAATGCAAAGGATATTTCGGAGAACTTGGGACGTGAAACAATCGACAGTTTCAACACTTCCGAAAATCGCGGCACGCAGGTTTCTCATGGCCTCAATTATCAGAAATTGGGAAAGGAGTTGATGACACAGGACGAAATCGCAGTTATGGACGGAGGAAAATGTATTTTGCAGTTGCGCGGCGTGCGCCCCTTTTTCAGCGATAAATACGACATAACGCAGCACCCGAACTACAAATACCTTTCCGACTTCGACAAGAAAAACGCTTTTGACGTTGAACGGTATATGTCCACCCGTCCGGCAATCGTAAAGCCCGACGAACCCTTTGACATATACGAAATAGATTTGTCCGACGAGGACGCAGCCGCCGAATAAAAACGGCGGCATTTTTATTTCCAACAACATTTTTTGAGCCGTTTTAGCGGCAGAAAGCGAGGTTTATATGGATTTTTTCAACAGCGCAGTTGACGTATTGCAGACTTTGGTAATCGCGCTTGGCGCAGGACTTGGCATTTGGGGCGGCATTAACCTCATGGAGGGGTACGGCAACGATAACCCCGGCGCGAAGTCGCAGGGCATGAAACAGTTGATGGCGGGCGGCGGCGTTGCCCTTATCGGCCTTACCCTTGTCCCGCTGCTCTCCGGCCTGTTTGGATAATGCCACAAACTAACACTACCCGCCGCGCTCTCCCGCTTCACGCGGGAGGGCGCGGGAAAGGAGGGATTAGCTTTTGATATGGCAGATGATTGAAGATTGGTTTCGCGGCATTTTGACAGACGGAATACTCTCTAATCTCTCCGGGCTGTTCGACAGCGTAAATACAGAGGTTGGAGAAATCGCAACGCAAGTCGGCACAACCCCCGCCGGGTGGAACGCGGGCATATTCAATATGATACGCAGCCTATCGGAAAACGTCATTGTGCCGATTGCGGGCGTTATCATTACCTTTGTCATGTGCTACGAACTAATCCAGCTTGTAATTGAGAAAAACAATCTGCACGATCTCGACACTTGGATTTTCTTCAAGTGGATTTTCAAAACCTTTGTTGCGGTGCTGCTGGTAACAAATACTTGGAACATCGTCATGGGCGTATTTGACATTACACAGAGCGTCGTCAACGACAGCGCGGGCGTTATCATATCCGACACAAGCATAGATATTGCAACCGTTATCACCGATATAGAAGCAAAGCTGGACGCTATGAGCGTCGGCGGGCTTTTGGGGCTATGGTTTCAATCACTCTTTGTGGGGCTTACCATGAAAGCGTTGTCTATCTGTATCATGCTGGTGGTGTACGGGCGCATGATTGAAATATACCTTGTAACGAGTATCGCCCCTATCCCCGTTGCGACAATGGTAAATCGTGAATGGGGCGGCATGGGACAGAACTACTTAAAATCCTTGCTTGCCCTCGGTTTTCAGGCTTTTCTAATTCTTGTGTGCGTCGGTATTTATGCGGTTTTGATACAGACAATCGCAGCAACCGATGACATATCCGGCGCGATCTGGTCTTGCATGGGCTATACCGTCCTCTTGTGTTTTACGCTTTTCAAAACGGGAAGCCTTGCAAAATCCGTATTCAGCGCGCATTAAGGGGGTGCAGATGAAGAAATACAAAATCATTTACGCCGATCCCCCTTGGAGATACGCGAGAAGCAAGGTACAGGGCGCAGCGGAAAAGCACTATCCCACTATGAGTATTGAGGAACTTTGCGCTTTACCCGTCAAAGAAATTGCGGATAAGGACTGTATTTTATTCCTATGGGCGACGTTCCCGCAGCTTAAAGAAGCGTTGCAGTTAATCAAGGCTTGGGGATTTACCTATAAATCCGTTGCCTTTGTATGGTTAAAGCAAAATCGGAAATCGCCCACTTGGTTTTATGGCTTGGGCTTTTGGACGCGAGGAAATGCGGAAATCTGCTTGCTTGCTACCAAAGGACACCCGAAGCGACAATCAAACAAGGTACATCAATTTATTATTTCCCCTGTTGAGCAGCACAGCAAAAAGCCGGATATAACGCGGGAAAAGATACTTGCCCTTATGGGCGACCTACCGCGTATTGAACTGTTTGCAAGGCAGCATACCCCTGGTTGGGACGTATGGGGAAATGAAATCAAAAGCGACATACGGTTTGCCGGAAAGGAGGTTTGAAATGGCGTATGTAACCGTCCCAAAGGATTTAACCAAAATCAAGAGCAAGGTAATGTTCAACCTTACCAAAAGACAATTACTCTGTTTCGGCGCGGCGGTGGCTATCGGGCTACCGCTATTCTTTTTGACAAAGGACAGCGCGGGAACGACAACGGCGGCTTTGTGCATGGTGCTTGCCATGCTGCCCATGTTCCTACTCGCTATGTACGAGAAGAACGGGCAACCGCTGGAAGTGATTATACGGCAATTTGTGGAAGTGAAGTTTCTTCGCCCCAAAGAGCGACCTTATCAGACCAACAATTTTTATACCGCCCTTGCGCGGCAGGAGCGATTAGATAAGGAGGTACGGGCGATTGTCAAAGGAAAAGGGAAAGACCCAAAACAAAAAGCGTAAACTTACGCGGCAGGAAAAGAAACAGATCGACGCGCTTATCCGGCAGTCAAAGGGCGACGGGAAGCCCCATACGGCGCAGGACAGCATACCGTTTGAACGAATGTATAAGGACGGGATTTGCCGCCTTGCAAACGGGCGGTATTCCAAGTGCATTGAGTTTGAAGATATTAACTATCAGCTTGCGCAGCCGGACGACAAGACCGCCATTTTTGAAGCCCTTTGCGATATGTATAACTCTTTTGACGCTTCTATCAGTGTGCAGCTTTCCTTAATCAGCCGCCATGCGAACAAGGAGGATTTCAAGAGCAGTATCACGATTGCCCCACAGAATGACGACTTTGACAGTATCAGAGCCGAATACACCGAAATGCTGCAAACACAGCTTGAACGCGGCAACAACGGGCTTATCAAGACAAAGTTTCTCACCTTTACCATTGAAGCAAAAGATATTAAATCGGCGCGGGCGCGGCTTGCCCGTATCGAAACGGACACCCTCAACCATTTTAAGGTGATCGGCGCGGCGGCGCGGGTATTGGACGGGAAGCAGCGGCTTGAAGTGCTGCATGGGCTTTTCCACCCGGACGGGGAACGCTTCAACTTTGCGTGGGAATGGCTACCCGTAAGCGGCCTTTCCGTCAAAGACTTTATTGCCCCGTCCTCTTTCCGTTTTGGCGACGGGCGAATGTTTCAAATGGGCGGGAAGTTTGGCGCGGTTTCCTTTTTGCAGATTGCCGCGCCGGAACTTTCAGACCGTATGCTTGCCGACTTCATGGAAGCGGAAAACGGGATTGTCGTCAATCTGCACATTCAGAGTATCGACCACAACGAAGCGATCAAGACGATCAAGCGGAAAATCACCGACCTTGACCGTATGAAAATCGAGGAACAGAAAAAGGCAATCCGCAGCGGCTACGATATGGATATAATTCCGTCCGACCTTGCCACCTACGGCGGCGAAGCGAAAAACCTTTTGCGGGATTTGCAGAGCCGGAACGAGCGAATGTTTTTGCTTACGCTGTTAGTTTTGAATGTGGCAGACACAAAGCAGAAATTGGACAACGACGTATTTCAGGCCGCAAGTATCGCACAGAAATACAACTGTATGCTCACCCGCCTTGACTACCGGCAGGAACAGGGGCTTATGTCCTCTATCCCATTGGGCGAAAACCTAATCCAAATCCAGCGGGGCTTGACGACTTCCAGCACCGCCATTTTCGTCCCCTTTACGGTACAAGAGCTGTTCCAAAGCGGCGAAGCGTTGTATTACGGCTTAAACGCATTATCGAATAACATGATTTTGTGCGACAGGAAAAGGCTGAAGAACCCTAACGGCTTGATACTCGGCACACCCGGCAGCGGCAAGAGTTTTTCGGCAAAGCGCGAGATCACCAACGCTTTTCTCATTACCGCAGACGATATTATCATTTGCGACCCGGAAGCGGAATATTACCCCCTTGTGGAACGGCTGAAAGGGCAGGTTATCAAGGTTTCGCAGAACAGCACGCAGTACATTAACCCGATGGATATAAACCTCAATTACAGCGAGGGCGACACGCCCATAGCCTTAAAGAGCGATTTTATCCTTTCCTTTTGCGAGTTGATTATGGGCGGCAAAAACGGGCTGGAAGCGGTTGAAAAGACTTTGATTGACCGCGCCGTTATCAGCGTGTACCGCAGCTACCTTGCAGACCCGAAGCCGGAGAATATGCCGATTTTGGGCGACCTCTACAATGAAATCAAGAAGCAGCCGGAAAAGGAAGCGCAGCGTATCGCGTCGGCATTGGAACTCTATGTAAATGGCAGTTTGAACGTGTTTAACCACCAAACAAACGTTGACATTCACAACCGCCTTGTCTGCTTTGATATTAAAGAACTCGGCACCCAGCTACGAAAACTCGGTATGCTCATTGTCCAAGATCAAGTTTGGAACAGAGTTACCATAAACCGCAGCGAAGGCAAGGCGACGCGGTACTATATCGACGAGTTTCATTTGCTGCTCAAAGAGGAACAGACCGCAGCGTACAGCGTTGAGATTTGGAAGCGTTTTAGAAAATGGGGCGGTATTCCGACAGGTATCACCCAAAACGTGAAAGATTTGTTATCGTCCCGCGAGGTGGAGAACATTTTTGAAAACAGCGATTTTGTGTATATGCTCAACCAAGCCCAGGGCGACAGGGAAATCCTTGCAAAGCAGCTTAACATTTCGCAGCAGCAAATGACCTATGTAACCCATTCCGACGCGGGCGAGGGGCTTATCTTCTATGGCAACGTGATTTTGCCCTTTATTGACCGTTTCCCGCAAGATACGGAACTCTATCGTGTAATGACGACCAAACCCGGCGAGGTGTCGGCATGAGGATAGAAATGGACAAAATCTATTGCGGCGACAGCTTGCAGGTGCTTCAAACCTTGCCGGAAAATGCAGTTGATTGTTGCGTAACGTCCCCACCCTACTATGCCTTGCGGGACTACGGCGCAGACGGGCAGATCGGACGGGAAGCAACGCCGGAGGAATATGTTTCCCGTATTACGGCGGTATTCCATGAGGTAAAGCGGGTGCTTACGCCGGAGGGTACTTGTTGGCTGAATATCGCGGACACTTATTGCGGCACAGGCAGCAAAGCCGACCACCAAGACCCCAAATACCCCAAAGGCAGGAACGGGCAGCAAGTGGCGTTTAACCACCGCGCCCCCGGCTGCAAGCCCAAAGATTTAATTGGTATTCCGTGGCTTGTAGCCCTCGCCTTGCGGGGCGACGGTTGGTATTTGCGCAGTTCTATCATTTGGCACAAAACAAACCCCATGCCGGAAAGCACGCGGGACAGGCCGACCCGCTGCTATGAATATGTGTTTCTGCTTACCAAGTCAAAGAAGTATTATTACGATTGGCAAGCAGTAGCCGAGCCGATAGCCCCCACAACGGCGGGGCGGCTGAAAAGCGGAGTTAGCAAAGGAAATAAGTATAACGTTACTGTTCCGGGGCAAAACCAACCGCAGAAAATCAACCGCCCCCGCGAAAAGGGCGCATACGCCGACGAGTTGATTTCTCCCGTCCGCAGCCGCCGCAACGTTTGGCAGATTAACAATGTCGGCTATCATGGCGGGCATTTCGCAGCGTTCCCGCCGAAACTTGCGGAAACGTGCATTTTGGCGGGCTGTCCCATCGGCGGGATTGTCCTTGACCCCTTTTTCGGCAGCGGCACGACGGGCATGGTAGCAAAACGGCTTAACCGCCGCTATATCGGCATTGAGTTAAACCCCGAATACTGCACCCTTGCAAAACAGCGGATTGGAGGTGATGAAGATTGAGCAAGGAATTAAAAGCCCCCGACAAGGTAACGCAAAAAATGACCCGCGACGGTGCGGTTGCGGAAAACCTCACGACGGGCGAAACGTCCAGTATCAGCGAAAGGCCGCAGGAAGAAAACTATTCAGCCCCCGCAGGGGTGGCAGCGGAAAAGCTGTCTCTTATACACATCTCCGAGCCCACGAGACCGTACTAGATCTCGTA
>ERZ1027012.279-NODE-279-length-17997-cov-6.785030_pt1 | contig 17997 bp, 12 predicted proteins | sample MGYA00519447_ERZ1027012 | MGnify/ENA primary metagenome ERZ1027012 (study PRJEB26926, sample SAMN06164700) | human gut metagenome | biome: ENVO:00009003; feature: ENVO:2100002; material: ENVO:00002003 | host: Homo sapiens | place: USA | collected 2012 ... | reverse complement strand
GACAGGTCAATATATGATTGCAAAATAACGCTTGCCGAAACAGCGTCAACTGTATTTTTTCTTTTTTTACCTCTTACATTATTTTGAGAAAGAAAATTATGAGCAATTACCGTGGTAAGTCTTTCGTCCTCAAACTCAACGGGAATATCCGTAAGCTCAGACACCAAATCACCGAGCGCTTTGCACTCATCACATCTGTAACCCTGAGTACCGTCCATATTTACGGGCAAGCCTATAATTATCTGCTCAGCATTATTTTCTTTAGCAATCTCGCACACCTTTTTTGCGAGTTTCGGTGCATAAGTTTCATTAATAACGGTAAACGGAGACGCCAAAATTTCATTTTTATCACAAAAGGCAATGCCTGTTCTGACATCGCCGTAATCAACAGCCATAATTATCATAAATTAATACCATACAACTAAATATTAAAACAACGGCACCGTAACGATGCCGTTGTTATTATTTTTTAATCTTTATTCAGATTCTTGTGCAGCGGCAGATGTTGTTTCTTTCGCCTCTGTTTCGCTGTTGTCATCACTATCATCATCTGAATTAGACTGAACGGTTTTAGAAGAATATCCGGGAAGATTATTTACATCGTACCAGCCGTATACTCCACTTGAATAGCTAGCCAAAAGTCCGTTGCTTGGGTCATAGGCTTTTCTGACGATGCCGTCATACTCAGGAAATTCTGATACCTGAATACCTTTTGCGTCATAAATATTATTCATAACGACATTCCAAATAGTACCTGACGGGTTAGGTGAAAGTCTGTACTTAATTTCTTTTGGCGTATCATAACCGTACCAAACTGCAGCTACATACTCGGGAGTACCACCTATAAACCAACGGTCCTTAGAAGCTGTTGTTGTACCTGTTTTACCAAAGCACTCAACGCCAGAAATTTTATAGGATGAACCTGTACCCGAAGTCATAACTGTCTGAAGGAGTTTATTCATAAGCCAGCCTGTGCTTTCGCTGAGTGCCTGTTCTTTTGTTGAAGACGGGTCTGTTTCTATAAGAACATTGCCCTGGCTATCTTCAATTTTATAGTAACAATACGGAGCATAATATACGCCACCGTTACCGAAAGTTGCGTAAGCGGCTGTCATATCAAGAACAGTTGCACCTGAAGTAAGTGAACCTGTTGCCATAGGCGCATAATCGCAGTCCTTTACTTCGTCAAGAGTTGAAATATGGAAACGCTGAGAAATAAAATCAAATGAATAGTCAACGCCGATTTTATCAAGTGTTCTCGCAGAAACGGTATTGAGTGATTTTGAAAGACCGTACTGAATAGTTACACTTTTACTTGAATAACCGCCACCTTCATTTGTCGGCCACCAATCGCCATCAACCTTTTTAAGCGGTTTATCCTCAATTAGAGTTGACCAGTAAATATCACAATTATCGTCCTGAAGGCTCTTTTCAAATGCAGGACCATATACTGAAAGAGGTTTGATGGTTGAACCAGGCTGTCTTTCAGACTGAAAAGCTCTGTTAAGACTGAGCGAGCCGGAATACTCTCCTGTGCCTCCGACAAGCCCGAGCACTCTGCCTTCATAATTCATTACAACCATAGCGCCCTGAACTGTTTCATCAGGCATTTTCTTGTAGTTTTCATATATATCTTCCATTGCTTCCTGAACCTCGAAATCAATGGCAGTATATATCTTCAAACCACCGCCGTAGAGAAGAGATTTAGCCTTTCTCTCGGTGTAACCCATTTTCTGCAAATCTTCAAGAACAGTTTTAACAACATAGTCAACATAGTATGAATCAATTACATTTTCATTACCCGCTGAAGATGAATCAGAAACCTGGCTTCCCTCATAGTTTTCACTGTTAGTAAATATCATTTCATAATCTACAGCTTCATTATATTCTTGTTCTGAAATAAAGCCCTGATTATACATTTCTTTAAGAATCCAAAGTTGTCTTGTTCTGTTTTTATCAGGATTTACAAGTGGGTCATATTTATAAGGATATTGCGTAATCGCCGCTAAACAAGCACACTCCGCAATATTCAAATCAGAAACATCTTTTCCGAAATACTTTTCAGAGGCAGTTTTAACACCGTAACAACCCTCAGAAAGATAAATTGTATTGAGATAAGCCTCAATGATCTCGTCTTTATTATAATTTCGTTCAAGGTTCAATGCAGAAAGTATTTCGTTAAACTTTCTGACAATAGTTACATCATTTTCATCAGTAAGGTTTTTAATTAACTGCTGTGTTATAGTTGAACCGCCCTGGCTTCTGTTTGACGGCTTAACAATAACGCCTATTGTTCTAATCCAGTCAACACCACTATGTTTTTCAAAACGCTGGTCTTCAGTAGCGATAAAAGCAGAGCGCAGATATGGACTCATATTGTCAAGGTCAACCCAAATTCTGTTCTCTTCGCCGTGAAGTCTTGTAAGCTCAACGGGGTTATTATCGCTGTCATAGCCGTAAATGAAAGATGTTTGATTCTGCGAATACTTCTCTTCAGTAAGGTTAAATACAGGGTCGCCGTGAACAAAGCTGTAACCATATATACAAATAACCGAGAAGCAGACAACGCAAACAACCGCAACTATAAGTAGAATACCAAGCAAAATCTTTACAACTTTTGATTTAGGACCGGTACTTACCTTTTTGGGCGGTTTTTTAGTCTTTTTCGGCTTTGAAGCATTTTTAGTGCGTTTTCTTTCAACATGCTGTTTTGCCGTATTTTCACTTTTGATGTATGCAGCAGGCTTTTCACTCTTGTTTGATGAAGAATTCATTTTATCTTCGTCATACACCTTGGCAGAATTATTCATAAATGATTCCAACAAATCATCGTAATCGCTTGCCATAACCATACCTCCTTATAAGATGAAATATAAACAGCTAATTAATTATACAATATTTGTAAAATTAAATAAAGAAAAAAATTGTTAACTTTTATTATATTTATTTTTGCTCATTCTAGTTATTCTTTTTGCAACAGAAACACCGTCATACACCTTTTTAATTCGTGCATAAGCCCAGAATTTCTTTTTGCATTTTTTGCAAGTACATACTGTTCTGAAAGAGTTATTTATAAGCTGAACATCGCCCACCTGTTTCATATCCTCATTACACGCAGGGCAACTAAACTTTTCATTATAAAAGTTATAATGTTCACTTACAGGTTTGGTTATAATAAACGGCTTAAACGCAAGGCGTCCGAAAAAATCTTCATCACATTCGCTGATAAAGCCCTTTAGCTTGTCCTTGTCAAAAACTGATTTAAAACATTCAGCCGCAATATAGCAGTCCTCAAGCGCTCTGTGCAAATTATCTTTATCAACGCTAATTGACAAAAACTCTGCGCAATGAGCAAGACTCACCTGGTCCCTGCCCTGAATATCAGCGCATTGCTGGCAATATTTCTGCACATCAGTGTAATATTTAATAAAAGGTACATATGAAGTGCCGAAAAAGCGAATATAGTTTGAAACAAGCACATAAAGGTCGCTGTTTGACCAACTCATAAAAAGAGCGCCGTCACCTGCCCAACGGGCAAAATCAGATATAGCATCCTTAAACGGAATGCCATTATTATTTATTTCTTCCTGTGTTATAGAGGTTAAATCAACAAATCTTTTAGACAGTTTTCTTGAAAGCTTGGGTTTGATAAGCTGTTTAAAAGTATCTGTGATATTAAGATTTCTGTCGAGCTTAACAGCGCCTATTTCAATAATCTCATTAATGCCTTTTTTGGCTTTATAATCATATGCGTTGTTCCACTCTAAATCAAAAATAATATAATTCATCACTGCACCAAAAAAAATAACCTTGCTTAACGCAAGGTTATAAAATAATCTTAACCAATGAAAAGGAAGATAAGGAAAGCTGCAAGCACGATAACAAAGAAAGCAATAATAAGCCATTTTGTTATTCTTTCAAGCTTGGCTTCAATCGTTCTTGCCTTAGTCTTTCCAAGGAAAGTTTCAGCACCGCCGGCAATAGCGCCTGAAAGGTTCTGTGAACGACCCTCCTGAAGTAATACAACTGCAATAATTATGATAGATACTAAAATTAAAACTGCTCCGAAAACATAATGATACCAAAGCATGATATAATCCTCCGTAGTTATTTGTACTAAAGGATTATATCATATAGTTATCTATATTGCAAGTGTTTTTTTATTGATAAAATTATTTTTTGCGTTGTTAATAATAAATTGAGTTATAAAATCAAAAAGTAATCTGTTCTCCGACATCTCCTGCACTCGGCAGTGCGCCCGCGGCAGGAAGATTTTTAGGTCTGTAACGCCATTCTTTTTCAAACTCGCCTTCTTTATAATCATGAACAGATTCTACTTTGTCATTCTTCTTTTTAAGGGTCATTGCCTGAATACCCTGAGTATTCTTAGTTGTTTTAAACATAACAACAGCTGTATTAACAAGAAGTTTTCTGCCGTTACTTGCACACAGCACAATGTCCTTATCGACCTCAGTATACATAGCAGATACAAGCGGTGATTTGTCACTGTAAGCGTTTATAAGTTTCTTTCTGTTTGTCTTTGTCTGATAAGAAGAAACATCAACTTTAGCAAGTTTACCATTTTCGAAAATAAAGAGCATATATCCTGTATATTCTCTTATAACGGCAACATAGACCACTTCTTCTCCCTCGTCCATAGAAAGCCTTGATGGCAGATAATCGCCCATTACAGAAGCTTTTGTATCTGCAAAATCGTCTATTTTAGCCTTATATACCTGATGAAAATTTGTAAATACGAGCAATTCATCCTTATTAGAGCATTCTATTTCAGAAATAATTCGGTCTCCCTCTTTTACTTTCTGCTCGCCGCTCATTCTGAGATTTGCTGTTTTAATTTTCTTGGCGTATCCGCCGAGAGAAATAAACATAGTAACAGGGTAATCCTCAACCTCAGGTTCAGAATCCTCTTCTGCTTCTTCAACCTCGTAAAGAATTTCGGATTTTCTGCCAGAATCATACTTTTTAACAATTTCTTGAAGTTCAGAAATAATTATTTTCTTTTTACGGTTTTCACTTGAAAGTATCTTCTCAAGGTCTTCTATTTCTTCTTCAAGAGTTTCTATGTCCTTGATTCGTTTAAGTATATATTCCCTGTTCAAATGGCGAAGCTTGATTTCAGCAACATATTCAGCCTGCGTTTCATCAATACCAAAGCCAATCATAAGGTTGGGAACTACATCAGCCTCGCTCTGAGTTTCACGAACAATTTTAACCGCTTTGTCAATATCAAGAAGGATTTTAGAAAGTCCTTTAAGTAGATGAAGCTGTTTTCTCTTCTTTGAAAGGCTAAAATTAACACGCCTTGTTATACAGTTAATTCTAAACTTAATCCATTCGTTTAGAAGTTCTCTTACTCCGCGAACACCCGGCTTACCGTCTATAAGCACATTAAAGTTGCAGGAGAATGAATCCTCAAGCGGCGTCATCTTATACAACTTAGCCATGAGTTTGTCAGGATCGGTTCCCCTTTTAAGGTCTATTGTGATTTTAAGACCTCTAAGGTCTGTTTCATCTCTTATATCAGAAATTTCTTTTATTTTATTGGTTTTTACAAGTTCAACAATCTTATCTATAATTGCTTCGGATGTTGTTGTAGGCGGAATTTCCTTTACATCAATACAGTTATAAGACTTGTCATACTCATATTTAGCTCTTACTTTAACTGAGCCTCTGCCCGTGCTGTAAATTTTTTCAAGCTCATCACGGTCATAAATAATATATCCGCCGCCCACAAAATCAGGCGCAATAAGAGTATCCGAAATGACATGCTCTTTATTTTTCATAAGGGCAATTGTAGTCTCGCACACTTCTTTGATATTAAATGAAGCAATGGAAGACGCCATACCTACCGCAATACCTATTGAAACATTACACAATACCGTAGGGAAAGTTACGGGGAGCAGCAAAGGCTCTTTCATTGTATTGTCATAGTTATCAACAAAATCAACGGTATCCTTATCAATATCGCTGAAAAGTTCGTTACATATAGGCGCAAGCTTTGCCTCTGTATAACGGGAAGCCGCATACATCATATTCTTTGAATATGCCTTACCAAAGTTACCCTTAGATTCAACATAAGGATACAAAAGTGACTCATTACCTCTTGAAAGGCGCACCATAGTATCATAAATAGAAGCGTCTCCGTGTGGGTTTAACTGCATTGTGCGGCCTACAATATTAGCGCTTTTGATAGTCTGCCCTTTAAGAAGCCCCATATTATACATAGTATAAAGAAGCTTTCTGTGAGAGGGTTTAAGTCCGTCAATTTCAGGAATTGCACGGGACAAAATTACACTCATAGCATAAGGCATATAATTTGTTTTAAGAGTATCTGTAATTAACTCTTTTTTTACAGTACCCGCACCCTCAATATGAACATTTTCATTTAAAGAAGCGCTATAATCTGCTTCGTTAGTCTTTTTTCTTTTTGCCATAATTTCACCTGAATCAGCTTACATCAGCCGCATCAATATAGAGATAGCCGTAATCTGTAATATACTGTTTTCTTCCGTCAAGATTATCACCGAGAAGAAGGTCGAACATCTCCGATGTTTTCTGTGCTTCATCGGGAGTAACAAGAATAAGTCTTCTTGTGGCAGGATTCATAGTTGTAAGTGCCATCATATCAGCTTCGTTTTCACCAAGACCTTTAGAGCGCTGAACAGTATATTTTTGGTTGCCGATTTCCTTTTTAATATTGTCCATTTCCGCTTCGTTATATGCAAAATAAGTCTGGTCCTTGCAAGTAACTTCATAAAGCGGCGACTCATCAATATAGACTTTACCCGCTTCAATTAGCTGCGGCATAAGTCTGTAAATCATTGTAAGAACAAGCGTTCTTATCTGAAATCCGTCATAATCGGCATCAGTACAAATCAATACTTTATTCCATCTGAGGTTTTCAAGGCTGAAAGCGGAAAGGTCTTTAGCCGCTTTGCTTTTCATTTCAACACCGCAGCCGAGAACTTTAATCAAATCGGTAATAATATCATTTTTAAAAATTTTATCGTATTCACACTTTAAGCAGTTGAGTATTTTACCTCTAATAGGCATTATAGCCTGAAAATCTGCGTTTCTTGCCTGCTTACAAGCACCGAGAGCCGAATCACCCTCAACGATAAATAATTCTCTCTCGTTTACATCTTTAGACCTGCAATCAACAAACTTTTGGATACGGTTTGTCATATCTATTTTAGTCTGAAGAGTGGTTTTAAGAGTTTTACGAGTATTTTCCGCCTTTACTCTGCTGCGCATATTGATAATAACCTGGTCGGCAATCTTTTCTGCTTCCATTTTATTCTCAATAAAGTACACTTCAAGTTGTTTGCGGAAGAAATCAGTCATAGCCTCCTGAATAAACTTATTCGTAATGGCTTTTTTAGTCTGATTTTCGTAAGAAGTCTGAGTAGAAAATGAGGAAACAACAAATATAATTATATCCTCAATATCCTGAATATTAATCTGACTGTCAGACTTATTATATTTGCCGTTTGCTTTAAGATAGGCATTTATCTGATTTACAAAAGCGCTCTTGAAAGCTTTTTCGGGAGCACCGCCGTGCTCAAGAAAACTTGAATTGTGGTAATATTCCTTAACCTGTGTTTTGAGGGAAAAGCAAAGCGCAGCTTTAATTTTAAGCTTATAATCGTCTAAATCCTCTCGGTCTCTTCCCTTTCTCTCACATTCCCAATACTGCGGTGATGTAAGCGCAGTATCTCCTGCAAGTTCAGCAACATAATCCCTAATACCGTTTTGGTAGCAATATTCAGTTGTTTCAAATTTTGAGCCTACCTGATTTTTAAAAATAAATGTTACGCCGTCATTAACAATAGCCTGGCGTTTCATTGTTTCTTTGTAAAACTCAACAGGTATATCAATATCCGTAAAAACATTTAAATCGGGCTTCCATCTGATTCTTGAGCCCGTGTCTTTTTTTGCATACGGTTCTTTTTTCAAACCGCCAACATTTTCACCACGCTCAAAATGAAGCGTATAGCAATATCCGTCTCTGTGAATCTCGGCGTCCATATACTCAGACGCATACTGAGTTGCGCAAAGGCCGAGTCCGTTTAAACCGAGTGAAAACTCATAGTTACTGCCGCCGTTGTCATACTTACCGCCTGCATACATCTCGCAGAAAAGGAGCTTCCAGTTTTCCTCATTCTCAGCTTTGTTATAGTCAACGGGAATACCTGCGCCGAAATCCTGCACCTCAACTGAGCCGTCTTCAAAGCGGGTTACGATAATTTTATTACCTCTGCCCTCTCGTGCTTCGTCGATGGAGTTACTCATTATTTCAAATATGGAGTGCTGGCAACCCTCTATACCGTCCGAGCCGAAAATAACAGCAGGACGCTTTCTGACACGGTCAGCACCCTTTAAGGAACGAATACTTTCGTTACCGTATTCTTTCTTTTTAGCCATAGTTACCTCCGTTAAGAGTTCATTCAGATTAATATTATACAAGATATTGTGTAATTGTCAAGATTTGGTAACAAATATTACAATATGGTGAAATTTTGAGAGATGTAAAAAAGATTTGCCTATTAAAATTTGCTGAAAACAGGCGAAAAAATAAGGCGTGATATACACACCTTATTTTCTCAAAAATTATTTATATTATTAATCATTATTTATATCGCTGTTATCGGAATTATATAAATCAGCAATATTTTCCTCAGATATAGTCTTCTCATCATTGTCGTTTGAAGTATCTTCAGATGAAATTTCTGCATTATCTGCTTCATCAGAAACAGTATTTTCTGAAACGCTTTCCTCTTCTTTTGTTTCAACAACGGGAAGAGAACCTGTATTCATAAGAGAATCAAACTCTGCGGAATTGATTTTTTCTTTCTGCAAAAGAGTTTCAGCAACAAGCGTTAACTTGTCAAAATGTTCGGTGAGAATCTTCTGAGTTCTGTCATATGCACTTCTCATCATTTTCTCAATTACTTCATCAATGCGGGCAGATGTTACCTCACTGTAATTATTGACATGACCGTAATCTTTACCGAGGAACACCTCATTATTTTCATCGTTGTAAACAACTGGTCCGATCTCCTCACTCATACCGTATTTAGCAACCATATCTCTGCATATCTGAGTTGCTCTCTGCAAGTCATTTGAAGCGCCTGTAGAAATATCATCAAGCGCAACAGCTTCCGCAACTCTACCGCCGAGCATAGAAACAAGCAAGTCGAGCATTTCATTCTTGGAATCATAATTTTCTTCCTGAGGCTGATACATAGTATAACCGCCTGCACCAAGCCCGCGAGGAATAATTGAAATCTCCTTAACAGGGTCGTGATTTTCAAGATAGAACGCTGCTACAGCATGACCTGCCTCATGGTATGCGGTAAGCTTTTTAGCTTTTTCGCTGTATTTATGAGACTTTTTCTCAGTACCCATTTCAACTCTTGTTGTTGCGTCCTGAATTTCCTTGTCTGTAATTGCCTTTTTGTGGCGTCTTGCCGCAAGAAGAGCAGCTTCGTTGAGAAGATTTTCAAGGTCTGCGCCTGTAAAGCCGATTGTAAGCTGAGCAAGCTCTTTAAGATTAACATCGGGAGCGAGAGGTTTATTCTTAGAATGAACTTTAAGTATTTCCTCTCTGCCTTTTGTATCGGGTCTGTTAACAGTAATCTGTCTGTCAAATCTGCCGGGTCTGAGCAATGCAGGGTCAAGAACATCGGGGCGGTTAGTTGCGGCAATTACAATAACACCGCTGTTTGTACCGAAACCGTCCATCTCAACAAGAAGCTGGTTCAATGTCTGCTCACGCTCGTCATTGCCGCCGCCTGTTCCTGCGCCTCTGTGTCTGCCGACTGCGTCAATCTCATCAATAAACACAATGGCAGGAGCTTTTTTAATAGCCTGAGAGAACAAATCTCTTACACGGCTTGCACCTACGCCGACATACATTTCAACGAAATCAGAACCGGAAATTGAAAGGAAAGGCGCATTAGCCTCGCCTGCAACTGCTTTTGCAAGAAGAGTTTTACCTGTTCCGGGAGGGCCTACAAGAAGAACGCCCTTGGGTATTCTTGCACCGAGTTCTGTAAACTTTTTGGGGTCTTTAAGGAATTCAACAAGTTCCTCGAGTTCTGCCTTCTCTTCGTCACAGCCTGCAACATCGGCAAAAGTTTTCTTGTTGTTATCTTCAATTGACTTTGTTTTAACTCTGCCGAATCCGAGAGTTCTGTTTGTCTCGTTATTCATCGTGTCGCCCATTTTTTTCATCATAAACCAAGCGGCAAGAGTACCGAGACCGATTATAAGAACATAAGGAATCAAACTGATAATCCAGTTGTTTGAATTGCTCTTTTTATAGTTGTACTCAATTTGAGCATCGGGATGAGCTTCGTTATACTCATCAACGCTGTCCCTAATGTCCTCAAGAAAATAAGTAACGCTAGGAACGCTGTATTTTTTCTCAGTTTCAGGATCGTCAAAAGTTGTGTAAACAAGCGCACCAGAAGTAATATCAATTTCAAAAGAAGCAACTTTATCAGTTTTGAAAAGATTAACCACTTCGCTGTATTTCAAATCCGTTTTATTTTGATTGCCGGCAAAAGCAAATGCAACAGCAACAAGAATAATCGGAATCAAAATATAAAAAAGCGCAGATTTCCAATTTTTGGATAAATTGTTCATTAAATGCTATCCTCCGTACGGATATTTAAAATTAAAATATTTTCAGTTTTGTCATCGACAGAAACTCTTTTGTCAACGGTGTATCCGTATACACCGATAACGCCGCAATCGTCAGTAATAACAGGGACTTTATATCTTTTCTCAGGCGGTATATGAAGTTCGTTAAAAAGCTTTTTTAAAGTCTTTTTACCGTTTCTGCCCTGAGGTGATATACAGTCACCCTCTTTTCTGACTCTTACACATACATTTCCAACTATTTTATCACAGTCGCACAAAAAATCAAACTTTTTATCTTTAAATTCACATTTATTTAAAAAATCTTTTACAGACAGTACTGTTTTGTCCACTATGAAAGTACATTCGCTTTGATTTTCTTTGAAATAAGCAATTCTGATTTGACCGTTTGCAGAAACTGCATAACAGTCACCTTTTAGCTGAAAACGGGAATTTTTATCACAAAGAGCGAGTACTTTTGTTATTCTGTATTCATCAACTTTAAATTCATTTTCACTAAGCCAGCGGGATATAATGCGTTTTTTCTCAGCCGAAGATAAATCAATAAACTTTGATATAAGAATAATGTTGTCTTTACAAACATTATCGTATAAAGTTGAAATATGGCTTTCCACAAACGCTTCGTTTTCATTGACGCTTTTAAGTAAGTTTGACGCATTTTTCTCAAACTCACTATTTAGTAATTTAAACTGCGGAATCAGCTTATTTCTTATAAAATTTCTTGAATAATCGTTATCTGAATTAGTACTGTCCACTCTGTAAGGTATGGATTTTTCATCAAGATATTCACGAATTTCAGATGAAGAAATCTCTATAAGAGGTCTTATTATCTTTCCCCTTACAGGAGGAATACCGCAAGCTCCTTTAAGAGATGTTCCCCTTGCAAGTCTGAACAAAAATGTTTCAATATTGTCGGAAAGATTATGGGCGGTTGCAATTTTATCACATTCTATTGAATCAAAAAATTCATATCTGCGTTTTCTGCTGTATTCCTCAACACCCATAGAGTGCCCCGCCGCTTCCTTGACAGCGTCAATATGGATAAGATGAAGCGGCAAATTATTAGCGGCGCAAAAATCTTTAACAAATTTAGCGTCATCAAGGCTTTCTTTGCCTCTTATGCCGTGTTCCACATGAGCGGCAATAAGATTCAAATGGAACTCATCTTTAACACTTAAAAGATAATGCGCAAGACAAATAGAATCTGCACCGCCCGAAAGAGCGATTAAAACAGTATCGTTTTCATTAAGAAGATTAAATTTTTTTACTGTTTCGTCAATTTTACTCTTCATATTTCTTTTCAATACATCTGAAGCGTGTAAATTCCTTATCAAATGTCATTTCAATAGTTCCTGTTGCGCCGTGTCTATTTTTGGCTACTATAAGCTCTGTTGAATTTTCGTCAATCTCATCCTGCTTGTCCTCAGACTGCTCATTTCTGTAGTAATCCTCTCTGTAAAGGAAAAGCACTATATCAGCGTCCTGCTCGATTGAACCTGATTCACGAAGGTCTGAAAGCTGAGGTTTATGGCTCTTGCCTCTGCCCTCCGTACCTCTTGACAACTGAGCGCAGCATATAACGGGGATATTTAAATCTTTTGCCATCATTTTAAGATTACGGGTGATTTCTGAAACTTCCTGAACCCTGTTTTCTTTTCTGACGGCGGACTGTATAAGACCAAGATAGTCAATGATGATTATATCAACATTTTTCAGTCTGCGTATTTTAGACTTAATTTCAGGAACAGTGGTGTTTGAAGCATCGTCAAGATACAGTTCAACCTGAGCATACTCGCCTGCAGCATTTCCAAGTCTTACCCATTCATCATCAGTAAGTTCACCTGTTCTAAGTTTTTGGCTCGGAATACCTGCCGTAGCAGACAAAAGTCTTTCCGCAAGCTGTTCCTTTGTCATCTCAAGACTGAATACAACGCACTTTTTCTTTGCGTACATTGATACATTCTGCGCAAGGTTGAGAGCAAATGAAGTTTTACCCATAGCAGGACGGGCGCCGATAAGAATAAGGTCTGATTTATTAAGACCCGTAATATATTTATCAAGCATACCGAATCCCGAAGGGATTGCCTTGAACTTTTCTTTTTCTTCACTGTTGAGTTTATGTAATCTGTCATAAACATCATTAACAATTACATCTGAAACACGCTTTGGGCCGTTAACATCCTTGCCTTTTCTAATATCATATATTTTCTGCTCAGCAGAATCCAAAAGCATATTAGCATCAGCTTTGCCGCCCGAAGCGTCATTGATTATCTCTTGTGAAACATTTATAAGCGTTCTGAGATAATACTGCTCCTCAACTATTCTTGCGTAAGTTTCAACATTTGCAGTTGACGGTACGCTGTCTCTGAGAGTAATCAGATATTCTCTTCCGCCCGCAGTGTCATAATGGCCCTCTTTTGTAAGCAAATCTGCAATAACAACGGGGTCAATACTTGCCTTAGAGCCTGAAAACATCGACATCATTGCGCCGAATATTGCTCTGTGCTGCGGCAAGAAGAAATAATCCTGTTTAACTATCGTTACAACTCTTTCCATACAGTCAGGCTCAATCAAAATTGAGCCTAATACTGACTGCTCAGCTTCAAGGCTGTACGGAAGAGAGGAAAGATTTATATTTTCATTTGACGCCATATTTTATCATCCGTTCACTTTATGCTTCGGAAACCTGAACAAAAATCTTTGCGCTGATTCCCTGATATACTTTTATTTCAGCTTCAAATGTGCCGAACTGCTTAATATCATCAACTGAAATTTTACGCTTATCTACATCTATGCCGAGCGAGCTTTTAATTTCAGCGGAAATATCCTTAGCAGTTACAGAGCCGAAAAGCTTACCGTTTGCTCCTGCCTTAGCAGACAGCTTAACAGTTTTGCCCTCAAGCTTTGCAGCGTCAGCTTTAGCGGCTTTGATTTCTTCTTCCTTGTGGAATTTCTTTGCGCTTTCTTTATTGTTAAAATCGTTCATAGCCGCAGCGTTTGCTTCAACAGCAAGTCCGCGCGGGAAAAGATAGTTTCTTGCATAACCATCGGATGTATTAACAAGTTCTCCCTTTTTACCGAGATTTTTAATGTCCTGTTTGAGTATAACTTTCATATCTCATTCTCCTCATATTTCCATAATTATCGGCAGAATCATAGGATTCCGCTTTGTTTTATCGTACATCATCTTTGAAATTTCGTCACGAAGGCTTGTTTTAACAGTATTCCAATCGTGATATTTGCTGTTATATGTCTCGTCAATAACATGGCAAGCAAGCTCTCTTGCGGAATTGATAAGTTCCTCGCTTTCACGCACATATACAAAACCTCTGCTGACAATATCAGGACCGCATACTACTTCACCTGTTGAAGAATCAATAGTTGCAACGATAATGATAATACCGTCAGCCGAAAGATGTCTTCTGTCATTAAGCACGATATTTCCTACATCGCCGACGCCGATACCGTCAACATATACTGCACCGCTAGGAACATCATCAAGCTTTTTAATTCCCTTTTCGGAAATTTCAATATGGTTGCCTACATCGCCTACAAAAATATTCTTCTTGGGAATACCCATAGCTTCGGCAAGCATAGCGTGCTTTTGAAGATGTTTTTGCTCACCGTGAACAGGAATAAAATACTTGGGCTTAACAATACCCATCATAAGCTTCAATTCCTCTTGACAAGCGTGACCTGAAACATGAACTTCATACATCTTCTCATAAATTACTTCCACTCCGCGTTTCATAAGCTCATTTACAACATTGGCAACCATTTTTTCGTTGCCTGGAATGGGCGTTGCGGAAATGATTACATAGTCATTCGGAGAAGCAGTAACTTTTCTGTGTTCGCCGAAAGCAATTTTTGTGAGCGCGCTCATAGGCTCGCCCTGTGAACCTGTTGTTATAATAACAAGATTCTCGTCTGAGTACTCTTTAATGCTATCAATGCTGATGAGAAGATTTTGGGGCACATTAAGATAACCGAGTTCCTCGCCAACCTGAACAAGGTTTTCAAGGCTTCTTCCAACAACGGCAACTTTTCGTTTAAGATGCTTTGCAACATCTATAATTTGCTGCACTCTATGAATATTGGAAGCAAATGTGGCAACTACAATTCTTCTCTTTCCCGCTTTCTTAAAGAGATTAAGGAAAGATTCACCTACTATTTTCTCACTCATTGTATAGCCGGGTCTTTCAGCGTTAGTAGAATCCTGAAGAAGAGCGAGAACGCCTTTTGTTCCGTATTCGGCAAATCTCGGAAGATTTATCATATCACCGTCAACGGGGGTCGTATCTATTTTAAAGTCACCCGTATGAACAACTACGCCTGCTGGAGTAGAAATAGCAAGACCGATAGCGTCCGGAATTGAATGGTTTACATGTATAAATTCAACTGAGAATTTACCGAACTTAACTATATCTGTGGGATTAACTTCAAAAAGCTTTGCCTTGTCAAGCAAACCGTGCTCTTTAAGCTTGCCCTTGATAAGACCGATTGTAAGTCTTGTTGAATAAATCGGAACATTGATTTTTTTCAAAAGATACGGTATTGCGCCGATATGGTCCTCATGGCCGTGGGTTATAATAAGTCCCTTAATCTTTTCAGCGTTCGCTTCAAGATAAGAGAAATCGGGAATAACCGAATCTACACCGAGAAGCTCTGTTCCCGGGAAAGCAAGTCCGCAATCGACAACAATCATATCAGAGCCGTATTCATAAACAGTTATATTCTTACCTATCTCGTTCATACCACCGAGAAAAGCAAGCTTAATAGAATCGGCATTTTTTGTGCCTTTAACTGCTTTTGGCTGATTTTTTTTGTTTACCTTACGATAGGTGTAATTGCGCTTAACGGAATTCCGTTTTCCGTTTGCGCTCCTATCGGCGGTATTATTCTGTTTTGGCATAAATAACTCCTTCTATAAATTAAATTTTTTCCGTTCAGCATATATTAGATATATAATATATTACTCATATCGTTTTGTCAAGAATTGCAAAGATACATCCATATTGATTATTACCACTATTAATGCTAAAATATTCCCGCAAAGTAAAAATTAAGGAGAAAAAATGAAGAAGGTAGAAATATATACTGACGGCGCTTGCAGCGGCAATCCAGGCAAAGGCGGTTGGGGCGCAGTACTTGTTTACGGTGGAAAAGAAAAAGAACTCAGCGGAGCTGAAAAAGATACTACAAATAACCGTATGGAGTTAACGGCTGTTATTGAAGCGTTGGGCGCTTTAAATCAGCCCTGCGATGTTGTTCTAACAACAGATTCAAAATATGTTTGCGACGCCATAAATAAGGGCTGGGTTTATTCATGGAAGAAAAACGGCTGGAAGAAATCAGATAAAAAACCTGCGCTCAATGTTGATTTGTGGGAAAAACTTTTGCCATTGCTTGAAAAACACAATGTTGAATTTGTATGGGTAAAAGGTCATAACGGACACCCATATAATGAAAGATGCGATACCCTCGCTGTTTCTGAATATAAAAACTTGTAAAAAAAGGCATTACCTGCTATTTTAGCAGGTAATGCCTTTTACATATATTAACATAATGTACTCAAACCGTAGAGTAATCAAATGCGTTTATACTATTGTATAATTTTGTTACTCTTTGACCTATTACATTTCCAACACAAAGTCTGAAGGTTGTTCTCCTCGGTACAACCTCCTTTTGACACGGGAATAATATGGTCTATCTCAAGCAAAAGATTTGGCTCGTTATGTATAGAGTTACCACAATTGCAACAAGTGAAGTTATCACGAGTTTTGATATACTCTCGCAACTTCTTTGTCATCAAGGTTCTTTGTTCTTTTACAAAAGCACTTGCAGTTAATTTGCTTTCCAACAGTTTAATCAATTCCCCAATTGTTTCTTCCGTCATTGGTACAGTGAAAAATCTTTTTGCGAAGCCACCGCTAGAAGTGTATGAGAATTTGTATTCGACGCTAAAAATATTTTCGTCAATGTAAGCAAATCCGAGCCTTGAATAAAATCCAGCCTCATCATTCTCCATAACATAATCAGGCACATCGCTAAGATACTGCTGATAATCCAATTTGTAATTTTCAATAATCTGCTTTGCATCCCTCAAAGTTTCAAGTTCTTCTACAAGCTGGTAGAGCTTTTGAATTTGTTCGGGATAAGATTTTTTGTTAGGATAGAAGTACTTCACTACATAATCCAATGGGTTATTCTCTGCACTTGCAAACACTGCTGCAGAAACTTCCGCTGTAAACGGAGTTATTGTCTTTTTGTATGGTCTAATATAGTTGTATTCATCGTCATTAACTGTTTCGTTACGAACAACTCTCGTACCAAAAAGTTTTGAAATTGATTGCACTTTTTCTGTGATATACTCATTAAATTCCCTTTGAGAACTCATTAAAGCTTCACAAGTATCTTTAATCTTAGAAAAGTCAGGTGATTCGTAATACTCAATTATCCTATTATTTTCGCCCACAATCTTTTCAATCTCACCATTAATACGAGTTATAAAATCTCCGATGATATCCCATTCTTCACTATCAATGGTTTTAATTTTCTTAATACTATTAACAGTTCTGTCAAACAAATTAGAAACCAATTCATCCAATTTTTCTTGACTTCCCTTAATAACTAATGAATCTTTGTTTTCATTTGCATAATCAATTATTTTATTTACACGCTCATAGTATTCATGATGCTTTTGATTCAAAGCTTCTTTTTGCTGTTCTTTAATGTATTTGTTATATTCTCCCTTACTCATTAACAGAGTGGGATCATTTTTTAATTTTTTTATACAAGCTTCATTAACTACAATTGTTTTCTGTGCCAAATTATTTCCGGCAGATGTAATGTAACATACCCTAATCCTGTAAGCACCGGTATTGTTTAAAACTTGATTAATTTTTTTTACAATCTTTCTATACTGAAAATTTATTTTGTTATCATTTTTCGCGAGAAAGTTTTTTAAAGTAGTTTCAACATCATTTTTTCTCTTGATAACATTTTCAGCTAAATCGAGTTTTTCTCTGTTTTCTTTAAAAAATTTTGATTTGTCATATTTTTCCAACGCCTGCCTACTTTTCACTGGTACATATTCATCATAATAAGAAATAATATCCCAATTTTTGAATCCTAACTCTTTTAATACTTCTGTTTCAAACTTTTTGTATTTTTCTTTTTGAATAATCTTGAATAAAATCAAAACGATGAGTACAAGAACAAGCATTATTAAAATGAATATCATTTTCATTCTTCTCCTATTTTTTACACAATCAAATATTTTTTATATTACTTCTAATTACAATAACTGTC
>ERZ1027012.250-NODE-250-length-20245-cov-4.059782_pt1 | contig 20245 bp, 20 predicted proteins | sample MGYA00519447_ERZ1027012 | MGnify/ENA primary metagenome ERZ1027012 (study PRJEB26926, sample SAMN06164700) | human gut metagenome | biome: ENVO:00009003; feature: ENVO:2100002; material: ENVO:00002003 | host: Homo sapiens | place: USA | collected 2012 ... | reverse complement strand
CAGTCTCTGACTGCTTTATATTTCTTTTCGTTGTCTTCCGAATTTATAGCATTTTGAAGAAATTCTTCTGCTTTATCTCCAGTTAAAATATCCGTAAGATGCTCTTTGTTTTCTTGAAATACAGAGATTAAAGTTGGTATAATAGATGCACCTCCAGATATTACAGCAGAAGCTACAGGAAGTGCAGCTTTTGTTGTAAACTTCAACATACGCATCCAATTAATGGATTTTTTTAGTTTTACAAAAGCTTCCGTTACAGCATCCATAGCTCCTTTTGCATCGTCTTTGACTTTTGCGAAAAATTTTTCATTACTTTCCAAAGCATCAACTATACCTTGAATAAGAGCCATTTTAGCATCGTCAAAATTCTCAAAAGACCATCCATCAAAATAAACAACTACAGTATCATCGTCTTTTTCTAACTGTTCTTGGAGAATCTTTAGAATGCTTGATTTTCCTGAACCCCAATCACCATATAGCCCGACTGTAATTGGCAGGTTCTTCGGATTGGTTATTACATCTTTAAGCAGTGAAGCGTGTATTGAATAACCTAATAAATCTTTCGATGTTTCTATATCAGACCACATATCTGTAATTATTATATCAAGTGTGTTACATTGATTTTCTTATACTTTTTGCCCATACCCAGTGCAAATGCCATCTGGTCTTTGATGATAAGCTCGCCTTTCTGGAGCCCGGCTATAGCAGTTCGTACTTCTTGCAATTCTTGTCCGCTTACACCGTACAAGTCTTTGATAACCTTATCGTCAATAGTCTGTTGCTTCATTATAAGTGGGTATTGGGCGTTGGCATAGAAATCAAATCCTTTACTTTTGAAGCTACTCATGTTTTGAGTGGCGAGAATGATACTTAATCCTTTATTTCGTCCTACAGCAATCAGGTTTCGCAACGGGCGGTTATCAAAGTCCAACATATAGTGGGCTTCGTCAATGATAGAGAAGTGACGAATTTGCACTACATCATCGTTTGTTGCCTGTTTTTCAAGCTGTTCGTATATATTATTGAGCTTTGAGATGATGAAATAAACAATAGCCTTTGCTATCGGGCCATCTTTAGGGTAACCGTCCATTTTTATGATATAGCAGTCACCAACAAGGTCGGCTTTGTCTTCTTCCTCGAAGATGTTAGCACGCACCAACTGTTTCAATACAGACGAAATGCTGTCGTCCTTTCCGGCATCTGTCATCTTAGCTTGATATTCTTCTAACATCATGTTGAATGTAATGGGTGCGCCTTCTGTTTTCTTGTATGCTTCTACAATGGCTTCACTTAGTCTGTTATTCATATTTGCACTGGCTGATACTCGGTCAATTGAGCATAAAGCCGAAGCCATTTCGGATGAATAAAGATTTATTTCGTTGATAGGGCGGTCTGTGAAATCTTTGAACGGCGTGAATGGTAGAGGATGCTCAATAGGGTCTAAGATGCAACTGCGATCCACATCGAAATGTGTGAGCCAATGATTGTTCTGAATATCGCTAAACTCGCCTTTATAGTCGAAAAGCAGGAAGTTTACTGGGTATTGCGATTCTGACGACAACGCCCTGAATTGCTGCATCAATACAGCCAAGAGGTTGGTTTTTCCCGAACCAGTGGCACCGGCAATAATGATTTGTGAGTTGGTAATGTCTCGGCTGTTGATGTCGAGAGTAGCTTCCATTTCCACATCACCATAGTTGCCGATAATCAAGTTCAGCGCAGGAATATCTTTTACCATTGCCACCTTATTGTTTACTGCATATAAGATGGAATCCAAATTGTTATCAGCCAACAGGTAGTTTCTACCACGCAGCATTTCAGCGGCAATGATGCGAGATAATACGGCATTTTGCGATCAATCTATATTCAGACTGGCGTAGCGCAATTTTAGCAGCGCGGAGTACAAGGTAGATAAATCGTGCATCGTAAAGAAACTCGGAACGATACGTGCCGATGTAGTAGAAAGCTGTATATCCTTGTAATCTTCCTCCTTGCGTTCTGTAGTCAAACTCAAACCAACTATAAAGCAAATACGCATTACTTTGTTTGTGGTCAGACTTGCACGTTTCTCTCTGTCTACGGTGCGCGACAAATTTATCTTACTCTCAATAAGCTCCTTTACTTGACTGATTTCGTCAAGAATCCCCTCCATCTGACGGGTATTTGAAAAGTTTATTATGCTCATAACTGTTTTACTGATTAAGAGGTATTCCAAAATAGCCTTCATCTATAGTCGTATTCTGTTCCTCTACATTACGATGCAGAGTATATGTCTTCGAGATGAATGGCTCCAATTTGATGTAGTCGCTATCCGTGCGTATTTCCGACGTGGTACAGAGCAGAATGGTCTGTTCTGCCAATTGTGGAAAGTATTCTTCCATCAAAGCATCACGGCTTTCATTGTCGAGTACCCCCATCACGGTATCAATCATAACCGGTGGGTTATAGTCGCCAAGGTTGCGTAGCACTTTCAACAGTACTTGTATGAATATCTGTTTGGATGCAGCGTTTAACTGGTTCAGCGATATTTCATTGCCGGCACTATGATAGAGTTTGATATTAAAATTCTCCATGCTGTCCGATAATTCCACACGCCCGACGTGTCCTTTGTATGATACAAGCAGACGGTTGAGTTGCGACTGCATCTCTGTTTCTATCTGTGTTTTTTTCTTCTTCAGCAGATTGTCTGCCACTTTATCGAAGAACGGACGCAACTTAACAAGCGTGTCAAATTTCACATCCGGTTCCTGCTGTATCTGTACATCGAACTGATGAATACGTTTCTCTAAACGTTGAATCTCGTTTTTGAGACTATCTTCTTGCGTTTTCAGCTTATCCACAGAGCGTTTGGCATCTTCATAATTGGCTATTAGTAAACCGTTGCCTCCTGCTTGTGTCTGTTCAAGTGTGCGCTTCTCGGTTCTAAGATTATCCAGATTGGCCAGCTGTATTTCCATGTCCTGTCTTTTGCGGTCAATCGAAACGAATTGGTTGCCATTGCCTTTTTTCGGCAGTTCCCGAAGCGCATCCACCTCGGCAGTGTTCAAGTAGTCGTATGGGTCTTTGGCATTGGTTGTATTCTGCATGGCTACAATATGCGAAATCACGTTTTCTTCATCCACTGCCTGGCTGCATAGCGACAGCTCTTTCAAATAGTCAATGATTTTTGAGGTTACATCACGCAGCGTTTCAATCGGATAGGTACCGGTACTTTGCTTTTGGAGTTGTTCCTTTACTCGTAATATATTATTGATTTCCTGAGAAAGGTTGGATGCCAATTTCGGGAGGAACACATTGATTTCTATGTTGTCAACAAACGCCTTCAAGTTTTCCGCATAGTTTGCAGCATCCTCGGTTATGACTCGTATCTTGCCGTCAACATCTTGTATGCGTTTGCTTAGGTTGGCAGCCTGTTGCGCACCTTCTTTAGCTCGTTGGTATTCATCTTCCACAGATGACATATACTTATACAATCTGTCCTGTTCGGCAAGGCTGGCGTTCAAATCAATTACCAACTGCTCTTTCTGATTGCATAATGAACTATATTCTTTGGCCTCTTTTTCGGCTTCCAATCGCTGCTCTGCCCACTCTTGCTGTAACTTTTCGGCTGCACGTTTCAGTTGCAGATACTTTTTGAAACCAAGTACATTCTCGAAATTGTCGCGTATGGTTTGCTGAAAGACGTTCTTTTTTAGCAACTCGCTCGACTGCATAGCGTCAAACAGAAAATACTGGCTTAACTCCTGCGGAAGGTTGGCTTTGATTATCTTGCTGATTTCCTGTTCGGCACGCACCCGCTCTTTAGGTGCGGTCATAGTGCCATACACATACATATTACCGTTCATATTCAGCGATACGCTTTCAAGTGGACGACCTTGCGGATTGAGTATATAGTTTCTTTTCAGAATATATTTCTGTTGCTGACCAAGCACTTTGCCCACAAAGGTGATTTGCAGACTGATTTCAGGTTTTACTTTATTGACAGCTCCCTGATTGAGCAATTCCATAAAGTGTTCCTTGCTTTCTATTTTCAATCCATACAATGCACCGCTTATGGCTTCAAACAGCGTGGTTTTACCGCCACCGTTTGAACCGCCTATAAGTATGATAGGGCGGTCATCATCTACTGTCAGATCGAGGTCGAGCGACAGGTAGGTCTTAAAGTTGCTTATCTTTATTCTTTGTATGAGCATGGCATAAATTCATTTATTGACGTATTTTCTGTATGGCGTTGCGGATAATCTCTTCCGTATCGCTATCACTCATTTCTATTACATCTACCTTCTTAGCGTGATAGGCTTTCAAGATGTCCTCACTCAGCCAATCAAAATCAATGTCTTCGGTAGCACAAATAGCTTCTATCATTGCAAGGTCGTCCTTGCGGATGCCGTAATGCACAAATTTGGGGTCTATTCCTTTGGCCATAATACTTATGCGTTTTGTGGGTAAAAACAATTCCAGTTCAATGTATCTGTGGTATTTTCGATAGGAAGTGGGGAGTATAGCCAGTTCTCACCTTGTTGTAGGATAATGCCTCCTGACAGCGGAATTTCGTCCGATGTGTTCTCTTTGATGTATTGCAACAATGCGTTGTGCTTGTTGTGCGCAAATGCGTCACTGCCTGCACTTTTAGTGTCGAACAGATAGATATGACCGTTTTTCATACGGATGATAAAGTCCACATAAAACAACGACTTACCATTTTCATTGTCGGCACTGTATTCTATGGCATAATGCTGTTTGCCATTGTCACCATTCTTGTACCACCAATCTATATACTCTTCGTTCTGCTCCAGATAGGCGATGAAGTTCCTTTCCGGATTCGACGCATGGTTGAGCTGGACAAACGGCATAAGTGCATGATTCCGGCTTTCCTCAATATGATTGGTGTCATTGTCATAAGTACGTTCTTCAGGCACCTCCCAATCGTATTTCTTGAATACTCTTTTGGCTGCCGATGCTTTTTTGGCTCTGTCGCGCTGTCGGGCATATTTTTCTAATGCGGTATCTATAATGCGGTCGAACTTAGATTTGTTCAAGTGATATAACACCACTTTCTTTGCATCAGTGTCGAATATACCGAAGAAGTCGGCCAATATTTCAAGCAGATAACTTGCAATCTTGTCGGCACGACCTTTACTCTCGAATAGATGCCCTTTTGTGGCGATGTATGCCATAAACACACGGTCTATCTCGGTGGCTTTTCTTGCATATTTTACGGTATCAACTTCCAATATCTGTTCCTCGTTCTGGAAATGCACGTCTTGCGGTATCTCGATGTTGATGTTTTTGACATCAAGGCGCAAAGAGTTGGCTACCTTTTTTCTGTTTTCATTGATTTGTAGGTCGTCGGTTTCTGGTAATGTTGTGCTTTCATCATTCGCATTATCCAACTTGGCCAATTCCTCTAACGAAAACAGTAACTTGCCTTCTGCGAAGTCCCAAAAATGGCGAGCTTCATCATAGAGTACTTTGCGAAAGTCAGGACCCAAATAGTTACGTTCAATATTGGGGCGTTCAGAATAGCAGGCCGGTAACCATACGTTTTTCAAATTCTCGCGTCGGTATGCTGTAACGGTGTTGTTCAGGATATAGTCGGCATCGGCTGTAACTATTTGTATCTTGTCTTTGGCAATGTCAGTAAACACATATCCCACATTAAGCATCTCTTTGGGATAATGCTTCTGTTCAGGCATACGCATGATACGGCCAACGGTCTGTATAGTGAACTGGTCGCTTTGCAGCTTACGGAATATAAGCAGAACGGCAGCGCGAGGGCAGTCCCAACCCAAAGCGATGGCTTCTTTGAAAAGCAGAACCTCGGTCAGATTGTCGGGTTTCTCCAAATCGGTCAGATTTTCTTTTTCGTTTGCCAGCCATATCGCCAGACGGTGGTTGTCGGTAGTAATGCCGCACATCACTTCAAGATACTTCTTTACCTGATCGGCTATGGCAGTATCTTCCGCCGTCATATTTTCCTTGGTGTCATTAGGCAACTGAATGAGTAGGAGAGGATTTATTCTTGTACCTACTGCCTTATACGCTTCGGCTATTTGGTTGCGTTTATCCAAAGCCGCTTTGATGAGGTTAGCATTGAGTTCCAGCTCATCGCTGAAATTCAGTTCTATCTCAGGATTGAGCACCACCTCTTTCTTAATCATTTCGGCGGCTATCACATCCTGACGATACACCGTTACTTTCTCTTTTGGATTGGCGGTTTTAGGTGTGGCAGAGATGCGTATCTCTACGGCAGGATTGATTCTGTCAAGCACAGCGGAAGATTTGTCGGCTGTCTTCGACCAGAACATATGTTCCTCGTCGATGATGGCTACAATGGGCAACCCGAACTCATCTTTTGTTTTGTCGGTTATTTCGTAAAGCGAGAGTGAACAGTCGCCTTCGCGCACCATTACGTTACTCTCTTTGTTCACACTTTCCCAGTTCACGAAAAGTATTTCACCGGGTCGGATGCCCTCGTTCTGGTCCAATTCATCAAACATCACCGGGCGCAGTGTGCGTGTCTCCTCAAAAGCCTCTTTCAGTTTTTCGTAACTCTGTATGTGCAACTTGCGTGGGGCAAACCATATAAATGCCACTTCCTGATAACGACTGTCACCACGGTCGTGCAGTTCATCCATCAGACCAGCAAGCATCAGACATGCCATTACGGTTTTTCCGGCACCTGTCGTTGCCTCAAACACCATTTTATTGCGCTGTCCGCCGGCATTTAACAGACGGATAGTCTTGTCAATCAGTTCGGTTACTGCTCTCTGTTGATATTCTAAATTCTTCATTGCTTCTCGTCTTTTTTGTTACCATGACTTTTGCTCTCAATCTCTTTCATTTCCAGTAGAAAACGGTCGTAGTCCGATAAAAACAATTGATCTTGTATGATTCTATATTTCTCGAATTCCGTTTCAGCATGCAATCGTGCTATTTCGGCACTTACACGTCCGGCATCTTTCAGCAGACCGTATTCAAAGAGATTAATAAAATTGTTCAAGCGTTGCTCCCAGTCGGCCATTGTCAACGGAATGTGGCGCAGGGTCATTGTTTCAGCAAAATCAAGATAAGCTGTAACCATACGTTCCAATTGTCCCATTTCGGTATCTGAAAGATAGTTTTTTGCTATCACCACATCGCTTTTCTTGATTTTGCCATAGGGAGCATCTGCCCAAGTGGTCAGCCCCATATGCTCTTTGTCAGCATCTGCCCGTTCCACAATGAGTTCGGCTGCTGTATGACCATGGACGGCAAAGTGCATCTTGTTCTGAACGGTAGCATAAAAACGACGGGTGGCCAATGCTGTCTTGTCGTAGTCTATGGCGGTAGCGTACAAGTCGGTTATCTTTTGATAGAACAGGCGTTCGCTGATGCGTATCTCACGGATGCGTTCCAACTGTTCGTCGAAATACTTGTCTGTTAGGAAAGTTCCGCGTTTAAGTCTTTCCGAATCCATTACCCAGCCTTTGATGGTGTACTCCTTAGCTATGCCATTTACCCATTTTCTGAACTGTACGGCTTTTTCGGAATTTACTTTGAAGCCAACAGCAATAATCATCTCCAATGAATAGTGGTTCGTGGTGTATTGTTTGCCATCAGGGGCAGTTATTCGAAATTTTCGAATAACTGCCGTTTCCTGCAATTCGCTGTCAGAGAATATTTTCTTGATGTGATAGTTGATGGTGTGTACTTCTACACCGTATAGCATTGCCATCAGCTTCTGTGTGAGCCAGATGTTTTCGTCTTCATAGCGCATCTCTATCTGCTGCTCGTCATTACCCACGGATGCTACATAGTTCAGGTATTCGGCTGCACTGCTGCGTACCGTTACCTGTTCTTTCTTCTTTTTGTTTTTGCCTTGTTCGCTCATTGCAGCTCCTCCTCATTGTCAAAGTTAAGTGTTCCGTCTGTCACATTTGCTTGTCCGGTGGCTTTCGTCTCGTCAGCACCGACGAACTCGTCTTTTTTCTTGGGTAGTATGCGGCGGTAGGCGTTGTATATGGCTTGTGGCAGGGCGCAGAGTTGCACGCGGTCTTGCACCTCTTCAAACTCTCCTTCCCACGGGTCTTCACTGGGCGAGAATACATACACAAGCATCTTGCCCTCGTAGTCAGTCTTCTGAATCAGTTCGACTAACTGTTGTACGGCTTCTTCGCGGTAAATTACCATCATGCGCTTGCGTCCGTTGTCGAAGTAGCGGAACACATTTTTGTATGTCGGCTGCTCTCCAAACTTGGGCTGTTCGGTATAGAGGTCTTCCTTGATGCAGAGCATATCGGTGGAGAGGCTCATCAACTGGCGCATATTCTTCATCGAGCGGCTTCTGCCCACAAAACTTGTGCGGTAGTAGCGCAGGGTGTTGTTTTTCAGCCCCGGCACTTCTTCGCCTCTTGGGGTGGTGTAACCATTAATTACTCGCTTGTTTCGCTTGTAGGTTACTTCTTCGCAAATGTTGTTTTCGTTGTTCGTAACGAGGATACACTTGCGATGACCGCTATCCTCTGCATTGAGCTGCATAGTGGCGTGAAGGGTAGTCCCGCTACCTGCGAAAAAGTCGAGGATAATCTCCGAATTAGGTAATACATTTTTAAGTAAATATTTTGCGACTGCTAATGTTTTAGGGTACTCAAAATCAATTCCCAACTCTTTGAATAGTTTATCATTACTTGTTCCATCATTGATTATTGATGGAGTATTTTCTAGTAAATTTTCTTTTAGAAGATATTTATTTCTTGGTTGATTATTCCCTTTCCTTCCTGTAGTGAATACTATCTGCCCTTTGACGACCATATTGGGTAATAACTCTACTGGTTCATTAGTTCCCAACATATTACTAAAAGTCGTACTTGGATATCTCCACCCCTTATCAGGAACTGGACATTTTTCTCCATTTATGGGATGAATTAACGGAATGAAATAATCACTATTGGGAGTTTCTTTATTTGGCCATGCCATAGATACAGTTTGGAATGCATCTCCATTTTCATCAATGTATTGATATGCCTTTTCTCCTTCAGAAAAATCACTTCTTTTGAGCCAAGCTTGAAATTCTTTATTGATTAGCTGTAAATCGTATGTTACATAAAAATCTTTAAGAACGTCTTCTGAATATTCAAAAGGAGAAATTACAGTTTTAACATCTTCGGGAATTATCGTTTTTCCTATTTTAGAGAATAAGCTTTTTGCTTTATTGATGATTTTTAAAGCATTTGGTTTCTCTCTCATAAGGTGATTTGGAGAGGAATTGAATGCTTCCTTGTTTTTGCAATATAGAAGGATGTATTCATGCTGAATGGCTACTGCATTTGCATCTCCTTTGGGATTAAGTTTATTCCATATTATTTGTCCGAGACAATTATCTCTTGTGAAAATCTCGGTTTCCAATAGTATATTTAATGCATCAAATTCATGTTCATCAATATGAACGATCATTACTCCATCATTTTTTAAGAGAGATTTCGCTATTGATAATCTCTTCTTCATAAATGAAAGCCAAAGAGAATGTCTAAAAGGATTCTCTTTATCCACATAATCATCGTTATACTTAAAATCTTTTTCACCTCTATTATATGGAGGGTCAATATAAATCACATCAATCTTACCCTCGTGCGTATAGGTAAGAGCGGTAAGGGCTTCGAGGTTGTCGCCCTCGATAAGGATATGGTTGGGCGCATCGGCTTCGGTGCTGATGAGAGCCTTTGCGGTGTCTTCCACCAATACAGGCAGCTCCTCGCGTAGGCGTTCTTCTACATCTTCCGGCTTATCCTCCCACACCAAACCGTATTTCTTTTGTTTGCGTAACAATCCCAACAGTTCCGACTTCTCTTCATTAGTCAAACCGTCAAGCTGCAATATCTTGTTATATAATTCTTTTTTGTTCATTATCTATCTGAGTGATTAAAGGTTAGTGTGTTATTTTACAAGACGTACTGTTTGAATAGTCTCGTCCAAAGAGGAGTTCAGTAATTCCTTGACATCGACTTCGAGAACATTGGCAATCTGCAACAACGTTTCCAATCCCGGTTGCGAAGTGTTGGTACACCATTTCGACACCGTAGCCGGGTCTTTTCCCAACTGTGCAGCTAACCATTTGTTCGTCCGTTTTTTCTCTACAAGAACCACCTTAATCCGATTTATATCCTTTGTATCTTCCATTTTGAATATGATTACTCGTTTAGATTGCAAATATACGAAATATATCCAAACCAATCATCATTCAAATAAGATAATTTGCCATCAAAATTGCGAATAGGTTCAATTTTCTTGCTATTTATGATAATTGGACCAGTAAAAAGAACTATCTTTGCACTCTTCAATCACAAACAAGAACTTGGTTTATTGATCAATATGGAACTACACACATTAGACGATTTATATGAGGACTTTGAAATAGGCCGTTGGAAAGTCCGAAAGTTTGTTTTGCCAAATGCATCCGATTACCTTTGGGACATAGAGAATATTACATGGGCTCAAACCGGATTAATCGATGCTTGGGAGGCGAATAGATTCTTTGATGAAGCTTCTCAAATGATAGCCAATTCTATATTCCTTTTTCAAAAGGGATTTTTTGATACAGCATTTTATTCGCTACGCCAATCTATTGAGATTTCACTCGGCACACTGTATCTTACAGCAAATCCCGAAAAGATGAAAGAGTGGGAAAAATTAGAGCCGGGTTTTGAATCTGGAAAGATGGCCAAATATCTACAAAAACACGAACCTGTCTTCAAAGAATTAAAAACTAAAATGTCTGCTTTCTTTGAAAACATACGTGATGCTCAGAAAAAGACAAATAAATATGTGCATAAACAAGGCTATTCATCCTTTTATACCACACAAAGATATTCCTGGTCGGATCACCGCGAAGATAAGGTCTATCTCAAAATAGTTGCAGATTTTGAAGAGACTTTAAAAGTGGCAATTGGTGCCGTTGCCATGTATCGTTTGGCAATAGACCCTTTACCCGTTATACTAATGGATGAAGATATGATTATGCGTTCCGGCGATTTTGTTACAGAGCCATATTCAGAAGAATTTGTAGATAAATATATCGGTTTGAAAAATATCGAATTATATAAACAAACTGATATTTATCAAGAATTTAAAGAGAGTATAATGTCTCATGAAAAACAAAATGAAGCTGTATTCGACATTATCCATTGGCAAATAATAGACAGAAGCAAATTCGAAGATATAACCAAACAAATGCATTTACTGTCATATATGGATAGATTAGCAGTGGTTATTATGATGGCATCTACAAAAATTCCGCAAGTGTATATTGAAGGTTGCTTCCATTACACTTCTGATGTTAAGGCAACACATTCGGATACGGTTATTGGTGCTTCATATTATGAAGATTTCTTCGCTAATAAAGGTAATAACAATTTTAATGTTCCTTTCAAAGATGGCTCGTATATTTCTAGAATCAAGATAAATGGTGAGTTTTCGTATATTGAATCTAATGGACCCTTTGATAATATGGAAATAGGCGTACTAAATCACATTGCGAAAACATTTGAAGATGCATACATTGCACAAGAGAAACAGTTAAAGAGCTGGCTGGAAGAGCAAAAAAAATAATAGAGGACACAAATGATAAATTATATATGAATCAAAATGAGATCATCGTTAGCATAACGATAATCCTGTAACCATCGTAACTGTTACGGCGGTTACAGGATTGTTATAGTCTCTGATATGACCAAGCAAATGCCAATGATAATTGATTTTGATAATTAATTTCTAAAGATTCGGTAACTTTCAATTATGTCCATTTATCCAAAATCTTCGGTACGATTATAGCCATGACAGTCCCCGAAATTGCAATAAGGGCACAGATGGCAACAGCTTTACAAATCAGGTTTGAATGGAATATTTCGGTGTTTGCCACTATCATGCTGACGAAAAAAGAAGATAGGGCTACCAGTATTATAACAATGATATAAAATGTGGTAGCCGTAATTGGGATGGCATTGCCGGATTTTTTCATTCTTTGCTCGGCTTCTTTGCATTTGCTCTCGATCTGACTGAGAAAATCGCAAAGAAGTCTTGCCCCAAATTCTACTGCTAACTTCTGCATTTCTGAAGAGATGATAGGCTTACACTCTCGGATAGAGCCGGATAGATTTTCAACTTCCGTTCTCAACTTGAACACGTTGTCGTTCAGTTTGGCAAGTTCTTGTGCATTGATATCGAGTAGGCGGTTTTCTTCCTCCAAAGACTCATTCTTTGGATTGGACTTTATGGCTTCCGCTTCGGCCATTTCTGCGGAAAAGTCGAATTTCTTTTTCATTTGATTATCGTTTTAATCCTGATTTTGGTTTCTTTCCGAGCAGACGACTGGCAGCATGAGCGCATCTGCGTGCCCATTGCAAATCGTCTTCGTCCTTATCTCGCCATGGCAAATTACTTTGTGAACCTCCACCACCACTTCCGGTGGCAACATTTGGCGTTTCAAGCAGTCCGACAAAAATAGCTACAGCCATATCGGTAAGTTCCTGACAGTTCTCAGTATCTCTGTAGTCAAACTCATCGTTGAAATATTCAAGCACTTTTTCCGGAATATAGAACCGATGTTCCTTATCGTCATGATTAAGCGTATAGGAAATAGTATCGGGATGATAAGTGCTATATCTGGAATGCTCTGCGGATGCTGACGATTTGAGATTCTGCTCCGTTTGAGTTTCCTTAGGCTGATTGCTAACAGCGGTAACTTGCGGCTTATGATGCAGTTTATCCCATGTTTTAGGAAGTTTTGAAATCATCAGATTCCGGGCAATTCCTAATTCGGAAGCCTTGTATTTGGTATTACCGTTTACAAGTGCGTAGCCCCTGATAACGTGTTGCGCATCCTTTCTTTCGTGTACAGAGTAACCTTTTCTTGTGAGGGCATTTTTATATTCTTCCCAAGACCATTCAGGCATTGACCTCAGCGCATCCATGCAATCGCGATTTACTTGATGGATATTGGTGTATCGGATTTGTACAGCAGTAGTCCAACCCCGTTTCTTTGCTATTCGTTCGGCTGCACGCTGCGCACGAAGATGAATGTTGTGGTCGTTGTTGATGTTACCGTCTTCATCCAAACGGCAGACAGCAGCATGAAGATGGGGAACTTCGCCATCGGATTCCTTATGTAGCCAGACCGTGTATTTGCTGTTAGCCAGATTGGTTTGGCAGGAGCGGACTTTTCCGTCCTTGCCGGTAAACACTTGTTTGTCAAACTCCGCAGCGAAATCCTGCCAGAGCTTTTGCCAGTCTTCGATGTCGAAGAAACGGGTGTGTTCGGCAGAGGGGCTTAGCTCGACTCTGATGACCGAGTTCTTGATGGGTTTGAAACGTGATAAGGTCAGTTGCATGGAGTTCCATATCCCCAGAGTGTCCGGTTGCGATGGCATCAGATTGTCTAATACCCGATGGATTTTCTCTGGATGTTTTTTGTTCAGAGATTCGCCGGTAATATAACGGATGGCGTTTATGCCGTGCGATATTGCTTTAGCTTTTGCTATCATACTTCTTCGGATTTTTCGTTGGACGGAATTTTGTTTCTCTCTTTTACGGCATTGAGAAATTGGCAGACGCTTTCAGCAATATTGCCAAGCTCTTTGAGCCAGCCTACCATGAACGGCGCCTGATTGAACAATATCATTCGTTGCTTTGTGGACATTCCACGAAGTGCAGAAGTGTATTTTACAAGGTCTGACCGACAGTTATCCAGATTCTGCAACAGGTCTGTTTCTTCTTTTGTGAGCCTCGGTCTGGGGCGGTAGTTGTATGCGCAGGCAAGCAAGTAATCACTTACCGTCATACCGCATTGCTCAGCCTGTGACTTTATATACTCCTTTTGGCTTGGAGTTACTTTTGCTCCGATAAAGACGGATCTTGTCTCTTTTTTCTCCTCTGGAGATTGTGTCTGTTCCTCAATATTTTGTTCCATATAAATCATTGTTATAATAGTGAATAGGTGCGAGCTTGCGAGTACCGCACCGGCGAAGTGTCTGAGCAGGCAAAGGTGCCAATGTACAACCGTTACGCAGTGAGGTTATACCTTGGCATATCTCGCAACAGTTACCTGTTGATGCTTCACGGCAAGCCGTATAGGATGTACATACAGAATTGGCAGCTGGATTGGAATCAGAATTTGACATACCCTACTATAAAAGGGTAGGGAATGAAACCGCATACTGCAATCCTTGACCACTTTGCTTTATTCCTATATATACGCCCCCTGTACTAAAGTAAAGTTCTACGGTTATGCTGATTGCATCAAGATTAATAATGGTAGTCAGGATTGAATTGGTATTCTTTTCCTTTTTTTATCACCATCCGTTTATTGCCGAGAAAGGTAGCTACTTTGACCGCTTTGTTATGACCGAGTTTTACGCCTTGTAACCCATAGCCGTCTTTCAGTCGCTCCAGATAGTTGTCGTAACCGGTAATATTGCCATCGGCAAAAATGGCATCCAACGCAGCACGATGTATGCTCTCCGGGATTTCCTTGTATGGCTCAAAAGGTTCTTTGGTCGGTCGTCCGAGTTTCTTTTCTTTGGATATATAGGATTCCACTAGTTCAGGCAAGGCACATTCGTTTATGCGGAAAGCGAAAGGTTCAAACTCCCGGTCTCGGATATGAATGACTTCGACACAACTGATAGTTTTATCATCTTTATCCACTTCCACCTGCATGATGGTTTCCGCTTTGTTGTTGAGTTCCGTGCCAATGTGACCACGGGCATGTTCATCATTCTTGTTCTGATGCAGGATGGTGTGGATATGAATCTGACGGTCGTCAGTTCACTGCATGAATTTGGAGATTATATTGGTGGCTTCATTCGGAGAATTGATGTCATACATAAAATCCCTGATGCCATCTATAATGACCAGACCCAAATTCGGAATTGTGCCAATAGCCTGTTCGACTATTGCAAGTCTCATTTCGGGAGAATATTTCCGCAGACCTAACATAATCAGATTGTCAGAATCGGCATCCTTTGGTAGTCCTGCCAAATATAAAATGCGTTGTAGCACCTTTTGGCAATGAGGTTCTCCTTGTTCGGTGTCGATATACAATATCGTCCGTTTATTTTCCGGAAACGATGAACGGTAATGGAGTACAGTGCTATTGGCCAATGCGGAAGCGGCAATGGCTGAAACATTGAATGTCTTCTTGCTCTTGGCTTTACCGATGGATGCACTGAAGTTACCCAATGTTCCGATAATGGAGTCGTCCACCATCAGCACTACAGGCGACTGTTCGTATGTGTTGGTTACACTCACTGTAGCCTCCTTTATGTAAATAGCTAGTTCCTCAGCAGATGGGATGTTATTGTTCGTCTTCTCCATAGCCTACCAGTTTTTAGAGTTTGGTTTACGGCGATGGGAAGCGAGCAGTGCATCATTCTCTTCATCGAAACTTTGCGGAACGGCGGTCTTACGGGATGATTCTAACCATTTATCCAGCTCATCACGATAGATGTAGAGGTGCTTGCCTTGTTTTATAACCGGAATATCATCCTTTTTGACCTTGTAATAAAAGGTCGATAGCGGCATTTTGAGATAGGCGCAAGCCTCCTGCACGGTCATTGGGACGTGCGTGTTCTCCTTGACTTCGTTCTGCTTGGAAAGTTTTTCGGTCAGCAGACTTTCCATACTTGCGATTCGGTCGCATAACTCTCCCAGTACTTCGGGAAGGTCATTGAATGTGAATTGATTCTTAGACATGATTCAACTATTTTATTTGTTAAACATGCTGCAAACCAACACAATGATACTATGCAGACCTTCGTCATCAGGGAGTAATTTTTCAGTCAGCGACGGAATCATTTCAGTCGGTCAAAACCGCTGTCTCGTCGTCTGTTTTTTTAAGGCAATTGAAATAATACTCTCCTTTTAGGGGAATGTCAAGTGGAATTTTACAAATACCTGTAGTCCGTAGATTTTTTGATAGATAAAATAGAGTGGCATTTTTCAATTCGTGTGGGAATATGGTTTTTATGAATTCTGCGCATTTTTCCACCGAGATATTCAACCTTATGCCGATATTCCATACAAAATGCCGTATATCGAGAGTGTTTAATGGGTTGTCGTATTTGGAACGTATGGGCTTGTATAAATCACATTGCCCATGGGCAAAGCACTTTATGTTTTCGTGAAGTGTAATAAGGTCATCTTTTGAAAGAAATTCAGCCATACTATATGTGGTATATTCGTGCATGACACGCATAATGTCAGCTTGCTGCTCTGCCTTTTCCCGTTCTATTTCAGCTATGCGTTCGTCATAACCATCTGTGTAATCATTCTTTGCTGCCGACATTTCTATAACCTCTACTTCCGGGGTAATGGCATCAGATGGCTGCTTGATTTCAAGTGGGATGGACTCTTTTTGCTTGCCAAAAGAAATACATACGTTATTCTTGATAAGGTAGCGATAGAAAAATCTTTGAGAGAACGCGCATGAAAGAATTAAGAACACAATGGTCAATATAATAGGTGTGGTATATTCCATCAGGTCTATTTGATGGCAGCTATAAAGATAAGTGGCGATTACCGAGTATGAAGTAACGCTTACAGCAAGTATGAAACTTGCCTTTTTCCTGTGAATTTGAATACTATCTGTCATAATCTATTGTTGTTTGGATGAAATGATAGTGCAAAGTTATAAGCACATTTCCAGATAGTTATAAATAAGTGCAGTAAATCGGTCAATTTTTAAGAAAATATAGGCTTAGAGTATGATAATCCATCGTAAATCATACTCTAAGCCTATGTAATGGAGCAAAATAGGGGAGTTCACCCCTTGCGTATCAGAGTGATTTTCTTGCTGGCTTCACGCTTGTTGCTGTCCACGACTTTCATGTAACGCATCGTGGTGGTGATGCTTTTGTGCGCTATTATGCTTTGTATGGTACGGATGTCTGTACCGGCAGCCCCTTGAAGGGTTGCGAATGTTCTCCGATATGAATGGAATGTTATGTTTTTGGTTATTCCGGCAGAACGAATCCACTCTTTCATTGGCATTTGTGTCCAACTACGCATAAGTCCCTTGAATACCAGACCTTTCTTATCAGAACTATATCCTATCAGCCCTAATGCCTCCTCGCTGATGGGAATGATGTCTTCCGCTTTGTTTTTCTGTGTGATGATATGCACACATTTCCCTCCGGCAGAGTAGTCCACTATGTCTTCCCAACGTAGGGCGAGGATATCGCTGATGCGCAAACTAGTCATACAGGAAAACAGCGATGCGATTTTCACAATAGGCTTTTTACATGGCGTTTCAGCTAACTGGTACAATTCTTCAACAGATAAAGCTTCTTTCATAGTGTCTTCTGTTTCAATCTTTTCCAAGAAGTCATTGACATTTGTCTTAATCAGTCCATTGCGATAGAGAATTTTCAAGAATCCTCTGAAAGTAGACCAGTATCCTGATGCAGAGTTTCGTGTGATACGTCCGTTGCGTCTTAGTTTCTTGGCGCTCAGCAGGTATTCCCTAAACTTGTTGCACAGGTCGATGTCTATTTCTTCAAAGGTGCATTTGCCGTGTACGAAGTTCTTGAAATGGAGATAAACGAACTCCCATTTCTGGTCGTGCTTGCGGAGCTGCTGACGATAGTACTCCAAGAAATCACCCTTTAGTTTGTACCTGTCGAAGAAATCATACCGTTCATTTACGACAGATTCAAATCTGCGGCAACGGATGGCTTCGGCTTTCTCGGTCATTACATCGTTGAAATTCTGCTCCCGCTTGTTCTTCGGATTGGCATAGATATAAATGCCAAGCGATTCGTGACGGATTACCTTCATCGTTTCCTTGTCTCTATATCCCGGATAATAATCCAGATAGAACGACAACATTTTGTTCTTTAGAGGTCTTGTCCTCAATGTTACAGTTTTACATTCGTGCATACTCTTCTATATTATATTGTTGTTAATAATTTGCTGCAAACCAACGAAATGGTTTTATGCAGACCATGCCCATTGTTGAATAATTTTCCTGTCTGCAATGGAATAATTTTCAGGTGACGGATTTTTCAGCCATCACATTATCAAAATCCTCTATTAGCAGGAACATGGATTTGCCGTGGTGCATTTTTCGGATGTTGTTATAGCGTGCATAGTTATAGACATCATCCCTACGCAAACCATATTTTTCCATAGCTTCAGCCACGCTGTAATACTTTTCGCGTTGGTCGAAACCACCGTTCTTGATAATGTCGATGTGGTCTTTGGAGTATTGAACTTTGCCATAGACTACACGGGAGGGGATTTTGTGGCGATGTACAAACGAGCATCTGGCATCTTTGCTCATACCGTATATTTCTTCCATCTGCTCTGCGCCAATCTATTCCTTGATATTGTCAGCCGCTTTGTATTTGGCGAAGAAACGGTTTATTGCCAACTGTTCGTAGTAGTTGAATCCTCCGTGACTGATTTTCGGGATGTCGTTTTCACGGCACAGCCTGCAAATGGTTTTCTTGGTCATCTGATATGTGACTGCAATCTGTTCCGACGAGTAGTAGCCATCGGGAATTGTAAAAGGCTCTTTCTGTACCTGCTGACCGGATTTGCTTTCGCGCTTCTTGGGTGTATATGTACCGTCCCGATGCTCACGATATACCTTATCAAACTCGGTGCGCAATACCATAGTCCGGCTTCCTTGTTTGAACCTCGTTATATCGTATTTGTTGACATAGTAACTGATGTTTATCTTGGTAAGCCCATATTTCTCGGTGATTTCCGAATAGGTATAATAGTCGGGATTCAGCTTGTCCTGCTTTTCTTTGATAGCGTTTATATGGGCACGGGAATAATACACCTTGTGGTGGCGGTTGATTCGGGGGATGTTGTGCCGCAGGGCAAAGGTGACAACGGCATTACGGCTCATACCGTATTTTTCCATGACCTGCTCCGGGGTGTAATAACAGTCCGGATTGATTTCTTCGGCAAGGTCGGCAAAATACTTGTCTATGAGGGTGCGGTTGTAGAACACACGGCTACCTTCTTCAACCTTTGGGATGCTGTATAGTTTGCAGCGACGGTACAGGGTTTTCTTCTGGATTTGGTATTTCTCCAGAATCTCATTCGTGGTGTAATAGAGGACGGTCTGTTTCCGTCCATAGTTGCGTTTCTTGTAGTCGGGCGCATTGTCGAACATCTTTTCAATGTCGGATTTACGTATGATGGTGCGCCCACGAAGTTGCAACGCCCGAATGATACCGGCAGCCATGTGTCGGTAGATGGTGGCACGACTGATGCCTAAAAGGGTAGCGGCTTCGGCAGGAGAGAGGAACGGTTTGCTTCCAACGATGCCGACTTCCTGCATTGGCTGCTCGCTTTGCCTCGCTTCGTACTCCTGCAATTTCTGTTTGCGCTTCCTGTCTTTATACGCTTTTTCTGTACACGATTTGCTGCAAAACCGTGTTACCATCGTGTGTGCTATAAATGGTTTGCCGCACCACTGGCATTTTCTCTGTACTTCCATATATTAGTCGCCTTTAATTTCGTCGATTTTGTCTCAACGCGTCTCACAATTTCTCACAGCGTCTCACGCTGTGTCTTCTATAGCGGTTCCGCTCATTCTCATAGCGTCTCACATCGTGCCTAAGATGTCGCTATGATGAGTGCGAGGAGCCCACTTATTTGTTCGGCGGTAGAATTATGGTACAAAAAGATGCTGAAAATCGGCAGTCTGTCAGAATTGACTGGAATAGACACAAAAATAAAAGTCGCTGGATTTCAGCGACTTTATTCTAAATGGTTATGGTTGCTTATGGCTGTTTACAAGCCATCATTTCCCGATGCAGAATTTCATAAAGATATTCCCCAATACCTCATCTGCGGTAATTTCACCACCCACAATTTCGGCTAAATGGAAAAGGCATTCACGTAAATCCTGGCTGATGAAATCACCGGAAAGATGAGTTTGGAGTCCGTTTTGTACGCGGTGGATATCTTCGAGAGCCAGTGATAATGCCTCGTAGTGTCTCACATTCGTGACGATGAGGTCGGAAGAAGTTAGTTCGGGGACGGAGGCAGTCTTTACAAGGAGATTTTGCAGTTCTTGGATACCTGTTTTTTCTTTGGCAGAAATAGATAGCGTGACAGTGTTTTCTGGCAAGCCGGATAGCTTTGTAGGGACAGCCGATACTTGGTCTGATTTGTTCAACAAGATGATGAGCTGTTTGTTGGAGCAGAGAGGGAGGATACGGGGCGAAAGCTGTCGGATTTAGGCTTCCGCACA